>ERZ827104.4-NODE-4-length-313596-cov-10.762328_pt1 | contig 313596 bp, 232 predicted proteins | sample MGYA00519781_ERZ827104 | MGnify/ENA primary metagenome ERZ827104 (study PRJEB31778, sample SAMEA3449257) | human gut metagenome | biome: human gut; feature: human-associated habitat; material: faeces | place: United Kingdom | collected 2010/2012 ...
GTATAGACAACAACGGCAAGACCATTTCGGACAGGAACGACATGTACCGCAACGAACAGGTATGCAAGAAGCTGAAAGCCAAACACGGGCTTTATTTCGCTAAAGGCAAGGAGCATGTAAAGCAGCACCGTTTGAGAGAACCGGACAAATCCAAATACGAGATTTACAATGCCGTAAAGGATGAAATTGGGAAGTCCAAGAACTGGCAGCTGTTACAAACCCGGCTGGCGGAAAAGAGTATCGGGATTCATTTCAAGTACAGGGGACAGACTGGCGAAGTGCAGGGCATATCCTTTTCCAAAGGCGAATACACGTTCAAGGGTTCGGAGATAGACCGCAGTTTCAGTTTTTCCAAACTGGATAAGCGTTTTGGGGATGCAGGACTGAACACTGCCCGAAACAACCAACAGACGATTTCCGCACCTGTTCAGGAGCCAGCGCAGACACCGGGCAAAGCTGACAGTCCGTTACTGGCAGGCTTGGGCGGTCTGTTCTCCGCTTCATCCTCTCCGGCTGATGAAACGCCCGACAATCCCGATGAAAGAAAAAAGAGGAAAAAGAAACGACACTTAAAATTATAGGACATGGAAGATAATTTAATTTTGGAGGGGCTTCTCTCTATGGTTACAGAACTGAAAGAACGGCAAGAGAAGCAGGTCACGCCTGCCAGCCGGGAGGAAACGATTAACCGACTGGACGTTATCGAACAGCGCATTTCGGATATGCAAAGTAAATCCGGCATTCCTGAAAACACGGTGCAGGAGATTCTGAACCAAATCGGCAGTATCAGAAAAGGGCAGTCCGAGAACCAAAAACAAGACCTTGAAGATATTAAGGGGCTTATCGTGACCTCGCACCGATATTTCAAGGAGCGGTTAAAAGTATTATTCCCGGTTGATGATACAACACCGACCGGAGAAGTAACGCCCGTTTCATGGTACGGCAAACTGACATACCGAGTAACTCCCTATCTGAAACCTAAGTTCTTTCTTCTTTCAACAGGGTTTATTATCTGTATCACTTCGCTAATCCTGAATGTTCGTTTTACGGAACGGATGCAGCGGTTACAGGACAACGATATAAAATACCGCTATATCCTGATGAAAGGAAAGGCAGACGGCAGCAGCCTTGATTTGCTGGAAACGAAGTTCAGCCGGGAACGGGATAACGCTTTCATCCGAAGCCTGACCGATTCGGTGAAAGGCTTTGAATACCGTAGCAGGAAACAGGCGGAAGCGTTGGAACGGGCAAGGCTGTTGAACGAACAAGCCGAGCAGCTAAAAGAGCAAGCCAACAAGTTGGGCAAGCCATAAGCCAAAGCAAAGCCGGAGCAGAACCGCCCCGGCTTTTTAATTCACTTCTTTTTCTTCGTGCAGTGTTCTTTCTCGAACTGGCGCATGGTGGTAACACTAAACCGCTCCTTGATGAACTCCCGGACATCGGAAGCCTTGTAATACACTTTTCCGCTGATTGTGAAGTATGGCAGCGCACCGATAGCCCGGTAGCGTTGCAGGGTCTTGATACTCACTTTGAACAACAGGCACAAGTCCTGATTATCCAGCAGGTTGTCATCTTCGGGCAGCACCCTGTCGGCATTGCGCAGTACCCGTACATCCTTGCAGAGTTCTTCCAGTTTGGCGTACAGCTTCTGCATCCATACGCTGAAATCGTCATTGTCTATATACATGATTGCTTCATTTTTCTGATTATACATTATTGTTTGTCAATCGATTGATGAAGCAAAGTTCAGAAAACGGACGCAAAGAAATTACGGGGGAACTAATGGAATCCCCTATAAATAAATCATAAGTAACTGATTATCTATACCCTTTCTTGTCATGTTCCTTTCTGATAAGTTCTGCCAATCCATCAAGAAATCCGGTCAGTTTGCCCGGCTTTCGTTTTATCACGTCCTCATGCTTTTGGTAACAGTCGCCTATCTTGATATTGAACAGCCATTCAAACCCTTTGGATAAATCGACCAAATAGGCAGGCTTTCCGTTCTGATATACGATGTCTTTTGAGAGGAACAAACCGCTTACCATTTCCATGATGTTGATAAGGGTTGTTTTGTCTGCGAGAAAAAGAGGGGAAAGAGATTGCTTATTAGCACGTTGCTGTAGTTGTTCCGGGTACTTGATACGCCACTCTATAAGACGTATTTCGGTGTTTAAAAGTCCTATTGCTTCATCAATTAGATGCAAATAGGGTATTTTTTTCTTGCTTAAACCGTACACGGTACGATTTAAGACGGTGTAAACCAAAAGAAAAATAGCGGAGCAAAACGCTGTAATCCTGTTCATTAATACTAAAATTGGCTACATGTGTAGCCAATTCGTTAAGTGCTTCCACTAATTCATATTTGGAAACATTGCGTTGTGAGCATTCCAACAATAGCTGAAAAAATCTCTGTTGTAATACATTATCCATATATTAAAAACATATTCATACATATTTGTTTTCTATCTGATTTTTAATGCCAATACCACCATAAGTAAAACCACCCCCAAATCCCATAAGTAATAAAATATCATTTTTCTGTATCTTTCCACTCATAATACCATTATACCATGCCAAAGGTATAGAAGCGGCAGAGGTGTTCCCATATTCTCTAACACTGTCTAAACATTTATCCATAGGTATTTTTAATTCATGAAACACTGCTTCTAACAATCTATAGTTTGCACTGTGAGGCAAGAAAAACGACACTTCATCTAAGGCGATACAATTTTTTCTTGCTAAAGATTTTAACCCATACGATAATGTTTGTATTGCCCATTTATATACAACTCTTCCATTTTGATGTAGCTTATTATTAGCAATGACCTCTTCATCATTAATTAAGTTTTTTTGATTTGTTAGGTAAAGGTCTTTTCCAAATTCTCCATTTGTTTCTGTTATTGTTTCTAATAAACAATTTTCTTCTGATTGTTCAACAATAACTACTCCTGCTGCATCTCCAAATAATATGCAGGTATTTCTATCTGTAAAATCTGTTACTTTGGACAATGTATCAGCTCCAAAAACTAAAATTTTCTTATGAGTTCCTGCGGCAATCAATCCCTTTGCTAATATTAAACCATTACAAAATCCAGCGCAGGCAGATGATATATCTATTGCTCCTGCATGTGGAATTTTTAAACGTGTTTGAACTTGGCTTGCGACACTTGGAACAATTTGGTCTGGAGTTGTAGTAGCAACTATTATAAAATCAACATCGCTTAAATCTTTATTGTAAACAGATGAAAGATTTAATGAAGCTTTTATACACATATCACTTGTATATTCATCCGTAGCTGCAAAAAAACGACTCTCTATGCCTGTCCTTTCTTTAATCCATTTATCAGAAGTTTCTAATCTTTTCTCAAAAAACGAATTATACACTTTTTGTTTTGGATGATAAATCCCAATCGAATTAATTATTGCATTCATATTTATACTTATTAGTAAGTAAGTTATTAGGGCAAAAAAATTAAATGCTTAATAATCCTGCCTGAATTGACTTATATACATCATTTCTAAGAACTTTATTCATTTGCAAAGAAGATAGTAAGGCTGAATGAACCATATATGCTTTAATTTGTGGCTGTTCATTAAATGAAAAAACTTTGGTTTGCAAACCAACTTCCAATAAGTCTGTAAGCCATTTAAGAATAAGATTCACCAATTCTCGTAATTTTTTCTGCATATTTTCAGGTAATGTATCAAAAGAGGGCGAAAGTGCTCCAACCACACAAACCCAATGATTTTCAACAAAACTATCGTGCATGTGAACGTAATTATAGAATTGTTTTCTATAATCCAGCTTTTTCCAACTATCCACCAATTCTTTAAAAGCATAAATGTTACGTTGAATGATTTCCACACCTAAATCAGATTTAGAAGGAAAATAATAATGAATTGCCGCATTCTTTATACCCAATGCTTTGGATATATCAGCATAGCTAAAAGCATTATATCCGATAGAGCGGATTAATTCACTTCCCAAACGAATTATTTCATTTCTTGTATCATTCATGCCGCAAAGATAATTGATTTTACTTAGTAGTAAGTATATTCATGCGAAAAAATGTGCTATATTTGTGAAAAAGTTATTTGGAACAATGGAAATATAAGGCAAATTAGAGAATTTCGCTCATTTCTATATCGTTACCCTTTATTCTTATGAATTCTCTAAATATTTGTTATTCAGTAAATAATGTTTTTATTTTCGTTTCCATAGAAGGTAATGTAGCATTTGAAAATATACTAAAGGCTAAAAAAACTTCTTGGAGATATTGATAATTCCAAATAAATGCCTACCTTTGCACGCAGAAATCGAACCTGAAACACAAAATTGTGTTGAACGGTGCAAAGTTGTGAAAACCTTATTCAAGGGACTAACATCGTAATAAAGATATAACTTATTGAAAAATAGTGCTATACAAACCGATTTTCGGTTGCTGGTGGCACCACTTGAAAAAGAGAGTTACTTATTGTAGCTCTCTTTTTTTATATCTTTATCCCTTGTTTGAGCGACAGTTTAAGCAGTTTGTTTAAACCATAGTTTAAACCGTGGCAATTACAGTAAAAGTAGTTTGTTACAAGTCTAAGATACTTAGTAACAACAAATCACCTCTAATGTTGAGAGTAACGAAAGACAGAAAACCAAAATATGTCAGTATTGGCATATCTGTGAATCCTACACATCCGTGATGACATAAAGGCAACATCGAAAATGGATTTGATTTTGGTTTTGGCTGAATATGGTTATCCTCCTGTGACGAATGACGAGGTGTTTAAGGAGATTTTGGAACAGGCAGAGAATTTCAAAAAATATAACGTGTGATAAGATGATGACAACCGAGTCTCAAAACACAGGACTACACACACTCTCTCCCCCCTATAAATTTCTAAAAAGCCCCTTCATCTTTCAGTTCGTCCCGTAACCCATTGTCTGAAAGCCTATTGACGGGCTGAAGGATTAGGTGTGCATCTTTCAGCCTTCTGTCATGCAGAAGAGGACAAATCATTCTGCGCCAAACGAAAAATCATTCTCAGCCGAACGATTTTTCGTTTGGCGCAGAAAAAAATAGGGTCATGGCCAAGGCGATGTTCACTTTTCTACGAAGTACGGCTGAAAGATGGCCAAATGAGCGTTCAGCCAGTAATCAGCTTATTATAATTTTGTTATATCAAAACCTGAAAGATGAAGGGCAATTTCGTAAAACTCTTGGGGGGGGGGAGGGAAGCTGCATGAACTATCCCTAATAATGGAAAGAGCTTCCCCCCACAAACTCACGCAACAGGGAAGTCGGTGGGATTTCATCGTCTGCCATAGGTACGAAATAGCGCAGGAACTTACGCAAACGATAAGCCTCGGAATACTCCGGTACATTTTCAGGCACCCTCTCCAATATCGGCAAAGCCTGATTGCGAATGACTGCCAGTTCGAACAACAAAGCACTGTTGAACATAGCATCGGCCTCCTCCTGATAAGGGAAAATCCATTTGTCTTCTCCCTCGCGTACACTGGGCCAGCGGCGGATGGTATCCAAGGCCGAATACCCCCGATATTTGTAATCGCGGATGATACGCCGCAACAAACGGTTGTCCGTAGTCGGAATATAATTATGCGCATCCAACAAGATGGTCGTCATGGCCGAGACATAAATACGATATTTGTATTGTTCCTCAATCTGGGCTGTCAGCTCAGGATTCAAACCGTGAATACCCTCCAGAATCAGAATCATGTGGTCTTCCAACCGAAGTTTCTTCCCACTCTTCTCACGTACCCCTGTCTGAAAATTAAAATGAGGCAGTTCCACTTCCTCACCTGCCAACAAAGCCTGCAGTTGACTGTTGAAAAACGGAAGATCCAAAGCATAGAGCGACTCGAAATCATATTCTCCATGCTCGTCCCGTGGCGTATGTTCCCGATCCAAGAAGTAATCATCCAACGATATGGGATAAGGTTTTATCCCGTTAGCCATCAACTGAATGGACAAGCGTTTGCTGAATGTCGTCTTCCCACTCGACGACGGACCGGCTATCAATATCAGTTTCAGATTCCGCCTCGACTGTATTTCATCGGCAATACGTACGATCTTCTTTTCCTGTAATGCCTCGGCTACGTTGATCAATTCCGTAGTCCGCCCCTCTTGACAAGCTTTGTTAAAGTCACCTACAGTACCCAGTCCGACGATTTCCTGCCAACGATGATGTTCCCGAAAGATTTCAAGCATCTTCTCCTGATGTACCATCTCCTCCAGTTTTTCAGGATTCTTCCTGGACGGAATACGCAACAAGAGGCCATCATAATATTTCATTACGTCAAACACCTTCAACCCTCCCGTCGACGTCAGCAGTGAACCGTAAAAATAATCCACCGTCTGATCCAACTGGTAATAATGTGTGTAGATAGCACCGTAACTCTCCAACAACCTCACCTTACTCGTCATTCCCTGACGGCGGAACATTTCTATCGCATCCTCCGTAGGACTTTGTATACGGTGAAAAGGTATATCGGCATCTACAATTTCACGCATCCGACGCCAAATGGCAGTCACGTCATCCTCTTCTATCGGCCGCCCTATACGCAAGTCGCAATAGTACCCTCTCGATACCGGCGTCTCGATGCGCAACACACACTCGGGAAATAAATCTTTCACTGCTTTTACCAACACGAAAAAAAGCGAGCGGGTATAAGTACGCATCCCTGAAGATGAAGTGACATCAAGGAACTCCACATCTTTATCATTATAAAAACGATAATGAAGTCCTTCCACCTTATTATTAACCTTCGCACTGACCGGTCCGTAAGGCATTTGCAGATTTAACGCATGATAAGCATCCCAAAGTGTACTTCCGATAGGGAGTTGAAGAGTTTTTTTATTATTTTTGCAACGTATTTTGATTTCTTGTACCATAAAGCTTTTCGGGGATTTGAATAAACACCTTAAAAATAGGCAATGGGACGGAGAAAACATACTATCGTTCACTTATATTTCGACTGTTTATGGTGGTTTTAGCATTTTTAAAGCTTTTAGGTTGCCTTGGCCTGCTGATGTACGGCACAAGACTCATGGGAGAGAGTCTGCAGCAACTGGCCGGAGACCGGCTCAGACATATTCTCGATTCACTGACCACCAACCGCTTCACGTCATTACTCACCGGGGCATTGGTCACAGCCATGATACAGTCTTCCACCGCAGCTTCTCTGATGACCGTCAGTTTCGTACATGCCGGTATGCTCACACTCGTCCAAGCCCTGCCTATCCTCATGGGAGCATCAGTAGGCAATACATTCATCGCCTGGATTATGGCAGCCGAATTCAATTTCAGCATCAGTAACTACATTTACCCCTTGATATTAGTGGCGTTTATAATGACCTACTACCGCAAATGGAATGCGTTGGGAAACTCTATCTTCGGCCTATGCTTCATCCTGCTGAGCCTTGGCCTGCTCTGCCACATGGCCGACGACATGACGCTGACCGGTCCTGACGGTATAGCCCGCTACTTGGCCGTCTCCCATGAGAATTACGGTTCATACGCCATATTGTTATTCATTGGTGCCGCCGTCACTTTCGGCGTACAGTCCTCAGCCGTCCTCATGGCCACTTCAATGGCTCTGTGTTCCACCGGCGTATGGTCCATCTATTCCGGCGTTGCTTTTGTGTTGGGTGAGAATATCGGCCGCGCCATCGTCACTTGCCGTGCGGCATCTTCTGCCGGAACGCCTGCCCGCCGTACGGCTCTCGGACAACTGGTTTTCAATCTGAGTGGCGTAACCTGGATGTTTTTGGCCTTTCCTTATTTCGTCAATTTGCTATGTGACTTTATCCATTTCGACCCGACGCAAAAACTCATGACGGCCGATAAAAATCTGGCTTACGTTTTGGCAGCCTTTCATACCGGTTTCAATCTTTGCAACGCCGCCCTGTTTATCGGTTTGGTCAACCCTCTCGAACAACTGGCTACCCGCTGGGTGGCCAAACCACGACACAACAACGAAGAGGAAAGCCAGTTGCGTTTCATTACCAAAGGGATACTCGACACTCCGGAACAGTCCGTCATGGAAGCCCGTAAGGAAATCATCAACTATGCCGACACCGTCACAAAAATGTTCACACAAACCCGTTTCCTGTTCTCCGTATCCAACGAAACGGAATTTAAAAACATCTTCACCTTGGTGGAACACTATGAAGATATTTGCGATGAAATGGAAGTGGACATAGCCAACTACCTGAACAAAGTCAGTACCGAAGAGCCATCAGCCGACCTTAAACGTGCAATCTGTGGCATGCTACGCGAAGTAGCTGAAATAGAAAGCATCGGAGACAGTTGCCATCATATCGCTCATACTGCCCGGAGGAACTATCGAAGCACCCAACAACTCACGGAAAAACAGTTGGAACACATTCACCAAATGTTTCAACTGACAGAACAAGCACTGGAACAAATGCGAACCATCTTATCCATCCGAAAAGCCCCAAGAGAGGCTTCTACAGCCTACTATATAGAAAGGGAAATCAATAAATTCCGCAATCAACTACGTAATCTGAATTTTACAGACGTAAACAACGGTGTGTATAATTATCAGACCGGGGCAATGTATATGGATGTCATCAACGAATGCGAACAACTCTCCGACTGTATCCTCAATGTAACGGAAGCACGGTTGGAAGCCAAAGAATCCTAAAAGCTCATGGCTTTAATCCTTTTATCCCCACTTATCAACTTTATACATTGATAATATCAGACAACGGTCAGCAATGCTGCGCCATAGCTAAACCTCGCACTCTCCGGAACCAACAGCAATATTTTCTCACCTTTTTGTGCACGCGTAGCCATGTATTCATCCAAAGCAACAAAGATAGATGCAGACCCGATATTACCGACTTCAGAGAGATTCGTAAACCAGTTATCCCATAATTCTACATTACGGCTTTGCATTTCCTTTTTCAGTTCATCTCCTATAAAAGCCGAAGAGATGTGAGGAATAACCGTTTTTATCTCACGTACATCCACAGCATATTCCTGTATACACTCTTCTATAAAATCCACCCAATACTTCATTCCGTTCATTAAAATCTTGAAATCCTGGCAGAGAAGGAAATTACCGATATTTAAACGGTCGCCGAACTCTTTCCAACCTTTCAATTCCCCATTCGGAAGCAACTCACCTCCCATACGCATACACGTAGAAGTCTCATTGGCATAAGATTTTGTCTTCACCCATTCTATTTTCAAAGAAAGACCAGCTTCATTCGGCCGATCCGACAAAAGCAAAGCAGCCGCACCGTCGCTCAACATAAACCTCAAGAAATCACGTTCAAACTCCATATATTGAGTATTGGACAACTCATCGCATACGGCTTCGGGCACCTCATAATTAACAGCCCTGAATGTAGGAGAAATCAACTCAGATGCCGTACAAATACCTTTATGACTCTCATTCAACCGAATAGCGTTGAACAAAGTCTTTAGAGCCTGCAAAGAAGTCAGACAAACACCGGAAAAAGAGAAAATTTCTACCGGATGACATTTCAATTGCCCATGAACCATAGAAGCATGCGACGGTACCAACTGATCCGGTGTCGTTGTCGCACAACACAAAGTATCGATATCCTCTATGCATCCCCCGAGTGAAGATAATTTTTTGATAGCCTCTACCACCATTCCGGAATTCCGATGGGTCACCGCTCCTTCCTCATTCAGTGCATAATAACGATGCTTAATGCCATTACGCTTTAATACAATAGACTTAATACGTGATTTCTTTCCTTCGATGTAACCCAAGAAATCTTCTATATGTTCGTTGTCTACAGACTCATTCGGCAAAAACGAACTTAAACAATTTATATAAACTTTATTCATCGCTTTATAATATTATAATAAAACATTAAGTGCTTCTGTACCTCTTCTACCGTAAGCCCATTATTAAAAGACTCTTCAAAAGCACAACCAATAAAAATATACCTCAAGTGATGCGCCACCTCCTCGGCATCTAAATCTCTTATTTCCTTCGTTTTAATGGCATTTTTTACTACAGCCTTTATAAAAGAATACTCATGAAAAAACAGGTCGTAAATTTTACTATCAAATCCTTCATAGTTCTTATGTGCCTGATATAAAAGGCTGAAGTAACCTCCAAAGCCATTGTTCCCCTCCCAAACAAAAGGCTTCATCGATTCAATCGTATTCTTCGCCCCGTTTATATATACCTCAAGATATTCTTTCAAGGAAATCCACTTGGCAGCCTCCTCCTTAAAACCGGTCTTCTGCAATACATTCTGCTTGTTCAAGACAAAGCGATCTATGACGGCTTTAAAAAGTTCTTCCTTAGACTTATAAGAATAATATATGGCTCCCCTGGTCAGCCCTATTTCCGCTTCTAAATCGGACGTAGAGGCGCCTTCATAATCAGCATTTAAGAAAAGACGAAACGCCCCTTCCAAAATTTTCTTATCACTCTTAGTCATACGTATTTTTATAATGTGCCACAAAAATACCATAATAAAAAGAGAATAGCAAATAAAGTCAATAAAATAAAAACAATTATTATATTAAATCTATATTTCATATCGCAAAAAACAGCTACAACAGTTAATTTTACACAATTATTTTCAAATATATAATGCCAATTATAATAATCTGCTTACCTTTGAAGAGTGAGACCTATATCTTATTTCGATATAAACACAATAATGATAACTGGAAAAGCCGGATTCATAGATTCCTATCTTTTTGAATACCTGCTACATAAAGGTGATAGGAGCTTCTGTTCGGATAACAGCCGGACAAGATATCCGAAAGGTGTGTCAACCTTAACAAAATCCATACTTCAATAAGCAGAACACGCCATCACCATGCCCTATGTGATTAATGGTATTGATAAATCTACAATCTGACTTTTCCGGTTTTTCTATATATTAAAAATTGCATAAAACACAATAAATAAAAATGCAAATCATGACTTTATGGCAAGAATAACTATTTTAAAAAGGCTAATATAGTCCACTTTTTCATTCTGGATATTGCAAAAATCAAACAAACTATTTAACTTTGTAAGGTAACATTAACCTATACCGAAAATGAAAAAGATCATGGAAACATTTACTATCAATGACTTCTTCAACGAACAGAACGAAATAACAAATATCAACGAAGAAGCATATCATCATATAGAAGATATTCGCGAGACGATTGATAGTTGTACACGTACATCAGATGAATGTTTTTATATCATAGATTATCATAAAAGAAACTTCTTACATGTTTCGGACAATCCTACTTATTTCGGCGGTCTTTCTGCGGAAAAGATCAAGGAAATGGGATACAAATTTTATCTACATTTTGTCCCCGAAGAGGAAATAAAAACGCTGATTGACATCAACCATGTTAGTCTTTCATATTTCAACCAACTGCCCAATAATGAAAAGCCCCATTATTTTATCAGCTACAACATTCATATAAAGAATAGAAACCATAAAATATTGGTCAACCACAGATTAACCCCATTAAAACTTTACAATGGGAAAATCTGGTTAGCACTTTGTGCCATATCCCCGGCAACAAACAAGGTAGTAGGCAAGGTGTACTTACATCGACAGAATAGTCTTGACACCATCTATTATTCACCCCAAAACAAGAGTTGGGAAAAGTTTTCTTTTGCCCGATTAAACAACATCGAAAAACGTATCTTTCTATACGGCATTCAAGGTCTCTCTATCAAGGAGACAGCAGAAAAAGTATGCAAGAGTGAGATTACTGTAAAGAAAACCCGCAGCAAACTACTTGAAATGCTAAACGCAAATAATTTCCAAGAAGCTACCCATTTGGCATTACTATATAAATTACTATAACGCCCATATCCATGTATGACAATCACGCAAAACAACCAACACCATGTGAAAAACAAACCATTTCCATTAATTTGGAAACAAGAAATCACAAGTATCCACCAGACAATATCCCTATCACCTTCAAACCAGTTTCCAACCACAAACCTGCATTCTCAGCCTCAATTTCCAAAATCTCTTGATGACTTTTCATAAACAAATCTACTTCCTGCACCGCCCGGACAAGTTCCACTCCCGACCGCATAACGTCTCCCACTTGAGCTGTGAGCATCTGACACAAGCGAAACTCTTCACGATGTAAAACAGAGTCAGGCATAAAAAGAGGATTATCTATCCGTGCAACGTAATACCTCGCCAACCCTATTATATCCTCTTTTTCAAGCATATCTATATTTTGTTCTACAAACCTATTGATCAACAGACACACATCTTCTAACACCTCGTCCGTATTATTCTCCACAAATCCCTTTTGAGCCATTTGCTCTATTACCCAACCATATCCAGGCAAACCCGTTTTGAAGTCCATATTGTTTCTCAACAACTTTACAAAACCTGTTGTACGGGAAAGGATATGCACAGCCTCATCTTCGTATCTCCTTTTTTCTGAGAAACGGGAGTACATGGCCAGAAAAAAAGCGACTCCGGCATACCCATCCAACCCGATTCCCCTCAAGCCATTCCGACCCACCAACCTCAACAGGTTGTCGGCAATCCAACCGCCCAACTCGTTATATTTCCTGATGACGCTCCGGTCTGTAACCTCAAAACCGCCCTGTCTCAACTCTTCTTCCGGAAGCACCTCAAAACCATACTCTTTTATATCCCTTCGCAAACCATACCTCTTCCTATAGTCCATCATCTCTTTCATGTTCTTTTCACTGTAAGACTGGATAGGACGGGTGTGTTCCGCGTAAATTCCGTCCATTATGGCCATGTCCTTTTGGTTAGTCTCTATCAGCACAGGCCAATGATCTTCTATTCCCCAACCGCTTTCATTGGCATCGAATGTATGAAGCACTTTCTTCAAAGCCGCACGCGAAAAACACGGCAACATGATTTCAACAAAATTGGTATAACGCAGTACACACGTCCTGTCTCTCAATGTATGCTTGAAAGTATAATAAGAATGACTTAACCCCGGTTGCGCAATCTCTATCCGCCTCTCTTCCATTTCACAAAATAACTTATTGATATTATCCGCATCCATCCGTATGTCATCATCGGGGATAAAAAAGTAAGCATAATGTTCCAAATATTCAGGATGCTCCATCAAATAATGATACACCAGTTTCATCTTATACCCCCTGCGGTAACTGATAAAGTCCGCATCCTCATAAAAAGTATTGAAAGACTGGTCATATACAATCAAATGTAAATCAAAATCCGGCTCCGTTTTGCCTTTCCTCCACTCCCGATGAAGACTGTTCTTTCCTACGGCAGCAATCACACAGTTTCTTTTCAATGCCAGACATCCGGGAGTTTTCTCCTTTATCGGATGATAAATCATGCCCGGTTTCCTTTTACCGGTCGGCAATGGAAGATGGGAATGGGTAGTCTCATCATATAGAAGTCCCCCATCCCCATTCAAGTCGGCAACAGAAAACCCGCCATAACGCAACAAAGTCGGCAACAGCACCTCATGATGCCCGCTCCATCCTTGGCTCAACTTATCATGGACGTATGCCAATGCCCGGGACGACAACCTATAAATCGGATTAAATGAATGTACGCGGCTTTCCAACGGTATCTCTCCTGCCCCGGAAAGGCTCCCCCACCACGGCCAATCAGGCTCTTCTTTATAGTCCCTTACGTAGGAAGACAAAAAATCCGCCCCCCTATGCTGGCAACATTTTAAAAGATCTGTCCACTCTCCAGTAAAAAACACATCATCTTCCACCACCCAATAATAATCATACCCGGGATTTTCCAGATAGAACTTCAACAAAGGAAAATGATTACTCCCCGGCACTATGGTAGCAGCAATAGGCTGATAGCCCATCCCATGCAAGATTTCAGAAGTAAAGGCCATATACGGATAACTTTTTATTTCTTCCGGGACGTCTCCTTGCTGGTGATACAAAACGTAAACATCCATATTTGCTTTTTTTACCGTCCACCACTTTTTTATCTGATTAAGAATCCAAGGATTCATTCTACTGCATAAGATCAATATAACTTGTTTCATGGTTATCTGAGATTAAAATACAGGACAAAGATAGCTTTTTTAGTAAAGAGGTAATATATAAAAAGGTATAAAGCGCGTAGAATTATACTTTGGTATAATAATGATACCATAACCACTAACTTTTACTTCAAATCGTTTATTTTATACCTTTTTCATTTTATATTTGCAACAATAGAAACAAAAACATAACCCCATGAGAAGCATACTTATTGCCGGAGGAGCCGGGTTCATAGGTTCCCATCTTTGCGAATACCTGCTACATAGAGGTGATAGGGTCATCTGTCTGGACAACTTCCGGACAGGGCATCCCGGGAACGTGTCAGCCTTAACGAACCACCCATACTTTAAATTAGTGGAACACGACATCACCATGCCCTATATGATAAAAGGTATCGATGAGATTTATAACCTGGCTTGTCCGGCTTCTCCCATACACTATCAGGACTTCCCCATAGAAACGACCAAGACTTCTGTCATCGGCACGCTCAACCTGTTGGAACTGGCACGCGAAAACCATTGCCGGTTCCTACAAGCCTCCACCAGCGAAGTCTACGGCGACCCGGAAGTCCATCCCCAACCCGAAAGTTATTGGGGACATGTCAACCCGAACGGCATCCGTTCTTGCTACGACGAAGGCAAACGTTGTGCGGAGAGCCTTTGCATGGACTATCACCGGAGATATGGCGTGGCGGTGAAAATCATCCGCATCTTCAACACCTACGGGCCGCGCATGGCCTGCGATGACGGGCGCGTAGTATCCAACTTCATCCTGCAAGCTTTGCAAGGCAAAGATCTCACCATCTACGGCAGCGGAATGCAAACCCGAAGTTTCCAATACGTAGACGACCTGATTCGGGGCATGGAACGTATGATGTCCACCCCGGATGGTTTCACCGGACCGGTCAACCTTGGCAATCCGGAAGAACATACTATCCTGAAATTTGCCGAACGGATTCTCGAACTGACCGGAAACCAGTCGCGGATGATATTCCGACCACTCCCAGCAGACGACCCGAAACGGCGCAATCCGGACATTACATTGGCAAAAAACGTATTACAATGGTCTCCTATTATATCCTTGGAAGAAGGGTTAAAAAAGACCATAACATATTATCATACCCTATTGTGTCATCTCCCAATAAAAACTAATCAACCTATCATGTCATGAAAGAAAGTGTTTATAACTATTACACCCCATACGGTGAACATTATCTGTTCTTCAATGGACGTACTAAACGCATCTTTCAAGTCAGTAAAAAGAATGCGGATAAGTTCCAAGAAATCATCTGTAATCCGGACATCTATAAAGAGGATTGTCCCGTATTCATAAGTAAAATGAAAGAAGATGGGTTCATTCTTGAGGACGGAGTAAACGAATTGGATTTAGTTAAAGAGTTATATCATGAACTCAGATTCCCTGAAGTCTACCAGTTAATGATATTGCCTACATACCGTTGTAATTTATCCTGTTGGTATTGCCTCCAACGGCATCAAAATATAGATTTGACACCTGAACATGTCAGACGAATCAAACTACATATTAGAAAATACCTACAAGAAAACCAAATTAAGATATTCTATTTAACTTGGTTCGGCGGAGAACCATTGCTTAGATATGACATTATCGTAGATTTATCATCTTATGCATTGCAAGTATGCCAAGAAATGGGAATTCAATATAAATGTGGTATCACCACAAACGGCCTGCTTCTCAATGAGGAACGTATCAAAGAAATGGGACGTTTGCACTTCAAACATTTCCAAATCACCATAGATGGCTGTGAAGAAGAGCATAACAAGGTCAAACATCTCAAAGGAATAAACACATTTGGGAAAACCTTAAAAAATATAGCTACAATCGTGCGAGAAATCCCTAAAGTGGACTGCTGTCTTCGAATCAATTATTCAGACCAAACACTTGCCCCCGAGGCTATCATGCAAGATATAAATAAATATTTACCAGAGGAGTTGCATAGCCTTGTTAGGATAAACCTACAAAAGATTTGGCAGGTTCGTTCTGATAAAATTAACAAAGAGAAAATAAGTGATTTAGGCACACAAGTGTCTAAATCTAATTTCACAACATCTACACTTATCAACAACATTTGCTACGTAGACTATATCCATTTCAACTGCGTATTTCCTAACGGCAAGTTGGGCAAGTGCGACAATGAGGGGTTGAATGAACAGAATGGAGAGATTGCGGCAGACGGCAGTGTTCATAGGTCTGAAAAATACCTATTTGAGGATTTTGACATATTCTCAGAGAAATCTCAGTGCGCAACTTGCAAACACCTTCCATCATGTTGGGGGCCATGCCCACAAAAGAAAAACCAAAGCCTTATGCAACATGGAACGATAAAATGCATTTATAAAAAACCGGAACAACGGATGAAAAATCTCATAGAATTCTATGGGCGGCAATATATAAAACGAGAGAAAACCTCGACCGAGGTATATGTGTAATATTTAAAACTTAAAATTATGGTTAAACTAAAAAAAATCTCACTAGAAGAAGATTTTCTTTCGGAGATGGAGATGCTGCAAGTGTATGGCGGCAACATGGACGGAGACGTGAACATCAACGTGTACTGTGAGGGAGCACACTGCATATCTGGTTGTGGAGGCAGTGGCAGCGGCAGTGGTAGTGGTGACGATGACCCTAGCAGCAATGACAAGCAGTGTAGCTGCAAGAATACTTGCAGTTGCAAAACATGCAACTGTTAAGTACATTTCACCGATGTACGTGAAAAGTCCACTTTAATAAAAAAGTGAAGCCAACAAGTGTAGAATGCAATCACCGCCAATGTGGTAATACTCATGTTTGCAAATGATACTCGGCACTCCCTCATGCTCGTATTATCATCTGCAAACATTATAAAAATCAAATCTAAAAGGAAAGAAAAATGAAAAATATTTCACTCTACTATGTCTTAGCTATAATTTTCAGCTTCCCCCCAAAAATAACTCACGCACAAACTACAAGCAACCAACAACGCAATATTTCCCTTTGGGGGCATGTGAGGAATTCTTTCACCACAAGAGGGCTGGTGGGTGCAAAAATCACACTGATGACAGCCGACAGCACCGTCATAGACTCTATCCGTACATGGAAACCACGTAACGACCCGTTTGATGGAGTATATAAGTTCAGCGTGCCTGCCCGACCTCAAAAGTTCATCATACGTGCAGAATACCCGGAGTATGAAACCACGGACATTACTTTCGACATGAAACATATAGCCCGAAACACATGGTTCGACCTGCCACACCATTTCATGAAATACCAAGGGCATAAGGCCAAAATGGAACGTAACCTCAACGAAGTGACCGTCACCGCCACCAAAGTACAAATGGTATTCAAAGGGGACACGGTGGTGTACAACGCAGACGCGTTCAATGTACCGGAAGGCAGCATGCTGGACGGCTTGATACGGCAGCTTCCCGGCGTAGAACTGAAAGACAACGGGGAAATCTACGTGAACGGACGTAAAGTGGATTACCTGACCCTGAACGGCGCGGATTTCTTTAAAGGGAACAACAAAATGATGCTCGACAACCTGCCTTACTATACCGTAGAAAACATACAGGTGTACAACAAAACCACGGAAAAGAGCGAATGGCTCGGCGTAGCGGACGCACCGAAGGACTTCGTCATGGACGTACGGCTCAAAAGGGAATATGCCATGGGATATATCGTCAACACCGACATCGGCGGCGGAACGAAAGAACGCTATGTGGGCAAAGCCTTCGGCATGCAATATTCCGACCATGCACGCCTGACTCTCTTCGCCAACCTCAACAATACCACCGAAATGCGCCGTCCCGGTAACAATGGCGAGTGGAATCCCACCAAAGCATTACGTAGTGGTGAAGTGGACTATAAGACCGTAGGAGGAGAACTGTACATGGAAAACAAAGAAAAGACTTGGAAAGAAGTGGGTAATGTCTCCGTATCATGGGAAAAACGCGACTTGAAAAACCATGTCTCTGAGGAACAATTCCTCTCAGGAGGAAATATCTACGACCGGACAAGGCAGGAATTTAATGATCCCTTCTCCATATTCAGCGTCAATTTATACAACAAGTTTACCTACAAAGGACCCTTTTGGGTGGACATTACGGGAGGATTCTTTTATTGGAGGAACAAAGGTGAAATATTCATCCATAGTGCATCATTTTCCAAGAATCCCTCCTATATCGGTTCCACGGTACAAATCTTAGACTCCGTGATAAACTCAACGCGCCGCGCCTCATTCATGCAGGATGTCATCAATACCTCGCAGACCTCTTACCACGTATTGGAAAAGAACATGAACTACAACTTCGGGCTGAACCTGACCCACAAGCTCCTCAACGGAGACGATTTAGACATACGGGCCTCTTTCCGGCAGGATAAAAATAAAAAAGATGATGCGACACAAGAACTGGTCACCTATCCACAAGGGCTGGCATCCGACAAGACATACCGGCACCTATGGCAAAAAAACCGTGAAAATAAATATGTCCTGCAAGGTTCTGTACGCTATACCGTACATGCCCTCAACCGATGGAACTACCGGAGCTACATAGATTTCGACTATTCACGCACCTCTTCCGACAATCCGGACTACCGGTTGGATTACTTGGACAACTACGGTCCCGACGCAGGAAAAGACGTGGGAACACTACCTTCCACACGCGATTCGCTTGCCCGTACACTGGACCCCCAGAACAGTGCTTGGTCTACGTTGACCTGGTATAGGACACGCCCCGGGCTATACGTGTACTACAACAAAGAGGGAAACGGTAAAAGCGTATGGTTCGAAGCCAATGTCCCGTTAGACATCAGTGAGGAAAAGCTGAACTACCGCACCGCAGTTTCCGATACGACCGTTCGCCTGCAAACCGTATTGCCCGCTCCCATGGCCAAATTGGAAATATCAACACATAATTACGACCGTTTTTATCGGATACAATACAACATGAACTACAATACCGGAGACTTATATAGCCGTGTGGACATCCGCAATGATGCCAACCCTCTATATATTCGATTGGGAAACCCAGACTTGAAAAAAGCTCTGACCCATAAGTTACACACCCGGTGGAGGCGAAGAAACCGGAATCATGACCAGACCCTTGCAGCCAACCTAGACGCGCAATTCACCACCGATGCCATCGCATACGGTTATACATATAATCCGGAAAATGGAGTGCGCACTTACCGGTATGAAAATGTGGACGGCAATTGGAATGCTTCCGGAAGGTTCGATTTCAGTCGCGCCTTAGATAAAAACAAACGTTGGCGAATACAAACCGGGACATCGCTTAGCTTTATCCACAATGTGGACATCGCCGCCACACAAGGAGAAACAGGCAATGACCGCCTCAGCAAAGTAGACACATGGCGCACAGGCCAGAACGCCATTCTGTCCTACCGATTCAAATCCTTGTCGGTCGGTGTCAACGGCACCGTGGACTGGCGTAATTCCCAATCCGACCGCCCCGGCTTTGAAACCGTCAACGCCGTGGAGTACAATTACGGCATGACAGCCACTTGCACCCTGCCATGGAAAATACAACTGGCCACGGACATCAAGATGTTCAGCCGCAGGGGATATTCCGACCATGGAATGAATACAGATGATGTGGTATGGAATGCCTCGCTCGCACGTTCCTTTGCCAAAGAACACCTCACCGTGCGTCTTGAAGGTTACGACATCTTAAACCAAATATCCAACACCCTGTATAGCATCAACGCACAAGGACGGAAGGAGGTATGGATTAACAATATCCCGAGCTACGTGATGTTACATTTGCAATGGAAATTCAACCATGCTCCTAAAAAGAAATAAAGACATCCACCCTATGGCAAGATTCCCACACAGAAAACAAATGGACTCCCGCGATTGCGGTGCGGCATGCTTGCAAATGATAGCCCGCCACTATGGCAAAAGCTACCGTTTGCAAACCCTCCGCGAATATTCTTTTATTTCACGGGAAGGTGCCTCTATGATGGGAGTAAGTGATGCTGCTGAACGTATCGGGTTCAATACGGCCGGATTATGTACAGGTATAGAGAAACTCATAAAAGAAGTAACACTCCCTTGCATCCTTCATTGGAACCAAGAACATTATGTAGTTTGCTACAAAATAAAGCGAAAGAAAAGAAACCCCATATTCTATATTGCCGACCCGGCCAGTACCACCTTGGAATATTCCGAACAGGAGTTTAAAGAACACTGGTTGAGCACCAAAAGGCACGGTGAAGAAAGAGGTCTGCTGCTTATGTTGGAGCCGGGCACGGATTTCTATCATTTGGAAGACGAGAAAAACCAACCCGGAAAGGAACGCACCCTACGGCATTACCTTCGTTACCTTGCCCCCTATAAGTGGCAATTGGCCCAAACATTCCTTAGCATGACGCTCTTCATGCTTTTAGGGCTGATATTTCCTTTCCTCACCCAATCCATGGTGGATGTGGGCATAAGGGGAGGAAATGCTGAATTCGTATTGTTGATTCTGATAGCCCAATGCATCCTAACCTTTACCAACCTTTCCATCGGATTCTTGCAGAGTTGGATATCCATGCACGTGAACACTCGAATCAACATAGCATTGGTATCAGACTTTTGGAGCAAATTAATGAAACTGCCGGTCCGCTTTTTCGATACCAAGTTGACCGGCGACTTGATGCAACGTATCGGAGACCATGGACGCATAGAGAATTTTCTGGTAAGAGATTCCATCAACATCCTGTTCTCTACCATCAACCTCCTTATATATGCCTCTCTCTTGGCCTATTACGACTTCACCATATTATGTACCTTCCTATTCGGCCATCTGCTCTATACCGGATGGGTTCTGTGCTTTCTGAATTACCGCAAGCAATTGGATTACAAAGCATTTGGGTTACATGCCAAAAACTATAACACCACCCTGCAAATGTTACAAGGCATGCAGGAAATCAAATTCAACAATGAAGAAAGGTATAAACGATGGGAATGGGAAGAAATTCAGGCCAAATTGTTCAAGAACGGAATACGAGGACTTAAAATCAACCAAATACAAGGATTCGGCGCAACCATACTGACTCAAACTACAGGATTGGTCATCTCTTATATGGTGGCACGCAAGGTCATTGACGGGGAAATGACTTTCGGTATGATGATGGCCCTTTCCTATATCATCGGACAGGTTGGAGGCCCCATCTCACGGCTCATCGGCTTCATTCATTCTTTCCAATTTGCCAAGATCAGCTTGGAACGGCTAAACGAAATCCACGGACGGGAGGATGAGGAAGCACATGCAGACGAACTTCGTACGGAACTCCCGATGGACGGCAGCCTTCACTTCAAACACGTAAATTTCAGTTATAATGGTTCCCCCCGCAGTTTAGTCTTGAAAGACATCTCTTTCGACATTCCACAACACAGCATCACAGCCATTGTAGGCATGAGCGGCAGTGGAAAGACCACCATCATGAAACTCTTGCAAGGTTTCTATGACCCATTGGAAGGAGATATAAAAATCGGAACCGTGCCCCTGAACAAAATCAACCCCCATCTGTGGCGAAGCAAAGTGGGAGCCGTCATGCAAGACGGTTACTTGTTCTCGGATACCATAGCCCGGAACATCGCCACGGGAGTAGATGAAATAGACCAGGAAAGACTGTATCAAGCTGCAAAAACAGCCAATATCCTGGACTTCATCGATGGACTGCCTTTGGGATTCAACACCCGCATCGGCATGGAAGGAACGGGAGTAAGCCAAGGACAACGGCAACGCATCCTGATAGCCCGGGCTGTTTATAAAAATCCTGAATATTTACTGTTTGACGAAGCAACCAACGCATTGGACAGCCAAAATGAAAAGATTATCATGGAAAACCTGAAAACTTTCTATGAAGGGAAAACGGTTGTCATTGCCGCACACCGCCTCAGCACCATACGGCATGCCGACCGTATCATCGTCATGAAAGAAGGCAAAATCATAGAAAGCGGCACGCATGAGGAACTGATGGAGAAGCAGGGGGACTACTACAAGTTAGTAGAAAACCAAATGGAAAAACTTAACAAATAAACAATACTATGGCCATACGCGACACTGAAATATATGACCACGAAAGAAATGAATTAGTAGGTTACATGCCCAACTGGTTACAGAAATGGGGTATGCTGTCCATCGCTATTTTTCTATGTGGCCTGTTGGCTTTCAGCATAATTATGCCTTATCCGGAAACAATAAAGGGACGAATTGAAATCTACCAGACAAAAGGTACGCTCTATGTAGCCGCCCACAACACCGGAGCCATACAACCGGGCATGCAGGTGAGGGCATACATTGAGAATTATCCGGAAGCTGAATTTGGGTACCTATCCGGACAAGTAAAGGGCATAGGCAACAAAGGGAAACCTGTATCCAACGGAACATACGCCATTGAAGTACAATTTGACTGTCTGACCACCCAATATGGCCGCCCACTTTCTTCACGCTTATATTTAGAGGGTACAGGAGAAATCACCTTACGCGAACGACGTTTGATAGAACTGCTCATAGCACCTATTTATAAAATCATTCATCATTAATCACATCAAAACATGCAGCAAGCCATCTTAATTCTGGCACATAAAAAACCCGATCAGGTCATCCGGCTTATCCATTATTTTGAAGGACAGTGCGACATTTTCATCCATGTGGACCGCCGTTCCGGATTCACGTCCAAAGAAATAGAAGTTTTAAAGGCCCAACCCGGAGTAAAAGGCGTGTATAGAAAATACAAACTCCATTGGGGAGGATTCAGCATTCTACAAGCAGAAATGCTATTACTGAAAGAAGCGTTAAAACATTCCGATTGCCGTTACGTACATCTCATTAGTGGGCAAGACTATCCCTTAAAGCCTTTATCCCATTTCTTGTCTTTCTTTGAAACTGCTAATGAAGAATTTTTGGGGCGAACACACCTGCCCTCTCCGAATTGGGATGATAATACTTACCAACGTTTGCAGTATTACTACCCTATGGATTGGTTCGCTCCTCAAACCCCTGATGAAATCCAACAAATGTGGAGTTTTGCCCATTGGCAAGAAAGATGGGGTATAAAACGGCATATCCCGACGCAATTCAAACATATCTATGGGGGCTCACAATGGTTTTCCATAACCCGTCCATGCTTAGACGCTGTCATCAGATACTCAAAAAGACACCCATCATTTTTCCGAAGAATGCGTTTTACCTTTGTTCCAGACGAAATTTACATGCAAACACTCATTATGAATGTAGAATTCCCCAAAAAAGAAATCGGGAACGGGAACAAACGTTTCATAAACTGGAGAAAAAATGAAGACGTAAACCATCCCCTTGACCTCGCTGCCGGACGCTTCCACGAAATGTCTTCCACAGACGCTTTCTTTGCCCGTAAGTTCAATTATCCCGCCAGTGAAGAACTCATGGATATGATAGATGAATATTTGCTAAAGGAGGTTCCATTTGCCACTTTCCCCAATGGTTCTTGGAACTATCGTGGATTTCATAAATACAAATTCGACTGGGGATTGGCAAAAGGTATCATACAACTTTGTTCAATCTGTAACATAAAAACGGTCATGGATTTAGGATGTGGTCCAGGTTGGTACGTCACAGCCTTACGAAGAGAAAAAATAGCCGCCATGGGAGTAGACGGGAATCCTTATACGGAAGAACTTTCCCGATTATTACTGGGAGAAACACAATACCCTTGCACACAAGTAGATTTGACCGATGAACTGGACATAGAAGAACCTTACGATTTGACCCTTTTTATCTCGGTAGGAGAATATATCCCTCTCCAATACGAAGAAATCATAATAGACAACGTATGCAAAAGTTCCGGGAAATACCTTTTACTGAGTTGGGCTGACGCTACTATTGAAGAAGAAGACAAACCCGTTCATCCCTTATCGGAAGATGCATTGACCGAAAAAATCAGCCAACACGGATTCAGAAAAGACATGATGGGTACTCACGTACTGAGAAATTGCGCATGGACAGATCGGAACAAAAAACATATTCTCTTATTTCAACGCCTTTAATATTAACAAATATGGTAAACGGATTTTCTGTCATTATGCCCACCTACAACCGGGCTTATTTTATCCGCCGGGCTATCCTCAGCCTGCAACGGCAGACTTATCCTGAATGGGAACTGGTTATAGTGAACGACGGTTCAACAGACAGTACAGAAGAAATGATTAAGGACTTTCTGCACAGTCCAAACATCCAATATATCGGTTATGAAAAAAACCAAGGCATGGGATATGCCCTAAACCGCGGTTTGGAAGTTGCAAAATATGACCACATAGCCTATCTTCCTTCTGACGACTTTTACTATGCCAACCATCTGGAAACACTGAAAACGGCTTTTGAGACCGACAGCCGGGTCGTATTGGCATATTCCGGACTGAATTTCAGTGACACGGACGCTTACGGGCCTCATGATTATATAAACTCCACCACCATGCAAGCCGGACACTCCCTGCAATTGGTACAGACAGCCCACCGGAAGACGGAAGACAAGTGGATGGAAAGAAGCGAATGCGTGACAGATGATTTGTTTGTCATGTTCTGGCATAAACTTTGCAAAAAAGGGATGTTCATGCCTACATTGCAAATTACGGCAAAATGGATGAACCACCCTTGGCAACGCCATCGTATCTGTGGCGAGAACTACCGCGGAAACCTTTTCAAATATAAAAGTTTTTACCATATAGATCAAGCTATTAGAATCCGGATGAGCCGCCACCGGAAATTGGATGAAAAAAAACTTGCATCCACTTTGAGCCATTGTATCCCCAAACCCATGCGGATGAAAATTCTGATTATCGGTGTTTTGGGGTACAATCCCGAACGGCTGTGTGCTTGGGAAGAAGCAGGATGCAAGCTTTACGGCTTATGGATGCCTACACCGTCCATGGCACACGAAAGCATCGGCCCTTTCCCATTCGGACATATTGAAAACATCGGTTTTGCGACCGGGTGGACAAAAACAGTAAAAGACAAATGCCCGGATTTGATATATGCCCCCTTTAGCAGTTCTTCGGTCGAATTCGTTTATGACTGCATCATGGCATTGCGCAAAGACGGAATAAACATCCCGTTCGTCTGGCATCTGAAAGAAGGACCGCAGATTTGCATGAGATACGGCACATGGCCCAAACTCATGGAACTTCATCGGCTGTCCGCAGGTAATATCCTGCTCAACCAACGGACCAAAGAATGGTTCGACCTGTTCGTCCCGACCGGCAAACCGTTCCTGTTACAAGATCAGGAATATCCTAAGAAAGAATTCTTCGAATATCCTTTCTCTGAAAAGCTTTCAGCTTCAGATGGAGAGATACACACCGTCATCTCCGGAAGGATGGTGGGCCTGTCTGTGGAAGACATGCGGCAACTGGCCGCACATCACATCCACGTACACCTCTATTCGGAAAGTTACTACAAGGAGAAAATACAGAGGAACAACCTGTACGAGGAAGCCGCACCGGGATTTTTCCACATACACACCCATTGCCCAAACGAGAAATGGGTTGAAGAATTCTCCCGTTACGATGCCGGATGGCTGCATTGCAGCCCAAACCATAACGAGGGGGACTTATTCCGGCTCATGTGGGATGACTTGAACATCCCGGCACGTATCGGTACGATGGCCGCAGCCGGATTGCCCATGATACAACGGAGAAATGCCCGGCACATCGTAGCCTCCCGGGATGACTTGGATAAACGGGGCATGACCATCCTGTACGACTCCATCCCCGAACTCATCACCCTTTTGAACCAACCTGCATACATGGACAGCCTTCGAAAAAATGTCCTGGACCACCGCATGGAGTTCACAATGGATTACCATATAGGGAAACTCATGGATTTTTTCCAAACCTTAATCAAAAAACGATAAATAATGGAAACAAAGGAACAGATATTATGGCAGATTGCCAATACCGCCATGGTGAACCACCAATTTGTCAACCCAACCGGACTATATGCCGGACGCTGCGGTTTGGCCTTATCCTTGTTTAAAGCCGCCCACACCTTGCAAGTAGATGCCTACGAAAACTTCGCCTCCCAGATTTGGCAAGAATGTATCTCTTCCTTGGCCTGGCAACAGGACATAGATTTCAAACACGGAATGACAGGCATCGGATGGGCCACCCTGCTCATCTTGAAGCAAGGATGGGCTGAAGGCGATCCGGATGAAGTTTTAGGCAACCTAGACCTTAAAATAGAACGTACGCTCGACCGGCCTTTCGAGTTTGGGGACTTCGCACACGGGGACTTCATCCTGCCCCATTTCTACCTCTTGGAACGCCATAAAGGTGACACGCTTTATTGGTACACACATGAAAGCATCATCTGCCATCTCAAAGAGGCGGTAAACAAACGCAGGGAAAACGGAGGGGAATTTTCTGAAACGTGCAGGGAATCTATCGACCGTTTCTTTTTGAGTACAACCGGCAAACCCATATTTACCACAAAATATCCCGGTACATTGTATTGCAATACTCCAGCGAACCTTAGCACACAAGCTTGGAAAACATTATTATATGGCCAAAACATCATCTGGCAGTTTACAGAAAAAGAATTGGCTGATTATATCGACCGGAGGATTGCCGATTTCGATGCTACGGAAGACTTAAACTTGCAAGGTATATTAGGTATAGGACTAATCATATAAATTCCATGAAAAAAGAATATGACTTGATTATAGTGGGCAGCGGCTTATATGGCTGTGTCACGGCCTATCTGGCACATCAGGCCGGATGGCGTTGCTTGGTCATCGAAAAACGGTCTTTCACCGGTGGAAACATCCGCGATGAAATACGGGAGGGCATCAATGTACATTTATACGGGCCGCACGTCTTTCATACACGTTACCAAGAAGTCTGGGACTTTGCCAACTTATTTACCCGGTTCAACCATTTCCGTTATTGCCCTTTGGCACGATACGGCGGCAAATTGTATAACTTGCCGTTCAACATGTACACTTTCTACCAACTGTACGGTGCCCAAACTCCGGAAGAGGCCGCACTGCGGTTACGGCAAGAGCAAGGGATTTATCCCTGCCCCCGGAACCTGGAGGAAAAAGCCATCTCCATGGTAGGCCGCACGATGTATGAAACCCTGATCAAAGGATATACTGAAAAACAATGGGGGCGGAAAGCCACGGAGCTGCCTCCTTTCATCATCGAACGCCTGCCCTTGCGTTTCACTTTCGACAACAATTATTTCAACGACCCTTATCAAGGAGTTCCCATGGCAGGATACTCACCTTGGGTGGACAAAATGCTGGAGGGTACGGAAGTACGGTTGAATACCGATTTTCTCGCCGACAAGAACTATTGGATGAAGAAAGCCGGACATATTTTATATACCGGAGCGATTGATGCTTTTTTCGACTATCGTCTGGGAGCACTGGAATACAGAAGCCTGACGTTTGAACACGTTTTCTTCGAGCGCCCCAACGTACAAGGCATCGCAGTCATCAACGAAACGGACAGCCGGATACCTTATACCCGAAGCATCGAACACAAGCATTTCGCCTTCGGTACGCAACCGGTCTCCATCGTCACACACGAGTTTCCACAAACATGGGACAAAGGCCGAGAACCTTTCTACCCGGTCAATGACGAAAGAAACGATACACTTTACCGGCAATACCAAGAATTGGCACAACGGAAATGCCCCCACATTACATTCGGAGGACGGTTAGGATTATATCGTTACTTCAATATGGACGAAACCATTAAAAACGTTTTGGAACAATGGGAGGTCTTAAAAACAAAATTGCTTCCGGCCTGAATTCAGACCGGAAGCAATTTCGCTTTTGTCCCTTTTTAAATCTTATTCCTCGTAAGGCTCGAAATCATCCTTGCCCACACCGCAAACCGGGCAAACCCAGTCTTCGGGAATATCTTCAAAAGCCGTACCCGGCTCAATACCTGATTCAGGGTCTCCCACCTCGGGGTCGTAAACCCACTGGCATACTGTACAAATATACTTTTTCATCGTTTTAATTGGTTTAAATTCATTTTTATATCAATAACTTGTGCAAGTATACTACTTTTTAGGTAGAAAACAGCGGAAACTCCTGTTTGCTTTTGTTTTTTTAACACATATACCTGACTATAACTTCGCCCTCTTCTTTGTTCCATTATTCTTTCTTGTGTGTAAATGTTCCGCTTTCACCCACGGTGCTGCCCCAAGGAGGAGTGACCTCATTCCTCCAGTGACAAAGATGATAAGCGTCCTGGTCTATTGTCCCGTCCTCCGTATAAATATCAGCCGAACAATGCCACCCGAAAGCAGAAGACTGCTTGGCACGCATTTGGACAGACTTCAAAATTCCGTCTTCGCCAAAGGAAGAGCGGCAATACATGCGATAAGAATAAAGTTCCATCCCCAACAAGTTACTCAACGTGCAGGACTTCTCGAATACTTTTTCTCTTTCCGATTCCGTGCCGTCCCTGTCGCATTGTACCATACTTTCCATGTCTGCAATAAGGCAACCTATATTCTCAAAAACAATACGTCCCCCTTTTTCCGCTACTGCCCACGAACGGTAGGTATTGCCATTCCTGCACCATTCCAGTTCAATGGTTTCCATGCCCGTATGCATCCCCTTTTCACAATCGCTGCGAATGGCATCAATCATAACGGGCCGCTCCATCACGCCCGACAAGCATCTCATCAGCCCCACGCTCACCACATCGTAGGCATCATGGATATTGTCATAATAGCACACTGTGTTGGCCACGTCCGAAAACAAGCGTGACTTCACCTCCTCCAATTCTCTTTCCGAATCAATCGTTCCCCGGTAAGTATATCCTTTCAGATAGAGCCCCGTTTCGTTTCCATCCCGTCTTTTCACAGCCTCTTCCCCGTGGTACTTCAGGGTGTACTCCAACTGTTCTTTCCACGTTTCCGGTCGTACACTGGTTGCCACTTGTGCTGTCATCGGCATATTCCACATCAAAAATACCACACAGCTTACCCTACATAAAATACCCTTCATTTATTTAAAATTTATATTCGACAATACATCAAACAACTGTCATCTACACTCAGTCCTCATCAGCAGTCCAAAAACCTCCGGAGCAAGACACATACACACAAAATATGAGCAGCCCCATCATGATGATACAATACCCTATCCTCGCCCACTGCAACTTGGTTCTGAACATCGGCGCCCCCACAGAAAGGCAAACGACAGCCCAACAGTTCCTGTCAGCCAAAAAATAAAGCCCTAAAGCCAACATGCTTATTCCCCATGTCCAAGAAAAGGCTTCCACTATACCGTTCTTATATTTATGCTTCATATTCGAGTAACGTAAAACTATACCTTTCATCCGCTTAACCTTTTTTATGTATATACGTATGAAGACACAAAACTACCTGTCGGGAAATTACAAAATTAAAATCCTTTAACAAAAAGCCATAAAAGGGCATTCTCTTCCCCTCCTATAGTTTTTCCAAAAACATGCTTCATCTTTCAGGATGATACATAAATCTATGGAAACAAACACATTAACACCCTGAAGGATGGTTCGGCCATCTTTCAGCCTCCCGTCATGCAGAGAGGTGAAAATCAATCTCAGCCAAACGAAAAATCATTCGGCTGAGATTGATTTTTCGTTTGGCTGAGAAAAAAAGTGGCCCGTGTGCCAAACGATTTCCGGTTCTCTACAAGGCGCGACTGAAACAGGGCTGAAAGATGACTGAATCATCCTTCAGTTCATAACTCATTAGATACAAGATTATTACGGTGAAGCCTGAAAGATGAAGCATGTTTTCCCAAAATCCCTGGAGGAGGGAAAGATGTACCTTTACCCCTTCTCCTCCCTTTCACAAAAACGGAAGCAAGACGGGCGAAACAAGAGATGCACGGCAAACTATTTCTCCAAACAAGCCATAAGCTCTTCCACCCCTTCGGAAGCTCCTTTCATCAAATGATGCACACGTCCCCCACCATGGATTCCTGCCACGGGCTTGGGGTCTATCACATAAATGGGAGCATGGGACGGGACATAATTCAGCAGCCCTGCTGCCGGGTAAACATTCAGGGAAGTGCCGATAACTACAAAAATATCGGCCGTCGAGGTGACGTCGATGGCTGTCTCTATCATCGGTACCGCCTCGCCGAACCAAACGATAAAAGGCCGTAACTGGCTGCCGTCTGCCGCACGGTCGCCTATCTTCACTTCCCACTCTTCAGGGCGAAGCTCACGGATGTACTTAGGATTGTCCGGTTCCAGACTCGACGTGACTTTCGTCAGTTCGCCGTGCAAATGAATCACTTTCGTACTGCCGGCACGCTCGTGCAGGTTGTCTACATTCTGCGTGATGACCGTCACATCGTAATCTTGCTCCATGGCCGCCAGCAACACATGTCCCCGACATGGCTCTACCTCCTGCAACTGACGGCGGCGTTCATTATAAAAACGGGTGACCAACTCCGGATTGCGGGCATATCCTTCGGGAGTGGCCACATCCTCCACCGGATAGCGGTCCCACAGCCCTCCTGAATCCCGGAACGTACTCAAACCGCTTTCAGCCGACATGCCGGCCCCTGTCAAAACAACAACTTTTTTCATCTATTTTAGTTTTTTACCTACAAAAATAGGAAAAAATACAAGCAAATCACCCTAAAGGTCAAATAATTCAATTAACTTTGCGGCTTTAGTAAGAACATTTTAATAAAAACACCGCAAATGGATAAAGTAAGTTACGCATTGGGCTTGGGTATCGGGCAACAACTCAAAAGCATGGGAGCGCAAGACCTTTGCATCGATGATTTTGCACAAGCCATCAAAGACGTACTCGAAAACAAAGAACTGGCCGTATCGCATCACGAGGCACAAAGTATCGTGACCCTATATTTTCAGGAAAAAGAGGCAGCCATGAACAAAGAAAAGGAAGCCAAAGGCAAACAAGCGAAAGCAGACGGCGAGAAATTCCTTAAGGAAAACGCGCAGAAAGAGGGCGTGGTCACGACTGCCTCTGGACTGCAATACATGGTATTGCAAGAAGGCGACGGCAAAAGCCCCAAAGCGACAGACAAGGTGCGTTGCCATTATGAAGGGATGCTCATCGACGGAACGCTCTTCGACAGCAGCCTGCAACGCGGCGAACCGGCCGATTTTCCGCTCAACGGAGTAATCGCCGGATGGACCGAAGGCCTCCAACTGATGAAAGAAGGTGCAAAATACCGTTTCTTTATCCCTTACCTGCTGGGCTACGGTGCAGGCGGCGCAGGAAATTCCATCCCGCCTTACAGCACATTGATTTTCGATGTGGAACTCATTAAAGTACTTTAAAATTTTATTTAATTCATAGTAACAACAATGAAAAAAACAGGTATTATCGCGGCTGCCGGTTTGGCAGCACTTATTTCTTCTTGTTCTTCTTCGGCTCCGAAGGCAGACATGAAAACGGACGTAGACTCTTTGAGTTATTCCATCGGTATGGCGCAGACCCAAGGACTGAAGCCTTATCTGGTAAACCGCCTCGGCGTGGACACCACTTATCTGGCTGAATTCGTAAAAGGTCTGAACGAAGGCGCCAATGCAGGCGACGACAAGAAGAAAACAGCTTACTATGCCGGTATCCAAATCGGTCAGCAAGTGAGCCAGCAAATGATCAAGGGTATCAACTACGAAGTATTCGGCAACGACTCTACCCAGACCATCAGTTTGCAGAATTTCCTGGCAGGCTTCATTGCCGGTGTGATGGAAAAAGGCGGCCAAATGACCCTCGAACAGGCTCAGGAACTGGCCCAGGCCAAAATGAAGGAAGTGAAAGCCAAGAGCCTTGAAAAGACTTACGGCGACAACAAAAAAGCCGGAGAAGAGTTCATGGCGAACATCGCCAAGAAGGCCGGCATCAAGAAACTGGCCAACGGCGTATATTACGAAGTCATCAAAGAAGGTAACGGTGAAATTCCGGCAGACACCAGCCGTGTAGAAGTAAACTACGAAGGCAAGCTTATCAATGACACGGTGTTCGACAGCTCATACGAACGCAAGAGCCCGGCCACATTCCGTTGCAATCAGGTAATTCCGGGCTGGACCGAAGCTTTGACCCACATGCCCGTCGGTTCGACATGGATGGTATATATCCCGCAGGATCAGGCATACGCTGAAAGAGAAGCCGGCCAAATCAAACCGTTCTCTGCCTTGAAATTCAAAATCGAATTGCTGAGCATCAAAAAATAAGACCGGAAGATGAACGGATTAAAATATGCGGTCCTTTCCTTGGCTGTCCTCGCCTGCTTCGACGGTAGCGCAAAGAGAAAAAACAAAAAAGCCAAGAAAGCGGAAACAGTCCGGGTGGATACATGTTCCGTAGACACGTTCAGTTATGCCATGGGTATGGCTAACACGCAGGGATTGAAAAACTACGTCACCAGCCGTATGAACGTGGACACCGCCTATATGGCAAACTTCATCGAAGGTTTTAACGCTTCGCTCTCGGAAGCCGAACGCAAAAAGTTGCAGGCATACAGTGCCGGATTGCAGATTCGTCAGCAAGTAGAGGAACAAGTCATCCCGGGCATAGACAAACAGATAGCAGGGAACGACTCCGTGAAAACCCTCAACCGCAACCTCTTTTTGGAGGGATTCGGCAAGATGCTGGCAGGCCAACCTACGGATATGAGCTTGCAAAAAGCGGAGGAAGTGGCCCAAAAGCAAATGAAGTATTACCATGACGCAAACATGGAACGCAAGTATGGCGACAACCGCCGTGCCGGTGAAGTTTTCCTGAAAGCCAATGCTAAAAAGGACAGCGTACGGACCTTACCCTCGGGAGTGCAATACAAGGTATTGACCCAAGGTAACGGGGAGGTTCCTACCACCACCTCCAAAGTAAAAGTGAACTACGAAGGACGTTTGGTAGACGGTACGGTTTTTGACAGTTCATACGAACGTAAGCAACCGGCCACTTTTGGCTGCAACCAAGTCATCAAAGGTTGGACGGAAGCACTTACACAGATGCCAGTAGGTTCCAAATGGGAAATCTACATTCCACAGGAACTGGGTTACGGCTCACGCGAAGCCGGCAAAATTCCACCCTTCTCCGCATTGATTTTTACGGTAGAACTGTTGGAAATTGAAAAATAAGTGAACTATTCTCTATAAAAGGACGCCAAAAACACGTTTTGGCGTCTTTTTTTGTTAAAACCGCATGCAGTTTGCAGAAAAACGGCTATATTTGCTTACAAAATGTTCAATCAATACAAAAACAGACCCATGGAGAAGATAGACAATTTAGATAAGAAAATCCTGGAAATCATTACGGGAAATGCACGTATTCCATTTAAAGATGTGGCTGCGGAATGCGGCGTATCACGCGCGGCCATCCACCAAAGGGTACAGCGCCTCATCGACCTCGGTGTCATAGTAGGTTCGGGATACCACGTAGATCCCAAGACATTGGGTTACAGCACCTGTACCTACGTGGGTGTCATTCTCGAACGCGGTTCGATGTACAAACGCGTAGTAGAGGAACTGAACCACATTCCGGAAGTCGTGGAATGCCATTTCACCACCGGACCTTACACCATGCTCATCAAGCTGTATGCTTGCGACAATGCCCATCTGATGGAACTGTTGAACAACAAGCTGCAAGAAATTCCGGGAGTAATCTCCACCGAAACCTTAATTTCACTGGAACAGAGCATCAATAAAGAAATTCCTATCGTTTTAAATAAAAAATAACTCTCATGAGTTCCGGTTACTTCGACTGGGAAACCGCTTACGGCCAATACCACAACCGCTTCCCGGGATATAAAAAACAACCTGTAATCGGCATTACGGGCAATTTCGGAGAAAAGGGGTGCGAACTGGCCGAAGGTTATTTTGAATCCGTACTGAAAGCGGGAGCCACTCCGGTCATCATCCCTCCTTTTGAGGACCGGGATGCGTTGGCCAATGTGCTGGAGTATGTAGACGGCCTTTTGCTTTCGGGCGGAGGCGACCTGAACCCGCTGTTTACCGGCGAAGAACCGATTCCGCAACTGCACAGCGTCAATTACAAACGTGATTTGGCCGAACTGCTGCTTATCCGTCTGGCTTACGACCGGCAGATTCCGATGTTGGGTATCTGTCGGGGTATACAAATGCTCACCGTGGCATTGGGCGGCTCTGTCTATCAGGACATCTACAGCCAACAGCCGGACCGGCAACTGCTCAGACACGACCAACAACTGGATCGAAGGTATGCGTCGCATACCATACAGCCTACCGCCGACAGCTTGGTTTTACGCCGCTTGCTTGGCGAGGCACCGGTCGCAGTCAATTCTTTCCACCATCAGGCCGTCAAGGAGACAGGTCCTCTCCTGCGGGTTTGTGCCACATCACCGGACGGTCTTATCGAAGCAGTGGAGTCGGCGGAATATAAATCGGTATTGGGCGTACAATGGCATCCCGAATGTTTCATCCTGCGGCAAGACGAGAGCATGATGCCTTTGTTCCGGTGGCTATGTGAAGAAGCCGGTTCTTTCCGCGAAGCCAAAGCCCTTCACCGGAAGATGCTGACGTTGGACAGCCATTGCGATACCCCTATGTTTTTCCACAAAGGCATTCATTTTGACCAACGGGACCCGAACATCCTCGTCGACCTCCACAAAATGACGGAAGGCCGGTTGGATGCCACGATTATGGTGGCCTATCTGGCACAAGGCGAACGGACGGACGAGGCTTTACAGGCCGCCACTGCGAAAGCCGACCGCATACTGACACAAATAGAAGAAATGGCGGCAGCCCATTGTACGGGAGTAGACCTCGCTTACACTCCATCCGATTTGCTACGTTTGAAAAATGCCGGCAAGAAAGCCATCATGTTGGGCATCGAAAACGGATACGCCATCGGGAAAGACCTCTCCCGCCTGCGTCACTTCCGTGACCGAGGTATCGTGTACATGACTTTATGCCACAACGGCGACAACGATATTTGCGACTCGGCGCGAGGGAAAGGAGAGCACGGCGGACTCAGCGCATTCGGCCGTGAGGTCGTGCAGGAAATGAACCGCTTAGGATTGATGGTGGATCTCTCCCACGGAGCGGAAAGCAGCTTTTACGATGCGCTGGAACTTAGTTCCACTCCCATCGTCTGCTCCCATTCGTCTTGCCGTGCCTTGTGCAACGTACCGCGCAACTTGACCGACGAACAGATGAAGGCACTCGCCCGAAAAGGCGGAGTGGCCCAAGTCACTCTCTATAAAGGCTTCTTGCGCGAAGACGGTGAGGCTTCCATCCTCGATGCCATAGAACACCTGAACCACATGGTAAACATCATGGGCGTAGAGCATGTAGGCATCGGAACGGACTTCGACGGCGACGGAGGAATACCGGGATGCGCATCGGCAGCGGAAGTCATCAACTTCACCCGCCGCCTGTTAGCCGAACGGTACAATGACACGGACATAGCCGGCATCTGGGGAGGAAATTTCCTAAGGGTCATGCAACTCGTGCAAGACAGCAGGGCTTGCTGACCGGAAAACAAAATAAGCAAAACAGATTCATGAAAAGAACGATTTTAAACTTGCAATGGAGCACTGTCCTCGGCGTTTTTCTATCCGTCTGTACGGCTTGCGGACATAAAACCGGAAACGGGACAGGCACAACCGACAGCATTCCTATGGCTGCCGCACCGGAATTCAATGCAGACAGTGCTTTCGCCTATACGGCTGCACAATGTGCGTTCGGGCCTCGCGTACCGAATACGGAAGCCCACCGTCTTTGCGGTACGTACATTGCCGAGAAATTCAAAAGTTTCGGTGCGACCGTCACCGACCAATATGCAGACGTGAAGGCATACGACGGTACGGTCCTGAAAGCCCGTAACATCATCGCATCTTATAACCCCGATGCAAAAGCACGCATACTGGTTTGCGGGCATTGGGACAGCCGTCCGTGGGCCGACAACGACCCGGACTCTGCCAACTGGCACAAACCGGTATTGGCTGCCAACGATGCAGCCAGCGATGTGGCCGTCATGTTGGAAATGGCACGGCTCATCCAACTCCATCCCCTTGAAATAGGAATAGACTTTATCTGTTTCGATGCGGAAGACTACGGTGTACCGCAATGGTCCGACCAGACCGGAGGCGCTTCGTCATGGTGCCTCGGCTCGCAATATTGGGCGGCCAACCCGCATGTATACGGTTATCAGGCGCGCTTCGGCATCTTGATGGATATGGTAGGCGGGCGAGGCAGTACTTTCTCCAAAGAAGGATATTCCCAAAGATACGCCTCACAAGTCGTCGATTTGGTTTGGAACACGGCTGCCCAATTAGGATACGGGCAATTCTTCCCGATGCGTGACGGGGGTTATATCACCGACGACCACGTACCGGTCAACGAGATAGCCGGTATCCCGTGCATCGATATTATCCCTTACTTTACTGATGCCCCGTCCGGGTTCGGCCCCACGTGGCACACGGTAAACGACAATATGGAGCACATAGACCGACAGGTACTGAAAGCTGTGGGACAGACGGTAATCCAAGTGATTTTTAACGAAAACCAATAAAATGGAAACAATTAACGAAGTACAAGACGAAATCATCGAAGAGTTCAGCGGCTTCGATGACTGGATGGACAAATACCAGTTGCTCATCGACATGGGCAGTGGGCAGGAACCGCTCCCCGAAGAGTACAAGACCGAACAGAACCTGATAGACGGTTGCCAAAGCCGGGTGTGGCTGCAAGCCGACTACCGGGAAGGACGGGTCGTGTTCCGCGCCGAAAGCGACGCGCTGATTGTAAAAGGTATTGTGGACTTGTTGGTGCGGGTGTTGAGCGGACATACCCCGCAAGAGATTCTCGATGCCGACCTTTACTTCATCGACCGTATCGGACTGAAAGAGCATCTTTCGCCCACCCGAAGCAACGGTCTGGTAGCCATGCTCAAACAAATGAAAATGTACGCTTTGGCTTTCAAGGCCAAAGAGGAAACGGCATAAACACGCCTCCTTAGACGAGTAACTGAAACTCAGGTGTAGGAAGAAATCCCACACCTGAGTAAATACATTTTAATCCTATGTGACTAAATTTTGCCGACCAAATCAATACTCGGCTTCAACGTGGCGGCTCCTTTCTTCCATTTAGCCGGACAAACTTCCCCATCGTGTGTAGCCACAAATTGCGCAGCTTCCACCTTACGCAACAATTCGTCTGCATTGCGCCCGATGTTATTGTCTTGTATCTCGGCCAATTTGATTCTACCTTCAGGATTTACCAAAAAAGTACCGCGATAGGCCATACCGTCTTCTTCTATCATCACGCCAAACGCACGGCACAAAGCCCCTGTCGGGTCGGCTAACATCGGAAACCGGATTTTCCGAATACTCTCCGAAGCATCATGCCATGCCTTGTGTACGAAATGCGAATCGGTGCTTACGGAATAGACCTCCACGCCCATGGCCTGAAATTGGTCATAATTCTCAGCCATGTCCACCAATTCCGTCGGACATACAAAAGTAAAATCGGCCGGATAGAAAAAGAAAACAGCCCATTTGCCTTTTACATCTTCGTTTGTCACTGTCTTGAAAGTTCCATTCTGAAACGCCTGAACTTTGAATTCAGGAAGTTGTGAATTGATAATCGGTTCCATAATCTTTTAAAGTTTTAGTTCGTTACAAAAATAAACCATTTCCTCCGTATCCAATCTACAAATCCGATTGAAAATATAAATGAGCCGATAGACGCAATCTATACCAATACCTGGGTAGAGTGTAGTTCCTGCATTTCTGAAGGAACAGCCCTACGGATTTCCCGAACAAGCGTTTCTTTCAATGTTTGCCGGACAAAATCTTTATGCGTCAACAGAATGAGTTGACGGGTCGGACAAGGAATAGCAAAGGCATGTACCAACTCTTTTTGTGCCTCACTGAGCTGCAACACGGCCAGTCCCGGAATAAAGGTAATCCCTCTTCCCCCCTCTACCATACGCATAAATGTCTCCATACTTCCCAAATGGTAAGCCATCTGACTGGCCTTCGCCGCTTTAAGCTGACAAAAACGTACCAACTGGTCGCGGAAACAATGCCCTTCGTCCAACAGCCACAGTTGTTCACCCGACAAATCCGAAGTACGTATCACTTCACGCCCGAATAATTCACTTTCGCACGAAACATATACATGAAAAGGTTCATAAAACAAGGGTACACGGTCAAACTCATCCATATCAGACAGACCGGCCACGATGCCGGCATCTATCTCTCCGGTACGTAAGGCAGACTTGATGACATCGGTTTTCATTTCCACTACTCTGATATCCAGTTGCGGATATTTCTTCATCAACTGCGGAAAAAAACGAGGCAATAAATAAGGTGCTATCGTGGGCAATACTCCTAAATTAAACGTTCCGGACATAGAATGTTTTTCCTCTTCTATTATATCTCTTATACGTCCTGCCTGGAACAGCACGTTACGAGCCTGGGATATAACCAAGACTCCGGCAGGTGTCGGACAAACCGGTTGTTGTCCCCGGTCGAATATTTTCGTTCCCAACTCCTCCTCCAGTTTCTGTATCATGGCACTCAGAGTAGGCTGTGTCACCCGGCAATGTTCCGCCGCTTTGGCAAAATGGCGAAAACGGTCTACAGCCAAGACATATTCCATTTGTTGTAAAGTCATAGCAAACAAGGATTTAAAAAGTGATATAGAATCAATCTATGCAAAGATAGAAATTATCTGTTTGACAAGCGTATGTTTATAGCCTATCTTTGTCACATCAAACAAAATAAACAGAATATTAAATCTCAAAAACAGAAACATTATGAATACTTTAAATTATTTGCATTTGGACGAGAAAAGAGTAGCGGACGTCGTTACGGCATTACATCTTTTATTGGCAGACTTCCAGATTCATTACACCAACCTCCGTGGTTTTCACTGGGATATCAAAGGACATGGATTCTTCGTTCTTCACAGTAAATTTGAGGACTTGTACAACGATACAGCCGAGAAAATCGATGAGATCGCAGAACGTATCTTAACGTTGGGCAGCGTCCCCTCAAACAAATTCAGTGATTATTTGAAGGTGGCAAGAATCAAGGAAATTTCAGGCGTAACCTGTGGCAGTGAAGCCGTAGAACACATCCTTTCTACTTACGGTCATCTTATCGGGGAAGAAAGAAAGGTTCTTGATCTGGCAGCAGAAGCCGGAGACGAAGTAACGGTATCGCTGATGAGCGACTACCTGAAAGAACAGGAAAAGATGGTTTGGATGCTAACGGCATTCAGCAGCAAGACTTGCAGCAAATAGACTGTCGGAAAATCCGATACGGATAACATTCCCCCCCAATAGAGAATTTCTTTCCATACAAACGTTAAGAACATTCTCTTTGGGGGAATGTTTTTTTATTTATACGTTTTACCTAAAAAGGCTACACGAAAAGGTGGTCTTAGAAAGCACCAAAAAGAAATAGAATGAAAACAACAAAAGCATTTTAGGAGGTACGTAAATGGTGAAAAGCAGGCATATTGCAAAAATAATATACTTCAGCATACTTCCATTTGAGAAAAATCGCTACCTTTACAGCGTGTTTGGGAATCAATTCTTCCACATTTACTGATGAAACTTATGAAAAAGACAATTGTGGCTTTCGTATCATTGGTGTGGCTTTTTATCGTTACCTTCGGAAGCCATGCACAAACTACCGTAAAACTGCCCGCCAAGGCGTATCCCGTGAAAGTACCTCATAAGACCGATGCCGGAGTGGACCGCTATTGGCATGTCACGCAAATCCTCTGTCTCGGTCCGTCGTCAGGCGGCTACAAGTTCCGCATCTACGGCAAGGCGGCCAAGTCATCTTCTTCCCATACCATCAATATGATGTACCTGCTTCCCAACAACCGGGTACAGATAGCCGGGGCTTACATCTTCCCTGCCATCACGGAAGGCAAATCGTTCAAGTTCGACATCGTGTCGGCTTTCAAAGGCTATGCACCATCCTCGTTCAACGGTTTCTTTATCCATGACGAGGCATTGGCACGGATTTTGGAAAACGAAAGGCGCGAAGCCGCCCAAAAAGTCGAAACGGTATCTCCTCCACCCGCACTACCAGAAATCCAGAACATCGTGGAGGACGCCATTGCGGATACGGAAATCCCCAGTACGGAACAGCAGCCCTCGGAAACAGAGAAAGACGAGAACATCTATGACACAGTGGAACAAATGCCGGAGTTTCCGGGAGGATTATCTGCTTGTATGTCCTACATCGCCCGTAATGTGAAGTATCCCACAATAGCCTTGGAAAACGGAATACAAGGTAGAGTCGTCGTACAATTCTGCGTAGAGAAAGACGGAAGTATCAGCAACACCGTAGTGACCAAAAGCGTGAATCCCTATCTCGACAAAGAAGCCCTCAGGGTGGTATCCTCCATGCCCAAATGGACACCCGGCAAGCAGAAAGGCAAACCGGTTAGGGTGAAATACACCCTCCCCGTCCACTTCCGATTGAAATAACTTTCCTTTTTATACCTTATCCGTATGTACAACAACGAAATTTGGACCAAACATACCCGCCTCATCCTGACGGGAGTTATCATCGTAGCCATAGCCGGTTGGGTGGCCGGTATCCTACAAACGGCTTCCATTGCCATAGACACTGCCAACGACTTGCTGAAAGCGGCTGGCGAAGAAGAATTGCCTTTAAAACCGTTCACTCTCAGCGCACAAACTCTGACTATCATAGGCTACATCTTGTACCTCGTCGGACTGAATGGCTTTAAGTCGATACAAAAGAATTACGAGGCATCAGCCATGGTGGGACGCATCTCCACTGCTTGCGGTTTCGAAATCGCAGCCACCCTATTGCTCTTCCCAGCCTCTTTCCTACCTGTCATTTTCGGTTGGTTATTTCGGTTCGGCGCTTTCGTATGCACGATAATCTCGCTAATCCTCCTCAAATCGGCTTTTGAAGAACTCCGTGAAGAAGCGACGTGGAGCAAACCTGCTCTCAATGGTACCGAGCAGCTACGCAAATCCGCCGTATACAACATCAACTTGATTTGGATGCCGTTCGTAGCTGCCGCCGTCATAGTGGTCAGCATTCTTCTCTTTACGAAAGGTATAGATTTCAACAACCTTATGTACACGAGCTTCGATGAAATCTCCCGTCAAATCAAGGGTACCGTTTTTGCCGTAGGGCTTGAGATACTGGCCTTCGGCCTCATTATGCTCTATTGGTCTGTCATGCAGTTCGTGCTGCGTATCCTCGGATGGGTCAACATCCATGCGGGGCGCCTCGTAGAGGAAACCAATACACAAGATGAGAACTCAACTGCAACCGCTCCCCTTATCCCCGAAGTTCAAACGGACACCGCCTTGTACACACCCCATACGAGCACTCCGGATACCGAAAACAGCGTTCCCCAATCCCGCCCTTTGCAAAGGAACAAGATCCTCCTTTACAGTGGTATCGCTTTGGCCATCCTCGTTACGGCAATTTGCATGGCTTTCTGTGGTTCTTCCGCTAAGGACAAATTCTCGGGTACATGGCGATTCGACAACGAATCCGAAGCCGCCGAACTCATCCTCGGCCTCAAAGGCGATTCCACAAAAGGCACATTCTATTTCGGCAGCAAAGAAGAGATGGGGTTCTTCTCTATCAGTTTCAACGTGGCCTCTGTTCAGGTGGAGGGCAATACGGCCAAACTCGAACTGACATGGTGGGACGAATTGGAAAACAAAGATATCATCGTGCCGGCCACGCTTTTCCTCCGGACGGACGGTGCAAAAATAGACATCACCGTAGGTAACGAGGATACGCCTGAATTGGAATGCGGAGGATACGGTTATATCTTCCCCGTGACATTCACACTCGACCGTATCTCGGACCGGACAACACCTGAAAACGGAGATGAATCCGGTAATGAACCCGAAACCGCTAACGAGCCCACAGCCGAAATGGTCGAAACTGACGCTCCTACTGAAAAGACGACGGATGTCACAGAAGAAGACTACTCGCAACCTTTCCGCGGCACTTGGAGTTGGACCGATGAAATGATCCACAACGACTACTATGATGATGACATACCAGCCGCCGTCGTCACTCTCAAGCTTGATTTCTACAACGCCAACTCCGTGAAAGGAGATGGCGGAACAGCCGACGGATGGATGAACCTTGCCACTACTTCACCACAGCGAGTATCCGAAAACAAGATAACTCTCAACGAAGTCATCGGCAACAAGGCATTCATCACTGTGTTAGACGGCTATAGCGAAATGGCTGAGTACCAAGCTACGATCACTTTCAATCCCGAAAACAAGACTTTGGAGTTCGAATTGGGCGACCTCATCGGTGAACTGGACGAAAACCAAGCGTTTATAGCGGGACAAAGCCCCACAGGAAACTACAGCCGCGTGATACTGAAACGGAAATCCGAATAACCGTAACGCCACTGTTCTTCCTTTTAGTAGCATTGGAAACACAACTCAATCGATAAATACACCATGAAAAAAGCTGTTTTATCCCTTTTCTTGTTCTACGCCGCCGTAGGCATACAGGCACAAACCGACCGCGATGCCTGCTGGCTTAACGCCGCGACCGGCGCGTGGGAATGGGGCTTCTTCAAGGACTTTGCCGTACACGACGCACGGCAATGGCAATATGCCTCCGTCAAGGAAGGCAGAAAGAAAACCACCGTCACCTTACGAAGCGGCAAAGAAACCTTGCAGTTGGAAATCCGTTACCGAAACGACTCCGTTTGTACCATCGCCGTCAACGACGGAAAAGCACAGACCTACCGGCTGTGGGACAGCGCGAAAGGTATCCTTTCCTACCTGCCGGCTGACGACACGCCGCCGCAACCATGCAGTTACCGGGAAGACAGCGTCACATTGTGCGGTTATCTGCCCGGCATGGAACATGCCACTTTTACCTGTTCCATGCCCCAACTCACCGAATACCCCAAATTCCAGACACAAACCGACTCGCTCGGACGTTTTCGGTTGCGTTTCCCGGCCTTCGGACCGGCACAAGCCCTTTGCCGCATCGCGGGACGCACGTTCACGCTGCTGTTCAGTCCGGAACAAGACTACTACCTATATATGAACGGACGTACTCCCATCCTGATGGGGGAAGACGCACGGACGAGCAACGAACTGTTGGCTATCGGAATGAATTTAGACGTATTCTCTCCGACCGAAAGGGACATCCACTCGGTAGACAACCGTACCTGCCTCGACGAGGTACGGCACGAACTGACGCGCCGTGAACGGCAATTAGACAGCCTCATCGGCAAACACCCCAATCTGTCCCGGCGTTACCGTACCCTGAAAGAAGAAGAAATCCGTTACAGTGCCCTCCACCGTCTCGCCTACCAACACCACAACCTGTCGGATTTCGGTGAAAAGCGTCTCTCTCCGGAAATTATACAAGCCATTGATTCCTTATGCCATGCCATACCGCCCGTACCCTACACCATCTTCCCCGACTACCACGGTTTCCTGCAACAATCCGTCTACTACCAGTACCAACAATTCCTCGGCCGTTTTGCCGTCATGATAGACTTGGAAAAGTTGCAGCAAGTGTTGCCCTGGCAAGAAGACTTGCACCTCCCCAACACGCTTTTGCAGCTCATAGACCGGACGGTGGACATGGGACGAAAGTTCTCCCGCGACAATCCGTCTGACAGCACGGCCATGCAGGCTTATGATGAAAACCATTTCAAGATTGCGAGAGAAATACACCAGTTTCCGGAATTTCGGGAACGGGTACCCCAAATCATCGGAAACGCGGAATTGTTAAGATACCAGGAACTCCTTGCGTCTTCCACATGGACCCGCTTCCAGAAAGACCTGGCCGGAACCTTGATGGCATGGGAGGCATTGGAACGTGACCATACCCCCTTTCCGGAACCGTTGATGCGCGAAACCATGGCGCATATCCAAACTCCCGTGTTGCGCGAGGCCGTCGCCCGGCGGCAAGACTTCTACACCCGCCAACTGCAAACGCCCTTCGACTACCAAGGTTCGCTGAAAAGCAACGACATTGTGGCCGGACTGACCGACGGGAACGAAATCCTGCAACGCATCCTCGCCCCCTATCGCGGCAAGGTGGTTTATGCCGACATCTGGGGTGGATGGTGCGGCCCGTGCAAGGGGTACATGCGTGATTTCGTCCCGGCCATCAAAGAAGCCATGAAAGGGCGCGACGTCGTATTCCTTTATTTGGCCAACCGTACACCGGACGACGCATGGCGACAAATCATCAAGGAATACGGCTCAGTAGGTGCACAAACCGTACACTACAACCTGCCCGGCACACAACAGGAAGCCGTAGAAAACATACTCTTGAACGGCGGTTATCCCTCTTACGCCATCTTCGACAAGGAGGGGCGGCTCGTCACCAAGAATGCTCCTCGCCCCAACGAAAAGGACAAACTGATACGGACACTGGAAGAACAACTCAACAAATAGAAAACACCATGAGAAAAGCTATCTTATCCATCCTCCTGCTTTGCACTGCCATAAGCCTGCAAGCACAAACCGTCGGCCGCGACGCCTGTTGGCTTAACGCCGCGACCGGTGCATGGGAATGGGGCTTCTTCAAGGACTTTGCCGTACACGACGCACGTCAATGGCAATATGCCGCCGTCAAGGAAGGCAGAAAGAAAACCGCCGTCACCTTACGAAGCGGCAAAGAAACCTTGCAATTGGAAATCCGCTACCAAAACGACTCCGTTTGTACCATCGCCGTCGACGACGGAAAGGCACAGACCTACCGGTTGTGGAACAGCGCGAAAAGCATCCTTTCCTACCTGCCGGCTGACACAGCCGCGTCCCGACCGTGCCAATTCCACGAAAACAGCGTCATGTTAAGAGGATACCTGCCGGACTTTCCCAACCAAAACTTGGAATATATCTACTATGAAAGATTTCAGGACACGCAAAAGATAGCCAATGTCCCAACCGATTCCATCGGACGGTTCGAGTTAAGCATCCCCGTTTTAGGGCGGACAGAAGTGCTTTTTCGCATCCAGTCTCATATGTTTTCCCTTCTGCTTAGTCCTCAGTCAGAATGTTTCCTGTGGATAAAAGGAAATTCGTTTTTAATGATGGGCGAGAATGGAAGAATCAACCATGAGTTGTCGGACATACAGGAAAGTTTTTTCGTCCAACCGAAAACTCTCCGGTATCCCAATGTGGTAAGCGACAGCGTCTGCCTGAGCGAAATCCGGAAAGGGTTGGCTGAAAAGGAACACGCGTTAGACGCTCTTCTCAAGAAGCATCCGAACCTTTCGGAAGACTTCCGGACCTTGGCAAAAGAAGACCTGTATTACAGTAGTCTCGGAAGGCTAATCACACAATCCTACGACAGCCATGCACAAGGAAACGACCACCTGCTTCCCGGCATCTTGGACATGATAGATTCATTGATGAAAGAGATGCCTCCCGTGCCGACCACCGTAAACTCCCGCTATTCCAACTTCATCTCGAACTACATCAACTATCATAACTACCAAGCCCACAAACACGGCAATATCGCATACGACCTGAGACGGCTGAAACAAGCCATGCAAGAACACCGGGACTTGCAAGTCCCGGACAGCCTCATGCAGCTCATCGACCATACATTGGCCATGGAAGCACGTATAAAATCGAAAGAAGGAAAAGATACAGCCCTTGTCCGTACCTACCATCAAAACCACGAGGACATCGTAAAAGGACTTGAAGCTTCCGTCCAGAAAAACTCGTTCATGGACCTTTTCAAAATCGTGAATCTGAGGGAAGAGTGGGACATCATCGACCGCCTTGCCCTATCCGGTTTCCAAAAGGATTTCGCCTCAACCCTTTCCACACTCTATGCACTGGAACAAAGCCATATCCCATTGCCGGACAAGATATTACAGGAAGCCATAAGCCGTATCCACACTCCGGGATTGCGCGAGGCCGTCGTCCGGCAGCAAAACTTCTACGTCTGCGAACAGCAAAGACCGTTCGACTTCCAAGGTTCACTCAAAAGCAACGACATCGTAACCGGACTGACCGACGGAAACGAGATTCTGAAACGCATCCTCGCCCCCTATCGTGGCAAAGTGGTCTACACCGATATCTGGGGCGGATGGTGCAGTCCGTGTAAACACGCGATAAAAAACGACGTTCCTGCCGTGAAGGAAGCCATGAAAGGACGGAATGTCATATTTTTATACTTCGCCAACAACACCTCGGACACTTCTTGGAAACAAATCATCAAGGAGTATAAGTGCGTGGGGCCACAAACTGTACATTACAATTTGCCGCATGAACAGCAAAAGGCCGTGGAGGCCGTTCTTCGCCAAGGCGGCTACCCCTCCTACGGCCTGTTCGACAAGGAAGGGCGGCTCGTCACCAAAGAAGCCCCCGACCCTGTCTTCAAGGACAAACTGATACAGACATTGGAAGAACAGCTTTCAAAGAAATAAGACCGACACCGTATGATACACGCACGCATAAAACACAAATCAGGGGCGGAAGATGAGCGGACTGCCTTAATCTTTGGGCCTTTACTCTATTTGCCCGCAAATACACTATGGCAAATCCTGCGATCCTCTTGCTTCGACAACGAGTCCATGCCTCAAAAAGGCGGGGAATTGCTTCATTATGAATTTTGGCCCAATTATAACAAAACAGAACATACATCCAACGAAAGCTATGTAGAGCCCGACCTTCTCTTGGAATTTGAATACTTCAACCTGCTTGTCGAAATAAAACGCAAGGACGTACAATCCTACCGGCAATACGAAGGGCAGTGGAAAAATGAGATACAGGCCTTCGTCAACGGACAAACGCACGGGGAAAACAAGCCTCTCCTATTAATCGCATTGGGCGGCAACACTTCGCCCGAAGCCTTCCACACGCCGTTGGGACGGATTTACAAATCTTCTTGGAACAGCCTCCTAAATCAGATTTGCATACGACAAGAGCAAGAAAAGCCCTACACTCCGGCCTACCGCATCCTTCATGATTTAGAATCGGCTTTCGGATTATATCATGAATTCCGGATTCGCAAATGGTTGGGACAGATAAGTCCTTACGGAATAACAAACAACACCTCAGACACCATCCGAACGATATGGAAAAGATGACAGACTCACGACAAGAATTGCTCCGGGAATTCCGTAGCGCACACAGGCTTATCAACGAATGCCAGACCGCCATTTTTGAAGTCATATTCAAAAAGATCATGCCGACGTTCGGGCTGTTACCCGGCAAGTTAGAGTGCCGCCGCCTTTTCTGTAGCCCGCTCAGAGCCATCAAATCCCCCGACAAAGCTCTTTCCGGCTCTTGTTTCGGGTTCTCCCCCGATAATTGGGCGTGGGATTTGATTTATACTCATGTACTGGAGTTCTACTTGGGAAGCGTCAAAGGGAAAAGCTTTTCTGTCATTCAAGTAAGCGATACGGGCAGTTACCGAACCACGGTTGAAAGTTACAAGAAGAAAGACTCTTCCGCTTTCCCCCCGGCAGACGAATGCGGGTCATTGCTTATCTTTAAAATGAAACCCGCAGGCAATGCCATGCACACCAGTGAAGCCACCATCCGCGAACTAATCCATATGCCCGAAAACATTTACCATTCTAAATCCGGCAGTGTCTATGCCCGATATGACATGTTGGATTTCATGGACGAGGAATCTACGGACGAGGTCATGGACAGGCTAAAAGAAACTTTTCGGTTATAGACTGTTAAGCATACAGATATACAATGAATTACGACAATCACCCAAGGGCAGAAATCAATCTCAGCCGAATGATTTTCCAATCTCAGCCAAACGATTTTTCGTTCGGCTGAGATTGATTTTCCGATTGGCGCAAGGTGATTTTCCCGCCTCCCGCTTTCAATCCGTAACCTGCCTCACCGCCTCGCGGGCACGTTCCAGAATAGCGAAAAGCTCGTCCACCGTTTCGGCACGCAACATGGCGATACGCGTTTCACGGAAATTGGGGATTCCCTTAAACACGGGCGACGCGGCCAGATGGCGGCGGCTGTGCAGGATGCCCCGGTATTCGTCGATGCGGCGCACGCTGGTGAGCACCTGCTCCTTGAGCACGTCTATCTTCCAATCCGCACTCATCACCGGATAGTCGCTCTTCACGGCTTCGTGCGCAGCCGACACGCTTTCCGGGTTCAGGACATCCATGATTTCCTTGAAAATCCATGGGCGGCCGAAGGTGGCACGCCCCACCATGACGGCATCCACCCCGTAGCGGTCGAAACACTCACGGGCACGTTCGGGCGAGGTTATGTCACCGTTTCCGATGATGGGAATTGTCATGCGCGGATTGTTTTTCACCTCGCCGATGAGCGTCCAGTCCGCTTCGCCGGTGTACATCTGCGCCCGAGTACGGCCATGTATGGTCAACGCCCGGATACCACAATCTTGAAGGCTTTCGGCCAAATCCACAATCACTTTGCTGCTTTCATCCCATCCCAAACGGGTTTTCACCGTGACGGGAATGTCCACGGCATCCACCACGGCCCGCGTGATTTCCAACATCTTGGGAATATTCTGCAACATGCCGGCCCCGGCTCCCTTGCCCGCCACGCGCTTCACGGGGCAACCGAAATTCAAGTCGAGCACGTCGGGACGGGCACGTTCCACCACGATACGGGCCGCATCGGCCACCGGACCCGGTTCCTTGCCGTAAATCTGGATGGCCACGGGACGCTCGTCGTCGCACACCGCCAGTTTCTCCAAACTGCGGTTCACCATGCGCACCAAGGCATCTGCCGCCACAAACTCGGAATATACCATCGCCGCGCCGAAACGCTTGCATAAGAGACGGAAACCGATGTCCGTCACATCTTCCATCGGGGCCAGAAACACGGGATAAGGCCCGAACTCCACATTTCCTATTTTCATGGGTGCAAAGGTAGTGAAAGGTGAGAGCAGAGACAAATGAAAACGAAGTTTTCTTATTTGGCTCTGCTGGGCCGAAGCCTACCTTCGCGGGAAGCAAGGTCAGCAACCTCTTCAATGAAACGGCAAAGAAAGCCCAAAGAGAGCGTAAAAAAGCAAAAAAAACTACCGCGTCTCCGGTATGTCGGGAAAAGGGCGTATCTTTGCAAACAAAACCCCACACCATGACGAGAAAAGATTTTGAAATCATGGCACCGGTAGGCTCGCGCGAATCATTGGCCGCAGCCATCAAAGCCGGAGCCGACTCCATATACTTCGGCATCGAAAACCTGAACATGCGGGCGCATTCGGCCAGTACGTTCACCATCGACGACCTGAAGGAAATGGCACAAACTTGTGCCGCACACGGCATCAAGAGCTATCTGACGGTAAACACCATCATCTACGGCGAGGATCTTCCGCTGATGCGTACCATCATAGATGCAGCCAAGGAAGCCGACATCTCCGCTGTCATAGCTTCGGACGTAGCCGTCATGATGTACTGCCGACAGATAGGGCAGGAGGTACACCTGTCCACCCAACTGAACATCAGCAACATCGAAGCGTTGAAATTCTATGCCCAATTTGCCGATGTCGTGGTGTTGGCCCGCGAACTGAATATGACGCAGGTGGCCGACATACACCGGCAAATAGAGGAACAACGCATTTGCGGTCCGGGCGGAGAGCTGATACGTATCGAGATGTTCTGTCACGGAGCACTCTGCATGGCCGTCAGCGGGAAATGTTACCTCAGTCTGGACAACACAGGACGGTCGGCCAACCGGGGGGCCTGCATGCAAATCTGCCGCCGGGGCTACATCGTGAAAGACCGCGAAACGGGCACGGAACTGGAAATCGACAACAAATACATCATGAGCCCGAAAGACCTGAAGACCGTACGCTTCATCGACCGGATGATGGAGGCGGGCGTACGCGTGTTCAAAATCGAGGGACGTGCCCGGGGACCGGAATATGTGGCCACCGTCGTGGGCTGCTATCAGGAAGCCATACAAAGCGTGTTGGACGGGACGTTCACCGAAGAGAAAAAAGACGGATGGGACGCGCGGTTGGCCCGCGTGTTCAACCGTGGTTTCTGGGACGGGTACTACCAGGGACAGACTTTAGGCGAATGGACGACGAACTACGGCTCGGCCGCCACGGAAAAAAAGGTCTACGTGGGCAAGGCCATCAAATACTTTTCCAAACTTGGAGTGGGAGAGTTCCAAATCGAAGCGGCGGACATGAGCGTGGGCGACCGTCTGCTCGTCACCGGCTCCACGACAGGGGCATTGTTCATGGATTTGGAAGAAGTGCGTTACGACCTGAAACCGGTGGAAACCGTAGGAAAAGGCATGCGCGTGTCGTTCAAAGTGCCGGAGAAAATAAGGCCGAACGACAAGTTGTATAAGTTGGTGAAAAGCGCGAAAGAAGCATGACGCGTCGTAATATCGGGGCAAAGCGTAGGCCCGTAACAAATAATCAGGCTTTTTTTTGGGAAGGAAGCCTGATTTTTTTATCTTTGCACGGAGAATATCACACATTTTAAAGTTTAATGAGTTTGTTGAATTTCACTCACCTTTTGGCACAAACCGTCACGGAATTATCCGAAGACTCGTCTCTGAAAGGTTTGTTTCATGAACATCAAGACGGAGACCCCCTCCCTTCGGGAAAAGTCCTGCACGAAATTATCGAATTATGCCGTGCCATCCTTTTCCCGGGATTTTACGGGAAATCCACGGTCAACCATCATACCATCACTTATCATATCGGTGTCAACATCGAACGGTTGTACAATCTGCTGACCGAACAGATACATGCCGGACTATGCTTCGATGCCAAGGAAACAGGCGACTGTGCATGTGACACCAAACGAGAAAAGGCCATCGACTTGGCCGGACAGTTCATCAGCCGCCTGCCAGCCCTGCGTGAAGTGCTGGCCACTGATGTGGAAGCGGCTTACAACGGCGACCCGGCTGCCGAGTCTTACGGTGAAATCATCAGTTGCTACCCTATCATCAAGGCGTTGAGCAATTACCGCATCGCCCATGAACTGCTTTTATTGGGCGTGCCTTTGATTCCGCGCATCATCACGGAAATGGCGCATTCCGAGACCGGCATCGACATCCATCCCGCCGCCCGAATCGGCCACCACTTCACTATCGACCACGGCACGGGTGTCGTGATAGGGGCCACTTGCATCATCGGCAACCACGTAAAGCTCTATCAGGGAGTCACGCTCGGAGCCAAAAGCTTCCCGCTCGACGACGACGGACACCCCATCAAGGGAATTCCGCGCCACCCGATTCTGGAAGACGACGTGATTGTCTACTCCAACGCCACCATTCTGGGGCGCATCACGGTAGGCCGTGGCGCGACGGTAGGCGGTAACATCTGGGTGACGGAGGACGTACCTGCCGGTGCCCGACTCGTACAAAAGAAATATAAATAAACCAATAGCAAACAAGCATCCATCGAAAATCGCGAGTAAGCGAGCGCAGACCGAGCTTGCTCGAGTCTGCCGAGCATGAGCGATTTATCCAACAAAACTTACACAATGGAAACTGAATTTGAACTCATCGCCAAAACCTTCCAGGGATTAGAGAATGTTTTGGCCAAAGAGCTGACCGACTTAGGAGCAAACAACATCCAGACCGGTCGCCGAATGGTGTCTTTCACCGGCGACAAGGAACTCATGTATCGGGCCAACTTTGCCCTGCGTACGGCCATCCGCATCCTTAAACCTATCAAGCATTTCAAGGCGGAATCTGCCGATCAGGTTTATGATGCCGTCAAGGCCATCGACTGGAATCAGTATCTGAACAATGAAACCAGCTTTGCCGTAGACTCTGTGGTCTTTTCCCAAGAGTTCCGTCACAGTAAGTTTGTGGCCTATAAGGTAAAGGATGCCATTGTGGATTACTTCCGCGAGAAAACCGGTTCGCGCCCCAACATCAGCGTGACCCATCCGGACTTGCAACTGAATATCCATATTGCAGAAAACGACTGTACGCTGTCGTTAGACAGTTCCGGTGAATCGTTGCACCGGCGCGGCTACAGGCAGGAAGCCGTGGAAGCCCCGTTGAACGAGGTATTGGCCGCCGGCATGATCCTGATGACGGGCTGGGACGGCGAATGTGACCTGATAGACCCGATGTGCGGTTCGGGAACGATAGCCATCGAAGCGGCACTCATCGCCCGCAGCATCGCACCGGGCGTATTCCGCAAGGAATATGCTTTTGAGAAATGGCCTGACTTCGACAAGGAGATGTTCGACCGGATTTACAACGACGAGTCGCAAGAACGTGAATTCACACATAAGATCTATGGTTACGACATTAACCGCAACGCCGTAGACATCGCCACACGGAATGTCAAAGCTGCCGGACTGAGCAAAGAGATCGAAATAGCCCAGCAAGATTTCCACAAGTTTACGCAACCGGCCGAGAAAAGCATCATCATCACCAATCCGCCGTATGGCGAACGTATCTCCACGCCCGACTTGTTAGGGCTGTACCGGACCATCGGCGAACGGCTGAAACACCAGTTCCTGGACAACGATGCCTGGGTTCTGAGTTACCGCGAAGAATGTTTCGACCAGATAGGCCTGAAACCTTCCATCAAAATACCTTTGTACAACGGTTCGTTGGAATGCGAGTTCCGCAAATACCAAATATTCAGTGGAAAATACAAGGAACTACGCGCCGAAGGCAAGGAAATCAAAACCGACGAAGAACGTCGGCAAATGGCGGAAAAACGACGTTTCAAGATGCACCGCGAGTTTAAAAGGGCCATTGATGACGATGAAGAAGACTTCACCCCCAGAAGAAGGGATTACGACGACCGCAACGGCCGGCCGCGCGGAGGTCATTCTTTCGACCGCCGTCCACGGGAAGACCGTGAGGACAGAGGAGGGTCATACGAAAAACGACCATTTAAACGCGAAGGAAAACCTTTTGAACGCAGAGAACGCTCGTTCGACCGCAAAAACAAGCCGTTCGACCGCGAGCGGAAACCTTTTGAACGCGAACGGAAACCATTCGGAAAAAACCGTAAATTCGACCGCTATGACGAAGAGGATTAATCTTTTCATAATGGTTTCACTTCTGTCCGTCCTCGCCATGGCACAAGGAAAAAAGAGCTTTACGTTGGATGATTTGCTTCCGGGAGGAAGTACGTACCATCAATTACAGCCCCAGAACCTGTACACGGCTTGGTGGGGTAACCGGTTGGTGGAAACGGACTTGGACGGCTGCAATGAGATAAACCCCAAGAACGGAAGCAAGAAGGTGCTGTTCACCTTATCGCAACTGAACCAATGGCTGGGAGCCGGGGAAGACTCATCGGTCGTGCGTAGCTGCTACAATGTGGAGTTCCCCGATGGCGGACAACCATGGGTAGCCACCGTCGTTTCTGGGAAAGGAAAAAACGGGGGTAAACCGACCTCCATATACACGGTAGTAGACTTCAAATTGGGAAAGAAGGTATGGGAACAGGAATATCCGGCGGATGCCACGGCATTGGACCGCTCCCCGTCTTCCAATAGCCTGGCTTTCGTGCGGCAACACAACCTATATGTCACGACGAAAGAGGGGCAAACGATGGCCGTGTCTTCCGATGGTAGCAACGACTTGGTGTATGGAGAAACCGTACACCGTAACGAGTTCGGCATCACCAAAGGAACCTTCTGGAGCCCGGACGGGAAACAACTCGCTTTCTATCGGATGGACCAAAGCATGGTGCCCGACTATCCGCAAGTGGATATCACGACACGTATAGCCACCACTTATCCTTGCAAATATCCGATGGCAGGAGAAAAAATGCACAAAGTGACGGTGGGTGTCTTCACACCGGCCACAGGCCGGACGGTATGGCTGCAAGCAGGAGATCCCACCGACCGTTATTTCACGAACATTTCCTGGAGCCCGGATAACCGGAAAATATACATGATTGAACTGAACCGCGACCAAAACCATGCGGAACTGGCTTGTTACGATGCGGCCACGGGCAAGAAGGAGGGTGTGATATACGAAGAGGAACATCCCAAATACGTGGAACCGATGCACGGCCTGCTGTTCCTGCCGTGGGACAGTTCCAAGTTTATTTATCAAAGTCAACGGGACGGTTACAACCATCTCTATTTGTTCGACCTGTCCAAACCGCAGGCTCCACAACGACATAAGACATTTCAGGGCGGCGCGTGCGAAGAGCATGTCGAAGTCACCCCATTGACCTCCGGCGAATGGGTGGTGAAAGAAGTTTTGGGCTTTGACCTGAAAGAAAAAAGCCTGCTTTTTTGCAGCAACGAAATCCATCCGTTGCAGTCCAATATATATAAGGTACGCGTAAAGGACGGCAAACGTACCCTTTTGGACAACGGCGAAGGCGTACATTACGGTAGCGTGAATGCAGACGGCACTTACGTAGAAGACCGTTACTCTTCCCCCACCGTGGCGCGCAGCATCAGCCTGACAGACACCCGGAACGGGAAAGGCTGTAACTTGTTGACTGCCGAAGACCCATGGAAAGACTATAACGTGCCGGAAATCACATGCGGTAGCATCAAAGCCGCCGACGGCACCACCGACCTCTATTACCGGATGGTGAAACCCGTGGATTTCGACCCGAATAAGAAATATCCTACCGTAATCTACGTGTACAGCGGGCCGCACGCTCACAACGTAGAGGCGAGCCGGAATTATCTGGCACGCGGTTGGGAAATCTATATGGCACAGAAAGGTTACCTGCTGTTCATCCTCGACAACCGAGGTTCGGAACATCGGGGACTGGCTTTCGAGAACGTTACCTTCCGGCATCTGGGCATAGAAGAAATGAAAGACCAGATGGAAGGCGTAAAGTTCCTGAAATCATTGCCCTACGTCGATGCCGACCGGATGGGTGTGCACGGATGGTCGTTCGGCGGTTTCATGACCACCAACCTCATGCTGACTTATCCCGACGTATTCAAGGCCGGTGTGGCCGGAGGTCCTGTCGTCGATTGGCAATACTACGAAGTGATGTACGGCGAGCGTTATATGGACCGTCCGCAAGACAATCCCGAAGGCTACAAAGGCAGTAACCTGAGACTCAAAGCCGGTAACCTGAAAGGCAAACTCCAAGTCATCATCGGTTACAACGACCCGGTGTGCGTCCCGCAACACTCCCTGTCGTTCCTGCGTGCCTGCATCGACGCGGGTACCCAACCGGATTTCTTCACTTATCCGGGCGATGAACATAACATGATGGGAAAGGACCGCGTACACCTGCACGAACGCATCACGCAATATTTTGAAGACTATTTGAAATAAAAACAATCGGATATGAAGATATTACTGTTAGGCAGCGGAGGGCGCGAACACGCTCTGGCCTGGAAAATCGCCCAAAGCAAGAAAGTAGACCAACTGTACATCGCACCCGGAAATGCGGGTACAGGCAGTGTGGGGGAAAACGTACCGCTCAAAGCCGATGATTTTGAAGGCATCAGGCAATTTGTCCTCAGCAAAGGCGTGGACATGGTGGTAGTCGGTCCGGAAGATCCCTTGGTCAAAGGAGTGTATGATTTCTTCAAGAACGACAACCAATTGAAAGACATCCCTGTCATCGGTCCGTCCAAACAGGGTGCCGTACTGGAGGGAAGTAAAGATTTCGCCAAGGCATTCATGCAACGCCACGGCATACCGACAGCCGCCTACCGTACGTTCACGGGGGAGACGTTGGAAGAAGGCCTGAAATTCTTGGAAACCCTGAAAGCTCCTTACGTACTGAAAGCCGACGGACTTTGTGCAGGCAAAGGCGTGCTCATCCTGCCGACATTGGAAGAAGCCCGCAAAGAACTGAAAGAAATGCTGGGCGGCATGTTCGGCACGGCCTCCTCGTCGGTGGTCATCGAGGAATTCCTCAGCGGAATCGAATGTTCCGTATTCGTGCTGACAGACGGACGGAACTACAAAATCCTGCCGGAAGCCAAAGATTACAAACGTATCGGAGAACATGACACCGGTCTGAACACCGGCGGTATGGGGAGTGTGTCTCCCGTCCCGTTCGCTACTCCGGAATGGATGCGGAAAGTCGAAGACCGCATCATCCGCCCCACGGTGAAGGGACTGGCCGAAGAAGGCATCGACTACAAGGGCTTTATCTTCTTCGGACTAATCAACGTGGAAGGCGAACCGATGGTCATTGAATACAATGTACGCATGGGCGACCCGGAAACCGAAAGTGTCATGCTTCGTGTGAAGAGCGATCTGGTAGAACTTTTGGAAGGCGTGGCACAGGGCGACCTCGACCGACGGACACTGGAAATCGACGAACGCAGTGCCGTGTGTGTCATGCTGGTATCCGGCGGGTACCCCGAAGCATACGAAAAAGGATTCCCCATCACGGGTATCGAAGACGTACAGGACAGCATCGTCTTCCATGCCGGCACGGCTTTGAAGGACGGACAGGTGGTTACAGCCGGTGGACGGGTCATCGCAGTCAGCTCTTACGGACAGGATAAGGAAGAAGCCTTGAAGCAATCTTTCAGCCAGGCGCAGAAAATCCGGTTCGAGAAGAAATATTTCCGTTCCGACATCGGTCAAGACCTATAAGGAAATGAGACGGAACAGATTCCAGAACAAGGTGGCTACGAGCAATTTCACACTGCCCGTAGCCGCTTTTCTCACCACACTGCTGTGGTGTGCGGAAGGAATCTATACGCCCGACCGCATACTGGGTTGGGCCGTTTGCGGCCTGACGGCCTATTTTTGGGTAGAGACCAACAATGCCCATTCGCTCATCCGCATCCGCAGCCGGTTGACACCGGCCATTTACCTGTGGATGACGGGATGTATATTCAGCCTGCATCCTTTGCAAGACGGCTTAATCGTATCTTGCCTCATGCTGGCGTCCTATTATCTGTTGTTCAAATCCTATCAGCGCACGGAAGCCGTAAGCCCTATCTTTCACTCGTTTCTCTGTCTCGGCATCGGCAGTCTGTTTTTCCCGCAACTGCTTTTTTTCGCCCCGTTTTATCTTTGGTACGCCACAGTCTACCTCCGTTCGCTGACATGGCGTACGTTCTGGGCGGCCATGACGGGCTTGATTCTCCCTTACTGGTTCATGGCCGGATATTTCCTTTATACGGAAGACTTCAGCCGGTTCATCGGACATTTCCGGGAACTCATCCTCTTCCAACCGATACATTATGAGAATTACCGGAATCTCGATTTCTTGCAAATCAGTACCATAGGACTGGTGGCGGTATTTACCTTTATAGCCGCACAGCATTGCATACGCACCAGTTTCAACGACAAGATACGCACACGGATGTTCCTGTATCTCATTCTCACCCAAGAGTTGCTTATCACACTGTTCATGGCCCTGCAACCCGTACATTTCCAAGTACTGCTCGGTCTGTTGGTCATGAACTCCGCTCCCATCCTATCCCATTACTTTGCTCTGACAGGCAGCCGGTTTACTCGTGCGGTGTTCGTGCTGTTCCTGTTTATGTTTGCAGCCTTATCTTTTCTGAACGTATGGACGCAGTGGTTGACTTTCTGATACAGTACGGCTATTGGGGCATGTTTCTGGCTGCTTTTCTGGCTGCCAGCATATTCCCGTTCAGCTCCGAGGCTGTCATGGTCGGTCTGCAACTGGCCGGTCTGGATCCGGTCATGCTATTGGTGTGGGGCACCGTAGGCAACGTGGGCGGCAGCATGTTCAATTACTGTTTAGGGCGGCTCGGCCGCATGGAATGGATAGAAAAATACTTGCACGTGAAGCGGGAAAGCGTGGAGAAAGCGCAACATTGGATGGAACGTAAAGGCGCTTGGGTGGGCGGTGTCCTGTGTGTGGTCCCCGTCATCGGCGATGCCATTTCCGTGGCATTGGGTTTCATGCGTGCCAACTGGCTGATATGCCTGATTTCCATTACGATCGGGAAACTGGTACGTTATGCCATTTTAGTCTATACCGTCACTTTATTTTAATGAAAATGAAATTACGACCCTTCCTGTTTTACCTATGGGCATGTCTTTGCCTTCTCGCCGGATGCAAGCCGTCCGGCCGTACAGACAACAAAGACACGCAGCGACCGATGATCACTGTATCTATCGAACCGCTGCGCTACATTACGGAACGCATTGCAGGCGATGGGTTCCGCATAGAAACCTTCGTACCGAAAGGCAGCAGCCCCGAGACTTACGAGCCTACTCCCGAACAGATGATGAAACTCGGGCAAAGTCTGGTCTACTTCACGGTCGGCGATTTAGGTTTTGAACGTACTTGGACAGACCGGCTCCGGCAAATGTCCCCCGAAGTCCCGTTCGTCCGAACTTCGGAAGGCATCAAGCTCATAGAGGGGCATCATCACGGCTCGCCCGACACACCGGAAAACGAAACCGACCCGCACGTATGGACTTCACCGGTCCACATGAAGACCATCGCACAAAACATCTGTGCCTCGCTCTGCAAGCTCGACACGGCACACGCCCGGCAATTCCGCCGGAACCTGCAACAGACACTGGCCGACCTGCAAGCTACGGAAGACAGCATACACACGCTCGTAGACAGCCTGCACCCCAAAGCTTTTCTCATCTACCATCCCACGCTCACCTACTTTGCACAGGATTACGGCCTTACACAAATCGCCATAGAAGCCGACGGTAAAGAACCTTCCCCGGCACAACTCGTTCGGCTCATCCGGCTTTGCAAAGAAAAACAGGTCCGTACCATTTTCGTCCAACAGGAATTCGACCGGAGAAACGCGGAACTCATTGCCAAAGAAACCGGCACACACCTCGTAGACATCAACCCGCTCTCATACGAGTGGAAAGAAGAAATGCTGAAAATAGCCCGTACACTACACGCACAATGAAAATCGAAATGAAGAGAGAGCAGACCGAGTCTTGTTCGAGTCTGCCGAGCGAGAGCGATTTATCCAAAGAGCCCCTTATACAATTAAACCGGATCCAGGTAGGATATGACGGAAAACAAGTCCTGCGAGACATCGACCTGACGGTGTACACCCATGACTTTTTGGGTGTCATCGGCCCGAACGGTGGGGGAAAGACCACTTTAATCAAAACGATTCTCGGATTGAAAAAACCGATATCCGGGACAGTCACCTTCTTCCGTGAAGGCCGCCCCGTCCCTTCCATCCGCATGGGCTATCTGCCCCAATACAACAAAATAGACAAGAACTTCCCCATCTCGGTCTACGAAGTCGTGCTGTCGGGACTGCGGAAAAGCTTTTGGAAGCGTTATTCCAAGGCACAGCACCAAGCCACGCAGAACATGCTCTGCCGTATGGGGCTGGACACATTGGCCGACCGTCCGATAGGCAGTCTCAGCGGCGGCCAATTGCAACGTGCCCTGCTCGGCCGGGCCATCATATCGCAACCGGATGTGGTCATACTGGATGAACCCAATACTTATATAGACAAGCGGTTCGAAACGCAACTCTATCAACAACTGGAAGAAATCAACCGCGAAAGCGCCATCATCCTGGTCAGCCACGACTTGGGTTCGGTACTCCAGAATGTACGTACCATCGCCTGTGTCAACGAGACCCTCGACTACCATCCGGACACGGAACTGCCGGAAGGCTGGCTCGAAGACAAGTTCAACTGCCCCATCGATTTGGTAGGACACGGCAACTATCCTCACCGTGTATTAAAATGTCACAAACATAGTTAAAACGGCCGACAAACCTTTTAAAGTTCGGAAAAGAGCCGTACAGAAAGGAAAAAGTTACTAATTTTGCAACTCAACCGATAAGAACAAAATCAAATAACAGCAAAACAATGAAACAGTTCAAACTTGTAAACACTCTTTTGGGATGGATTACATTTGCTATTGCCGCGTGGGTTTACTGTTCCACCATTGAACCGACCGCAAGTTTCTGGGACTGTCCGGAGTTTATCACTACCGGCTATAAACTGGAAGTAGGACACCCGCCCGGTGCACCTTTCTTCATGCTTACGGCTAACTTATTCTCGCAATTTACCAGCGACCCTTCGCAAGTGGCCCTGATGGTCAACACGATGTCGGCGTTGATGAGTGCCGGTTGTATCCTGTTCCTTTTCTGGAGCATCACGCACCTGACGCGCAAACTGGTATGTAGCGACTACGACCAGATGACAACTGCCAAGTTGATTACCATCGAAGGAAGCGGTTTGGTGGGCGCGTTGGTCTATACTTTTAGCGACACATTCTGGTTCAGTGCCGTAGAAGGTGAGGTTTACGCTTATTCATCCTTATTTACGGCATTGGTGTTCTGGCTCATTCTGAAATGGGAAGAACATGCCGACGAGCCTCACAGCGACCGTTGGCTCGTGCTGATTGCCTACCTGACGGGGCTTTCCATCGGCGTGCATTTGCTGAACTTATTGTGCTTGCCGGCCATCGTACTCATTTGGTATTACAAGAAAAATCCCAATGCCAACCTGAAAGGTTCACTTTGGGCTTTGGTGGCTTCCTTTATTCTGGTAGCCGCCGTACTGTACGGCATCGTACCGGGCATCGTGAAAGTAGGAGGATGGTTCGAGCTGTTCTTCGTCAACACTTTGGGACTTCCGTTTAACACCGGCCTCATTTTCTACATTTTCTGCCTGATAGCCACCGTACTTTGGGCTATCCGCGAAACGCTTATCCAGAAAAGCCGTCGCCGCATGAATATCGCTTATCTGGTATCCGTAGGCATGTTGGGTATTCCCTTCTACGGATACGGATGGAGCAGTTTCATCATCGGAGTCATCGTCTTAGGCATTTTAGCTTTCGTCCTCAGCCGAAAGGTACAGGGAAAACCGCTCATCAGCCCCCGCGTCATGAACACCTCATTGCTTTGCATGCTGATGATCATGATCGGATATTCCACATACGCCGTCATCGTCATCCGTTCCACGGCAAATCCACCGATGGATCAAAATTCACCGGAGGACATCTTCACGTTGGGACAATACCTGAACCGTGAACAATACGGTAGCCGTCCGTTGTTCTACGGGCAGGCCTACACTTCGAAAGTTCAGTTAGAGACCAAAGACGGCTACTGCATGCCGGAATATAAAGAAGGGGCACCGATTTACCAACGCGTAGAAAAACATAGTGCCGACGAGAAGGACGCTTATCGCATAGTGTATTACGACAAAGAACCTATCTATGCACAAAACATGGTGTTCCCGCGTATGTATTCCGACCGCCCCGAGCACGTCAGGGCTTACGAAGACTGGATGGGCGGCGTAGAAGGCAAGCAAGTACCTTACGACCAATGCGGACAAATGGTAATGGTAAAGGTACCGACGCAAGCCGAAAACCTGCGCTTCTTCTTCAGTTACCAGATAAACTTCATGTACTGGCGGTATTTCATGTGGAATTTTGCCGGCCGCCAGAACGACATACAGGGTAATGGCGAATTGGAACACGGTAACTGGCTGACCGGAATTCCGTTCATCGACAATGCCCGTCTGGGCGACCAAAGCAAACTGCCCACTGAACTGAAAGAGAACAAGGGACATAATGTATTCTACTGCCTACCCCTGTTGTTGGGTCTCATCGGACTCTTCTGGCAGGCTTATAAGAACCAAGAAGGCGTACGCCAGTTCTGGGTCGTCTTCTTCCTGTTCTTCATGACCGGTCTGGCCATTGTGGTCTACCTCAACCAGACACCATTGCAGCCGCGTGAACGCGATTATGCTTACGCCGGTTCGTTCTATGCCTTCGCCATTTGGGTAGGTATGGGCGTAGCCGCCATCGTAGACGGACTGAAACGTCTCAAAGTGCCGGAAACCGCAGCCTCCTTAGTCAGTCTGCTCGCCTTGCTTGTCCCCATACAAATGGCCGGACAGACGTGGGACGACCACGACCGCAGCGGACGCTACACCTGCCGTGACTTCGGACAGAACTACCTGAACTCCATGGACGCCAAGGGCAATCCGGTGATCTTCACCAACGGCGACAACGACACCTTCCCGTTGTGGTATAACCAGGAAACGGAAGGCGTGCGTACCGATGCCCGTGTCTGCAATTTGAGTTACCTGCAAACCGACTGGTATATCGACCAGATGCGCCGTCCGGCCTACGACTCGCCGTCGTTGCCCATCAGTTGGACCCGTCTGCAATACGTCACCGGCACGCGCGAAGGCATCCCCGTGCAGCCCGATGCCCTCCAGCAAGTCATCGACTATTACAAAGACAGTCCGGAAGACCTGAAACAGATGTTGGGCGACAACCCGTACGAGTTGAAGAACATCATCCGGCACTGGGTCTTGAACGACAACCCGGACTTGCAAATCTTCCCGACCGACAGTATCGTAGTGACAGTGGACAAGGAAGCCGTGAAACGCTCCGGCATGATGATTGCCGCTGATTCCATTCCCGATGTGATGCACATCTCACTCAAAGGCAAACGCGCCGTCTACAAGAGTGAAATGATGATGCTGGAAATGATTTCGCAGGCCAACTGGGAACGCCCGCTCTACATGTCTACGACAGTAGGTCCCGACAATTACGGACATCTGGGTGACAACTTCGTACAGGAAGGCCTTGCCTGCCGCATCACGCCGTTCGACACCAAGCAGAGCGGCCGTACCATCGACAGCGAAAGAATGTACAACAACATGATGAACAAGTTCAAATACGGCGGATTGAAAGAGAACCCGGACATTTACCTCGACGAGACCGTGATACGCATGTGCTACACACACCGTCGCCTCTTCAACCAACTGGCCCAACAGTTGTTAAAAGAAGGGCAGAAAGACAAGGCATTGAAAGTGTTGCAACGAGCCGAAGAAGAAATCCCGGGCAGCATCGTCCCGCACGAAGCCTTTTACGGCCATTCGCTCGAACTGGCTGACGCCTGGCTGGCATTAGGCCATAAGGCCGAAGCCGAGAAACTGCTTAACGCTGTAGGACAGAATGCAAGGGAATATATAGAATGGTATTTAAGCCTGAATACCCAGCGCCTGTTACAATCGTCGAGAGAGTGTCTGATGCAGATATACATACTGAACGATATCGCCAAGACATGGGAACCTATAGACAAGAAAAAAGCGGAGACCTATCGCATGGAAGTGAACAACTATGCTTCACGTTGCCACCAGAGAGGCATGAGCTTGTAATCCTGTCTGAAACCCGAAGAGACCCATGTTCATAGAACAACCCGCAGTCTTTCTCCGATGGCTCTATCCGACCGCGATATGGCGGATGAGCCGCAAGAAGAAAGTAGTCTATCTGACATTCGATGACGGACCGATACCCGAAGCCACCCCGTTTGTGCTGGACACATTGGACAGGTTCGGTGTCAAGGCCACTTTCTTCATGGTGGGAGACAACGTGCGCAAGTATCCCGACATCTACCGTATGGTCGTCGAACGCGGGCACCGCGTCGGCAACCATACGTTCAACCACATCGGCGGCTTCCGCCATTCGAGCGAAGAATATCTGGAGAATGCCGACAAGGCTAACCGCCTGCTGCATACCAACCTCTTCCGCCCGCCTCACGGTTGGATGCGATTGCTGCAATTCAAACTGCTGCGCAAGCACTACCGCATCATCATGTGGGATTTGGTCACGCGCGACTACAGTAAAAGGGTGACGGCGGAGGACGTGGTAAACAACGTGAAACGCTATGCGCGCAACGGTTCCATCATCACGTTCCACGACTCGCTGAAAAGCATCGACAAGCTGCAAACAGCTTTGCCCGAAGCCCTGCAATGGCTGAAAGACCAGGGATATGCTTTCAAGGTGATAGAAAATCGCGAGTAAGTATGTCTAATGACAAAAACGCGAGTAAGTGAGCGCAGACCGAACTTGTTCAGTGTCTGCCGAGCGTGAGCGATTTATGCAAAAACGGATGGTAAAAACAGAAAACATACTTTCTGCCACTCAAATAAAAGCCGAGGCCGCACGCCTCGGCTTTTCTGCTTGCGGACTGGCCCCGGCCGAACCGGTCGCCCCTCAGCACGCCGCCTTCTTCAAACGTTGGCTCGGCGAAGGACGGCAGGCCGGTATGGCTTACATGGAAGGGCATGAAGCCAAACGGCTCGACCCTCGCCTCCTCGTGGAAGGATGCCGGACGGTGGTCTGCGTGGCCCTGAACTACCGCCCATCCACGCCCATCCCGGACCATAAACTGCAAATCGCCTGGTATGCTTACGGGCAAGACTACCACGACATCATGCGGCAGAAGCTGAACAGCCTGCTCGAGGCCCTGCGGCACAGTACGCCGGAAGGCACCTTGCAAGGCCGCGCCTTCTGCGACACGGCACCGGTACTGGAACGTTATTGGGCCTGGCGGTGCGGTTTGGGGTGGATAGGCCGTCACACCCAACTCGTCATCCCCCGGGCGGGCAGTGCATTCTTCCTCGGCGAACTGATGCTCAACCTGCCTGCGGATGCCTACGATGCGCCTTTCCCCACCGACCGTTGCGGCACTTGCCGCCGTTGTATCGAAGCCTGCCCCACACAGGCCTTGGAAGAAGGACGCGGACTGGATGCCCGCCGCTGCCTGAGCTACCTGACCATCGAGAACCGGGGCGGGATTCCCGAAGAGGCGGCTGCCCGGATGTATCCTTATTTCTACGGTTGCGACCGTTGCCTGCGTGTCTGTCCTCACTTGCGTTCCGCGCCTCCCGCCACGGAACCGGCCTTCACTCCCCGTCCCGAACTGCTGCAAATGGAAGAGGAGGACTGGATGGGATTGGACGTGGAGCGTTATCGGATGCTCTTCAAAGGCTCTGCCGTGAAACGGGCGAAATATGAGGGTCTCATCCGCAACCTGAAAGCACTGCGCGGCAACGGGGATAGATAAAATATATTCCGGGTTCGACAAAAGAACAAAGGAATACAAGTATTAATGGCGTGAGCGGAGGAAAATCCGGTTTTTAGATTAGACATAAGAACAAAAGAACAGAAAGATTAATGGAGTGAACGGAGGAAAAATCTGGTCTTTGAATTGGACAGAAGAACAAAAGAACAGAAGTTTTAATGACGGGCAGAATTGAAAAAATTTGTTCTTTTGTTCTTTTGTCTAAAATACAAATTTGTGAGGTATTCCGTTCTTCTGTCCATTCTGACAATCTGTCAATTTGTCAATCCAACACCCTTAGGATTCCATTTTTGGACACGGCGACGCACACGGACGAAAAAACACGATTCTCACGTGCCTTGCAAAATCCTTTATGTCGCTCGTTTCCCTCCTTACGCTTACTTCCTGCATACAAAGCCATCATCCCGGGCGCAAGCCGTTACACACCACGTAAGCCCGGAGCCTTTCCGGCCAATCATCTTGTCACACGGATTGGGATAGGAACAGGCTTCCATCTAAAGAAAAAACAGGCCCTCGGAGCACGCCTGCATACCGCCCGAAGTCGATTTTTCCGACGACATGCGGACAAACACAAAAAGTTCTGCGCAGAAAAAAAGTGTTTTTTCAGCCGAACGGAAAATTTTTCGGCTGAAACTGATTCCTAAAAATGCTTTAGATACATGAAAAACGAGGCTGAAACGTGAATATATGTATTCAAAATAGCCTAAAAAACACATGGAACGTACTTTTTAAGCTACCTTTATCTCTCCAAAAATCGACATATCGCTTACATTCTGTCGGCATAAAGAGAGATTCCGACATCAAATGTCCAAAATCGGAAAAGACGCACCAATCCTAAATGCTTCCCAATCATCCCCCAACGTTAGGACGACATGTTCCCCAAAATCTTAAAGACAAAACAAATAGCCCACAGTCACCATGAGCGAACGGTTCGTGAAGTCATCCACTTTCTTATAGCAAGAATTCAGTCCCAACATATAACGCAAGCCGACGTTCACCCCACTGCGGGATTCCCATCCTCCCCCGAACACAAGCCCGACATCTACCGGCTGCCTCTCGCCTAAAAGGGAAGAAGGTTGGCGGCTGTTACCGTACTTCAACGTCCGCCCCACCAAAAAACCGACTTGCATGCCTGCATCCAAATGCACACCAAGGCCGGGATAAAACTTGGCCACCACAGGGATGTCGATATACTTGCTCTCCACTGCCACATCTTCCACCCTGTCCTTTATGATTTCATCACCGGGAATTATGACTCCATCGGATACGTTGTATCCCCTTGTCGTGTACATCAGATTGGCCTGCAAGCCCCACCGCTCACTCCAACGGTACATCCCCACCGCACCGATATTAAAACCGGTCATGCGCTTACCGCCCATCTCATACGAAGGAAACTTTACCGTGGACCAATTTACCCCCACTTCACAACCCACATGCCATTGGGCAGAAACCATTCCGCTCAAACATAAACAAATTCCTATTATAAAAAGTCGTTTCATTCCATACTTTTTGATATAAAACAAACGATAATTGTACGCAAATATTGTAAAGAAACAGCCAATCATCTCCAAGCTATAAAACCCAACAGGCTTCTAAAAGTTTTATCCCCAACTTTTAGAAGCCTGTTAGATTTCATTTGGTTCCGGCCTTTATCTCCAGTCCGGCTATACCTTTTTTCTAAAAGGCAGAAGTCAATCCACCACGACTTTGCATAATTTGCTCACGCTCGGCAGACTTCGAGCAAGCTCGGTCTGCGCTCACTTAATCGCAAATTTCCGCGTACCCACGATATAAATCCCGCGCGGAAGTCCGTTCACGGCTTCATGCGGCATGACCGCACTGCGCACTTTCACGCCACTCACGGTGTACACATCTACCGGAACCGCAGCCGAGCCCGTCACTTCGCGTATGGCAGTCGGTTTGCTGACATACAACAACTTGAAGTTGTCGAAACAGTTCCAGTCGTGGTACTTATACTCGGTCTTATCCAGACCGACCCGCAAATCCCCTTTCGCCAATAGCTCGTATTCCACTTCATTGGCGCGGTATTCCCCGTCGCGGTTGAAAGCATTGTCAGCCGACCGCACATCGTCCGGATAGGTATAGGGATTATACGTATAGGGAACGGAACCGTCGAACAAAGACATGAACGTCTGGCGGCTGTTGTTGAGATACAGCCCGGCCAAAAGCTGTTCCGAACCGTCCCGATGCGCGTCATAGGCTTCCGCCTTGTCGCCATAGCGATAAAAGCCTTGGGCGCGAAGACGGTATGTACCGGCCGGCATACGTTCCAACACCTGATAAGTGTCGTAAGTCTTGTCATAAAACTCGGCCACGCCGGAAGAAGCCGCCGTAAAAGACGTGCCTTCCCATCCCTTGCTGCCTTCCGAAAAATCGGGATTGGTCAGAAGCCAGGTAAGGTCTACTTCCTCTCCGGGTGTCCAACCGGCGCACAAGTCCTCCGTATAGGTTTCCACCGCCGCCTTCAGGGCCTCGTAGGCCGCAGGCAAAGCCATTGCCAGTTCGGACACGGAGGTCAGGTCCAACGCCTCTTCGGCTTGCCGGATGGCGGCATCGAACACTTGGCTGCCGCTCTCCTCCTTCACGTCCTGCACACGTGGCAGGTACAAACGCACGTCGCTCCATGCCTGCAACAGGCGGTACTCTTCTTCCGTCACCGTCATGACGGAACCGTGCTGGAACGCTCCGGTCCCTTCCACGTTGGAGGAATGCGTCACGTTCAACCCCAAATGGTCTGTCTCGCAATACTTGTAGGCATTGCCGCCGGAATAACGCATATAATACAGGTTGTACATGTCTTCATTGATGCGGCGCACCGTGCTGGAACCTTCCACCTGCTCCGAACCTTCGTTCGTCACGTGCATCAATTCCGTCCAGGTGCCTCCCACCAACGTCTTGCTCGTAGCCTCATAAACGCCCCGTTCCGTGCCCGAAGCCCCTTCACGTTTGTAATACATGTGGTAGAGGCTGTCGTAAGGATTATACACGATGTCCGCGTCGATTACCGAGATTCCGGGGTCGAAAAAGACACGGGGTTGGGTCAGCGTCTTGAACTCCCGGTCGGCATAGGAATAAAAAATACGGTCATGGTTGTCACCTTCGTTGGTGGAAAGTATGGAATAGTACACCAAATAAGCGCCTTCTCCCCCGTTATAGTCCTTGTCCCAAATGAACTGCGGCGCCCATACACGGTTAATGCGAGCATATTCCTCGTCGGTGTCATATACACCCGTCGTGACATCGGGGTCGGAGAAGATGGATTTTCCCCGGTTGAAATCGAACGTCGTACCCTCCCAATGTATCAAATCCCGGGAACGTACCAAGTTGATGCCGTGGTTGTTCCACACGCCGGAAGCATGCTGTTTCATGTCGGTGGTCGTGATGAAATAGCCGTCCGATGCTTCACCGCGCCCGATATAGGCGTCACGCGTACCGTGTTCTATCTCCGCAATCTTCTCCGTGTCGAAAATCTCGTCCCCGTCCAACAATACGTTGAACACACGACCTTGGTCTTCTTTCGCGCCGAGTGCGAAGTTGGTGATTTCCTGTCCGGAATTCATGAAGCAGTACAAGTAACCGTAGCGGTTGTCATCGGGTGCCAGTATCACCGGATACTCCACTTCCACCGTATCGGCTTCGCAGCTCAGCTTGGCAGACAACACCCCGGCACGGACCGCCTCATCCCCTTGCGGCAAGCGGTGTACCACCAGTTTCTCGTTTTCTAAGGCGATGGCATCCTCATAACCCTGATTCACAGAAAAGAACCATCTTACGCCCACCCTATCGGAAATCTTTTCGGGCAAATCCGTCGTGGCATGCAAGCAGTTGAACTTCTTCATAAACCGTGCCAGTTCTTCACGTGCGGCACTCATGGACACTTCCCGCGACTTCGCCGCACGGCCTTTCATCCGGGCGTAGAGTTCCTTCATCTGCCCTCCGTCTAAGGCCACGTCGTATATCTGGAAGTCGTCGAAGAACGCCTCCGTCATCAAGGCATCTGCGGCAAAGGGCGAACGCCCGATGCAAGCCTCCGTCAACTCCTGCGCCATGTCGGCCGGCCTTTGGGTCACTTGCCGCTCACTGGCCATGCGCCCGTCCACGTAGAGCCGCCCCATGTTCCCTTCTTGCACGTATGCGATGTGGTGCCACTCGCCGTAAGACAATCCCCCATGCGACGGGGCATCCGCGCTCTCCCCGTCCTTGATGGTGTAATACCAGCCCGTGTTGTCCGGACTGTTGACCAAGCCGACGTACAGCTCCGTCCCGTTAGAAAACCCATACGCCCAGCAATATTGTTCCAAGGCACCTACGCCGGGCAATGCGATGGCCACCGACATGGTATAGTCGCCCTCCAGCCCGGAAAAAGTTTGGCGTGCCATGTCCACGCCTAAATCAAAAAAACCTTGCTCTCCGTTACTGCCGGTATAAAGTGCCTTGTTTCCATCGTCCATCGCCACGATGGCTGCCCCGCCGTGCAACTTTCCCGGGAATTTTCCCTCATCGTCAGCCTCCTGCCCTCCATCGAAAGAATACTGTACGAGCGGCTCCGGAAGCTCTGCCTTTTCCTCTGCCACGATTTCCACGTCCCGCACATCCAGACGGAGAATATTCAACGAATAGGCGGGCAGTTCGTAGGTGAACTGTTGTCCCTTCACATCCAACGCACGCTCCTTCGGCGACACGCGGTCGGGGTTCTCCAGATTGTTTTCATCCGTGCCGTCAGCCGAAGTCAGTACGACCACGGAACCTCCCGTCACTGTCGCGTGGGCCAGGTTGACGGTTGCGGTCTGTGCCGAAGCTCCGGGATTCACTAACTTCACGTACAGCACGCCTGCCTCATCGTCGATATTGGAAGAGACGTATATCTTACGGCTCACCGGCAAAATGAAATCATGCAAGAGCGCACCGTCCAGATAGCACTTCACGTGCGTGCCGTTCACTTCGACTTTGATACGGTAGGCATGTCCTGTTTCCAAAGACCCTTTCACGGAAGCCGCCGTAGTCTTCGACCCGTTGGTGCAAACCTCCACGCCGTGTTGCGTATTGCCCCATCCGCCGAGGTTCCACCAACAATAATTGTCTCCGTCTCCACAATTAAAGGCTATGAGGAAACCCTCCGCCCCACCGGTCTTCGTGGCTTCCACTTCATACGTATAGTTCTGCCCCGGCTGCACATCGCAGACATAAAGTTTGCCTTGCATACTCTTATCCGTCTGTTTCAGCACGCCGCCCGAAGTGGTCCACGTGCCTCCGTCGGCCTTCCATTCAGGTTTTACGGACGAGAAATCGTCGTGGAAGACCACCGCCCCGTCGCCTGCCGTGACTTTCACATTGTCGAAAGTGGCGCTCGTGCTCCACGTGCTCAGGCCGATGCCCCCGGAGCGCAACAGTTGGTTGTTTTCTTCCGTCCACTTCACATTCTGTTTTCCTACATTGTTCGGGAAAAGCTGCTGCACGTAGTACGAAGGCGTACCGTAACTGGTATAACTGTTGAAACGGATCATGTCCGGACGCCAGTTGTAATTGTTTTCGTTGACGAATATCGGGGCATAGCTGTTCATGATGCAGACATCGGAGTTGTTTTCCATCCCCTGCATGAAAACGGCCTCTCCCAACGCCGCATTCAAATGGCCGTTGATACCATAGTCCTGCGTCACGGCATACTCTCCTACGTAGATTTTGTGGCTTGCCCGGTTGTACGTGTCATATTTATTGTATTGGCTGACGAACCATGAAGGATTCCGGTAGTAATGCTCGTCCACTGCGTCTACCGGATACGGGTTCCGCCAACTGGGATTGTCCGTGCCCCATGATTCCACATTGCCAATCAGCGTCACTTCGGGATACTTGGCCTTGATGGCCTTGCGGAACTGTTCGTAACGCTCGGCATAATGGTCGCTCTGGTCGTTATTGTTTTCCGAACTGAAGTTATAGTTCTCGTTCCCGATTTCCAATAAACGGAGATTGAAAGGTTCGGGATGGCCGTTCTTGGCCCGCAACGCGCCCCATTTCGTAGTTTTGGCATCGCCGTTGCAATACTCTATCGCATCGAGAGCCTCTTGGATGTATTCGTCTATCCGGGTATAGTCCTCCACCCAAGCATGCCCCATACCCATGTTCACCACGAACAGCGGCTCGGCTCCCAAATCCTCGGTGAGCTGCAACATTTCATGGAATCCGAAACCGTCCGACACCCTATATCCCCAATTCTGGTTCATGTGTCCAGGACGTTCCTCTATAGGACCAATGGTATTCTTCCACTCGAAACGGTTGGTTTTTCCGTTAGCATAAAATCCTTCCACGTAGCAGCCGCCGGGGAAACGTACGAACGACGGTTTCATGGCTTCCAGCTTTTCCGCCAAGTCGATGCGGCAACCGTTGTCGCGGCCTTTGTAAGTAGGCGGAAAAAGACTTACCATATCCAACACGACCGTGCCGGGCACGGAGCCTTTCAGCGCGAACCAACCCTCGCGGGCCTCTCCCGTAGCCGTGATTTCCGCCGTCAGCTTCGTCCACTCCGAGCCGACATCCACCGTGAGCTCGCGGCTACCCAGACTCTGACCGCCTTCAGTCTGCAACTCGGCTGTAAGGACACCCTTGTAAGCCGGACTTCCTTTTATCCAGAAAGACAGCTTGTAAGTCTGCCCGTTCACCACATGAATGCCCCAGAAACCCTCGTTGCGCACACCGTCGCCCGCGCCTTTAAATTCCAATTCGAGCGCATGCTCCTGCGCCTCGTTCAGCATCCCGTCGGTAACCACGGCCATACGGGCGTTCCCCACGGCCCACCATTTGTCCGGGTTCGACGCATTGTCCTCGAAAGAACGGTTGTGAATCAGCTCGGCGTAAAGCCCGCCGTCGCCGGCATGGTTGATTTCCTCAAAGAAAATACCATAATGGCGACCGCCGATGGAAGCTCCCCGCTGTCCGGCATCGATATTCAATGTAACTTGTGCCATGGAAGAGGCCATACACATTCCGCAAAATGCCACGGAAACAAGCCTCTTGAAAAAAGTTCTGTCCTTCATTTCATGAAAAATATAGAGGTTAATGTTTTTAATTTACAAGACGTTGACATCTTTGCCCAAAAGTAATTAAATCCACGCTTCAAACCTAATAAAAATCTAAATAAATGTGGAAGACACACCATTTTCTCCTTTTTTCTCCTTAACTTTGCAGCCGTAAATACAAATGTGGATAGATTTGGGCGGCTTGCAACCACGGTAAAAAATGCTAAATACAGTTTTGAAACTGCACGCATACCTTCCCAATGAAACCCCATTCTTATTATTATTTTTTTAATTTAACTACGTAGAAATGGGTTACTTATTTACTTCCGAATCGGTGTCTGAAGGACACCCGGACAAAGTGGCGGACCAGATTTCCGACGCTGTATTGGACGAATTATTGGCTTTCGACCCTAATTCGAAAGTCGCATGTGAAACATTGGTAACAACGGGTCAGGTTGTCGTGGCCGGAGAGGTAAAATCAGAAGCTTACGTCGACCTGCAAGAAATAGCCCGCCGTACTATCCGCCGTATCGGCTATACCAAAGCGGAATACAAGTTCGAGGCAGAAAGTTGCGGCGTATTCTCTGCCATCCATGAACAAAGCGCCGACATCAACCGCGGCGTGGAACGCCAAGACCCGATGGAACAAGGGGCAGGCGACCAAGGCATGATGTTCGGTTATGCCACCAATGAAACGGAAAACTATATGCCGCTATCCCTCGACCTCAGCCACAAAATCCTGCGTGTATTGGCCGAAATACGGCGCGAAGGCAAAGAAATGACTTATTTGCGTCCCGACGCCAAAAGCCAAGTGACGATTGAATATGACGACAACGGGAAACCGGTCCGCGTGGACACGATTGTGGTTTCCACACAACATGACGAATTTATCCAACCGACCGACGGCAAGCAGGAAGAGGCCGACCGGAAGATGTTGGACAAGATACGCCAGGATGTCATTACGATTCTGATGCCGCGTGTCATTGCCGAGATTCACGATCCGGCCATACTCCGGCTGTTTGACGAACATATCACTTACCACGTGAACCCCACCGGCAAATTCGTGATAGGCGGTCCTCATGGCGATACCGGACTGACCGGCCGTAAAATCATCGTGGACACTTACGGAGGCAAAGGTGCCCACGGCGGAGGCGCCTTCTCCGGGAAAGACCCTTCCAAAGTAGACCGTTCGGCCGCATACGCCGCACGCCACATCGCCAAGAATATGGTGGCAGCCGGGGTGGCCGACGAAATGTTGGTGCAAATCAGCTATGCCATCGGTGTGGCACGGCCGGTGAACATCTACGTCAATACTTACGGACGCAGCCATGTCAGCCTGAGCGACGGAGAGATTGCGCAAAAGATAGACGCGTTGTTCGACCTGCGGCCGAAAGCCATCGAAGACCGCCTGAAACTCCGTAATCCCATTTATGAAGAGACTGCCGCTTACGGCCACATGGGACGCCAGCCGCAGACCGTGACCAAGGAGTTCCACAGCCGCTATATGCCTACCAAGACCCTTGAAGTGGAACTCTTCACGTGGGAGAAGTTGGATTATGTAGCTCAAATCAAAGAAGCATTCGGACTATAAGATGAACACGATTCAATCAGTGTGTGTATACTCGGCCTCCAGTACGAAAATAGCCGATTGCTATTTCCGGGCAGCACGGGAATTGGGTGAACTCTTGGCTCATCATGGTATCCGTCTGGTGAACGGTGCCGGAAACCTCGGGCTGATGAGAGCCTGTGCCGATGCCTGTCTGGAAGCCGGAGGGCAAGTGACCGGCGTGATTCCCCGTTTCATGGTGGAACAAGGCTGGCAACACCCCGGACTTACGGAACTGATTGAAACGGAAGACATGCACACCCGCAAGCAGACAATGGCCCGCCTGTCGGACGGTGTCATTGCCTTGCCGGGCGGATGCGGTACGTTGGAAGAATTGCTCGAAATCATTACGTGGAAACAACTCGGGTTATACCTCAATCCTATTGTGGTGTTGAACACGGAAGGATTCTATAATCCGTTACTGGAAATGCTCGAACATGCCGCCGAAGAACATTTCATGCGCCCGGCCCATCTGGACATCTGGAAAGTGGCTTCCAGTCCAGCCGAAGCCCTCGACTTGTTGTACTCCACTCCACTTTGGGACAAAGAAGTCCGTAAATTTGCAGCCATTTAAACATGAAAGACTCACTTCAAACGGCTCTTCCGGCGCACGAGAAGGCTTCGTATCCCATCCGACAGAAATTCAATCCGAAAAAAATTATTGAAAGTCTGCCCGCCGATGCCACACCGGCCCAACAGGATTCCGCCATTCAGGCGATGCTGCCTCCACGTCCGACCGTGCGCTCGGCACGTCCCGACACCCTGAACCTTCCGGGATGGCAGATACCGTCGGCCAAGACTGCCCTTTCCGTACAAAACATCCGATACGATGAAAACTTCTTCAGCACTTCTCCCTATTACCATGCTGAAATAAACATCGACCCAGCCGGCATGGATGCCGACCCGTTACCCTATTTGTTACGCCACGATGATTGGGTCACAGGTATCTTGCTCTGCTGTTTTCTGGTGGTCATGACCATCTTCGCCAACAGCAAGAAGTTTATCAAACAACGCTTACAGGACTTTTTCCTCAACCGCATGGACAAGGAGAAACTTTTCTCGATAGAGACGGGCCGCGAAATGCGCCACGCCATTTTCCTTTATTTGCAAAGCGGATTGCTCGTCAGCCTGTTTTTCTTCGATTACACACAAACCACCCGGGATCTCTTCATGTCCCCCGTTTCCTCCCATATCCTATTGGGTATCTATATTTTGATTTGCTGGATTTACTTGGGACTCAAGCAACTGTTTTACGCGTTTGTCAATTGGATCTTTTTTGACAAAGAACGCAGAAGTGCCTGGCTTAAATCATATTCATTTCTCGTTTCGGCCGAAGGGGTACTGCTTTTTCCGCTTGCTTTAATCACAGTCTTTTTCAATCTTCCGACCCACAGTGTGATATTATGTTTGTGCCTGTTACTGGGTTTCATCAGACTTCTACTCTTTTATAAAACTTTTTGTATATTTTTCCCAAAAATTCATGGTTTCTTGCATTTAATTGTGTACTTTTGTGCCCTTGAAATGCTGCCTCTTTGCGGCTTATGGCAAGCACTTACATATACAAACGACATACTATTGTAAAATATTGAACACTTATGATAAAGAAGATTCTGGTTTCACAACCCAAACCAACCTCCGAGAAGTCTCCTTATTTCGAGATTGCCTCCAAGTATGGTGTGGAAGTAGTTTTCAGACCATTTATCAAGATTGAAGGTTTGTCTGCTAAAGAATTCCGCCAACAGAAAGTCTCTATATTGGATTACACCGCCGTGGTATTCACTTCACGTAATGCCATCGATCATTTTTTCCTGTTGTGCAAAGAATTACGCGTGACGATACCCGAAGATATGAAGTATTTCTGCATTACGGAAACCATTGCACTGTATATCCAAAAATATGTGCAGTACCGCAAACGCAAGGTCTTCTTCGGCTCTACGGGCAAAGTGGACGATCTGCTCCTGTCTATGGTCAAGCATAAAACAGAAAAATATCTGGTTCCGTTGTCGGATGTACACAACGACGAAATCACGAACCTGTTGGATTCCAAGAAGCTTATCCACAAGGAAGTGGTGATGTACCGCACCGTGAGCAACGATTTCAAGAGCGACGAGAAGTTCGATTACGACATGCTGATATTCTTCAGCCCCTCGGGTATACAGGCTTTGCTGAAAAACTTCCCTGATTTCGAGCAGAAAGAGATTGCCATCGGTACGTTCGGGCCGGCCACAGCCCAGGCCGTCAAAGATGCAGGACTACGATTGGACATGGAAGCTCCTACTTCGCAATACCCGTCCATCACGGCCGCATTGGACGATTTCGTAAAGAAGCACAACTGTTGATGCTCATCAAATAAGAAAGGGTGCTTTTCCGGCACCCTTTCTCCTTTATCCTACAACACCGTACCTTATGGAACAGAAACCGGACTTTTCATTTCATAAATCGGAGCGCTTGTGTAGCAAACGCATCATAGACGCTCTGTTCGCCGGAGGCAGCAAATCCATGTCGGCCTTTCCGCTCCGCGTAGTCTTCATGCCGGTTCCCGTAGAAGCCCCGGCTCCTCTTGTATCCATACTGGTGTCCGTGTCGAAACGACGTTTCAAAAGGGCTGTAAAACGAAACCGGGTGAAACGGCAGATTCGCGAAGCTTACCGCAAACAAAAACACATCTTGACATCCGTTTTGCCCACGTCATCCGGGCAGGGTCTGGTAGTGGCTTTCCTCTGGCTTTCCGACCACCTGTACGCTTCGGCCGAAGTGGACGATTGCGTGAGACGCCTGTTGGTGCGTATCTCCGAACAACTTCCGGCATCCCCGGACGAACACACCGATGATGCATCCGCCCTATGACCGTTTCCGCCATTTGTTATCCGCCGCGTTGATTGCTCCCATTCAGTTCTATCGCCGTGTGATTTCCCCCATGACTCCCCCGTCGTGCAGGTTTACGCCGACTTGTTCGCAATACGCCATCGAAGCCATCCGCAAGCATGGCCCCTTTAAAGGCATGTACTTGGCCGTGCGTCGTATCCTGCGCTGCCATCCCTGGGGAGGAAGCGGTTATGACCCCGTCCCTTAAGCCTATGGAAACATTTCTGAACCTCCATGCCCATCGACCGGCCGCATCTTCGTCGGAAACTGTCATCCGCAACCATATCCTTCCTTTGCCTCCTGCCGGACACGAAGAACCCGAATACGGCCAAGCCTTTTCCGCCGGTATCCATCCTTGGTATATCCCCGCACATCCGGAAGAAACCCTGAAAGAACTGGACCGTCTGGCCGCCTCCCCCTTCTGTAAAGCCATAGGTGAAGCCGGACTGGACAAATTCGTATCGACCTCACTTTCCCTCCAGCGTGAACTTTTCGTACGTCAGGCAGAACTGGCTGCCGCCCACCGGCTTCCCGTCATCGTCCACTGCGTCAAAGCATGGGACGAACTGCTCTCCGCACGAAAAGACATTCCGGCTGCCGCCGTTTGCATCATCCACGGTTTCAGAGGCAAGCCCCAACTGGCCGAAAGCCTTTTAGGCAAAGGATTTTACCTCAGTTTCGGTTTCCGTTTCCATCCGCAAAGCCTGACGCTCTGCCCGTCCGACCGTCTCTTCTTCGAAAGCGATGAAGACCCACGTCCCGTAGACACACTATACCGTACGGCTGCCGAACTACGCTCTTGTACTCCGGAAGAACTGCGCACACAATGTTGGGAAAATCTCGTCCGAATCGGCCCGTCGTCTAAAAAATAGGAATATAGTTGCAAGTCTCATTGAAAGGTCGTACTTTTGTACGACTCAATTTTTATTAAACAAAATAAATTCATACGATGAACTTTGTAGAAGAACTGAAATGGAGAGGCATGATTCACACCATGATGCCGGGCACCGAGGATTTACTTGAAAAAGAACAGGTCACCGCCTATCTGGGCATCGACCCCACGGCGGACTCCCTGCACATAGGCCATCTTTGTGGCGTGATGATGCTCAAGCATTTCCAACGTTGCGGGCACAAGCCGCTGGCCCTTATCGGAGGCGCCACCGGAATGATAGGCGACCCTTCGGGTAAAAGCCAGGAACGCAACTTGCTCGACGAAGAAACGTTGCGCCACAACGTGGCCTGCATCAAACAGCAACTGGCCCGATTCCTGGATTTCGACAGCGACGCTCCCAACCATGCCGAGCTGGTGAACAATTACGACTGGATGAAGGACTTCACGTTCCTCGACTTCGCCCGCGAAGTCGGCAAGCACATCACCGTGAACTACATGATGGCCAAAGACAGCGTGCAAAAGCGTCTGAACGGCGAGGCCCGCGACGGCCTATCGTTCACCGAATTCACTTACCAACTTCTTCAGGGTTACGACTTCTTATATTTATACGAACATAAAGGCTGCCGCCTCCAGTTGGGCGGAAGCGACCAATGGGGTAACATCACGACCGGCGCCGAACTGATACGCCGCACCAACGGCGGCGAAGTGTTCGCTTTGGTATGCCCGTTGGTGACAAAAGCCGACGGGACCAAGTTCGGCAAGACCGAAAAGGGCAACATCTGGCTGAACCGCGACTATACCAGCCCGTATGCCTTCTACCAATTCTGGCTCAACGTGGCCGACGACGACGCCAAACGCTATATCCGTATCTTCACCACGTTGGACAAAGAAGAGATAGACGGCCTCATCGCCCAACACGATGAAGACCCGGGACAGCGCATCCTGCAAAAACGCCTGGCCAAGGAAATCACCATCATGGTGCACAGCGAGGAAGACTACAATATGGCAGTGGAGGCCAGCAACATTCTGTTTGGAAAGGCGACTAAAGAAAGTCTGACGAAGCTGGACGAACAAACGCTGCTCGACGTGTTTGCAGGCGTGCCACAGTTCGAAGTCAGCCGCGAAGTTTTGTCGGCCGGTATCAAAGCCGTAGACCTGACAGCCGAAATGACGCAATGCTTCCCCAGCAAGGGCGAGATGCGCAAGATGGTACAAGGTGGTGGCGTTTCGCTGAACAAAGAAAAACTGACGGCCTTTGACCGCATTGTAACTGCCGACGATTTGCTCAACGGCAAATATTTATTGGTGCAACGCGGCAAGAAAAATTATTTCCTGCTCATCGCCAAATAAAATTTCAAGGAAAAAATTTGTAGGATAGCGATTTTCTCGCTATCTTTGCACCGCTTTCGAGAGAAAGACATAAGGATTGGGATATGGTGTAATGGTAGCACAAGACATTTTGGTCGTCTTAGTCTTGGTTCGAACCCAGGTATCCCAACCAAAGACAGCCCCTGAAAATCATTTCAGGGGCTGTCTTTATTTTACGATTATCAGGACTCTTTCCGTCTATCTATGTTCAACGTACATTCGATGTGGACATATTTATACACCCTCACGTCACGAAATAAAAAGACATACCACACTCCGCCAAACCCACCTCATTTTGCCCTTGTTTTTTTCTGCGGCAAACGATTTTTCAATCTCAGGCGAATGATTTTCCAATCTGCGGCAAACGATTTTCCGTTCTGTACCGACCTTTTTCGTCCCCTGCCCGAGCAGAATTGCAACCAAGTTGCACGCCAAATAGTTGTGTGCTTGGCATTTTTCCCCTATCTTTGCTCTCACGAAAACGAGAACCGCCGAAACGATGAAGAAACAACTCCATGCCATCATCTTGTTATGGCTCTGCATGTTGATGCAGGCCGTTTCGGTCTATCCCCATCACCATCACGCCCATACCCTCTGTCTGGGACAGGAGATGGAATCCACCCGTCCGGTCAAGAGTACACATGCCTGTACGTCGGAATGTATCACGCATTTCCAGTTGACGATACCTTCATCCGGCTCTTGTTTTTCCCATAAAAAAGCCGTATCCCGCCCGCCTTTCATACTTTGGGCGGCATGCGACCTTTCAGCTATTTATACTTTACAAATATCGCGCAGGCCTTACAACGCTTACCGGCCTGATTTGTATCTTTCCCGACCCATCGGCGGAAAAGGCATGAGGGCTCCTCCCCGCGCCTGAACGGAGACCAGACTACCTTTTATTTTATTCATTTCAAATTTTAATATCCCTATGAAGAAAATATATTTCTTGATGGGTGCTTTAGCCGTAAGTATGCTGAGCGCCTGCCATAACCATGACCACGAAGAGGAACATGCACACGGAACGGAAGAAACCGCCCGGGAAGACAACCACGAAGAACATGCGGACGAAATCATCCTGACGGCCGAGAAAGCCAAGGCGGCAGGCATCGCCACCGAAACCGTGAAACGCGACACATTCCGCCAAATCATTAAAACCGGCGGACAGATACTGGCTGCCCAAGGAGAAGAAATGACGGTGGTGGCCGGTACGTCCGGCGTAGTAAGGTTCGCACGGACACTGACCGCCGGCGCTCCGGTGGGACGCGGCACCGTGTTGTTCCATTTATCCTCGGACAAAATACAAGGTGGAGACCCGGTGGAACGCGCATACGTGGCCTACCAAAACGCCAAGGCCGAGTACGAACGTGCCAAACCGTTGGCTGAAAAACAAATCGTGACGCGCAAAGAACTGGAGAACCTGAAAGCGGCTTACGAAGACGCACGTATCAGTTACGAGGCACTGGACCCTCATCATACGCGAAAAGGAGTGGCCGTCACAGCTTCGACGGGTGGATATGTGAAGAACGTGACGGTGAAAGAAGGCGACTACGTGACGACAGGACAACCGCTGATGACCCTGACCCAGAACCGACGCCTGCAACTGCGTGCCGACGTGTCGGAACGTTATTACGGCGCACTGAAACAAATCACTTCGGCCCACTTCAATACCCCGTATGATGATACGGTCTATGCCTTGGAGAACCTGCACGGGCGTGTCTTGTCCTACGGGAAGGCTTCGGACGAGAATGCTTTCTACATCCCCGTTTTGTTTGAATTCGACAATACAGGCGACATCGTGCCGGGAAGCTTTGTGGAAACCTATCTGACCGGAGCCACACGTACCGGAGTAATCACTCTCCCCGTCTCGGCACTGACAGAGGAACAAGGACTGTACTTCGTCTACTTACAGGAAAGCAAGGAAGTGTACCGCAAGCAGGAAGTAAAAACAGGAGCCGAAGACGGACTGCGTGTGGAAATCCTCTCGGGTCTGAAACCCGGTGACCGCGTAGTCACGCAAGGAGCTTACCACGTGAAACTGGCTTCGGCTTCAAATGCCATCCCAGCCCACAACCATTCCCATTAATCCATAAGGAGAAAATATTATGCTGAACAAAATCATACAGTTCTCCCTGCAGAACCGTTTATTTATATTGATAGCCTCCGTCCTGCTGATGATAGGAGGCCTCTACCAAGCCTACCATACGGAAGTAGACGTCTTTCCCGACCTGAACGCGCCTACGGTTGTCGTCATGACAGAAGCCGGGGGCATGGCAGCCGAAGAGGTGGAACAGTTGGTCACTTTCCCCATAGAGACAGCCGTCAACGGTGCCACCAGCGTACGCCGCGTACGCTCCTCGTCCACCACGGGCTTCTCTGTCGTATGGGTGGAATTCGACTGGGACACGGACATATACCTGGCCCGTCAAATCGTATCGGAAAAGCTGGCCACAGTGGCGGAAAGCCTGCCCGACAATGTGGGCAACCCGACTCTGGGACCGCAGTCTTCCATTCTGGGAGAATTGCTTATCGTAGGACTGACAGCCGACAGCACGTCTATGCTCGACTTGCGCACATTGGCCGATTGGGTGATTCGCCCGCGCCTGATGTCCACCGGAGGAGTAGCCCAAGTAGCCGTATTGGGCGGCGACATCAAAGAATACCAGATTCTGTTGCACCCCGAACGGATGAAACACTACGGAGTGACGTTGGGCGAGGTAATGGATGTCACGCGGAACATGAATACCAACACCAACGGCGGAGTGATTTACCAATACGGCAACGAATACATCGTACGTGGAGTCGTCTCGACCGACGACGTGCGGAAAATGGGCCGGGCGGTCATCAAAACCGTAGGAGGCTCGCCTGTCATGTTGGAAGACATTGCTGACGTAAAAACTGGCAGCCAGCAACCCAAACTGGGTCTGGCCTCTGAAAAAGGCAAGCCCGCCGTATTGCTCACCGTGACCAAGCAACCGAACACGGGTACCATAGAACTGACCGGAAAGTTGGAAGAAGCCTTGCAAGACCTGCAAAAGAGCCTTCCGGCCGACGTGCGTATGTCCACCGACGTGTTCCGCCAGTCCCGCTTTATCGAAAGCTCCATCGGTAACGTCCAGGATTCGCTGCTCGAAGGTGCCATCTTCGTAGTTATCGTCTTATTCCTCTTTCTGGGCAACGTACGCACTACGGTCATCTCGCTGGTCACCCTCCCTCTTTCGCTGCTGGTCACCATTTTGGTGCTTCACTACATGGGGCTGACCATCAACACAATGAGCTTGGGCGGTATGGCCATCGCCATCGGTTCGTTGGTGGACGATGCCATCGTGGACGTGGAAAACGTATGGAAACATCTGCGCGAAAACCGCATGTTGCCGGAAAGCGAACGGTTACGTGTACGCGATGTCGTATTCAACGCCTCCCGGGAAGTGCGCATGCCCATCCTGAACTCTACGCTCATCATTATCGTCAGTTTCGTCCCGCTGTTCTTCCTGAGCGGCATGGAAGGACGCATGCTCGTGCCGTTGGGCGTGGCTTTCATCGTATCGCTGTTCGCCTCCACCATCGTAGCCCTGACGTTGACGCCCGTACTTTGCAGCTATCTGTTGGGACACAAAGCCAAAACTGGCGGACTGCCTAAGGAAGCGTTCCTAGCCGTATATCTAAAGAAGCATTACCAGAACGGACTGTCTTGGGCTTTGGCGCACAAGAAAATCGTATTGGGTACCACGCTTACGCTTTTCGTCGCAGCCTTGGGGAGCTTCCTCACGTTGGGACGCAGCTTCTTACCGCCATTCAACGAAGGTTCGTTTACCATAAATATCAGTTCCCTTCCGGGCATCTCCTTGGAGGAATCGGATAAAATCGGACGGCAGGCCGAGGAACTGTTGCTCTCCATCCCCGAAATCAAAACCGTGGCACGCAAGACGGGACGGGCGGAACTGGACGAGCATGCTCTCGGCGTGAACGTATCGGAAATAGAAGCACCATTTGAATTGGAAGACCGTAGCCACACCGAAGTTTTAGAGGATGTGCGACGTAAATTGTCCGTCATATCGGGAGCGAACATCGAGATAGGACAACCCATCAGCCATCGTATAGATGCCATGCTGAGCGGTACGCAGGCCGGCATCGCCATCAAACTGTTCGGCGACGACCTGAACAAAATGTATCAAATCGGCAACCAAATCAAATCGGCCGTCAGCGACGTGAAGGGCATAGCCGACCTGAATGTGGAACAACAAATCGAACGTCCGGAACTGAAAATCGAACCGAAACGGGAAATGCTGGCCCGATACGGCATCTCATTACCGCAATTCAACGAGTTTGTCACGGTGAACATGGGAGGAGAAGTCGTATCGCAAGTGTACGAGAAAGGGCGCTCGTTCAACCTCATCGTCCGTTCGGCAGAAGAAAACCGCAGCACAATGGAGCGTATCCGTAATCTGATGATCGACGATGCGAAAGGCAACAAAGTGCCCTTCTCGTATGTGGCCGACATCCGGTCGTCCATGGGGCCGAACACCATCAACCGCGAAAACGTGAAACGTAAAATCGTCATCTCGGCCAATGCCAGCGGGCGAGACATGCGCAGCGTGGTGAACGACATCCGCAGCCGGATAGACGAAAAAGTGAAACTGCCCGAAGGTTACCATATCGAATACGGCGGCCAGTTCGAAAGCGAAGAGTCGGCCAGCCGGGTGTTGTTGCTCACATCGTTCATCAGCATCGTGGTCATCTTCCTGTTGCTTTACTTCCAATTCCGTAATGCAGCACAGAGCGGAGTCATCCTGCTCAATCTGCCCCTGGCATTAATCGGCGGTGTGTTCGCCCTGTTGCTGACCACCGGAGAAATCAGCATTCCGGCCATCATCGGATTCATTTCCCTCTTCGGTATTGCGACACGCAACGGAATGTTGCTCATCAGTCACTACAACACATTGCGCGAAGAAGGATTGTCGTTGCGGGAAAGCATCCTGCACGGGTCGCTCGACCGTTTGAACCCCATCCTGATGACCGCACTTTCATCGGCTCTTGCCCTTATTCCGCTGGCCCTTCGGGGGGATCTTCCGGGCAACGAAATCCAGAGTCCGATGGCCAAGGTGATATTGGGCGGCCTGCTGACCTCAACTTTCCTGAATGCCTTTATTATTCCTATTATATATGAATGGATGAACCGTAAAAGTGTCCGTTCCTGAACAAAAACGATAGTCATGAAAAGAATCATTCTTATCACAACCGTTTGCGCCTGTGGCTTGCTCCCTTTGCAGGCCCAAAGCGTGGACGAAGTGCTGCAGAGTGTGGCACAACATAACAAATCCATCCAGGCACAACAAAAAAACGGAGAAGCTGAAAAGATAGGTATTGAAGCCGAAAACAGCTTGGAGGACCCTACGGTGGAATATAGTTCTTTCTTTAGCAAAGGAGTCAACGGACAGTCCGGCTCCGAATTGGTCGTATCACAAGGATTCGACTTTCCCACGGTATATAACAGCCGTAACCGTGCCGGACGAGACAAGAAAGAAGCCGTAGACTACCGTGCCGAAGCCTTGCGCCGCAACGTGCTGCTCGAAGCCAAAACCCTTTGCCTGGACATGATACGGCTGAACCGGCAAAGAGACCTGCTGGACAAACGCATGCAAAATGCCGACGAGCTGTTGGCCTTGTATGAAGAGCGGTTGAGAGCCGGTGATGCCACAGTCATCGAAGTGAACAAGATTAAGATGGAACGTATGAGCATACAGACAGAAGTCCTACAGAACCATACCGACCACCGCACGGCCTTGCAGTCGTTGCTGGCTCTGAACGGCAACATGCCGCTCACTTTCGAAGGACGGGAATATCCCACAATCCCGACAACCCTCGATTTCGAGGCTTTATGCGATGAAGTCCTCGGCCAAGATGCCGAACTCAAAGCCGCTGAGGCCGACACACGGGCAGCCAAACGCAACCTTACGGTCAACCGTCAAAAATGGTTACCTAAACTGGAAATCGGTTACCGCCGGAACACGGGAGAAGGCAGCAAAGAGCACGGTTTCCTCGTAGGAGGCTCCATCCCGTTGTTTTCCAACCGCAGACAGGTGAGAATGGCACAGGCACAATCTATCGGCACACGTTTGCAAGCGGACGAAATACGCCTGAAAGCAGAAGCCGCCTTGCATTCCGGTTTCAACGAACTTCAACAACTGGGACGAGCCATGTCGGTATACGACCAGCCCCTGATGACACAGACTCTCGAACTGCTGAAAGAAAGCGTAAAAGGCGGCGAACTGTCCGTGACGGACTACTTTGTGGAAGCCGACCAGATTTACCGCAACCTGCAAGCCTACATGGAACTGGAATGCCAATATCAGAAAGTGGCAGCCACGCTGTATAAGAACAGGTTATAGATGCAAACATTCTGCCGGAAAAAGAAAAAGGAAAAAGATTCTCGTCAAATTGTGTGCGTATGTCAGTTACTTTTTCTAACTTTGCCGGAAAGGAAAACGCATTATTAAATCATCAAGAACATGGAAAAGAATTTTTTGCAGAATTTCTCTTTGGAAGGTAAAGTTGCTTTGGTTACCGGAGCATCTTACGGAATCGGCTTCGGTATCGCTACGGCTTTCGCACAATGCGGTGCTACCATCGTATTCAACGACATCAAGCAGGAATTAGTGGACAAAGGACTGGCCGCATATAAAGAAAAAGGTATAGAAGCCCACGGTTACGTGTGCGACGTGACGGACGAAGCTGCCGTCAATGCCTTGGTTGCCCGTATCGAAAAAGAAGTCGGCGTGATAGACATCCTCGTCAACAACGCAGGTATCATCAAGCGTATCCCGATGACGGAAATGTCGGCCGCAGAGTTCCGCCAAGTCATCGACGTGGATTTGAACGCTCCGTTCATCGTATCGAAAGCCGTTATTCCCGGCATGATCAAAAAAGGACACGGCAAAATCATCAACATCTGTTCCATGATGTCCGAACTGGGTCGTGAAACCGTATCGGCCTACGCAGCAGCCAAAGGCGGTCTGAAGATGCTGACGCGCAATATTTGCTCGGAATACGGAGAATACAACATCCAATGTAACGGTATCGGTCCGGGTTACATCGCTACTCCTCAAACCGCTCCGTTGCGTGAACGTCAACCGGACGGCAGCCGCCATCCTTTCGACAGTTTCATCGTGGCCAAGACTCCTGCTGCCCGTTGGGGTACTCCTGAAGACCTGCAAGGTCCGGCCGTGTTCTTGGCTTCGGACGCTTCCAACTTCGTCAACGGTCTGGTATTGTATGTAGACGGTGGTATTTTAGCTTACATCGGTAAACAACCGAAATAAAAGTTATTTCCCCTTTTTTAAAATCCGGTGTCTTGAATTCACGACATCGGATTTTTATTATGATGAATTCCTCTCTTCTTATCTCATTTGCGGCAAAACCTACAAGAAATCCGATTCTTATGCCAAAATGATAATTATTGAATCAAAAACTCAATCTTCATTGTTTGTAACGAACTATCTTTATCTCGACTAATTCTAATGTTATATACAAAATGTTATCATGAGAAACTTTACATTGAAGCCTTTGCTATTCTGCACCGCGCTGGCAGGAATGGCATTACAAGGCACGATTAAAGCGCAAGACATTACATTTCGTGCAGCAGAAAACGAAGAAGCCGAGGCCATCGGAGTCAATACGAGCGATGGAGTACCAGTCGTAGCCGACTTCGACAACAATGGTTTTATGGATCTTTGGGCACCGGGACAAACCTATGAATGGCGCCCAACCTCGGAAGTAAACGAAGACGGTAGCGTAAAATGGGATTGGACATGGTATGACGATACCAAGCTCTCGTTCAACAACGGTGACGGCACATGGAACGTCAAAAACCGCGACAGTGGCACAGGCCTGCCCTTTGCCTACGGTGGCATCAGCAACAAGGCTTTCGACTTCAACCAGGATGGCTTGGTGGATTTCATCTATCCGAGTGTCAATGTGGGTTGGACATTCGAAGCCAAAAAAGCTCTGCTTTTGGCCATCAACAACGGTGACGGTACTTTCACCATGAAAGAAGATGCCGCGCTCTCAGAAATCAATCCCTCCCTCCAAAACAACAAATGGAACCAACAAATACAGAATACCACAATCTCTATCGCCGACTATAACAAAGACGGCTACCCGGACTTGCTGATACAGTTTGAGAATGAAAACCCGTGGGAACGTGCCGTATGGCTATTCAAGAACGTGGAGGGCGACCATTTTGAACGGGTTACCGACCCATTCATTCCTGAATTTGGCAAACCCTTTGTTCCCCAATGCGCCGGCAGCATATCCTTCGGCGATTTCAACAACGACGGATGGCCGGACATTGTATCCACCGGATGGGGAGACGGTAATGAAGAATTAGGTATCAATGGGGGAGGACAAGTACATTTTTACCGTAATATGAAAGATGGTACATTCCAGCTCGCCGACACCGATTTCGGAGAAATCAACGCCATTTCCGAGAAACTAAACTTCCCTTATGGTGAGGAACATTTCATCACCGTCGTAGACTATGACCAAGACGGCAAACAGGACATCCTTGTTTTCGGACAGACAGGTTTCCAAGGAGAAGCCATATACGCTCAAAATGGCAAAGTAGCCCTGATGCTACGTAATGTCTCAACTGATGAGAAGTTTGCTTTTGAAGAAGTTGAAACCCAACTTTATCCTTTGTCGGGCGCAAATGTCCGTTTGGCTTCATTGGCTGATTTCAACGGAGACGGTTGGATAGATTTCGTAGCCAGAGGATGGAACGGAGATTGGCATACGGCTATCTCAAGCAGTACTGGCTCATACGACGGTTACTACATCACGGAGGATGTTCCCGACGCGGAAGACAACACCGATCCTATCCGTATTAAAGAAGCCTACATGGCACACGGCGACCTGAACAACGATGGTCTGCTCGATTTGTTTACGCAAGAAAATTGTGACCGTTTGTCTTGGACTATTAATACCACCGAACCTGATTACGGTATACAAATCCCCGGAGCACCCGAGGATGTGAAAGCCGAATACAATCCGGATACGAAACAACTCACCGTAACTTGGGGTGAAAGTTACACTCCCGACACAGAGAGCAAAGCTTTCTACAATCTATATTTAAAAAATAAAGCTACGGGCAAAACCTTTATGATAGCCCCAGCCAACCCTGAAAACGGCAAACAACTTACATACACCGCATTTTCCGGTTATGTGAACCCTACTTCCTATACCTTTGAGGGAGTGGAAGAAGGCAACTACACCGTCGGAGTACAGGCCGTGACTTATTCTTGGCAAGCTTCCGAGTTCTCCACCACAGATGTCAACCTGAACGAAAACCCGACTTCCGCTTTCACCGTAGTGTCTACCGACCCGTCTGGGCGGAAAGAAATCGAATCGCTCTCCCACATCACGTTGAACTTCAATGAGGAAGCATACCCCAATGCCATGGAAGACGCACCGGCCATTACCCTGACCAACGGCGCATCGGAAGCTTTGGACATCACCCTGAAGAAAGTAAGCGGACAGGCCAAGCAGATACAAATCATACTGCCGCCCACGATTGAAGCCGGTACATACACGCTCACCGTACCCGAGAAAGCCGTCTGCCGCACCAACGGAGACTGGAACACGACCTTTACAAAGACGTTTACCACCACCGGAATAACGGCATATATACCTACTGGCATCGAAGGAGACGAAGGCAACTATGGCTCTTTGAAAGACTTTACCCTCACTTTCCCGGAACAGACAAACGCACAGGTAAATCCCGAAGCAACCACATTGGCTTATATGGTGAACAACGATAACGATTACCAAGTTCCGGCCACGCTCTCACAGGGCAACAGACCCAACCAGATCAAACTCACGTTGGACGAAGAACTGAAAACAGAAGGTTCTTATACCCTCATTATCCCGGAAGGCATGATTCAACGCGTCATCTTCACGGAAACAACGGAAGAAAACGCAGAAAACACCACGGTATTGCTCACCTCGCCCGAAATCAAGTACGACTATACCATCGGACTCGACTTCGCCCCCACTGGCATCACGCCTGCCGCAGGAAAAGTATTCTCTCTGAAAGACTTCACCATAAAGTTTGCCGAGGGGACAGTACCGCAGCTCAACGAAGAATCCGCAAGCCAAGCCTACTTGCTCAACAGCAAAAACGGCAACCAAGTAGCCGCCACGCTGGCTATCGGTACGAACACGACCGAAATCATTGCGACATTGGCCGAAGAGGTCAGCGCAGAAGGCAACTATACTCTGGTCATCCCGGCCCGCATGATACAGCAGACGAGCATGGATGAAGGCGACGGCACAGCCGAGCCTACGGTAAAAACAGAGTATGCCCCCAACTTAAAGTATGACTACACGATTGGGCATGACTACGAACCCGCATCCATCACGCCTGCTGAAGGCACGGTGAGCTCACTGCATGAATTCGTCCTCCAATTTGTGGCAGACACCACCTATGCTACAATCAATACTGAGAATGAAGACAAGGCCTACCTTGCCGACAACAACGGGGAAAGCGTAGAGGAAGCCACATTGGCCGCCGGTGACAATCCCAACGAAATAAAAGTCACTTTGGCAAATGAAGTAAACACGAAAGGTACTTACACGTTGGTTATCCCGGCCAAGATGATCCAACAATCAGCCGGAGAAGAAAATCCGACTATCGTAGACTATGCTCCGCAACTGGAATTCATTTTCACCGTTACGGACGGACAAAGCATAGAAAGTACCCTGAATGGAGCAAGCACGGCAGAAGTCTATACCATCAGCGGAATACTGATAAAGAAAAATGCCACACGTGAAGACCTGAAAGGCTTGAAGAAAGGCATTTATATCATCAACGGAAAGAACATGCTTGTGAAATAAGAGCTACAATCCGGTTTAAATAAACCGACAGAAACGACAAAGGGCTGCCCCGCCACCTGCACGGGACAGCCCTTTTTCCATCCTTTCGGAGAACATAGTATCCTCAAAAATATTTTCCTATCCTACAATGAAACCTCACCGGTCCGCCAACGATGCCAACAGTTCACGGAATGTTTTCTTCAGTATCGGGTGCACCACATCCGGCGCCACTTCGGCCAAAGGCTCCATGACAAAACACCGCTCATGCATCAACGGATGGGGTAAGGACAAATGCACTTTCCTGCCTTCCGTTCCGGGAACATCGAAATCCTCCTCTACTACCGCATCGCCATAAAGCAACAAGTCAATATCAATCGGTCGGTCGGCATACGTCCCGCCCACACTCTTGCTACGCCGCCCCAATTCACGTTCGGCCGCCTGCGTAATACGGAGAATCTCTTCCGGCGTCTTCTCTGTACACAATACTGCCACGGCATTCAGAAAAGGGTGGTCAGAGCAGAACCCCCAAGGTTCCGTTTCATAAAAAGCGGACAGGCTTTTCAATCCGCCTATCCGCTCAACCAATATCTTTACAGCCCGGTGCAACAACCGTTCACGATCGCCCAGATTGCTGCCCAAACCTAAATATAAGTCTGTCATCAATCGTTCAATATAAGCATGGCATCACCGTACGTCCCGAAACGATAACCTTCTTTCAACGCTTCTTTATACCCTTGCATCACCAGGTCGTAACCGCCGTAGGCTGCCGTCAGCATGAGCAGCGTGCTGTAAGGCATATAGAAATTAGCCACCATGCAGTCTGCCACATTGAACTCATACGGAGGGAAAATAAACTTGTTGGTCCAGCCCGTAAACTCCTTTAAATGTCCGTCCGTACCTACCGCCGTTTCTATCACGCGCTGCACTGTGGTACCCACAGCACATACGCGATGCCCGCCGTCCTTTGCCGCATTGACGATGCGACAGGCATCCGCCTCCACAAACATCTCCTCGCTGTCCATCTTGTGCTTGGTCAGATCTTCCACGTCGATATCACGGAAATTACCCAACCCGCAGTGCATCGTAACGTAAGCAAAATCCACGCCCTTGATTTCAAGCCGCTTCATCAGCTCCCGCGAGAAATGAAGTCCGGACGAAGGGGCTGTCACTGCTCCCTCGTTACGGGCAAAAATACATTGAAAACGTTCCATATCCTCGGGTTCGGCCGGACGCTTCACAATATGTTTGGGCAGCGGAGCCTCGCCGAGCGCATATAAGGCTGCCTTGAACTCATCGTGCGGTCCGTCGTACAGAAAACGAAGCGTACGCCCGCGCGAAGTCGTATTGTCGATGACTTCTGCCACCATGGAATCATCTTCACCGAAGTACAACTTGTTGCCGATACGAATCTTACGAGCCGGGTCGACCAACACATCCCAAAGACGCAAATCCTCGTTCAGTTCTCTCAACAAGAACACTTCGATACGGGCACCCGTCTTTTCCTTGTTGCCGTACAGACGGGCCGGGAACACCTTGGTATCGTTGAAGATAAATACATCCTTATCGTCGAAATAGTCGAGAATGTCTTTAAAATACTGGCGATGCTCGATATCTCCACTCTTCTTATGCAACACCATCAAACGGGATTCGTCACGATGGTGCGCGGGATACTGAGCAATCTGTTCTTCAGGTAACTTGAATTTGAATTGTGACAGCTTCATATAGAATAGTTCTCTTATATTGATTAATTATCTTCTGTTATCTCTATCGTCTGGCGATTCAACCATTCGGCAAAATCATCCAGTTTAAGGCAGTCTTCCACTCTGACCGCTCCGATTCGCGTACGGCGTAAGGCCGTCAGGTGGGCACCACTCTGCAAGGCCGCCCCGATGTCGCGGGCCAACGCCCGGATGTAAGTACCTTTGCTGCACACCACCCGGATAACGATTTCCGGCAGTTCGCACCGCAACAGTTCCAGTTCGTCGATGACCAAGGTCTTGGCTTTCAGTTCCACCTCTTCCCCTTTACGGGCCAAATCGTACGCACGGCTTCCGTTCACTTTGCAAGCCGAGAAGACGGGCGGCACCTGTTCTATCGTACCTACGAAACGATTCAGCGTTTCCTCCACCATTTCACGGGTGATATGTTCCGTGGGATACTCCGCGTCCACAGGCTTCTCTAAGTCGAACGAGGGCGTGGTAGCCCCCAGACGGAGCGTCGCCACATACTCTTTCGTATGAGCCTGAAGTTCCTCTATCCGTTTCGTTGCCTTACCGGTGCAGACAAGCAGGACTCCGGTAGCCAAAGGATCGAGCGTACCGGCGTGCCCCACTTTCAATTTCTTCACTCCTAACCTCTTGCACAACAGGTAACGTACCTTGGCCACCAACCCGAACGACGTCCACTCATAGGGCTTGTCAAAAGCCAATATTTCTCCTTTCTTGAAATCCACTCAGGCGAATTTTAACGGTTAAAGGCAATGATGTACGATGAGCGCGACACCCACTACGGCACAGTAAACGGCAAAATATACCAACTTGCCTTTCTTGACTATGTTGATCATCCATTTGCAAGCCAGGCATCCCGACACAAAGGCCGCCACGAATCCCACGGCAAGCGGCCACATCCCGATACCCGCAGAAGCAGCCTCGACCCCATGGGTCACTCCCTTTGCCACATCGAGTATGGCTTCTCCTAAAATAGGAGGCATTACCATCAGGAAAGAAAACTGGGCCAACTTGGCTTTGTTGTTTCCCAACAGCAAGCCCGTAGCGATGGTCGTACCGGAACGGGACAAGCCGGGCAACACGGCACAAGCCTGGGAAAGCCCGATGATGAAGGCGTCACGAAGAGATATATTTTCTTTCTGACGGGGGCGGGCATAATATGAAAACGTCAGCAGCAAAGCCGTCAGCAGCAAACAAATCCCTACTATCAGCAGACCGCTGCCGAATATCATTTCCACATAGTCCTTAAAGAAAACCCCGACAATGCCTACGGGTATCATAGAGACTAAAATATTCAAGGCATAACGTTGGGATTCGTTCATCCCCGGCCCTTTGAAGTCAAACAATCCCTTGAATATCCACACGATATCTTTCCAAAGAATCACCAACGTGCTGAACACCGTAGCCACATGGACGGCCACAGTAAACGTCAGATTGGCTTCTCCTTCTATTCCGAAAAAATGGGAAGCGATGGCCAGATGCCCGCTACTGCTCACCGGCAAATACTCCGTCAGGCCCTGCAAGAGGCCCATCAACAACGCGTCTATTACATCCATGCTTAATCCCTATTGATCGTGGCGTCCGCACCGGACATTTCGTCTTTCTTTTCTCCGACCCCCTCATTCTCTTCCTCCAACGGCGTGTATGCAGGCTTTCGCAAAATGGCATAAATGATGAACAAAAAGCCAAACAGACAGACTATTGGAGCCACTTTAATGCGACGTACGCTGAATACGTCCGGATTGAATACCGTTTCCGAACTCCCGGAACCGGACATAAGGATGAACCCGATGATTACAATCGCCATCCCGACGGCCAACAAAATAAAATTCACCTTGTCGAAAGCAAAATTTCTTTTATCCATAAACCTCTATTTATTATATGTTTCCTATTTAATATAAATCACCGACCTTCATCCGCAAGTACTTGTTGACGGAAACGTACGTACAGCCCAACGTAAGCAAGAGGCCGAACAACAGCACCGCCGCCCCGACGACGAGCAACATATCGACATGGATATATTGGGAAAGCGAAGGGTCGTACTGCAAAAGGGTATGCACGCCTCCCCACAACACGGCATCGGCCAACAGACCGGACAAGAACCCGAGATTGAAACTCCGTGCCATAAACGGCCTCCGGATAAATCCCCAACTCGCCCCTACCAATTTCATCGTACGGATAACGAAACGGCCGGAATAGATGCTCAGCCGCACGGTATTGTTGATGAGTGCAAAAGAGACCAAGGCCAAAAGCACGGCTAAGCCCAAAAGCACATAGCTGATACGTCGCAAATTGTCATTCACCGTGTCTACCAACTCTTTCTGGTACATCACATCCTCCACCAAAGGATTCTTTTTCAGCTTTGCGGTGATCCATGCCAAACTGTCGGAATTGGCATAAAGGGCGTTCATACGCAATTCAAACGAGGCCGTGAACGGATTGGCTCCGAGAAACTCGGACGGATCGCTGCCCATGGCCTTTACCTGTTCTTTCAACGCCTGCTCTTTGGACACATAATCCAAAGCATACACATAACGTTCTCCCTTCAATGCCGTCCGGAATTCATGGATGTCCAAACGGCTTGCCTCACCGTCGAGCAATACGGTTACCGTCAGATTTTCTTTCACGGAATCAGACAAACGCTGGGCAAACAGTATAAAAAAGGATACGATTCCCAGCAGTATCAACACCAACGTGGTACTGACACCGGTCGTAAACCACTGCATACCCAAAGAACCTTTTGCTTTTTTCTTTCCCATGACTTCTATCTGACCGTATTAGCGTAGGATACAAAAATACAACGAAACACGGGGATTGATTCTTTCTTTAACAGCATTTAACTTGATTGTCAGTCTTCTACCACCTCTCCCTTCAGCGTAGCCGAAGAACTTCCGTTAACTCTCACCTTTACAAAATCACCGACATGATACTTTCCCCGGTCGAACACGACCACCTTATTCTGCTCTGTACGTCCGAACAACTGCTCTTTGGAACGTTTGCTCACACCCTCTACCAGCACTTCATAAACCCGGCCTTCACAGCGGCGGTTGCTCTCTGCCGAGAGTTCATTCTGCAAAGCGATCAATTCGTTCAAACGCCGCACCTTCACGTCCTCCGGCACGTCGTCGGGCAAATGCTTGGAGGCATACGTTCCCGGCCGCTCCGAATACTTGAACATAAAAGCGCTGTCGTAGGCACATTCCCGCATCAACGACAAAGACATTTGATGATCCTCTTCGGTCTCGGAACAGTAACCCGAAAAAATGTCTGTGGACAAACCGCAATCCGGCACAATCCGACGGATGGCCGCCACGCGATCCAAATACCATTCACGGGTGTACTTGCGGTTCATCAATTTCAGGATACGGTTGCTTCCGCTCTGCACCGGCAAATGGATATGCCGGCACACATTGGGTTCTTCCGCAATGACACGCAACGTGTCATCGCTCATATCCTTCGGATGAGAAGTGGTGAAACGCACGCGCATCCCGTCGGCCTCCTGTGCCACCAACCGCAAAAGTTCCGGGAAAGAAACAGTCTTTCCGTCGGCTCCCTCATGGAAGTAAGAATTCACATTCTGCCCCAAAAGCGTGACTTCCTTATACCCGCGCTTTTTCAAATCCCGCACCTCATTCAGGATGCTTTCCACATCCCGGCTGCGTTCCCGTCCACGCGTGTAAGGCACAATACAATAATGGCAAAAATTGTTGCAGCCGCGCATGATACTGACAAAACCGGAAATATGCGAGCCGCACACACGTTGCGGAATCACATCCTTATAAGTTTCCGTCACGGACAGTTCCACGTTGATGGCCTTATGCCCCAGCTCCACTTGGGCTATCAGGTCGGGCAGGGACAAATAAGCGTCGGGGCCTGCCACTACATCCACATGGTGATTCTCTATCAACTCTTCCTTCACCCGTTCGGCCATACAGCCCAACACGCCGATAATCAGATGCCGCCCCTTCCGTCTCAAAGCATGCAAAGCCTCCAGCCGGTTGATGATTTTCTGTTCGGCATTATCCCGTACGGAACAAGTATTCAGGAAAACGGCATCCGCCTCATCCAGGGTTTCGCACGTCTCGTATCCAGCCATACGCATCACCGAAGCCACTACTTCGCTGTCGGCCACGTTCATCTGGCAACCGTAAGTCTCTATAAAAAGCTTTTTCATGCTGTTCTTTCAAATTCAGGCTGCAAAGATAACGAAAGGCGAGCGCAGTTGCAAGCCAAAAGCTTGCTTTTGAGCGAAAAACTGCCGAGCCGCATCCTATCTTCGTAAAACAAAGATAGTCAAAATCACACATATATATACCATTTACTTCTGCAAAGAAACAAAAGAAGGCACAGACCTTCTTAAAAAAGACTAAAAACAAAGTTAAATTAGCGTACAAGCCATTATTATCACAGAGATAATTCCGATATTTGTCCTCGAATGAAAACATTAGATTTTTTCATAGTTAAGGTTTAGTTGAGTAAGCGGGAGTTGTGAAACCCCCGCTTATTTTTTTAGACTGCCGTTTGGCAAAAAGACAACCATTTCCGAATTTTCATAGCAAACAGCAAGGAAAAAGTTCTCTTTAGGGATGTACGGATTCCGCTAAAAGCACAAAACAGAGGTAAACAAAAGCATTTAGGGATACACTTTTTTAAGGTTTTGCCCGTTTTTTCAGTCCCGTTAACCCGAATTTAAGCCCGATTAAGGATTGCTCTCATGAGAAAAATTTTCCGTTTGGCTGAAAAAACACTTTTTTTCTCAGCAGAAAAAAAGATGAACGACCGCAGGCTACCGGAAAAACGGCCTGAAAGCGGGAATACAGACTGCTGAAAACACCGTTTTTTCTCTATTTGGCAAGAAAAGGCATGCAAGGATACGCTGTCCTTTTGCAAAAGGTATGCGTTCCCGGACTTACGCCTCCTTCGCCAACCAGCGCAGGATGCACCTTTCCGGCAGGCCTTTGGAAAGCAAAATCCCTTTTCCACTGACATTCCGCTTCCTCCCGACGGCGCGAGACTCGCGTATTTCCGATGACAGCTCGGTAAAGGTACGAATACGCGAACCATGCAGGACCGGGATTAACATTTTGACAGTATGCACCCTGAATTTTACCCAATGCTCCCTGCCCAAGGTCTTCTTTCCCTACCGCTGGAGTTCCGCAACGTTCCCATACAATGGGACGTGGATCCGGAAGAATAAAAGTGGAAAAACCATGTCCTTTATGATATTTTTCATAACTTTGACTGCCGAAGAGGTTTAATACCTTTTTTTCTTCCCGGCAGCAAAATGGACGGCAATATTGTTTATATACAACTCATGCAGTACACGGCAGGAGCAAGCTTTATGTTCCTGCTGTGGCTGTGCATGTACTTCCTCCGGAACGGAAGCGGTAACCGACTCCGCCAAATCACGGGTTGGGTCCTGCTCGTATGGGTCATACAGTCGGTCAAGGATATGGCACTGATATGGTATCCCACCGTCCGGTTCGAGTTCCTGCACCATGTTTTCGTACTCATCGACATGACAGCCGTCCCCACCTGCGCCTTCCTGCTGTTTGAACTCACACGTCCCGGTTCCATGACACTCCGGCGGGCTGTGCTACATGAAATACCGTTCCTTCTCTTTATACTCGTCTACGTGCTCCATCCCATGGAAACGCTATACGAAAGTGCCATCGCCTGCGCCGTGGCATACGGTACGGTCGTGATGCTTTATGTCTTGTTCGAAATACCGGCTTATCACAAGCGGCTGAAACAAAGTTATTCTTACCACGAACGCATCGACCTGCGGTGGTTGTATATCATACTTCTCTCTTTCGTGGCGTTCCTGGCGGTATGGAGCCTGTCTTCCACCTACTATTCCGAACTCAACGACACGTTGTACTACCTGCTCACTTGTGTCATTTGGTCACTCATCAGCTACTTCATCAACCGGCAGGAGCAAGTGCTCGGTTCATTGACGACCCGTTCGCACCAGGACGTTGAGACGGCTCCGGAAAACGAAGAGAATCCACATCAATTCACCCTCCACCTGCATCGGATTTTCGAGGAAGAGCATCTCTACCTCAATCCCAAGCTGACCATCATGGACTTGGCCCAAGCCATCGGCACGAACCGCACCTATATTTCTAATTATCTGAACAATGTACTGGGTACAACGTTCTTCGATTACGTCAACCAATACCGCCTGTCATACGCCGAACAACTTCTCCGCCAAACCAAAATGTCTATCGAAGAAATAGCTGACCGTTCCGGCTTTAACTCACGAAGTACCTTCCGGCGTGCCTTCCTCAAAAGGTTCGGTTGCACCCCGAGCCATTACCGTCTTCAACACTTACCAAAAGAAATAGAAAAGGAAATAAGCCTGACACAGTAACACCTTTCAAAAAAAATAGCTAACTTTGCGCCATATTAATTAAGGTATAACTATTAAGCAATCAACTCTATGGGATTCAACAAAATCACAGCAGCCGAAGCTGCTGCTCTCATCCAAAACGGAGATACCATCGGACTGAGCGGTTTCACACCGGCTGGCGTGCCTAAAAGCGTACCGGCTGAAATAGCCCGAAAAGCCGAGAAAGAACACGCGGAGGGCAAAGAATTTAAGATCAACATCCTTACCGGAGCATCCACAGGACAAAGTTGCGACGGCATGCTGGCCAACGCTCATGCCATTAAATTCCGCGCCCCTTACACCACGAACAAAGACTTCCGTACGCATGTCAACAATAATGAGATTTCGTATTCCGACCTCAACCTTTCCAATATGGCCACTCAAATCCGCCAAGGTTATCTCGGACAAGTAGACTGGGCCATCATCGAGGCTTGCGAAGTCGAACAAACAGGCGGCAAGGCACGTATTTACCTGACGGCCGCAGGAGGTATCAGCCCCACCGTCTGCCGTCTGGCACGCAAAGGCATCATCATCGAAGTCAATGCTTTCCACAGCAAAAAGTGCATGGGCATCCATGACGTGTACGAAATAGAAGACCATCCCTATCGCACGCCCATCATGATCATGAAGGCGAGCGACCGCATCGGTAAACCCTATGTGGAAGTGGACGCCGACCGCATCAAAGGCATCATCGAATGCAACATCCCCGACGAGGCACGTGCATTCAAAGCCCCCGACGCCATCACCACACAAATCGGAAACAATGTGGCCGATTTCCTGTTAGCCAATCTGAAAAGCGGGAAAATACCGCCTACTTTCCTTAATTTGCAAAGCGGGGTAGGCAGCGGAGCCAACGCCGTATTGGGCGCATTAGGCCAATGTCCGGACGTCCCGAATTTCAGTATTTACACCGAAGTGCTTCAAGATGCCCCCGTACAACTGATGCGCGAAGGCCGCGTACTCTCGGCATCAGCCTGTTCGCTCACCGTGACGAACGAATGTCTGCAAGGCATTTACAACGACATGGACTTCTTTAAAGACAAGCTCGTGCTCCGTCCTTCCGAAATTTCAAACAGCCCCGAAGTCATCGCCCGCATCGGCGTATGCTCTCTGAATACGGCCATCGAGGTGGACATCTACGGACATGTAAACTCTACCAAGATCTGCGGTACGAAGATGATGAACGGTATCGGCGGTTCGGCAGACTTCACCAACAATGCTTATTTGAGTATTTTCACTTGCGGTTCCACCACCAAAGGCGGAGCCATCAGCAGTATCGTGCCGTTCTGTTCCCATATCGACCATACGAGCCATTTCGTAGATGCCGTCATCACGGAATACGGCGTGGCCGACCTGCGTGGAAAATGCGCCATGGAGAAAGCAGCAGAGCTTGTCAAGGTAGCCCATCCCGACTATCGTCCGCTTTTGCTCGACTACATGAAGTACGCAGCCCAAAACGGAGGACACACCCACCACTGCCTGTCGGCTGCATTCGCCATGCACGACACTTATCTGCGCAAGGGAGACATGCGACTGACCGACTGGGCCGAATACGTAAAATAACACCAGGAATTTATGAAAAAAACATCATTATTATTATATCTGGCCTTTTCGTTCTGCGGCAGCATTTCTTTCGCCCAACAGGCACTCACCCCCGAAGTCCTGCAGACCTTGAAAGAGAGCTACTCGCACGACGATGCCCACAAAGCCATCCGGAATGCCGTAAATGCCAACTCCATCAAAAAGCTCACGGCCAACAGTGAACAAGCGGCTACGCCCGACACGTGGTTCAGCCACAAGGTGAAAAGCTCCGGCATCAGCGACCAGAAAAGCAGCGGGCGCTGCTGGCTGTTTACGGGTACCAACGTGATTCGTGCACAAGTCATGGCCCGCACGGGAATGAAAAATTTCTTTTTCTCGCAGGCCTACAACTTCTTCTACGACCAACTGGAAAAGAGCAACCTTTTTCTTCAAGGCATTATCGACACGCGCAAAAAGCCCATCGACGACAAAATGGTGGAATGGTTGTTCCGTAACCCGCTGAGCGACGGAGGGCAATTCACCGGTGTTTCGGATCTGATTGAAAAATATGGGCTTGTACCCAAAGAGGTCATGGCCGAAACTTACAGCAGCGACAACACCAATGAATTTTCAGCCCTCTTGAAAAGAAAATTGCGCGAAGACGGCATGTTACTGCGCGAAGCATCCGAGAAGGGCGCCTCCGAAAAGGAATTGGAACAACAGAAGGTGGACATGATGAAAACGGTTTACCGTATGTTGGTCTATGCCTACGGAGAGCCTCCGACTTCTTTTACTTGGGCACCGAAAATCAACGGGAAATATACCGAGAAGCCCAAGACTTACACGCCCCAAAGTTTCTACAAGGAAGTATGCGGCGGAGAAGACTTGAACGCCAATTACGTCATGTTGATGAACGACCCTTCGCGTCCGTTCAACCAAGTATACGAAATCGATTATGACCGTCACACTTACGACGGACACAACTGGCTGTACATCAACCTGCCTATCAAGGACATCAAAGAAATGGCTATTGCCAGCCTGAAAGACAGCACCATGATGTACTTCAGTTGCGACGTGGGTAAGTTCCTGGATTCCAAGAAGGGTACGCTCGACTTGAACAACTACGACTACGGCAGTCTCTTCGGCACGACGTTCGGCATGAACAAGAAACAACGCATCCAGAGCTTCGACAGCGGCAGCACCCACGCCATGACGCTGATGGCCGTCGACCTCGACGATAACGGCAAGCCCAAGAAATGGATGGTGGAAAACAGTTGGGGCAAGGATGCCGGCTATCAGGGCCATCTCATCATGACGGACGAGTGGTTCGACGAATACATGTTCCGTGTGGTCGTCAACAAAAAGTACTGCCCGCAAAATGTTCTGGACATGCTGAAACAAAAGCCCGTCCGTTTGCCGGCATGGGATCCCATGTTCCAAAATGAACAATAACATACACACAAACCCAATAATAAGACAACGAAAATGAAAAAGATCAGAGCAGCCGTAGTAGGTTACGGCAACATAGGACACTATGCCTTACAGGCTCTCGAAGCCGCACCCGACTTCGAAGTGGCAGGCATCGTACGCCGGAACGGAGCTGAAAACAAGCCCGAAGAACTGGCACGTTATGACGTAGTCAAGGATATCCGCGAATTGCAGGACGTAGACGTAGCCATTCTGGCTACCCCGACCCGCAGCGTGGAGAAGTACGCCAAAGAAATTCTTGCACTCGGCATCAATACAGTGGACAGTTTCGACATCCACACCCAAATCACTTCCCTTCGCCGCTCGCTCGACGAAAGCGCAAAAGCGGGAAAAGCCGTATCCGTCATCTCCGCAGGGTGGGATCCGGGTAGCGACTCCGTCGTACGCGCCATGTTACAGGCCATTGCCCCCAAAGGCATCACCTACACGAATTTCGGACCGGGCATGAGCATGGGACATACCGTAGCCGTAAAAGCCGTGAAAGGAGTGAAAGCCGCGCTCTCCATGACCATCCCCACCGGTACGGGTATTCACCGCCGCATGGTATATATAGAGGTAAAGGAAGGATACGAGTTTTCGAAAGTAGCCGCAGCCATCAAAGCCGATCCCTATTTCGTCAACGATGAAACCCACGTCATAGAAGTACCTTGTGTAGACGAGCTGCTGGACATGGGACACGGCGTCAACCTGACACGCAAAGGCGTATCCGGAAAAACCCAGAACCAGTTGTTCGAGTTCAACATGCATATCAACAATCCGGCGCTGACGGGACAAGTATTGGTTTGCGTGGCCCGTGCCTCGATGAAACAACAACCCGGTTGCTACACGATGATAGAAATACCTGTCATCGACCTGCTTCCGGGCGAGCGCGAAGAACTGATTGCCCATTTAGTATAAGTTTGTTTCTTGTGAAAATCCTTGTATTTTTAGGAAATAGAATAAAAAGAGGCCGAAAAAGCCTCTTTTTTAATTTTAATAACATAAAAACACAGACAAGATTACCAAATATGCGTATCTTTGTCATAGTATGTATGAACATATTTATTAATTTCAATTAAAACGATTATGAAAAAGTCTCTACTGTTATTAGCGGGTGCATTAAGCTTGGGAAGCTTAAACGCTCAAACGACTGAGGAACAAACTACAAAGTTCCGTGACAATTGGTCAATTGGTTTGAATGGTGGTATTGTGACTCCGCTCAGCCATAGTGCATTCTTCAAAAATGCCCGTGCCACCGTGGGCATCGACCTCAACAAGCAACTCTCACCGATTTATGGCTTGACATTTGAAAATATGTGGAGCATCAATACGTTCGAGAGCAGTGCAGCTTTTGATGCAAGCAATCTGATGTTGTTGCACCGCATCAATTTAAATAATGTATTCTGCCGTTACAAAGGCAAACCCAGCTTGTTTGAAGTAGAAGCATTGGCCGGTTTCGGTTGGCTTCACGTGAACGATGCCTATTACACGAACGACGGAGAAAAGGACGGAAACTGGATTTCTTCCAAGGTGGGCTTGAACCTCAACTTCAACCTGGGCGAGAAGAAAGCATGGACCATAGCTGTTAAACCGGCAATCTTATGGAATGTGACCCAGTTTGGAGAAGACAATATCAACTTCCATTCCGACCAAGCAGCTTGGGAAATCACCGCAGGTGTCGTTTATCACTTCAAGAACAGCAACGGTAAGCACTACTATTCCAACGGTTGCAGCCACGCAGACCAGATTGCAGCCCTGAACGCCACCATCAGTTCGATGGAAGCCGAAGCCGCAGGCAAGGATCGTGCACTGCAAAACGCACAGAAGACCATCAGCGACTTGCAGAAGGATTTGAACGACTGCAAGAATAAGAAAGTGCCCACCACGACTACACAGGCTGTAGAGAAGAGTGAATATGTAGTCATCTTCCGTCAGAGCAGCAGCAAGGTAGACGCTCTCCAGATGCCGAACATCGACCGTCTGGCAAGTTATTTGAAGAAGAATAGCAGCGCCAAGGTTTCCATCTCAGGTTACGCTTCTCCGGAAGGCAATGCCAAATTCAACCAGAAGTTGTCTGAGAAACGTGCAGAAGCCGTGAAGAACATTCTGGTGAAAGAATACGGCATCAGCGCCAACAGAATCGAAACTCAAGGTAAGGGTGTGGGTAACATCTTCGGCAAACCGGCTTATAACCGTGCAAGCATTTGCGTGACCGAGTAATCACACAACAATCCTTAATTACATCACAAAAAGAGGGCAACCGGAGAGGTTGCCCTCTTTATATTTACTAAAAAAGGTTACTTTCAAATAATATTACCGTTATTATTTTGAAACCAATATAAATTTTACTACATTTGTAATGTATTACTAAACGAATAAATTATGAAAAAGTCTTTAATTGTATTATTAAGCGCTTTATGTGTAAGCGGCTTAAATGCCCAAGATTATAATTTGGGTGGAAACAAATTCGGTGACAACTGGTCGATAGGCCTGAACGGTGGTATAGCCACTCCCCTCACCCATAGTACATTCTTTAAAAACTCGCGCGCAGTCATCGGTCTTGACATTAATAAACAGTTAAGCCCCATTTACGGTTTGACATTGGAAAGCAACTGGACCATCAACACCCAGAGCCGAATGGCCGCCCAAAAGAGCGGTACGGCATTCGATGCCTTCAACCTGATGTTGTTGAACCGCTTGAACCTGAACAACATGTTTGCAGGATACAACGGTCAGCCACGCTTGTTTGAAGTAGAGGCAGTAGGTGGATTCGGTTGGTTGCGTCTGAACGATTTCTATGAGACGGGCGAAGGTGCCAATCACTTGGCATCAAAAGCCGGAGTAAACTTCAATTTTAATTTGGGAGAGAAGAAAGCATGGACCGTAGCCATCAAACCGGCTATCCTATGGGATATGAGCATGTGGGATGCCGACAGGGCTCACTCTCATCCCAACTTTAATGCCAACTATGCCAACTGGGAAATTACAGCCGGAGTGGTTTATCACTTCAAGAACAGCAACGGCAAGCACCACATGACGAAAGTCAGAGCCTACGACGCATCGGAAGTCAGCGCATTGAATGCTACCATCAACAACTTACGTCAAGACGTAAACTCCAAGGATGAAAGCATGAGAAATACGGCAAACAAACTCCGCAACGAGGAACAGAAATCCGCCGATCTGGAAAGAGCACTGAAAGAATGCCAGAACCAGGGTCCGAAAGTGATTACGAACAATAAGAAAACATTGGAGTCTGTCGTAACATTCCGTCAAGGCAAGATTGTCATCGACGCGTCGCAGCAACCCAACGTAGAACGTATCGCCACTTATCTGAAGAACCATAAAGAAGCTAAGGTGAACATCTTAGGATATGCTTCTCCTGAAGGAAGTGCCGAAGTGAACGAACGCATCGCCAACCAACGTGCGGAAGCCGTGAAGAATATGCTGGTGAACAAATACAGAATCGACGCCCGTCGTATTACAGCTAAGGGACAAGGCGTAGGCTACATGTTCGAGGAACCGGATTGGAACCGCGTCAGCATCTGTACGATTGTTGAAGATTAATCATCATTAGACTGATATAAAAAAGACCGCTTTTCGCAAGCGGTCTTTTTTTATACCCTTTGTCGTCCGAGAATCCTAAAACACTGTGATTCTGCAATCTACATATCACTCCATCAGGCTCCTCGTTTTAACATTTTTTTCTCAGCCAAACGATTTTTCAATCTCATGAGATTGATTTTTCATTCTGCGCCAAACGATTTCCCGTTTGCCTCATATCGGCAAAACGCCCTCGGCAAAGGCATTTATCCTCCTGCAGAAACTGTCCCTTTTATCAAAATTATGGAAAACATCAACGGATAGCCCCTGCTTCAAGAGCCAACTCCCGGCAAGCCTTACGGTCTATTTTCCCGTTCCCGGCCATCGGTACGGCGGCCACACGCAAAATATGCCGGGGGACATGGTAACGGGGCAGAAGCGCCTTCATCGCGTCAAACAGGCCGACATCATCCATCGGGAAATCACGGATAACCAACAACACCAAAGCCTCGCCCAACCACCTGTCCGGTACGGAAGTCAAGGCAAAAGGCACGTCGATAAGCTCTTTCAGCCGCCGCTCTTCCTCCTCTATCTGAATTTTCACGCCCCCGCTGTTTACCACATTGTCCGCACGCCCCACGATCGTGAACGTGCCGTCGGCATGCAGGCGCGCCACGTCGTTCGTCTCCAAATCGGAGGAGCACAATTCCGGTGCATGAATCACCAGCGTACCCCGGGCAGACAGCGACAAACTTACCCCCTCGAAAGGACGATAACCTACCGAAGCCTCCGGCCCGTTAAGTGGACGCAAAGCGACATGCGACAACGTTTCGGTCATGCCGTAAGTGGAATACACCCGGCAGGGCAAGTACTCTAAACGCCGTTCCAATGCCTCGTCCACTGCTCCGCCCCCGACGATGACACAACGCACACGCGACAGACGCTCCCGCTCGTCCGCCTGCTCCAACGTGTGGTAAAGTTGCATCGGCACGACAGACAGGAAATCCACCCGCCCCTCCACGTCGGCCAACGGATGCCCCGACGGACGGCGAACCCATAGATGCAGTCCGGCCACCAAAGCACGCACGACCATCATCTTAGCCCCGATATACTTCAAGTCCATGCACAGCAAAGCCGTGTCGCCCGGACGCAAGCCGAGGAACTCACACGTCCGAACGGCACTACGCATCATCCGCGCTTTTTCCACTCTCATCCGCTTGGGGATACCGGTGGAACCGGAAGTCTGCACTTCCACCGTAGACGTCGGCGAGAACCATTCCACCAGAAAGGCATAAACGGCCCGCAAAGCCTCATCTTCCTCTTCAACGGACAACGCGACCAGTTCGTGCAAGTCTGCCGCCGAGAAACGCCGCCCCTCCACGCCGACATGCTGCCGTTCAATCTCCGTCTGCCACATACCACAAACAATCTTTCCGGATCTCCAACGGCATCGGCACGTTGTCGGTGAACAACATCCCCGTGCCCAATCCCTGCGGCATCCGGGTGTGCCATGTGGCACACCATTGCGCAATGGCATTCAAACCGACGTTCGACTCCAATGCCGAGGTAATCCACCATCCGACGTTCCTCTTTTCCGCCTCTTCTATCCACTCCCGGCAACCGGAAAACCCGCCATGCAGCGAGGGTTTCAGCACGATGTACTGCGGATGGAGCGCGTCCAACAGCCTCCGCTTCGCTTCAAGGCTGCAATGTCCTATCAGCTCCTCGTCGAAAGCGACGGGCAAGGGCGAAACCGAAGTCAGTCCGGCCATTTCGTCCCATTGCCCGGCCCGTATGGGCTGCTCGATGGAATGCAAATCAAATTCGGCCAACCGTTTCAGCTTGTCCAAGGCTTCCGCAGGAGCAAAAGCCCCGTTGGCATCCACCCGGAGTTCCACCTCGCGAGCCGGAAAATGCCGACGGATGAAACGCAACAAGTCCAGTTCCTCCTCGAAACCGATGGCACCGATTTTCAACTTGACACAACGGAAGCCGGCTTCCAACTTTTCCCTGATTTGCCTGTACATGGCATCATGGTCGCCCATCCATATCAACCCGTTGATGCAGATGCCCTCTTCACCGCGCGAAAAGGGCGTATCCCACAAGGCATACGTCCCTCGTTCGAGATGGCGCAAAGCCGTCTCCAACCCAAAGAGCATGGAGGGGTATTCCCTCCACCGTTCCGTATCGACCTGCCCCGTACGAGCCACCTCCGCGCATATCCCGCGCAACACGCCTTCGTAATCCGGCAAATCGTCTACACTCAACTGCGGCAAGGGAGCGCATTCGCCCCATCCCTCGCGTCCCGGACAGGCTTCGGATGCCACCCTGACGTACCACGACCGCCGCTCCGTGTACACTCCCCGCGACGTGCCCGCCGGCTTTTTGAAATGGAAAAGCCGAGGGAAAATATCTATCCTGTACGACGGAATCATAATTCGCCGACTTCTGCCACGGAAAGTCCCGTAAGTTCGGCTATATCTTCAGCCGACATGCCTTTCCCTTTCATGCGCAGCGCAATCTGCCGTTGCTTTTCCTTTTCGCCTTCGGCACGTCCCTCGGCAAGCCCCTTGGCAAGCCCTTTCTCAAGTCCCTTGGCAAGTCCTCCATCCCAAGCTTCCTTCATGCGCCTTTCTTCCCGTTCCTTGGCATAAGCCTCCACCGCCAAGTGGTCGCGGTAAATCTTGATGCTCTCGTCGTATTTCATGCGTTCCTCCTTTGAAAGGGCTGCGATGTCAACTATCTTTTCCAATTTCTCAAACACTGATTTCCTTGCCTTGAACGGCAACCTCTGCAATGTATCCATATTCTTCAACACATATATCCATCGTTCAAAATCCGTCTCACACTCCTGCTCCTCCTTGGTAAAAGAGGGCAATTCCAAAAAGATGAAGCGCAACTTATCAGAAAACGCCTCATGCGTCTCCCTGTCCGAAAGGACGATATCCGTACGCAACTTGTGTGAACCGGAATCCAAGCAAAAGTTCATGAAAAACACACCATACACGGCCTTGAGCCGGAACTGCCAATCCGCCCCGCGTTCGCCCTGACGCGCCACGGCACGCGACAAATAGTACAACGCCCTTTCGCGAAAATTCACTTGCGGGCGGTTTTGCATTTCCACGATGAACTGCTCGCCCGACTCATTCGTGCAATACACGTCGTAAATCACACCTCGGTCTTGGGCAAAGGCAGGCAGCACTTCCTTGTCCAGAAAACGGATGTCCACAATATGCTTTTCCCCCTCCAACAGGCCGTTCAGGAAGTCTATCAGCAAATCCTTATTGATTTCCTGACCGAAAATACGTTTGAAACCCACGTCCGTAAACGGGTTGATGAACCTTGCCATATCCTGCTATTTTTACAGTCCCTCTTGCAAACTTACGAAAAAAAGCCGTCCATCCATGTCACCGTGCTGCAAAAAGACCTCATTTTAAGAGAAAATATGCAAAAATACAGCCGGGACAAAGGATTCCTTGCCCCGGCTGCCCAAAAGATTTTTTTAGAAAACTAATCTAAACCATGCCATGTGCCCGTCGCCATCATATTCCATGGACACCTTTCCCGTACCTGTCCAACCGTCTTCCGACTCTTCCATACGCATTTCCGCTTTCATTCAGGCACTAAAGGAATGACTCACTCCAATTTCTGGAAAGTAAACAGCAAACCGTCCACCCGTAATTCACCATTAACTAACGTACCGATGGTACCATCCGTGATATACACCTTATTGCCATCAAGCACATAAGTGTAAGTCCTCACATTTTCCGCCACGAAAGACACCGTCTTTCCTGAAATAGTTTCCGTATGAAACGCACCGGACTTATGGCCTATGTAGCAATTCGTCGTAAAACTTTCTACGGTATTAGCATTCAGGAAACGGTATGAAACGGCTCCTCCTGTAAAACCGTCTTCATCGGCATTGTCTTCTTCCACCGCTTCTCTCGCCATATCACGAAGGTCTGTCAACGGCAACCAATATCCTATGACGCCTCCGCCACCTGTTTCATCATCGTCCTTATCGCAAGAAGAAAAAAACACCAACCCCAATAACAGGCACAGCATGAATCCCGGCAACTGCCATAATTTGAAACTTTTCATATCCATCACATTTTATCTTTTAATTAATCATTTATCGGACACCGGGCGTATGGCTCCCCCGAGACAACAGTCCATCCCGTCTGTCGGTCCAGGCTCACCACCAGTTTCTCCCAATCCATAAACCAATAGATTACCATAAGAATACTGCTCAAACGTGCCTGTCCAATAAACGCTAAGCCCATTGGTAAGGACTGTTGACCCTATCCGCCGCCCACACAAGGGGAAAAAGAGCTTGTTCCCGTTGGGAGCAATGAACAGCAGCCCTTCCACATTATTATACAGAACCGTTTTCACGAGACAATCTTCCACCAAGTCATCCATTTCTTTCCGCGTGGGCATGCGCAAGCGGCCTTGCGATTTCACGTAAGCAATGTCCAACTCCGTACCGCTTATCTCCTTCGGAGGATTCACCCCGGCATAATACTCATAACATCCGGGAGCAGGCACATAAAAGTCATAAGTATCAATAATCCCTTGGTACTTGACAGTGCCCGTAGGATCGCCCCATCCGCACAAAACGCCGGTCTGCTCCGGTGAAGACGCATCCCAATTACACGAGGCCCATTTCACCCGACCTCCCATATCTACCAGTTCGCCAGCCGTAGGCACATCGATACCATCGTCAGCAGGCTTCATCGTGAATGTTTTCGTATTGCCATATTCATAAGCCCCGTCTTTCTCAAAATATGCCCTGTAATAATAGGTCGTATTCGGTGTCAAACCTTCCAGAGTCGTTTTGAAATCTCCTGTCTCCGACATACCTACCTGTACTTTCACTACCCCTTCATTGCCGGCTTCCGGTGATTTCGATGTCCCGTAAACAAAACCATAAGCATATACCTCAGGCACTGTCCCGGTTATGGTGCACGTCCCGGAAACCTCCACTGTGGTGGAAGATAATCCCGAATAGGGTTGTGTCAGGATCGTCACGGAATACGCATCCTTGTCACCGTTGCCGCCGCCCGTCCCGCCGTTATCATCGTCGCTACACGATACAAAAAACATCATGCCCAAAATCCACATCCAAACCGGACATTTAAAACATAACTTTTTCATTTTTTTTAATTTAATGTTGTTCTCGAATTCAGTTTACCATGCAAAGATAGGCAAATCGAGAAGATGAAACGGAAATGGATAGTTCCAAGAAGTTGACAGAAATATTGCCATTTGATTAACATCCCTATTCCGTTCCGGAACTAAAAGGAAGGGAAAAATTTACGTCACACTTCATCTCCTGTGAAAGGTCTCCGAAAAAATCATGATGAAGAATACAAGAAATACGCCACAACAAAGAGATATCAATATTTTCTTTGCCGAATATTTTATATACGTTAGGCCGTGTGCAACACAACTGTTTTGCAAACCATGTCACCGTACGCCCTTGCTCGTGAAGCGTGCAAGCTATAAGCTGTCCGATATGCAGCATACCCACTCCTCCAGTCCGGACTCCCGACAGACATATTAGATTAACGACCCATAAAGGCAACTTCATATATACAGAAAAGGCGTAGGAATCTTACCTTTGCCCGTCCTGCGTTCCAAGGCCTTCGCATGCCCACCAACCGAGAACGAGCAACGCAGAAAGCCCACGCCGATATGTATACGGCATGCCCCCCTACAGAGAGGAGGGCGTGCATGGAATACACATCAGGAGGACGTCTTTGTTGCAATCTGCTCTTCCGGATGGTCAAAAGTTGCGAAGTTTTGAAACGCGAAAGCCAGACGCCTGTAAACGTCTTCTCTATATATAACGCATATATTCCACTCCGCCCTTGGGCTTTCTGCGGAAATATGCATGGCAAAGGTAGCAAAAAAGGATGGATACGGATGTTTTTCCATTCATTTTTTCTTCTTTTTGCAGTTTTTCCCAACCCGCTTACGCCTTCATTTTCCCAAAGTAGGAGTACAGTGAATCAGGACTATGTAAAAATATACACCGCAAACACCAGTCAAATTAGAAGAAACACACTACTATGTATTGCATAGTACTAATATAATACATATCTTTGCATAGAACAAAGGGACGCACCGGCCGGACGTCTCCTTACTTAAACGTTAAAAGCCTATGAACGTAGACAATGCAAAATCACAAATGCGGAAAGGAATGCTGGAATATTGCGTCATGCTGTTGCTGCGCAAGGAACCGTCATACGCCTCCGACATCATCACACGGCTGAAGGAAGCCGATTTGATTGTCGTGGAAGGCACGCTCTATCCGCTGCTCACCCGCCTGAAAAAGGACGGACTGCTGAGTTATGAATGGCGCGAATCCACTCAGGGACCTCCGCGTAAATATTATGCCCTGACGCTCGACGGCGAAACCTTCCTGGCCGGACTGGACTGTGCCTGGAATGAGCTTTCCGCCACCGTGGGACACCTGAAATCGGAAAGCCCCATAAGGCTGCCTTTACAGGGAAAAGACTGAATCCTTAACTTTTAAATTCGAAAGCTTTATGAAAAAGAATATCACCATCAACCTGTTCGGTTCGCTGTATGCCATCGACGAAGATGCCTACGAACTGCTCAACCAGTACCAGAACAACATGCGCCGTTACTTCTCCCGTAAAGAAGGAGGCGAAGAAATCGCAGAAGACATCGAACGCCGCATAGCCGAACTTTTCGACGAACTTAAAGCATCCGGCGTAGAAGCCATTACCATCGAACACGTGAGGGACATCATCTCACGCATCGGTAATCCGGAAGAAATGGACGGCACCGAAACGGAAGCGACTGCCGACGAAACGGATGATGCCCCAAAGGAAAGCGAACGCAAAGAAAACGTACATAAAAAACTGTTCCGCAATCCGGACGACAAAATGTTGGGTGGCGTCACCTCCGGATTGGCCTGCTATTTCGGTATCGACCCGCTGTGGCTCCGTCTGCTCATGATATTATTTGCCTGGTTCTCTTTCGGCACGACCATTATCATCTACCTCATCCTGTGGGTCATCGTTCCGGAGGCGTGGACTCCCGAAGACCGCCTGCGCATGCAGGGCCGTCCCGTCAACATGGAGAACCTGCGCGACGAAATCATGGACGGCGCACGCAAAGCCGGACAGTATGCTTCGGCCCCGAAAACCCAAAAGACGGTACGGGGATGCCTGACCGTCCTGTTAGACATTGTGACGGCTATATTCAAAGGTTTCCTTTTCCTCGTCGCAGGCGGTATCCTCCTCTTCGTTACAATCATGTTAATCGCCATCCTCATCGGGTTTTGCCTGTATTGCTTTTCTGCTTTTACGGGTGGAGTGAGCGACGGAGTGTTCAGTTCGCCTGCCGAACAGTCTTTCTTCAATGCATTGATCAACGGCAGCCTCCGCCAAGGCATCTATTGGACGGCATTGATAAGTTCCATCACTCTGCTTATCCTCACTTTGTATATCGGTACACATTCCATCCTGCGCATGGCGGGACGCATACACCCCATGACTTTACCCAAACGGTTGGCCCTCATCGGAGGATGGATCATCACAGCCGTAATCTTTATCGCTTCGATGATCCAAAGCAGCATTTCCTACGACTGGTACATACGGGACTACAGAGAGGAGCAAAGGCTCCGCAACGATTCCCTCGAACATCAAAGGCAATTAAGCTATTTAGAACACGAAGGTTGGAAAGTCATCCGGCACAAAGAATGCGGAAACAACTACGTGAAAAGCGGAGAATATTATACGGGCAACAGGGACGTGCAGTATATAGACGCATGGAACTTCAACCGGAAAATGGAATATGAGGTAGAACGAACCGTTCATGTGACACCGGGTATTTACCGTCTGGAAGCCGCCGCACGAACGGACGGACAAGGCTGTGAGATTTTTGCCTGTCATGATAACCGTGAACGGAAGGCTGACGTCCCCGTATATGGAAACCAAGGCGGGGAAATCTGGCAGGATGCCCAACGACAGCAGACGAGCGGAAACATTACGCTCGGCATGTGGAAAGATATTACCGAAGCCAATAAAGGAAGAGGTTACGGTTGGAGCGTCGTAAGGATAGACAGCATTGTGGCGCACGACGGCACAATCCGTTACGGCGTAACGAATATCCGTAGCGGAAAATGGAATGGAACGTGGTTCTCAGCCACGGATTTCAAACTGGAAAAGACCGGCGACCTGCCCAAGCGACACAAACCGCTCACTCCGCACAAATCCACCCGCCGTTCATAGAAAAAGTTCCCTGATATGAGTTCGGTCCTTCACAGGATACCTCATATCAGGGAACTTACACAATATTAACCTAATTTCTACTGTATTTATTCTTCATGGAAACCAGAAAAAGGCGTGTTTCTCCATCCTGGTTCGTCTCCGAGTCCGGACTTTTGAAACGCATGGCAAAGATAGGACAATCCTTCTTTTTTATAGGTGACAGATAAACACAAAAAATGAGACATTTTCATCCAAATGCAATCCATGCACCATTTCTACCTGTTTTTGACGCTCTTTTTATCCTGAATTTCCGAAAGGACAGCATACGCAAGAAGTTACCAAATCTCGTCCCATATATTGCGGTTGCTCAACTGATCCGCATTCGTGTATTCGTCGTGGATACCTAAATCACCAGACCCACAAAGCATGTCTTGCTGCTGCAACGCCATCACGCTGACCGCAGGAGTTGAATATTTCTTTTTTTCCATATCGTTTGTTATTTTAAGATTTTCTTTCCGTTTACAATATAAATTCCTTTCGACAAACCGTCCAAGGCTTCTGAGGCCTTCACTCCGGAGCGCACGAGTACGCCGGAAATAGTGTAGACATCCACCCGGGCATCTTCTGCCGCAAGAGCCGTATCGGTGATTCTCGTAGTACCGAAATCAAGTGCAAGGAAGTTGACCTCTTGCGCCTCGTTTTCAGGTAGAGCCAGATATGCCTTGTTTGCCCCGTTCATGATGGAAGAACCACCCTCAACAGCAAAGTAGAAGCCAAGTCCCTTTTCGCCATCGGCCAGTTTGTAGTATTTGTAACCTGCGTCAGCGATGGTCGCCGCTTCTATCGTACCATCCAACAGGTTATTTTCCGGACTGGCCACGTTGGCCACGCTGTACTCAGCCTTATAATCTCCAACCGCACCTTTCAAAATGACACCGGTACGCCCCGGCACGGTACTGCCTGCCGGATAACGCCAATCCACAGCCACGGTAGCAGCATCTTCATTCGTCACCACGCCGCCAGTCAGCCCCTCAGGCACAGTAAAGGCATTGGCAGAATAATAAGTGGACATGCCTGCGTCAGACACGCTGATGGACTGTGAAGCCGCTTCGGGGGCACCAATGTAGTACAAGCGGAAGTTGTCGGCTTCCCAATGTTGTCCATTGCCAGCGACTATAGCTTCACCCTTCACTCCTAAATAAAGGACACCCCCGCTTACTGTCATCTGTAGTTCCGTAGTAGAACCGTCATTGTCCCCAGTAGCAGCACTATAAAGCGACTCATTGCCATTAAAATCGGCAAACTTCATGTTCACATTGTCCAACGAAGCATATAAATTCACATTAGCAGCGTCACGAGTGCAATAAGTAGCGGCTTTCAATAAATAAGTGCCATCCGGCAAATTGACCATACCATCTTCTGTCCCACCTATTTTAGTATAATAATGAGCTCTACCTACATTATTACTTTCATTGGCCGACCAACTATAAGACCACAGTGCGGCATCGCCTTTTCCCTCCGTGGTAACCTGAGGATTAGTATATTCCCCAAGTGCGGCCACAACCCATCCGTCCAAAGTCTTCATGTCCTCTACCGTCTGGTAGATATTCGGATTCCTGATGAAACTGGTCAGGTCGATGGGAGACTCAGCCGATGCTTTGGCCAAGAATTCCACCGTCATCGCATCTCGGCAAGCTAAATTCAAGGCTGCCACGTCGGCCACCACTCTTTCATAGGTTAAAGCCGCATCATCCAAATCACTCACGACTTGTTTGTATGCTTCCGTCCCGTCAAGCCCCGTTATTGCGTCAGCCAATGCCCTGACCTTGTCCAAAGGATATATCATCCCCCTCCAAAGTTCGGCATTCTCAACTTGAGCTGCAAGCTTTCCCGTATGGGCAGAAGCCTGTTCCTGCATCGCCGACATCGACGTTTCTTTCAGTGCCTTTTCTGCCTCAGCAATACCTTGAGCCAAAGCTTCCTTCCCTGCCGTAGACAAGACATAGGTACCGTCCTCCACCTTTGCATAAAACGACTTGGCTGTTTCCACGGCATTTACCAAGGCTTCCACGTCGGCTTGCACGGCCCGGGCGGCAGACATGGCATCGGACACGGCTTTCTGCGCAGCCTCCACGCCGTCGCCCGAAGCATCCTTGTTTTCATCATATACCGTTTGCAACTCTCCGGCGATGGCGGTTGCCCCTGAAGCCATGAAGTCGCCGATGAGCACCTTTAGCATCCCTAATGCGCTTTGGAATATCTCGGAAGCATCCGCCTCGCCCAAATACGTCAGGCGGAAAGTATCGAAAGCAGTCCAATCCTTTCCGACATGCGCCTCTTTCTTCACGCCTATCCGCAACGTGCCGTCCATCACTACCGTACGGACTTCATTCCCCGCATAACGCCCTGCAAGAAAAGCATCTGCCGCCTGATCCATATTATTAGGAATACCATTTCCATCATCTGCCAACAACTGAAGCGGAGCCTCGTCCGCATTGGCATATAAAACGGCATTTCGCGCTCCTGCGGCATCTACATTGCCTCCCGGACGATAATACCCTTGGCAAGACACCAGATAAAGCCCGTTCTTCACTCCCGTCAGGACTTGGTACACATCGAAGTTTTCATTATCGTATGCTTCCGTACAGGAATTTGTAGACTTCGCAGCCCTTTCAGGCCCGATGAGCGTCAATGTGCCGCCGATATGGCTTTCCTGCCAATCGCTCGGTTGTGACCGGTCGAAATTCGCCCCCGTGACATAAAAGGTCGCGTCTACCCCCGCCTCTTCCGTGGCCTTTTCCAAGGCACGGATACGCTGTTCCTTAGATACCAATATCCATTGGTAGTTGTCTGGTTCTTCCGTCCTGCTCAAAACGGTTCCCGAACCTGCATAATACAAATAACGGCCATTGCCGAACAAAGAAAACTCATAAACATCGTCTTCCGGATTCAAATCCGTGAAATCATACCCGTTCTTGTCCTTGTCGATATAGTCATCTTTCAAATATTTATCGGACATGGTCTTGATGGCATATTTGCCGTCGGGCATCGCTTCCAACGTGCATAACAAGCCGGGCTGACCCAACGAAGCCTGCGTGCCCCAAGTGTTCGCTCCAAGCAAAAAACCACCTCCGGCCTTATTATAAAGGTAAAACTCCCCACCTTCGACGGGCAACGGTTCGCCTACCCACGGCGACACATCTCCTTGCGCCCGCACGCCGTCTGCGGCGGCACAAGCCAACAGCATGGCCACCAACGGCCTGCATTTCCCCTTTAACCTAAAAAAGGGAACAAAGAAACTGGTAATTTCTTTTTTCATGTTTAAAAGTTTTAAGGTTCAATGTTTTCCATCGTGCCGCCACCGAACCTGTTAATGGAGGCACGCACTTCCACAAAGGACAGACCCGGACGGCCTTTCCCTTTCGATGTTACAAAATTATACTCTTCTCTTTCCTTAGGATGCGACAAAAAATAACAAGATATGGGGCGTATTTTACCAAATGGCATTTTAAGGGTATGCCGGGTATATTTGGGGGACATGACCGGAACGGTGGAAGAGGGACAGCCTTGAGGTTCACCGACATCAGGCGCGGCGTAGCAAAATGACAAAAAGTCAACCACGCAGAAGCATGGCTGGCTTATCCGCGTCCTTCACGGACGGCCACGACAAATACGCGATTCTCGCGGCGTTTGCAGGAAGCAGGGTGCAAGCTGCCACGGACATCCTGCTGCCTTTTTGGCAGCAGACGAATGGATGCCCAGTGCAGACAGACAGGAAATACGTAAGCCCAGAGAGCGTTCCACCTTACAAAAAGACATTACGGTTTTGTACCCCTTTTCTTTCTAAATAGTGAAAACGGAGGCGTTTCCCGCGGGCATCGTCTCCGTTTTCAAACGCTTTTTTCTTCGGCAAGCGCATGCCGTCCGCATGCCTTGCGGAGAAAAAATATGTTTTCTCAGCCGAACGATTTCCGTTTCTAAGCCAAACGATTCGCCTTTTCGCTTAACAATCGTGAAAAATCGGTCTTGAAAGCTAAAAAATGTATCCGAGAACGCCCCTGTCCGCTCCTGTTTCCGTTTTTTACACGGAAGCCTGTGCCTCCCCACATCGGCCTTTTCCTTTCATTTTGCACATAAAACGAGGGGAAAGGATACCAAAACGTTAAAAGAAAAAAAGCATGCAACCTTCAACGTTCCTGTCAAGGAAACGGCCTTCAAAAGTTCCACTCCGGTTTACGCTTCTCCAAAAAAGCCCGTCCGCCCTCCTGAGCCTCATCGGTCATATAGTAAAGCATCGTGGCATCCCCGGCCAGTTCCTGGATACCGGCCTGGCCGTCCAGTTCGGCATTCAGACCCACCTTTATCATACGCAGGGCCAACGGACTGAGCTGCATCATTTCCTCCGCCCACGCCACATATTCGTCCTCCAATTCGGCCAAGGGTACCACCTTGTTAACCAGTCCCATGTCGAGAGCCTCCTGAGCATTATACTTCCGGCACAGAAACCATATCTCACGGGCTTTCTTCTGCCCTACGACACGAGCCAGATAAGAGGAACCGAAACCGGCGTCAAAACTCCCCACGCGCGGACCGGTCTGTCCGAAAACGGCATTGTCCGAAGCTATCGTCAGGTCGCACACCACATGGAGCACGTGGCCTCCGCCGATGGCAAAGCCGTTGACCGCCGCAATCACGGGCTTGGGCAACGAACGGATTTGTTTTTGCACCTCCAACACATTCAAACGGGGCACACCGTCGTCCCCGACATATCCCCCGTGCCCTTTCACGTGCATGTCGCCTCCGGAACAAAAGGCCTTGTCGCCCGCTCCGGTCAACACGACCACACGGACATCGCACCGCTCGCGGCAAATATAGAACGCGTCGCTCATCTCCGACACCGTGCGCGGCGTAAAAGCGTTGCGCACCTGCGGGCGGTTGATGGTGATACGGGCGATACCGTTATAAAATTCAAAAAGAATATCCTCGTATTCCTTCAAAGTTTTCCATTCTCTGTTCATATCCTTCATCTTAAAAATTCTTCCATCTCTCCTTTATCGCATGATAGTAATTCCGTAGCTCTTCTGCATCGGCCTCCGCATCGGTAAACACTTCCAACAAGACAGGTGCCGTGGCTGCTTCGTCCAGCAAATCATCAAGGGCGGCCAGAAGGGACACGGTATCCGTGACACGCAAATAGGTGAATCCCTGAGATTCGGCCCAACCTGCTGCCGACGCGCCATGAGAAGCCGTCACGAAACGCCGCGTGTCTCCCGCCATGTCCAGTCCGGGCAAGGCATGGAAAATGGCCCCGCCGCCGTTGTTCAACACCACGATGCGGAGGTTGGAACGTATATGTCCGTTCCATAACGCATTCATATCATAAAAGAAACTCAAATCGCCTACAAGCAGGAAATTCAGGCGGTCGGACACTGCCGCATAACCCACCGCAGCCGACACGGAACCCTCAATGCCGTTCACTCCCCGGTTGCACTGCACTTCCACACCTTCGGGCAGGCGGCACAATTCCGCCAGACGCACGGCCGAACTGTTGGCCAAATGGAGCACTGCATGGGGTGGCAATGCCTCCAACACGCGCCGCACGGCATACATCTCGGAATATCCGGTTTCCGGAGAAGCCAACCGGGCACAACTTTCATGCCACAACTGCGCATACACCCCGAACGGCAAAGCCTCCGACCGGAAAAACAAACGGAAGAAATCAGCAGGAGAAGCCTCCACAACCGTGGTCAACGCACAAAACAAATCCGCCGGAAGGCCGTCCGGCGAAACATGCCAGTGCACCAACGAAGGCGTACGCCTCAGGAACTGTTTCAAACGTTTCGACACGACATGCCCGCCCACGGTAATCACCAAGTCCGGGCGCAACGCCTGCAAGTCTTCCTCACGGGCTGCATATAACAAGGCATCGAAGCCCCGTACCGCATCTGAAGCCGACGGGCAATTCCCCAACACTTCAGCCAACCAAGCCACGCGACTGCCGGACAGGCAAGCCGCTACACCGGCCGCCTCGTCCGAAGACATCTGCCCCGACACGACCAGAACCCGACGGTACTTGGGAAACTCTTCTTTCAGGAAGAAAGACAAAGTCCGTCCCTCGTCGGACATATCCCGCCGTACCATACGCCGTACGGAAGGCAAAGCTTCCGCCGTAAATTGAAACAACGGTTCGGAAAGGGGGACATTGATATGCACCGGCCCGTAGCCGTGGTGGTCCACTTCAAGCAAAGCCTCGTTGACAAGCCGGTTGGCATACCATTCATCTTCCCCGGTACGTACCTCGGGCAGGTTGACCGCCTTCCGCACCAAGCCACCGAAAACACCCGGCTGCGGCAAAGTCTGCCCGTCCATCTGCCCGATCCAAGCCGCCGGACGGTCGGCGGAAACGACTACCAAAGGTACCCGACGGTAGAACGCCTCGCACACCGCCGGATGGAGGTTGAGCAAAGCCGAACCGGAGGTGCAACAGACCACCACGGGAGCCTGTACATGCAAAGCCAATCCGACGGCGAAGAAACCGGCACTGCGCTCGTCCGTCACCGAAAAGCATTCAAAATCCTCACACGTGGCGAAAGCCTGTACTAACGGTACATTACGGCTTCCGGGACACAACACCGCCCGGCGAATGCCGTGCGCACGCAGCAAGGCAACAAGCTGCAACACGTTCTTCTTATCCGAATACATCAGTTCCTCCTTTCGAGATTACATATTTCATAGTCTGCAACTTACGTTCCGTCTCCATCCATTCTTCTTCGCACACGGAAGCCGGCAAGATCCCGCCTCCGGCATACAGGCGGATTTTTTCCGCCCCTTCGCCACATTGCATGCATCGCAAATTCACATACAAAGCCGTCTTCCCCTCCGGCTCCCACCGTCCGAGGAAACCGGCATAATAGCCACGGTCATATCCTTCATGCGACAGGATGAAGCGAAAAGCCTCTTCTTTGGGCAACCCGCATACGGCAGGCGTAGGATGCAAAGCCTGCAACAAGCCGCCTAAGGCTTCGGCCGAAGAAAGACGGAAACGGATATCGGTTTTCAAATGGGCCAATTCTCCGGCCGTAGCCGTATAAGGCCCTTCCACAGTGAACCGGATATCCCGTTCCCGCAAGCAACCGCCGATATATTCCGTCACAAAAGCTTGTTCGCGGATGTTCTTTTCCGACCACGGACCTGCCAACTTGCCCTCTTTCAGGAATTGCGTACCGGCCAAAGCCACTGTACGGTAGTCCCCTTTTCCTCCGGCCAAAAGGATTTCGGGCGTAGCCCCCAACCAAAAACCGGTTTGCGGCGTATGGAACAAATACACGTATGAATGCACATAACGGCGGCAGGCCGCCCCGAAAGCCCGCGCCCACGAAAAGCCCCGGGGAAAAGCATCCGTACAAGCACGGGAAAGCACCAACTTCTGAAAATCCCCGGCACGAAGCGCAGCGGAAAAAAAACGAAAAGCCTCACGGTACTCCTTCGACGGCTGTTCCTCCAACCGTCCGCAAAAGGGCATCGGAGCAGGTGCCTCTACCTCATCGGGACATACAGCCCGGGATATACCGGCTTCTATTTCCTCCTCCAAGGGAAGCAGCCATAAAGGATGCCCCTCTCCGAACCGAAAAGGGGCAAACACAAAACCAGTCTTCCCGTTCAACGGCGGGATGCCTTCAAAAGATTGCAGGGAGGACCGTGCCGCCCGTATGCCGTGACAAACACTTTCCCCCGGCTCACGGTAGAACACAAAGGCATCTTTTCCGCCCTTAATCCATTCATCTATTACCGCCTCGTCGTCCTGCATGCGGCTCATTTGCGTTTCATCACACTGTTCATCACCCGGATGGAAGACACCAATTTCCCCGTGGAAGTGAACACATCCACGTTCCACACGTGTGAAGAGCGCCCTTTATGCACAATCGTGGCCACAGCCCTCACCGTATCCCCCTCGTGGGCCGAAGAGATATGGTTGCCGCTCACTTGCATCCCCACAACGAATTCATCGGGATTGCAAATCACCATCGACCCCAACCCGGCCACTGTCTCTGCCAAAGCCAACGTGGCCCCGCCGTGCAGGATGCCGAAAGGTTGGCGCGTGCGGTGATCCACCGGCATGGTGGCTTCTATCCGCTCGTGGGAAGCATACGTATATTGTATGCCCAAATTCCCCATCAATGTAGTCTGCGCCTGTGCATTCAAGGCATCAAGCGGTATCTCGCTTTCGCGCACCTCGGCCAGGAAAGCATTCTCCACCGCCACGGCCACACCGTCTTCATTGTTGGAGAGGGTCACGTAGTCGGCACAACGCTTCACCGAATCCGGGGCATTCCCCATGGCAATGCCCAAATCGGCCAACTGCAACATGGTCACGTCGGCCACGCCGTCGCCGAACACCACAATCTCGTCCGTCTTGATGCCCTCCATTTCCATGATGACGCCCAACGTATTGGCTTTGTCCACCCGGCTGCCCACCACTTCCAGGAAATACGGCTCGGAACGGAACACATCCAATACACCGTTCAAACGACGCTTCCAATGGTTCTCCAACCCCACCAAAGCTTCCTCGTCATCGCTCACCAACATACATTTGCAAGGCGGGTAATCTATTGCCGCAGAGAAAAACTCCTGATGCTCCAACTTCATGCCGTTCAAGGCCGCTTCGGCTCGCACATGCGGATCATCCGGGTTATTCGTCACGACCGTATCCCCGTTATAAGTAAGGATAGAAAAACCGTTTTTCTCGGCTTTCTTCTCCAAATAAGTGATATGTTCCGGATTGATACGGCGTTCAAATACCACCTCTCCGTTGGAAGCGTTAATCACCTGGCCACCGTTATAAGAGAGGATATACCCGTTATATGTACCCAATTCCAGTTTCTTGGCCAATGGCAACAAACCGTAAGTGGGACGTCCCGATGCCAACATGATGCGTACGCCCATCTGCTGCACTTTGAGCAACGTGTTCAGCGTCCGCTTGCTAATCTCCTTCTCGTCGTTCAACAGTGTCCCGTCCACGTCGAGCACTAACATTTTATATTTCATACTCCCACGTTTTTTTATTCATGTACACAAATATAGCGAAAGCCTTTCAGAAAAGAGGACGGAAGAAGTAGTTTATCGCAAAGCTTCACGTTTTTTAGGGAACGGCACCCGGAAATTGCAGGAACACCTATTTCCTCAAAAAAGCTGTCCCGCGCCTCATACTCCGGCGCAGGACAGCCACTCTCACAAATTTAACCTAAACAAAATTACTTAACTAACACCTTCACTGTTTTCTTCGTGCCGTCGCTCATCATATCCTGACGGATGTAAATGCCGCGCTGCTTCGGCTCAGCCACGCGCACACCGTTGATGGTGTACCATGCGGAACTTATCACCGTGGCCGTACCGTCGGCTGCCACGCCACCGATACCGCTCTCGAAGTCATCCGGCTTGTTGGCATCGCCATCTCCTAAGTAATAGAGGCGGAAGTTGTCGAAACAAGTCCAGTCGTTCGTCAGCATACCTGTCTTGCGTACGCCCAATACAGGTTCTTTACCTTCAGCCACATAAAAACTAAAGTTTACTTCATAGGCATTATCCTCAAACGCTAGTTTCGCACCTGCCGGTTGATTCACGATAAAATGATACAACATATTGGATTCCGGGAAGAGGGAATCAGGCAATGCCACATCGCTACCATCATATTTCAACTCGCTGACATGCTCGAAGATGGACGGTAACTTCTCACTCCAATTACCGTCACCGCATTTAACGAACAATTCGGCATTTTGGGCATCCGCACTGTCACGACGAGCCACGCCTGCATCGATAAATCCACCAGCACGGTAGAAACCGTTCATTACGACACGGTAATATCCGGCAGGAGCATTATACAAAGGTTGATAAACTTCGCTACTATCGCTAAAGATTTCATAGATCTTGGCATCCTTCACACCGGAACCACCTTTCAAAGACTCCACGAACCATCCATCGGCCGATGCGGCATCCACGATTTCCCCCTTGTCGTTCTCCGTCTTGGTCTGGAAACTCGGGTTGACTATCAAGCCCGTGGCATCCACCGGCTCGTCCTTGCTCGCCGTGGTGAAATCGATATGCCCGCTCAGCATCTTGGAGTAAGCTTTGTCCAAACGAAGGGAATAATCGTTGATTTCGTCCAAAGTAGCAAAGATGCCTTCCCCGTCTATTTTGTCGAAGACTTCAATGGTCAAGTCATACAGCTCTTCATACCCTTCAGTGTCGGAATAATCTCCGTAACTTGCTTCACCAGTACTGCTTAGCTTAGCATCGTGGGCAGTGACTTTAGTCTCCAATGCCGCAGCGGCATCCATGGACTCCTGCCCAAACTTGATGGCGGCATTCAACGACTCTGTCTGCTCCTTGTAAACCTCCGGGGTCAACTCTCCCACGGCAGAAGCGGCCTCTATGGCTTTGCTCAGGCCGTCCTTGGCCTCCTGCGTGGTCAGGACATCGGAAGCCAACATCCCGTTAGCCTCACGAATCAGGGCATCCAAGGCCGTTTGGGCACCTTCCATGTTGCCGGCCCCTAAGTATTCCACTTGGAAGTTGTCGAAGATGACCCAAGCCTGCCCCCAAGACACACCCGACATCTTCACCCCTATGCGGAGCTTACCGTCTTCACCCACGTAACAAGTCGTGGCATTCAGGTAATTCTCGCTATTCTGCTCGAAGATTTCCTGTGCGGAATTCTTTCCATGGCACAACCATTTCCCGGCCAAGGAAGCGTCGCCTGTCCAAGTCACTTCCTCACAGTTTTCAGCCACGTTCTCCTCCTGCGGACAAGCTGTAACATGGAGAAGGGGTTCAGAAGCATCGTTACCGAAAAGGTAACCCAGAATCTTGTTCGTCTCGTCGCCTTCCTGCCCCCAACCTTCATGCCATGCGTTATCATTTCCGGAACTCGGGGAATAGAACCCTTGCATGGTAATCTTATACGATCCTTGGGGCAGGCCGCTGATTTCCTGATAGACTTCCCAATTCCGTCCGTTCCACACCTCAGAAACCCTCGTGCCATCGTTCTTGAAATCCCCGTCGCCCGTCTTGGTCCAACCATCATTGCTCCCCGCAAAATTGGGATTCACCATTAAGCCGGTCACATTATCCGTAGTCCCGTCTGCCAAAGCTTTCATCACAGATTCACGGAAAATCCTGTCGGCACGGGGTTGGACGCTATCTAATTCGGCTATATCGAACGTACCATTGTCATAACCGGCTTGTAAAACCTCGTCCAAATAAACCTCATAGTCCTCCAACCCGTCGTTGGCATAAGGCGTCTCATCGTAAGCCTTGTTCAAGGCTTCTATCTTTTGGGCCAAGGTCTCGTAAGCAGCCACGTTGTTGGCCAACGTGTCCATCCGCGCAAACAAAGAAGTTATGACACCGGTAAGTGCCTCACTATCCATACTCTGGTTTTGATAAGCTTCCTTAGCCGCAGCAATCATTTCTTCGTACTTCACCTTCTCCGATTCGCTGAAAGCCTTGTTGGCACCGGTATATTCGGCATACTGTGCCTCTGCACTCTCAATATTCTGGTTCAGTATTTCGCGTATATTGACCTCGCCGCTTCCACTCTTGCCCATATATTCCAACGTGAAGTTGTCCACGGCCGACCAGGTGGAATTGGCTCCTTGTACGACATATCCTATCGTGATGATGCCACCAATGACATCTACATCCACGGTGTAATGATGCCACGTACCGTTACCGCGCCCTGCATTGGCCGCATCTGCCGGGTCTGTGGCTTCCACTTTCTTCTCCCCTGCCAAAGACTGGGCATACAGGAAAAGCCCTTTCGGGTTGGGCGCATCCTCCGTCGGCAATTTGTTGGTCAGAATCCAGGCACCCACACGGTATTTCCCGTCAGGAATCCCTTCTATCTTCTGCTTGATAGACCAGTCAGGCATATTACTACCATTGTTGGTGGCGCACTCATAAAAGTTCTCAAGGGCTAACCCTTCCGGCAAACTTCCCGCGCCATTCTCGAAACGGTCGCCCGTCTTGCGTTGGTAGTTGGCACCTGAACCTTGCACGATATCCCATCCGTCCGTACTGTTGGCAAACGAGGCTTCCTTTACGAACTTTTCCGTCACGTCCAGCGGGTTTTCTTCCGTAGCCACGGAATAACCGAAGTCGATAATATCGGCCTTCAAGTCTTCCACTGCCTTTTCTATCGCCTCTACCGTGGCATCTGCCTGGTTATATAAAGCAGCATAATCGGCATATTCCGTAAACCCGATGGCATCGGCAGCTTCCAACTGTACCTTCAACAGCTTCTTGGCTTGGAAGACCTCGTAAGTTTCCGGTGCCACGAACTTCCATTCGTCTTTGGCATTCTCATACCCGGCCGTGTTCTTATCAATCAACGGATCCACCGTAGTTTTCCCTTCGTTTACTGCCATGTAGGAATTGGCATACAAGCCTCCATTGGCTTCCACACCGTAAAGCTTATCCTCGTCAATAACCTTAATGCGGTACACATCGCCTTCCTTCACGATTTTCCACAGGATATGGCCCGTCTTGTTATGATCCACGTAAATCTCGGCACCACCCGGATTAATGAACAATTCATGGTATCCTCCATTGGTAGGCGCATTCATCATGCTCAAACGCCATCCCTTGCCCGCGAAATAATTCTCACTGGTTTCCGGAAGATTGGCCAATTCATAATCTTCACCGTAGCTCAGGGTTACTTCCTGACCTGTTTCCGCTACAACCAATCGTGTACCATAAGGCTGCCCGTTAGTCATGAACTTCTGGGTGGCCACATGATAGATGTAGTACACGCCTCCGCCTGTTTCATCGGCGGTCAAGTTCGGATCTACGAATTGCAACTCCGGGTCTTCCCATGCAGCCCATAAAGGTAAGGTGGACGATGTCGCACCACAAAGTGCCATCAAGGCAAGTAATCTGTTTTTCATTACACAGAAATTTAAGTTAATAATTAATGTTCTTTATCCTATAATAATATGGTATTACATATAAGATGTGATGCAAAATTATACTTTAAATCCATAAAAACAATGGTAACCATGTTGAAAATAATGGTAACTATGTTGATTTTACTTATAAAGCTGCCCCGCGCCTCATTTTTCCGGCGCAGGACAGCCCCCTCTATGGGTTACTTAAGGATAAAACGTTAATTTCATGGTGGACATAACATTTAAACGATGGCCACTATGCTTCCATAGCCTAAAATTATAGAAATTATTGCCAACCCAACCATTGAGGGAGCGTTTGTCAAACAAAAAGTCGGAATAAAATCAATCTGCGCCAAATGAAAAATCGTTTGCCGCAGATTGAAAAATCACTTGGCGCAGAACGAAAAATCATTCTGCGCCAAGTGATTTTATAATTTCAGTATACTGATTTTCAGCAAATTAAATCATAGAAATCCGAAATCAGATTGTTAATCCTTTTGTTAGCAAAAAAGGATTCCTACATCATCCCCGCCCAACGCGCCAGGCCCTCGTAGACGAAGCTCGCCACGCCCAACAGGCAAATGCCCGCCGTGCAGAGCGCCAACGTGAGGCGCACACCCGGATGGCTGCGCAAGGGGGCCACCGCCGGGAGCCCGTCCTCCGTGAGGGGCTCGGAGATGTACATGGCCTTGACCACCAACAGGTAGTAGAAAAGGGAGACGATGGTGTTCACCAACGCGAGGAACACGACCAACCACCACCCTTGGGCAAAGGCCGCCGCGAAGATGAAGAACTTGGAGAAGAAACCGGCAAACGGGGGTATGCCGCCCAACGAGAACAGGGCCAACGTCAGCACCAACGTCAGGCGCGGGTTCGTTCGATAAAGCCCGCGGTAAGTGTCACGGCCCGTCTGGCCGCCCGCGTGCTGTTCGACGGTGCTGATGACGGCAAAGACGGCCACGTTGGCCACCACATACACGGCCACATAGAACACCAGCGAGGCCATGCCCTGAGCCGTACCTGCAAGCACACCCAGAAGGATATAACCGGCCTGCGAGATGCTGCTGAAGGCCATGAAACGCTTCATGTCGCCCTGCAAAACGGCCATCAGGTTGGCCACGGTGATGCTGGCGACGGAAAGCAGGGCCACGGCGAGCGTCCAGTCTTCCCTCATCAAAGGGAACACAAAACGCAGGACGATGGCCAAGGCCACGGCAGCGGCTCCCTTGGAAATGACGCTCAGGTAAGCCGTCACGCTTGTGGGTGCCCCCTGATAGACATCGGCTGTCCACAGATGGAAGGGCACGAGGCTCATCTTGAATCCCATCCCGGCCAGGAAGAGCACCAGGGCAAACTGCTGCAACGCGCTGCCCTGAAGCATGGCCGGAAGGTCGGCAAAATAGAGCGTGCCGGAAGTGCCGTAGATGAACGACAGGCCGTAGAGCAGCAAGGCGGAAGAGAACATCGTGCTCAGGATAAACTTGGCACCAGCTTCCGCGCTGTGGTGGCGGTATTTGTCGAGGGCCACGAGGCAGGCCATGGGGATGCTGGCCATCTCCAATCCGATGTAGAATATCAGGAAATGCCCGGCGGACACCATGAAGAACATGCCCAACAGGGTGGAGAGCGTCAGCACGTAGAACTCGCCTTGTTTATAATGCGTGTCTTTCCGCCCCAACCATTCACCGCTTTGGAGGAAGATAAGCAACGTGCCGGCCGAAAGGATGGACTTGACGATAGATGTGAACGGGGTGTTGACATACATGCCGCCGAAGAGTGCGCGGGTGTCGGGCGTAAGGTTCAATCCTATCTGGAGGGCCATCAGCACGCAAACGGCCGGATGGAACCAACGCCGGCGCAGCGGCCCGGCAAAAAGGTCGGCCAAGAGGGCTACCAACAGAATCAACACCAACGAAAGCTCGGCATGCAAAGACAATATAGCAGATAAATTACTGTTCATAACTTGAATCAGGGAAGATTAAAATGTGAAACAATAGGCTCTACACTGAAACTGACGGTGTCGCTCACCCACCACGGGGCAAGTCCCAGTCCTGCCACACACACAATCAGGCAAATGACGGCAAAACGCTCGTCCCACGTGGCATCCGTCAACTTCAGATGCCCGGGGTTGCGGCACGTGCCATAAAGAATCTTGCCCACCACACGCAGGATATACACTGCCGTGACGACGATGCTCACCGTGGCGATGACGGTGCAGGCGCGGTGGAACACATCGGGATGTTCGAAAGAACCCACGAACACCGTCATCTCGGCCACGAAGCCGCTCAGGCCGGGCAGACCGAGATTGGCCAGACCGGCAATGACGTACCCCACAGCCAGGAAAGGCATGACCTTCATCAATCCGTTCAACTCGCGCACGTCACGGGTGTGCGTCCGGCCGTATATCATGCCGATAAGGGCAAAGAACAAGGCCGTCATCAGCCCGTGGCTCAGCATTTGCAGGATGGCGCCCGTGCAGCTCGTGCGGGTCGCCATCAGCAAGGCGAAAAGTACCAGGCCGCAATGGCTCACGGAAGAATAGGCGTTGATGTATTTCAAATCGGTCTGCACCACGGCACTGAAAGCCCCGTAAACCACAGAAACCGTAGTCAGTATCAGGAAGAAGTCGCCCCACTGGGCCAACCCTTCAGGCATCAGGTACATGGCCACGCGGAAACACCCGTATCCGCCCAGTTTCATCAACACCCCGGCATGCAACATGGACACCGCCGTGGGGGCGGAAGCGTGGCCGTCCGGGCTCCATGTATGGAACGGGAACAAGGCACCCAACACGCCGAAACCCAAGAACACCGCAGGAAAGAACAGCCGTTGCATCCCTTCGGGGATGTTATGCAGTCCGGCAATCTCCAACACATTCATCGTCTGCGCCCCGGCCCCGTAATAGATGCCCAGGATACCGATGAGCAAGAAAGCCGACCCGCCCATCAGCATCAGCGTCAGTTTCATGGCGGCATATTCCTTGCGCCCGCTGCCCCATACGCCAATGAGCAGGTACATCGGTATGAGGGCCACCTCATAAAACATGAACATGGTGAAAAGGTCGGTGGAGATGAAGAAACCGAACACGCCCGTGGAAAGCAAGGTGAACCACAGGAAATATTCTTTCGTGAGGGGTTTCAGTTTCCATGAAGCGAAAGTGCCCGTGAACACGATGATGGCACTCAGCAGCAACATGACCACGGAAATGCCGTCCACCCCGACGGAATAACAGATATGCAAGGGAGCGTACCACACGACACTATCCGTGTAGAGCATCTCAGGCTGCGGGAAAGGCAGATTGGCAATCAACGCACGAAGCCGGAGATAATCCACGGCAAGCCAGACCGCCAACACCAACAACGCGGAAGAACCGGCTACCATCACTCCCCGCACTTGGTTGACACTACGGGCCATCCACAGACCGAGCATCATAAACAGGGGAATCAATACGAAAAGACTTAATATATTCATATCGTTTTTACTTTTTTAAAGAATCGTCAGACGGCCAACAAGACCAAAGTCAAAAGGATAATGCCGCTCAGGAACCAAATCACGTAAGCCTGTATCCGCCCGCTCTGCATGGGCTGTACTTCCTCGGCCGAAGCACGGGTGCCCCAAGCCAGGAAGTTCATGAAACCGTCTATCACATGGCGGTCGAACCATGCCAACGGTACAGACACGCAGCGGAAAATAATCCGTTTGGTGACGAACAGCCAGGCTTCGTCCATATAAAAACGGCGGTAGGCCGCACGGTGCAGTTTCGGGAAACGACGGGCCAGGGCATCGGCCACCGGCTGTTCGCTGCGGGCATACATGAAAGTGGCCAAGGCGATGGCCAATACAGCCACCACGCAACTTGTGGCTGCCACGCCACCGTCCAAATGGATGTCGTAAGACAAACCGTCGCCCGTGACAAAATGCCCGAAGGGAATGAAACCGGCCAGACAGGTCACGGCAGCCAATACCATCAACGGGAAAGTCATCGTAAGCGGACTTTCGTGCGGCACGTGCGCGGCATGCAGTTCCTTGTTCTCGTGCCCCCAGAAAATGCAATAGTACAGACGGAACATGTAGAAAGCCGTCATCCCTGCAATGAAAGTCATGACATAACCCATCACCGGGCTGAAAGCAAAGCAAGCCGTCAGGATCTCGTCCTTGGAGAAGAAACCGGAAAACGGCGGGATACCGGCAATGGCCAGGCAAGCGATGAGGAACGTGACATGCGTCACCGGCATATACTTGCGCAAGCCGCCCATCGTGGACATCTCGTTGCTATGCACGGCATGGATGATGCAACCCGCGCCGAGGAAGAGCAAAGCCTTGAACATGGCATGGGTGAAAAGATGGAACATGGAAGCCATGTAGCCCAGACCGCCTTCATGGCTCGGCATGCCAGTGCAGACTCCCAAAGCCACCATCATGAACCCGATTTGGGAAATGGTGGAAAAGGCCAACACCCGCTTGATGTCGCTTTGCACGCAAGCCACGGAAGCGGCATAGAAAGCCGTGAAAGCCCCGACGTAGGCCACAATGTGCAACGTTTCCGGCGCGTATGCGATATAAAGCGGGAACATCCGTGCCACTTGGTACACTCCGGCCACGACCATCGTGGCCGCATGAATCAACGCACTCACCGGCGTAGGACCTTCCATGGCATCGGGCAACCAGATGTGGAGCGGGAACATGGCGCTCTTGCCGGCACCGCCCACGAACATCAGCCCCAATGCCCACGGCAGCATCAATGCGCCTTGCATAAGGTTCTCCTCGGCAGGCGCAAAGGTGAACGTACCCATATAATAACCGTAAATCAGGATACCGATGAGGAATCCGAGGTCGGCAAAACGTGTCACGATAAAAGCTTTCTTGGAAGCGGAGATGGCTTCAGGCTTCGTGTAATAAAACCCTATGAGCAGGTAAGAGGACACGCCCACCAGTTCCCAAAACACATACATCTGGAAAATGTTCGTGGCTACCACCAAGCCGAGCATCGAAAAGGTGAACAGGCTCAGGAAAGCGTAATAACGCTGAAAACCCTTCTCCCCTTTCATATACCCGAAAGAATAGATGTGCACCATGAGCGAGACGGTGGAAATGACCACCAACATCATCACCGAGATAGGGTCGAGCAGGATGCCCATGTCGATATGCAAGCCGGCCGTGAAAGGCAACCATACAAAATTATAAGGTACCAGGGTCCCAAACGTCCCGTCGGCCAAACGCGGCAAGGTGAAATAACCGTATGCCACGGCATAACTCAACACGGCCACAGCCCCCAATGACAACGAACCGACCAGACCGGCTGCGCGATGGGACATCTTCATACCTGCCAGAGCCAACACTAAGAAACTCAGTACGGGCAGGAGGAGTATCAATATCGTATATTCCATATCATTCTTCTTTTTATCAGTTTCCGGTGTCAACCCTTCAGGTCGCTGACATCATCCGTCTGGATATTCCGGACATTACGGTACACATTTATCATAATGGCAATGGCCACAGCCGTTTCCGCCGCCGAGATGGCAATGCCGAAGAGCGTGAAGAAATGGCCTTCGAGCGCACCCGGATAAAAATAACGATTGAACACGGCAAAGTTGATGTTCGTGGCATTCAGCATCAATTCCACGGAGATGAGCGTGGCCAACAGGTTGCGTCGCGTGAAAAAGCCGTAAATACCGGCAAACATCATCACCGTACTCAGTATCAGATAATAAAAAGCATCTATTTCCATAACTCTGTTTGTTTAATCAACGTTTACGCGCAATCATGATGGCACCGATCATGCAGGCCAACAACAACACACTGACGACCTCGAAAGGCAGGACAAACTGGTATTTCCCCATTCCGACAAGCGCGTTGCCGACTTTCACCGGATCCAGTTCCACCAACGGAGGAACGGAGAAACGTGCAAAACCGTAAGACGACAGCAAGAATACCGTCAACCCGAAACCGGCCAATACCGTCAGCATGGCCGCAAACCAACGTCCCCGTGGGATACGTTCGTTCATGTTCTTGTCCGAACGGGTCAACAGGATGGAGAAGACATAAAGCACGACGATACCTCCGGCATAAACCGACAACTGCACCGCTCCCAAATAGGTATAGCCCAACATGAAATAAAGGCCTGCCGTCCCGAAAAGCACAAACAACAGAGCCGTGGCCGCACGCAAAATACGCCCCGACGTCACAGCCAAGACCGAACAGACCGCCATCATCAGTGAGACAACCCCAAAAACTACTTGCCCAAGAGTGATTCCTTCCATATTACATTATGCTTTTATAGGTTTGTTTTTCTCGGGAGCCGGTGCCAACACCGAACCTTCCCGGTTCAACGTGAGCAGCAACTTGTCACGCTCGAAAACCGAATTCTCAAAATCATTGGAAAAACGTATGGCGCCATGCGGACAGGCATTGACACAAAGCTGGCAAAACATGCAGGAACCCAAATCATATTCATACTTCACCAAATACTTCTTCTTCTTTCCTTCCGCATCTTCCCTCACTTCGGAAACCACACGGATCGTATCGTTGGGACAGGCCATCTGGCACAACCCGCAGGCCACACAATGATGCTGGTTCCGGTCGTCATGAATCATTTCCAACTGTGCCCGATGACGTTCCGGTATGTAAAGCGTCGTATGCCGGTTTTCCGGATACTGCTCCGTCACTTTCTTCCGGAAGAACACCTTGATGGACGTTTTCAGTCCTCCCGCCAGACTCTCCGTGCTACGCCAATATCTCTTTATATATTTTGTGAATTTACTCATTTCATTACTATCGTTTTAAAAAACCAATCCGAAAACCTTCATCACCACCATGGCCAACATGACTACGAGCGACAAGGGCATGAGGTATTTCCATTCCAACGTCAGCACCTGGTCGATACGCAAACGGGGGAAGGTCCACCGGATCCACATCAACAGGAATATGACGAAAAACGTCTTGCCCAGGAACCATACGATACCGGGAACATAGTCCATCACGGCATTGAACCCGTCGAGCCCGGCCACATGCAAAGGCATCCACCCCCCTAAGAAAAGCGTAGTGGCAATACCTGCCGTAATGAAAAGGTTCAGGTACTCGGCCAAGTAGAAAAAGCCGAAATGCATACCGGAATATTCCGTATGGTAACCGGCTGTCAGCTCTTGCTCGGCTTCAGCCAGGTCGAACGGGCCACGGTTGGCTTCGGCATTACCGGAAATAAGGTAAATGACAAAAGCCACCAGTGTCAGGATATGTCCTTTGAAAATGTTCCATCCTCCGGCCTGGCTCTCCACAATGCCGCTGATGCTCATCGTCCCGCTCAGGATAACCATCGTAAGTACCGTAATACCCAAAGACAGCTCATAGCTGATAATCATGGCACCGCTGCGGACGGCACCGATAATCGTGTACTTGCTGTTACTACTCCATCCGGCCAACAAAATACCGATCACCCCGATACTCGAAGCGGCCAACACGAAAAATATTCCTATTTGCATATCCAAAATCTCTGCTCCCTTGTGCCAGGGCAGGCAAGAAAACGAGATGACGGAAGCCAGAATCACCAGATAAGGCGCCAGTTCATAAAGCACATGGTCGGACTTCCTGAGGCGTATGATTTCCTTGGTCAGTATCTTCAACACGTCGGCAGGCACTTGCAACAATCCGCCTTTGCCTCCCACGCGGTTCGGTCCGATACGGCACTGGAAAGCACCGCAAACACGGCGTTCCATGTAAATGAGCACCACGGCCAGCACAGCGTATGCCAGCAAAATGACTATGCCCAGCGCCAACCCTTCGATAAAAACAGCCCAGTCCTCAGGCATCACACCGCACAACGTACGGTGTATCCACTGCGTAAACGGTTCCAGACTGTAATAATCCAAAAATGCTTGATTCATATGTTTAAATGTGTCTGTATGTTATCTGTCAATATCCGGTATCACGAAGTCCATCGTACCGCCGATGGCAATCAGGTCGGCTATCTTCCCGCCCCGACACACGGTGTCCATGGCATGCACCAAGGGCAGCCCCGTGCTTCGGTAATGCAAACGGTAAGGCGTCTTGTCCCCCCGGCTGATGAGGAACACGCCGAACTCGCCGCGGCTGGCCTCGACGGAAGCCGTGAACACGCCTTCGGGCAATTTGAGAATGGGCTTCGTCTTCACCCGGAACTCCCCTTCGGGTACATTATCTATCAACTGTTCTATAATTCTGCAGGATTCCATGATTTCATCCATGCGCACCATATAGCGGTCGAAAGCGTCCCCATGCGTATAGGTGATTTCCTTAAAGTCCACCTTGCCGTACATCGCGTAGGGATGATGTTTGCGCACGTCGTTGGCCCATCCGGAAGCACGGCCCGTCCCGCCGGTACAGCCCAACGAGATAGCATCCTCACGCGAAAGCAAGCCGACCCCCTTCAGACGGGTGCGGGCAATGACGCTCTTGGTAAAGATATCGTGGTACTCATGGATGATACTCCGCAAGTACACGATAAACTCTTTCGTCTTCCGCACGAAATCGGGATGCAGGTCGGCCTGCACGCCGCCAATCACATTGTAGTTCTGAATCAACCGTCCTCCGGTGGTATCCTCGAAAATGTCGAGAATCATCTCACGCTCCCGGAAGCCATAGAAGAAAGGCGTCAGCGCTCCCATGTCCATGGCCAGACAGGAATAAAACAGGAGGTGGGAATCGATACGTTGCAATTCGTCCATTATCGTGCGGATATATTGCGCACGTTCGGAAACCTTGATACCCGCGGCTTGCTCGATACACATGCACAGGGCATGGCGGCTCTGGTGGGCGCTCAGGTAGTCCAGACGGTCGGTCAGCGCCAGCGTCTGCGGATAAGTCAGGCTCTCGTTCATCTTTTCGATACCCCGGTGGATATATCCCAATATGGGGTCTATCTTCTTGACCATCTCGCCGTCCAACGACGTACGCATACGCAATACGCCATGTGTGGAAGGATGCTGCGGGCCGATATTGACAATGAAGTCATCCGGGCGGAACACCACGTTCTCGCGCCGTTCGATGGTCCCGTCCGCACGCAAGTCATATTCTTCCGTCACGTCGGCGTTTTCTTCATTCTCCATGTTGAGCGGGTTGCTGTCCATGTCATAATCCTTGCGGAGCGGATAACCCGCCCAATCCTCACGCAGGTAGAGGCGGCGCATGTCGGGATGCCCCGTGAAGCGTATGCCGAAGAAATCGTATGCCTCGCGTTCCTTGATTTCCGCCGTCTTCCATATCCGGCACACCGAGGGCAGGAAAGGATCCTCGCGCCCGTCCGTGTCCGTTCGCAACGTCACGCGGCCGCCCGTCCGCGTCGACTCCAACTGGTAGAACACGCTCAGACGGCCGTCTCCGTCCGCCGCCACAAGGTCCCGCATGAAGTCCATCGGTTCTTCCGCGTCGTCGTGCAGCCGGCGGCATACCTCCGCCACGTCCCGATCCGGGACCACTACCACTCTCTCGCCGGCCTCTTCCACCGTGGCGGCCGCACACCACTGCCTTATCTTTTCTTCTATCATACTCCGGCCTCCTTTCTTTCCCCGGCTTCGTCCGGTTTCTCCTTGTGGTTGCGCCCTCCGAGGAAACGCTCCATCTTGATTTTACGTTGCAACTGCATCATCCCGTAGAAAAAGGCTTCCGGCCGCGGCGGACATCCGGGAATGTACACGTCCACCGGGATGATGCGGTCTATCCCGTTCACCACGTGGTAACTCCGACGGAACGGCCCTCCGCTGATGGTACATCCCCCCACGGCCACCACGTATTTCGGTTCGGCCATCTGGTCGTACAACCGCTTCAGTACCGGGGCCATGCGGTAGGTTATCGTACCCAACACCATGATCATGTCCGCCTGGCGCGGCGAGTTGCGCGTCACCTCGAAGCCGAAACGCGCCATGTCATAACGCGCCGCCCCCAGGGCCATGAACTCTATGGCGCAACAGCTCGTGCCGAAAGTGAGCGACCAAAGCGAATTGCTGCGGCCCCAGTTGATCAGGTCGTCCAACGTGCCCAATACGATACCCGCCCCGTCGCGGTTCAGTTTCTCGACCATGCGCAGCAGGTAATCGTTATTCTTGAAATCGCCCGGCTCCATATCCTTTATCTTGGGCAACCCGTGTTTCATTTCCATTCCAACGCTCCTTTCCTCCAGGCGTAAGCCAGGCCCAGAATCAATACCGCAATGAAAAATACGATGCTCAACAGCCCTTGCATGCCGATACGGCTTACCACCGCCGCCCACGGAAACAGGAATACCGTCTCGATGTCGAATATCAGGAACAGGATGGCATACAGGTAATAACCGGCATGGAACTGAAACCACGCCTCGCCCCGCGTGGGCACACCGCACTCGTATGGCTCACCTTTTTGGGGGTTGAACGTACGGGGAGCCGCAAGGCGCGCTATCAGCAAGGCTGCCGTCACCAAAGCGATTGCCGTAAGCACCACGACCGTTAACAATGTGAAATCCGTCATTCTTAAAGTTATATTTAATTTAACAACCAAATATTATGTAGTGAAAGACATATCTTTTATTTTCTTTTCCGAGGGGAAAAGGACCATAAGATATGGCACTCTGAAATGATACCTATTTATATAATATAGGCCCCGTAGGGGTCACACCCTGATCCGTCTCAGGGTAAAGACATAATAATCCCTGCCGGGTCCGGAATCATAAGAATAGTATAAAGACCTGCAAGGAGATAAAAAACAGCCTACGGAAGCATAAGGAAAACCGGATAATCTTTCCGAGACCGCCATGTACTTGAAACACGACGTTTCAGACCCTTCATCCAAGGCAAAAGACAACGGGGCTATGTAATCAGAAGTAAAAAAGAAATAAGGAGTATCAGATGTCCAATATGTAACTTCTTGTCCAAAACTTTCCACAGACGGAGCACTTGTCTCAGCACAAAACATCGGTGAACCATGTTTTTCCATCGTGGCAAAAGCCATTAAGAAAGACATGGAAAACAGTAGCCACATACAGAGTTTATGCTTCATTTCCTCGTCTCTTTAATGGGCGCAAAGGTACATATATTATTTTAAAGCTTATTTTATAGAGGATTAAAATATCTAAATTAGAACGATTTAAGTGCTACTTTAAAAACTATCGACATAACCATTCACAAACTTTGTCTTGAAAGTCTTGTGCAGCCGCCACACGTTCCACACCTTGATTCATAATACAAAAGGCCAGCAAATGGTTATTCCCCGACCGTGCATAACCGGCCAATGTGGATACTCCTTCCAAAGTTCCGGTCTTAGCTCTTACATTTCCGTAGGCTTTTCCCTTCCTCATACGTTTTTTCAACGTACCGTCAACTCCGGCTATCGGTAAAGAAATATAAAGAGGTGAAAAAACAGCCTCATCACGATAAGCGTATCTCAGAAAAGCAATTTCAAGTTCCGGTGTCAAGTAATTATATAAAGAAACCCCGCTCCCATCGGCCACTATATATTTTCCGGGATCATAGCCCAACCGCCCTATCAACCGCTCAATGTAGTACATAGCTTCTTTTCTTGAAGCGTATGGTTTTCCTGTACGGGCTGCCAACTGATAAAACAGGGCTTCGGCACATAAATTATCACTCTCTTTCATCATCGGATGCAAAACGTCTGCCAACTGATGTGTCCGTCCGGCTAACAATACGCCATTTTGGGGACAACGGGCTTGTCCTCCAAAAACATGGCGGATGCCCAAGCCATGCAACACCTCGCTGAATGTCCTTATGAAAATATTCTTCTTTCCATATAATAAAGGAGTCAGCACCGGCATGTCATCATCCCAGCACCAACCCCATCCCCATTGTAAGGTATCTTTCATCGACACGTCTGCATACAGTCTCCCTGTTATGGAATCCACATTCGATTCTTTCAAAGCCTTGCCGAAAGAAAGCAAATCTTCTTTCCCGAAACAAGGGTCAAAACCTCCCACGACATACAGGTCTCCATGCAAAACACGTCCCCGGATTTCGCCCGTGTAGAACAAACGGGTTGCAAAACGATAATCACTCCCCAATTCGGAAAGCGCAGTGACAGCCGTTACCAATTTTTCGGTGGAAGCCGGACGCATACGCTGTTTGGCCTGGTAAGCATACAACAAAGTATCGTCGGTCAAATCATACACACACAAACCTAATTGCGAAGTAAGCAATAGCTCATCTTGCAACAAACTATCCAGTCCGTCCTGCAAACACACCGACCACGAAGCCTCCTCCTCAAGCGGTTCACAAGAAATTCTCCCGGAAGAAAACAAGGGATTACCAACTCCCCCAACAAACCAAAAGAACCCAAAAAGTACTCTAAAAAGCCTCATATTCATAAGCCATCTGTCTTTTCAAGAAAATCTTCCTGTTTTCGTTTGAAATACCGGCAAAACTCTTCAGCCGGAAAAGGTGTGATAAATTTAATCGAACCGTCGTAAAACGTCAACATGACAGTATCCTTATTCTTTAAAAAGGACAAAGAAGACGGCCGTACGATATCCACCTTTTCGATGTCGGACAAAGAATACCTGCTGACTTTGGAAAACCGCCCTTGATGAATGAATAAGCAACCTTCATCGGTAAAAACATAATACGTATGAATCAAACGTTCCACCACGAAAACCAAAAAGACCATACAACATAATGCAGCCAAAGGCAATTTTACCCAAAAGAAATATATGGCCAACACTGTAGCAGGCAACAAACTGAAAAACAATATCTTCTTATTAATTTTTGCATGAAATGTCCGTATCATAAAACTAAAATTTAGTGCAAGTTACACTTTTTACGGATTAAATCCACAGAAAGCAAAAAAATATCCTGTATTTTTTGTTTATTTAAAAAATACAGTCCGTATCTTTATAAACGGAGGACTGCACTTTTATTTTTAAAAGAAATCCTGCGGTGAACGCACAACCAACCGAGTTTTTAAGTAGTTTTGCAACGTCTAACATCAACAGCATGAACTGACGGCATGATACGCAAATTTGATTTTTTAGTGATAGGTTCGGGAGTAGCCGGAATGAGTTACGCCCTGAAAGTGGCAGATGCAGGCAAAGGCAAGGTGGCCATCGTATGTAAAACCACATTGGAAGAGGCCAACACGGCCAAGGCACAAGGGGGAATAGCCTCAGTGACCAATCTGGAAGTGGACAACTTCGAGAAACATATCAAAGACACCATGATTGCAGGGGATTTCATCAGCGACCCTGCAGCCGTGGAACAAGTAGTGAAAAATGCACCGCAGGGCATACGAGACCTTGTGAAATGGGGCGTAAACTTCGACAAAAACGAAAAGGGAGACTTCGACCTGCACCGCGAAGGCGGACATTCGGAGTTCCGTATCCTGCACCATGCTGACGACACAGGTTTTGAAATCCAACGCGGACTGATGGAAGCCGTACGCCGCCATCCGAACATCACGATTCTGGAAAACCACTTTGCCGTGGAAATCATCACCCAACACCATTTGGGCATCGAGGTGACGCGCCGCACGCCGGACATTGAATGTTACGGGGCATACGTCTTAGACCCGGATACCCAAAAGATAGATACTTTCCTCTCCAAAGTCACTCTAATGGCTACCGGTGGTACGGGAGCCGTCTACGCCACTACAACCAACCCCAACATTGCTACGGGCGACGGCATCGCCATGGTCTACCGTGCCAAAGGTACGGTGGAAGGTATGGAGTTCGTGCAGTTCCACCCCACGGCCCTCTTCCATCCGGGCGAGACGCATCCGGCTTACCTCATCACAGAGGCCATGCGTGGATACGGCGGCATCCTGCGGTTGCCCAACGGCGAAGAGTTTATGCAGAAATACGACAAACGGCTCAGCCTTGCCCCACGCGACATCGTAGCCCGTGCCATCGACAAGGAAATGAAAATACATGGCTTGGACCACGTGTGCTTAGACGTGACGCACAAGGACGCGGAAGAAACCAAACACCACTTCCCGAACATTTATGCCAAATGCCTCTCCATCGGCATCGACATGACCAAGCAATATATTCCCGTCGTGCCTTGCGCCCACTACATGTGCGGCGGCATTAAGGTGGACCTCAACGCTTGCTCCAGTATCCGGCGACTTTATGCCGTGGGCGAATGTTCCTGCACCGGACTGCACGGCGGCAACCGATTGGCCAGCAATTCACTTATCGAAGCCGTGGTTTATGCCGACGCGGCAGCCCGCCACAGCTTGGAGGTCATAGACCAATATGCTTTCAATGACAAAATACCCGAATGGAACGATGAGGGTACGATGAGCAACGAAGAAAAAGTACTCATCGCGCAGGACATGAAGGAAGTGGGACAAATCATGAGCAACTACGTGGGCATCGTGCGGAGCGACCTGCGCCTGAAACGGGCATGGACACGACTGGATTTGCTATACGAAGAGACCGAAGAGCTGTTTAAACGTGTCAAGGCGACCAAAGACATTTGCGAACTACGTAATATGATTAACGTGGGTTACCTTATCACGCGACAGGCCATCGAACGTAAGGAAAGCCGCGGATTGCATTATACGATAGACTACCCCAAACATGCTTACGACCAGAAATAGAAAATAAAGGCTTAGAAAATGAAAAGCATACCCACATCAATAAAAAGTATTTAAGTATTTTTATCAAGATACTTAAATACTTTTTATCCTTAGTAAAATAGTTTACTATTAAAATTCACTCATTATTAATCATAATTACTCCAGTTAAAGTTCACTTTCTAACTGTAAACTTTAACTAACCCTCTTATTCATTTTTATTAAATGATATTTTAACATAATTACACTAAATATTTTCTATAAATAATTTTATACTTATACTATTTTTATATATCTTTACGACGAATAATTTTAAAATCATAAAATCATGAAAACTAAAAAGACCTTTTTAACAGCTTTTTCAAGCATAGTAGTAATAGGAATTAGTATTTATGCAGGTTTTAATACTTACGATAATTACACTCAAATAAATGAAAATGATTTGTTGCTTGCAAACATAGAAACATTTGCAAATAGTGACGAAGCTTGGAATCCTTATTGTTATAGCGGTGGCCCAGGTAGTAATTCTTGTTCTATTGATGCAGGAATAACAATCGCAGGATATGGCGTAAGCGCTGCATGTAGCGTAAGTTGTAATAGCGGATATTATGCATGTTGCGGAATAAGATGTACGTGTAAAAAAGGGTGATTATTCAGAGCAAAACTTTTTTGTATTTTTTGAAAACTCAATATATGTAAAAAAGAGAAACTTCAAACACTAAATGAGTTATGAGAAGTATAATACCTTTTGTATATATCATATTTATATCCTTGTTTATGTCATGCACAAACAAGGATAAAACTGATATCCAATCCATAAAAATGGATTTTTCCAAAACAACACATATCAACCAAACAGACGGACGAATTGTGAATTTGGAAACTACTGAACGCTCCTTACTTTATGATATATGCAATTTTAATGTCTACAAAGATACTTTTGTAGTTCACTCACGTAACTTTTTATACACATTTGACTCAAGTGGTAAATTCATAGGTAGCATATCACAAAAAGGACACGCCGGAAATGAATATATCCAAATATCTAATGTATTTTTTAAAAACGATACGGTAGGGCTTTATGATTTCGGTAAGAATGCCATTCTACAATTCAATTTAAAAGGTCACCTTCTGTCGGTTCAAAGATGTGACATAACGGAAGAAGATATAAAGCCCTTTCATATATATCCATGGAACAATGGCTATATCGTATTGAACAGCTATGGAGGCGAATCTACAGACAGAAAGACATTATGCTTTTTGAATAAAGAACTTACGTCAGGCAAGCCCATAAAAGGGAGGTCTTTATCCACCGGATTTTCAACTTACGATGATATTTCCATAAACCAAAAAGGAAATGTGCTGTATTGGGAAATGCTATGCGACACTTTATTCACTATCCACAACGATCTTCTTACGCCATTGTTTGCCATTGATTTCGGAGAACATGCACTTCCGGATGACATTACAAGAAAAGACGTGTACGAAAGAATAAATTATGTAAACAAGTCAAAGGAAAAAGGAAAGCAATTCGCAGGAATGGCTCGTTACTATCAAAGAATAGACAATATGATATATTTCTCATGCGTGTCTCCGAACAATGAAATTCTTTTATGCCAATACAATGAAGACAAAGGAACTACACGTTTGTTCACTATTGACTTCGACAATAAACAATATACTACAGCACCTTTCTTTCTCATCAAAGATCATCTCGTATATTGGGAAATTCGCAACAAGGATGATTTATTACTAAACCCGGGACTATTTATCTTCAATCTGAATTATTTAAAATAGAAATGACAAAGTTTATTTTCATATTTTTTATTAGTATATACTTTATCAGTTGTGTTAGTCGAACTAAAGAAACTGAAAATTCACACGTGCAATTAACAGATAGTATTATATATACAAATTTGAACGGTACACGCCTTGACAGTTCAACATTTATAGTTTCACAAAATGGAGATTCACTAAAATTAATGGAATTGTCTAATAAAGAGCAATTTATATTTGTAAGGTATTCAAACTACGGATGTAAAGATTGTATTAATTTTATAGTAAGCAATATAAATACGCAAAAATTAAACACCAATATTTGTTTTTTAATAGCTGAAGTTCCTATTCAAGATTTACATGTAATTCAAAGTATAGAAAAACTTCATGGCGCATACCGATTGGATTCATTTGATATTGACTTCGATTACGGTTTAACTCCATACATGTTTCAAATCAATCAAAAAGGAGAAATATGTCAGTTGTATATTCCACGTGAAGACCTTCCAAATGAATTTGACCAGTATCTAAGAAAATTCCAAAATAACAGGAATTAAAAAATAAATGCTATTTGGAGAAGGTGGCTTCCGGTAAATTCCGTAATTTTGCACCCGCAAAAGAATGTGTTTTTCAGGAAAAAAGGATATTCGCCATGACGAAAGAAATGACTGAGGGTTCACCCCTGCGGTTGATATTCAACTTCTCGCTCCCGCTCATTTTGGGAAGTTTACTCCAACAGACTTATAGTCTGATAGACGCAGCCATCGTAGGAAAATATTTAGGCATCGACGATTTGGCAGCCGTGGGTGCCAGCACATCGGTCGTATTCCTCATCATCGGATTCTGCACCGGCTGCTGTTGTGGTTTCGGCATTCCCGTGGCTCAGGCGTTCGGCGCACGTTCATACAGCGACTTGCGGCGTTATGTGGCCAACAGTCTTTGGGTTTCCCTCATCATTTCCGTCGTGTTGGCTGTCGTCACTTCCCTGCTTTGCGAGAGAATCCTGTTCATGATGCAGACGCCGCACGACATCCTTCACCATGCCTATCTCTATCTTTTGGTTACTTTTATCGGCATTCCTTTCACTTTCCTGTACAACCTGCTCTCCAGCCTCATCCGGGCATTAGGCGACAGCAAGACCCCGTTTTATTTCCTCCTCATGGCCGCCATCCTCAACATCGTATTGGATTTGTTTTGCATCCTCATACTACATTGGGGCGTGGCCGGAGCCGCCATCGCCACGGTCTTCTCGCAAGCCGTCTCCGCCCTGCTTTGCCTGTATTATATGTTCAGGAAATTCGACATCCTGAAAATGGAAAAGGGAGAAACCGCCTTGGACAAACACTACATAAAGGGACTGTTGGACATGGGTGTACCGATGGGACTGCAATTTTCCATCACCGCCATCGGAAGCATCATGCTCCAAAGCGCAAACAACGCCTTGGGTACGTCGTGCGTGGCCGCCTTCACTGCCGGCATGCGCATCAAAATGTTCTTCATGTGTCCGTTGGAAAGCATGGGGATTGCCATGGCCACCTATTGCGGACAGAACTACGGGGCGGGAAAAACGGAACGTATCAACATGGGGCTGCGCGCCAACTTTTTCATGGTTTGCCTCTACTGCATCTTTTGTTTCATCGTGTTGCATCTTTTCGCCCGTCACATCATCTACCTGTTTGTGGATTTCCATGAATATGAAATCATAGAAAAGGCCAACCAGTTCATCGTCACCTCCTGCACCTATTTCATTCCATTAGGACTGCTGTGCCTGCTCAGGTACAGCATCCAAGGATTAGGATACAGTAAACTGGCCATGATGTCCGGCGTGTTCGAAATGGTAGACCGCACGGCCGTCAGCCTGTTCTTGGTCCCGATTTTAGGATATACGGGAGTTTGTTACGGTGACCCTTCGGCTTGGTTTGCCGCAGACCTCTTCCTCATCCCGGCTTACCTTTACGTACACAAACGTTTGTCCCGGAAGAGATGTTATGCGCAAGCCTCCTGAATTTTAAAGGAAAGTTACATACAAAAATCATTCTACGGAGAACGAAATTCCGTTCTCAGCCAAACGATTTTTCAATCTGCGCCAAATGATTTTTCGTTTGGCGCAGATTGATTTATAAACGACAAGCATTTGAATATCAAATATATAAGAAACAACAAACATCCTTACAGATATTCATTCCCATACAGGCCTTCCTGTCGATAATATATGGAAAATACGGCTATGCGGTCCGTAGACCGCCCGCAGCGCTTCTCAATAAGAGACGGAAACCTCCAATCCCTCTTGCCGGATGCGTCCGGCAATGCGGTCCAATTCTTCACGTGTGGCCTTTTTCAACTCATGGTCGGGCGTTTCGCGGTCTATGGTATAAATCATGACTTGGGAAGGTGATATTTCTTTCACGGCACGCAACCACGGTTCCACAAAACGGTCGGAAGTATTGTCCACATCCGCACCCTCCGACATGCCTTTCATGAACATCGTCTGTATAATAATTTTGCCTCGGAAATCTTTCAGGCGTTCCACCACCCGGCTCACTTCATAACGCCCCGTAGGACGGTCTACCCGACGGATGTAACCTTCGTCCACCGTATCCAATTTCAGGATATTGTTGTCCACTTTCCTCAAAGCCTCAAAAACTTCCGGCCGGAATATTTGGGTGGCATTGCTCAACACGCTGATTTTAGCCTTCGGGAAATACCGGTCGCGCAAGGCGCGGGTGTCTTCTATGATTTCCGCAAAATGCGGATGAAGGGTGGGTTCCCCATTTCCGGCAAACGTCAACACATCCGGCACAGGCCCGTTCGCGGACATGCCTTTCAGCCGTTCTTCCAAAGCCGTGCGCACTTCTTCACGTGTGGGCAACGGCTTCTTGGGACGAAAATCCTTGTTGAATCCACACTCACAATACACACAATCGAACGTACACCACTTCCCGTCTTCCGGAAGCAGGTTGATGCCCAAAGAAACACCCAACCGACGGCTGTGCACCGGTCCGAATATGGGAGAAGGATAAATCACTGTAGCCATAACTTCATCTTTAATTCACAAATCCATGCAAAGGTAGCACAATCCCCGTCAAAACTTGTAACGCAACAAGAAAGAAAGGTCGTTTTTCCATCGCCCTCCGATACGTTGCAACCCGTCGCCTATTTCCTTACGGTCGAAATATCCGGTAATCCCGTATTTCCACATCAGCATCCAACGGCGCGCCACGTTCCACCGGGCATTCACCGCCGCCCTCATCCCTTGTCCGTACATCGTCATGAAAGAAAAGGCATACAATAAGGATGGCTCATAAAAAGACATCGGTGCCTTATAGTCCTCGCTGTCGAAATACACACACGACCCGGCTACATTCAACCGGTTTTTCCGGTCCTTCCATTTCAGGATGCTCCCTCCCATGTATCCTCCGACATGCCGTCCATACATGTCCCTCACCCTTGTGTACCTTGCCACCCCACGCCATTCCCAAAATTTTGAAGGCATGCACTGCGTCTGTATCTTCAATTTATGATACAGGTAAGGCTGTCCATAGCGTTCCTTACGCTTCAGTTGGTAACGTCCGGACAGTTCCCATTTTCCGGAAACAGCCCAATCGACCTGAAACGTCCCTTCCACCCCTTCGGAGGTATGAGGTATCCCGAACTTAGGCCACGGAAAATAAAAATAATCCACATAAGCGGACAGCTTCAACTCATTCAACGGAGATGCCTCCACTCCCGTATAAAATCCGCTTTCGTTCCTGACCGCCCCGCCTTCGGAAAAGCTGTTGGCACGCAATCCCACATATTGGTAAGTAAACAACCGCTGCAAAGCCACCATGCTGTACCGGTGGTTGAAACGGTAAATGGCTTTGTTCAGCGTGGCCCAACCGCCATACACGTTGCTGAATGCCGTCTCGCCGGAAAACGAAAACCTGTCACGATGCCAACGATAGTACAGGCCGGCATTCAGGAAATCCTTTCCATCCGGATAATATTGCCGGTAAAGTTCTGTGCCTTTTGAGAAAGAACGGCTGAAATGCTGGTAAAACACAATCGCACCCAAAGAAAAATATTCCGTATTCCAAGTCACGTCGGTTCCGACAGACTGCTCCGTGACATTATGCTTTTTAGACAGCTCCAACAAAGTACGATGCAAACCGTCGGTTTTCAACGAAGATATCGTACCGTCTTTCCTTAAAGTGGCATCGGTGGGCAAATAGAAATAGAAAGCCGACATGTCCACCTTTCCGAAACGGAAAGCAGCCGCTATCCCCCTGAAAAAAGAAGTTTCGGACGTGGAAGAGAATTTCTTGATGGCTGGTCTCGTGTCGCCCATATTGAACAAAGTGGATTTTCCCAAAGAAAAATCACTGTTCACCACCAAGCCTTCGCCGAACCCCAAACGATAGTCTCCCAATGCCAATGCCTTGAGTTTACCACAATCCTTCAACAGAAAATGGAAAGAATAAGCATCGTATGCCTTATTGCCATAACTGCCAAACGGTTCTCCTGCGTCTTTCTCCGCCGTGAATCCCCAAAACAGCCTGTTCCTGTATTGATAAATATAGCGTACGTTGTGGTACAACGAATTACCAAGATACACCTTATTGGGGTTTTTCAACAATACCTCATCTTCGGGTATTTTATATCCATCACGTTTATACAGAGGCACATCCAACCGGCTCGTCACCTCATGTCGCCCTCCTTTCAACAAGGTTTTCAACCGTAACTTCTCTTTTTCTTCCACAGGATTTTCCACATAGACGAACAAAGTAAGAAACTGACGGGTCTGATAGTCCAATTCCTCTATCAACATCAATTCTCCCAACGATTGCATCGGACCGTAACGGTATACGTATGCCAAGATTTCCTCTATTTCATTTCCGTCCAGAAAAGGTAATTGCTCCAAATCGTCTTTCGTAGCCGTATTCAGGTTGAAAGGATGTTCGTGCAATGCGGCCAACTCTTCCAAAAGAGGACTCAAATCTTCTCCGTCTTCATATTCATCCACAGAAATCTTCTCTACAAATTCTTCCCAGGAATAATACTGTGCGCCGACTTTATCCACAGGATATATTTGTAGAACACAAAACATTAACACGCTTATCCACAACCGGTGTAGATAAATAAACTTACAGTGTTTTTCTGTCATGCTTCAAATATAAGCAACTATTTTTAGTATAACAAATTATATTCTTTGTAAAAAGCATGCGATGAAAGTATTTAATTTATATTTTTGCAGCGGATATGGGAATATACAGGCTTATCATATTGTTCTTATTAGGTGCTCTTACTTTGCAAGTGGAAGCCCAGGACGAGTTTGTTCCTATTGATGGAGAACCGAGAATAAAAGTCGTGTTTTACAAAAAAGTGCAGAAGGAATTCTATCAAGGCGACTCCATCACCGTGATTATCATGCCCGAACTACCGGTATATCCCCCACTGAAGTTTAAGAACAAAAGGGAAGCCATGCGGTATAACAAATTGGTTTATAACGTAAAAAAAACACTTCCCATTGCCAAAATGGTTAATCAGACCATATCCGAGACTTATGAGTATCTGGAAAAACTACCTACTAAAAAAGAAAAAGACGCTCACATACGAGCCGTAGAGAAAGGTATAAAAAAGCAATATACCCCACAAATGAAAAAACTGACTTATTCACAGGGGAAACTGCTCATCAAGTTAGTGGACCGCGAATGCAACCAAAGTTCTTTCGAAATAGTGAAAGCCTTTTTCGGTCCTTTCAAAGCCGGATTCTACCAAACGTTTGCCAGCATATTCGGAGCCAGCCTGAAAAAAGACTATGACCCTGAAGCCGACGACCGGCTGACGGAACGGGTAGTAAGAATGGTGGAAGCCGGTACATTATAATGTTCACAACTTCATCTTACGGGCAAACTCCCACACCAGTATTCCGGCCGTAACAGAAACATTCAGAGAATGTTTCGTCCCGAACTGAGGTATTTCTATACACCCGTCGCACTGGTCGACAACTTCTTGTTGCACACCTTTCACTTCATTTCCTAATATAATGGCATATTTTTTTGCTTTATCCGGGCGGAAGTCCTGCAACATAATGCTACCTTCCACCTGTTCCACAGCCCAAACTTCGTAACCTTCGGCCTTAAGATGCTCCACCGCATCTTGTGTACGCTCATAATATACCCAATTCATGGAATCTTCCGCCCCCAATGCCGTCTTATGGATTTCCACTTGCGGCGGAGTGGCTGTAATTCCGCACAGATACACAGATGCTACCCTAAAAGCATCGGACGAGCGGAATACGGAACCTACATTATATAAGCTTCTTACATGGTCCAGTACCACAATCAAAGGAAGTTTTTCAGCCGTCTTGAACTCTTCGGTAGAGATTCTGTTCAGTTCCGTTATTTTAAGTTTTCTCATTGCTTTCAACATATTTGTTCACAAAGATAATAAAACCCATAAAAACTACTTGATAACTCGTTCACAAATCGTAAACAGATTATTGAAAAGAAACTTTGGATTTAGAAATTCAGTAGTGTTACAGGAATATTTCAAACCACCAAATAAATTAGTAAAAGATAGAAATGAACTTTAAACCGTATTTTCATCAGGTTTATGCAGCCTTTTTCCCCTAAAGTTTTTAACTTTGTAGGTTATGAACAACTCGTTAAAAACGATAAAGAACATACGATAATGCATTCAGTTTAAAGAATAAGAGACCCAAGGCTCATGTTGAAAAGTGATATATTACCCGATACCTCGCTTTGATAACTTAAAAAACAAGTTTCAGGCTTCTTTTTTATCGACACTATCAACAGCCTATCATCATTTACATTAGATTTTTTCAAAAAATAGAAATAAGAATTAATAATATATATATGGTTAAGAAAGAGTGGATAGACAAGGGGTTTGTGGATGAACCCGTAGCAAAGGAGCTTGATTTGAAAAGTGAGATCAGGGAACTTTGCCGGAAGAAGAATGCCGTCATCATGGCGCATTACTATACGGAAGGAATCATCCAGGATTTGGCTGACTTCGTGGGAGACAGTCTGGCACTGGCTCAAAAAGCTGCCAAGACCGAAGCGGATATCATCGTCATGTGCGGTGTGCATTTCATGGGAGAGACCAACAAGATTCTCTGTCCTGACAAAAAGGTCTTGGTTCCGGATTTGAATGCCACCTGTTCGCTGGCCGAAAGTTGTCCGGCGGATGAATTCTCCCGGTTTGTTTCGGCTCATCCCGACCATACGGTCATCTCGTACGTCAATACTACGGCTGCCACCAAGGCTGTCACGGATGTGGTGGTCACTTCGAGTAACGCCCGCCAGATCGTAGAAAGTTTCCCTTCTGATGAAAAGATCATTTTCGGTCCGGACCGGAATCTTGGCAACTACATCAATTCCGTTACCGGACGTGACATGCTGCTTTGGGACGGAGCTTGCCACGTGCATGAAAAATTCTCCGTAGAGAAAATATTGGAACTTAAAAAATCCCATCCCGAGGCCAAGGTGCTGGCTCATCCGGAATGTAAAGGAGCTGTGTTGAAACTGGCGGACGTGGTCGGTTCTACCGCAGCATTGCTGAAATATGCCATCCGTCATGAAGGAAAGGAATTTATTGTGGCTACGGAAAGCGGCATATTACACGAGATGCAGAAGGCTTGCCCGGAGAAAACTTTCATTCCGGCTCCTCCGGACGACAGTACGTGTGCCTGCAACGAATGTAATTACATGAGGTTGATTACGTTGGAAAAACTCTATAATACCTTGAAATATGAGTGGCCGGAAATCGTAGTGGATGCGGAAGTGGCGGAAAAGGCTGTCAAACCGATTCACAGAATGTTGGAAATCTCCGAGAAGTTAGGATTGTAATGAAGCGTTTGAAGACTTTTACCGATGAACGTGGCAGCCTTACCGTGGCTGAAACCGGAAAGGATTTGCCTTTTGAAGTAAAGCGGGCATACTGGATTTACGGTGTACCCGAGGGGCATGAACGCGGCAAGCACGCTAACCGTATCACCTATCAGTACTTGGTGGCCGTGAGAGGATGTGTGACAATCACCTTGGAAGACAAGGACGGACGGCGGACGTATGTGCTCGACGCACCGGACAAGGGGCTGCTCATTCCGCCGCTGACGTGGAACGAGCTGCTGCATTTCTCTGAAGATGCCGTGTTGTTGGTCTTGTCTTCCCAGCCTTACCGGCCTGAGATGTATATCAACTCTTACGAAGAGTTTCTGAGTATGATTCATGAATAGATGGGGGTGTGGAGATGGAAAGCAGATGGGAAATAAAGCGGTATAGCGATGTCTGTAAGGATGAATGGGACGATTTCGTACGGGATTCCCGTAATGGGACTTTCCTTTTCATGCGCGGTTATATGGATTATCATGCCGACCGTTTCGCGGACTTCTCCCTTATGGCTTACAGGGACGGACGGCTGCATGCTTTGCTGCCCGCACACTGTACGGCGACGGAGTTTTGCAGTCATCGTGGACTGACGTATGGCGGAGTGGTGACGGATGAGAAGATGACGGCTGCGCTCATGTTGGAGTTGTTTGGGGAAATCCTTCGCTATTTACGGACGTATACATCGGTTGGCAAATGGATTTACTCGCCCGTACCTTATATATATGCCCGTTATCCCAGCGAAGAGGATTTGTATGCGTTGTACCGCTTCGGGGCACGCCTGTCAGGCCGTAAAGTTTCCACGGTCGTTCCCTCTGCAACGGCTTGGGGATTCAGTACGCTTCGGCGACGTAAGGTGAAGCACGCCGTACGTGAGGGATTGTCCATCAGCCGTGATGAAGATTTTTCGGCCTTTTGGAAAGTATTGGAAGGGAATCTGATGGAACGCCACCAGTCGCGTCCCGTGCATACTTTGGAAGAAATCATGTTGTTACATCACCGGTTTCCACAACAGATATTGTTGTACAGGGTTTGTCGTGCGGAGGGGCGTACGGTGGCCGGTTGCGTGTTGTACGTGACGGAAAGGGTGGTTCATGTACAATATATCGGTTCCACTCCCGAAGGAAGGGCGTGCGGAGCCGTGGATTTGTTGTTCTACCATTTGATTCACGAGGCATACAAGGATGTTCCTTACTTTGATATGGGGACTTCCGTGGAGGAAGGTGGCCGTGTATTGAATGAAGGGTTGATATTCCAAAAAGAAGGTTTCGGCGGACGGGCAGTGGTGTATGATACGTACGAAATGGAGGTGTGAAAAGCCGTGTTATTTTGTGCGGCAAACGATTTTTCAATCTCCTGTGAATGATTTTCAGATCTGCTGAGAATGATTTTACGATGTACTGAGGGCTTTATGAATACCTCTCCTAATAGTTTTTTTGCTTGAAAAAAGGCTTCACCCATTCATACTGTTTGGATGACAAGCGGTTAAGGTGAACTTTGTGGGACAGAAGGTTTCACCGTGCCTTCACCGGAAATGCAGTGCCTGAATGATATAAAAAGTGTTAAGCCTTCACCTTAACCGTTTGTCATATAGGGAGTATGGAGGTTCCGTGAATGATAATTTCCTTGTGATTCCGGAAGGCGGATTGGGATTTGTGAGTAGGGAAATTAAAAGCTCGAAAAATTTCCCTGAAAGAAAAATAGTCGTAAATTAGCTTCCTGAAATGTTTGAAGTAAAGTCATGGTAAAATATTTGGATTTAAAGAAAATCAATGATTCTTTCGAACCGGAATTGTCGGAGGCTGTAGCACGGGTGGTACGTTCCGGATGGTATCTGTTCGGGAAAGAGGTGGAGACTTTCGAGCAGCGGTTCGCCCGTTATTGTGGAACCAAGTATTGCGTGGGGACGGGGAACGGACTGGATGCCCTTACGCTTATCTTTATGGCTTATGTCAGTATGGGGCGGATGAAGGCGGGAGACGAAGTCATCGTGCCGGCAAATACCTACATAGCTTCCATATTGGCGGTCATGCGTGCCGGACTCAGACCGGTGTTTTGCGAGCCTGAATGGGATACTTGCAACATAGACCCCGGGAAGGTGGAAAATTTGATTTCTGAGCGCACAAAAGCGGTCATGGTGGTGCATCTCTATGGCAGGGTGTGCCGGATGGATGAGATAAGCCATACGGCCCGTAAAAACGGTTTGTTGGTGGTAGAGGACTGTGCGCAGGCTCATGGAGCGGTGTATCAAGGTGTGAAAGCCGGTGCTTTGGGGAATGCCGCAGGATTCAGTTTCTATCCCGGTAAGAATCTGGGAGCTTTAGGAGATGCCGGGGCTGTCACGACTGGTGATAAGGATTTGGCCGAACGGGTACGCATGTTGGCCAATTACGGTTCTTCGGCTAAATATGTACATCCATACGTGGGTATAAACAGCCGTCTGGACGAGTTGCAGGCGGCGGTTTTGAATGTGAAGCTCGGGCGGTTGGACGAAGATAACGAACACCGTCGCCGGGTGGCTTGCAGATACATGAAGGAAATAAAGAACCCGGAAGTGGTTTTGCCACAAATGACAACCGAAGCAGATGCACATGTATTCCATATTTTTACGATATTCACTCCCGGATGTGACAGGCTGCGTGAACATTTGGAGCATTATGGCGTGCAATCCTTGATACACTACCCTATCCCACCTCACCGGCAAGGTGCATTATCAGCGTACGCTTCGCTGTCATTGCCAGTGACGGAACGTATTCATCGTGAGGAATTGAGCCTGCCGATGTCTCCTTTATTGACAGATGAAGAAGTCAATTCGGTGGTAACTGCCGTAAATACTTTTAATGGATAAAAGTGATTCGGTTTACGATGGCTTTTTTTCCTTCTGCATTGGTGGAGATGATATTGTAGACTCCTGAAGAGACTCTTTTGCCGCTTTGGTTCCGTCCGTTCCAAGTGAACAGACCGCCGTTGGCACGACCGGAATATACCAATTGTCCCGTGACGGTAGTGATTTTGACTTCAGCATTGAAGGTAAGCCCGTCTACTGCGATAACTCCGTTGTAGTCCGGTTTTACGGGATTGGGATACACACGTACGTTGCTTTTATCCAATTCTGAGGCAGGAGTATTGGCATCGCTCATATACGATACGAGCCCTAAAAAGGTACCTATCATGACTTCTCCGGTTTGCGGATTGACGGCTATGCTCTGTATTTCATCGGATATGAGTGGAGAGTTGTCCGTAGTGAAATGCTGTAATATTTCCTGTCCGTCTGCACTTACCAGGTAAACACCGTCTGCAACCGTCCCTATCCATTTCCGGTTGGCTGCGTCAATGGCTATGCTGCTGATATTAACACCGTTGAGCAAATAGTCGGCATAGTCTGTTCCGTCATTACGGGCGATTTTGATTTGGGTGAATCTGAAGTCGTCGTTTTGGATGAAGTCGTCCGGGTCTTCTATGACGAAGAGTCCCTCATTCGTGCCCACCCATATTTGATTGTTGAGGTCTTGTGCCATGCAATTGAAATACCACGGTTCGTACTTGACGCCGTCTTGGTTGATGATGATATTTCTTTTTATATGGATGTCATCGGAAGTATCTTCCAATGTCCCGTTGTAGTCCAGAGCAAAAAATCCTCCTTGTCCTTTTTCGTATCGTTTGGAATTAGTCCAAAGTCTTCCTTTTGAATCAAAAAGAATATGGGTGAAATTCGTGCCCATATTTAATTCTTGGTAGTATAATTTGGTCCACGTACGGTCGGGTTTAAGAACGACTAATATGGTATCCACTTCTGTATTGACCATCCAAAGATTACCTTCGGAGTCATATTGCAAGGCATCGCATCGCACATAGTTTTGCGGATCTGTTATTTTATCATTGATGACAGGTTTGAGTGGGCTGTTTGTCTCATCGTAATTTTTTATAAATTTCAAATCTTTAAATTCATAAAGTCCGTGCCCGGCGGAGGAAACATAATGATGTGTAGGGTCTTTCGGGTCTTGTGCAATGCTGGATGTGTTAGTATATTGATGTTTTGTTTGTTCCGCAATATTGTCTGCATTGAAGTTGTACCATGTGTCGTTTTCGTAGTATATCAAAGTTCCTTCTCTTTCTATATTATTATAATTTTGGTCTCCACCGGCGATAAGCAAACGATTGCCGTTATAGTGCATGTTGCAAAAATAGTCGCGGATGGGGCTGTTAGGCTGGATGGCAGATTGCGTGGCAGAGAGTGTCTTGCCTGAAAGAACATAAGGTTGCAATCCTTTTATGCCTTGGCTTGCCCAATATGTACCGTTGTTATAAACTAAATAATTGAATGGATTGTCTTGTTTGATTTCCTGTTTGTCTGTGACGTTGTTGAACAGATAAATATGGGAAGAGTTTCCGGTGAGCATGACGTCTTCGGAGCTAGAAAAAAATGAATAGCCTCCTTTTACCAAGGCTGTGGTTGTATAATATTGTTGGTCGATGGTGAATAACCCTGTACTCTTGTTATACCCAATCAGTTTACCTTTGAAGAATGTAAGTTCGTGGAAGAAGTTAGTGCTGGTGTGCTTCCAATTGTTTTTATCCAATAAGTTAAGGTTCAAGTCGCCTATGTTGAAACCGTTTTCCGAACAACAAAGGTAGATGTAATGTGCATCTGCCGTACAACTGTATACGTTCAAATTTAAGTCGTATGTAGCTTCGAACTCTTCTTTATCCGTATTCACCACGACTATACCAAAGTTCGTGCATATATATGCTTTTTCGTTTACTACGGAAACATTATTGATGATGAGGTTAGAATAGTTTTTGTCTTTTAACTGCTTCATGTTGACCACCTCATTGTCCGGATAGATTAAGTCTATGTTTCCGTTTTCATATACAAGAATAAGCTTTTGGCTTGCGTTGCTATATCGTATGAATTGTATTTTGGTGTCGTGCAATCCGTTAAGTCTATCGAACACGTAGACTTCCGTATCTTCGGTATTGTAACTGAAAAGATTTCCATTACAAAGAGAATATACTTTATGTCCTACCGGTATATTATAAGTAGATATTTGCAATGCCGGATAAGCTTTCCAAGAACCTATAGCCTGTCCGAACGAAATAGTCGTACAACCTATAAAGACGATAAGCCATAAAATATATTTCTTCATAAAATCCGATTTTTAAGTTTAAGATTCTTTTGTAAGATAATCACAGAGGGCAGCTACTGCACGTGCGCGGTGGCTGATGCGGTTCTTGATGTCGCTACCCAATTCGGCGAATGTGGTTTCATAACCGTCGGGTTGAAAGATAGGATCGTAGCCGAATCCGGATTCTCCTCTTTTTTCTCTGGTAATTTGTCCCTTCACAATTCCTTCGAACTGCCTTTCTTCTCCTTTTTCTATTAACGAGATAATGGTGCGAAATTGTGCTTTTCGATCATTTTTTTCTTCCATTTCTTTCAGGAGTTTATTCATGTTGGCTTGAGAGTCATGTCCTTGTCCGTCGGCATAACGTGCGGAATACACGCCCGGTGCCCCTCCAAGGCTTTCTACTTCCAGTCCGGTATCATCGGCAAAACAATCTAACCCATAATGTTCGTATACGTACCGTGACTTTTGTCGGGCATTGCCTTCAAGAGTATCGGCTGTTTCGGGAATGTCGGCATGACAATGGATGTCGGCAAGACTTAATATTTCGATACTATTACCTAAGATAGCTCTTATTTCTTCCAATTTATGGGCGTTGTTTGTGGCAAAAACAAGTCGTTTTTTCATGTTCCGTTATTTTATTTTTAATTTATCGAATCCTTCTCCATAGACACCTACTACATTACTTTGCGAAACAAAGGCTTTGGGGTCGATACGGTGAATGAGACGGAATATTTCTATACCTTCACGTCGTTTAGCCAAAACAACCAATACCTTCCTCGGTTCCTTGCTGTACCAGCCTTCCCCGTTAAGAATAGTGACTCCTCGGTCGAGTTGTTTGCCTATGGCTTCCGCTATCTCGTCATATTTGTTGGAAAAAATAAGAAACTGTACGGATTGGCGTGCACTGTTCATATAATAGTCCAACATAATCATGGAAATGATGAGTACGCAAAATCCGAATACTACCTTTTGCGATTCGTGAAATACAAAATAGCTGGAAGATACGATGGCAATATCGCAAAACATAAGTGCGCGTCCTAAACTGATGTCGCGGTATTTGTTGACAATGGCAGCTATGATATCAGTTCCTCCTGTACTACCATTACTTAAAAAGACAATGGCGAGCCCTACTCCTTCGCAGCAAGCTCCAAGTACACAGGCCATAAAAGTCTGATCTCCCAGAATCATAGGAAGTTGTCCGCTTTCGTCAGACAAAAGTTTTTGGAAAAGGTCGAATTCGAATGTCAGGGCCAATGTACCTACAATCGTTTTTAAACAGAAACGGAAGCCTAAAATTTTGATGGCAGCGATAAGTAAGGCTGCGTTAACCAAGAAATAAGTATATTGTACAGGAAAACCTGTGGCGTAGTATATGATAGCGGATACACCGGATAATCCACCGGTTGTAATTTGGTAAGGTAAGATAAAAGCGGTGAATCCTAATGCGTAAATAGTAAGTCCTATAAAAAGACTAATGTAATCTTTGGTTTCTTGCCAAATATCTTCTTTTGAGTATTTCATATTTATTGAATACAAAGATTTCTATATAAGAGACTACTTGAAAAACAAGTAGTCTCCAAAAGGTTTGACACTATTTTAATACTATATTTACGATGCGCTTCGGTACGATAATGACCTTGACGATTTGCTTGCCTTCCGTGTACTTTTGGGTTTGTTCGTCATTCAGTACCGTCTTTTCGATGGAAGCATTGTCGGCATCTGCGGGAAAATCCAGTGTGAAACGGGTTTTCCCGTTGAAGGAAATGCTCAGTTTCATGCTGTCTTCCGTCAGGTACTCTTCCTTCCATTCCGGCCATTCGGCATCGCATACGCTATTTGCTTCTCCCAGAGCATGCCACAATTCTTCTGCAATATGCGGAGCAAAGGGAGCCATGAGGATGACCAACGTGCGAAGAATGTCCCAGTTATGGCATTTTTGCTGAGAAAGTTCATTCACGCAAATCATAAATGCACTGATAGAGGTGTTATAAGAGAAAGCTTCGATGTCCGCGGTGACTTTCTTGATAAGCTTGTGCAACGATTTCAGTGCTTCCTTGCTGTCTTCCCCTTCTGTGGGCAGGAAATTACCGGTGCGGTCGTAGAACAAGGCCCAGAACTTCTTCAGGAAACGATGACAGCCGTCGATGCCGTTGGTGTCCCAAGGTTTGCTTTGTTCCACCGGACCGAGGAACATTTCATACAGGCGGAGCGTGTCGGCTCCGAACTTCTCTACTATCATGTCCGGATTGACCACATTAAACATACTTTTGCTCATTTTTTCAATGGCCCATCCGCAAATGTATTTGCCGTCTTCCAGAATAAATTCCGCATCGTGATACTCCGGCCGCCAGTTACGGAAAGCTTCGATGTCCAACATGTCGCCCGATACGATATTGACATCCACATGCAGGGGCGTAGTGTCGTATTGGTCTTTCAGGTTTAGCGAGACGAACGTGTTGGTGTCTTTGATACGATACACAAAGTTACTCCGTCCCTGTATCATGCCTTGGTTGATGAGCTTTTGGAACGGTTCTTCTTTGCAACTGTAACCCAAGTCGTGCAGGAATTTGTTCCAAAAACGACTGTAAATCAGATGGCCGGTAGCGTGTTCCGTACCGCCTACGTACAAGTCTACGTTTTGCCAGTAAGCATCCACGTCCTTGTCTACCAGTGCATGGTCGTTTTTCGGGTCCATGTACCGGAGATAATAGGCAGAACTGCCCGCAAATCCCGGCATGGTGTTCAGTTCCAACGGGAAAACCGTTTGGTGGTCGATACGTGAGTTTTCCGTCACGCAACGGTTTACGGTATCCCATGCCCATTTCGTGGCATGTCCCAATGGCGGTTCCCCGCTTTCCGTGGGGAGGAATTTGCTGACTTCCGGTAATTCCAACGGCAGGCAATCTTCGGGAATCATGTAAGGCATTTGATTTTTGTAATATACAGGGAACGGTTCGCCCCAGTAGCGTTGGCGGCTGAAAATGGCATCGCGCAAGCGGTAGTTTACCTTTACCCTACCCAATCCATGCGTTTTGACATATTCTTTTGTGGCTGCAATGGCTTCCTTGACGGTCAGTCCGTTGAGCGAGAAATCAATATAGGGAGTCACTCCGGCGCGTGGCGAATTGGTTACGATTCCTTCTTTGGCATCGAAACTTTCTTCACTTACATCGCAACCTTCCACCAACGGAATGATAGGCAAGTTGAAATGTTTGGCAAAGGCATAGTCACGGCTGTCATGTGCCGGTACGGCCATGATGGCTCCTGTCCCGTAGCCGGCCAACACGTAATCGCTTATCCAAATGGGGATGTTTTCGCCCGTGAAAGGGTTGACGGCATACGAACCCGAGAACACGCCGGTTACGCGGCGGTCGGCGATACGTTCGCGTTCCGTACGTTTTTTGGTGGCATCGAGATAAGCTTCCACTTCTGCCTTCTGGGCTTCGGTCGTAACTTCCGGTACCCATTCGCTTTCGGGAGCCAATACCATGAACGTGACGCCGAACATGGTGTCGGCCCGTGTGGTAAAGATCGTGAATTCCTTATCGCTGTCTTTTATTTTGAATTGCACTTCCGTGCCTTCAGAGCGCCCTATCCAGTTGCGTTGCGTTTCTTTCAATGAATCCGTCCACTCCACCGTGTCCAATCCATCCAATAAGCGTTGGGCGTATGCACTGACACGCAGGCACCATTGGCGCATCTTTTTCTGAACGACGGGATAACCTCCACGTTCGCTCACGCCGTCCACAACCTCGTCGTTGGCCAATACCGTACCGAGTTTCGGACACCAATTCACCATCGTTTCGCCCAAATAGGCGATGCGGTAATTCATGAGTGTCTCCTGCTGTTTCTTTTCGTCCATGGCTTTCCATTCGTCGGCAGTGAACCGCAGTTCCTCGCTACAAGCCACGTTCAAGCCTTCCGTACCATTTTTATCAAATGCCTTTATCAGTTCTTCAATAGGGCGTGCTTGCTGCCTGTCATTGCAATAATAACTGTCGAACATCTTCTGGAAAGCCCATTGCGTCCAATGGTAATAGGCCGGGTCGCAAGTACGTACTTCCCTATCCCAGTCGAAGCAAAAACCAATCTTGTCCAACTGTTCACGGTAGCGGTTGATATTGGCCGCCGTGGTAACGGCCGGGTGTTGCCCCGTCTGTATGGCATATTGCTCGGCCGGAAGTCCGTAAGCATCGTATCCCATGGGATTCAATACGTTAAATCCTTGCAGACGTTTGTAACGTGCGTAAATATCCGAAGCAATGTAACCTAACGGATGTCCTACATGAAGTCCTGCACCACTGGGGTAAGGAAACATGTTGAGCACGTAGAATTTCTCCTTGTCTTTGTTTTCCAAAACCTTGTAAGTCTGATGCTCCACCCAATATTTCTGCCATTTCGGCTCTATTTCTCTAAAATTGTATTCCATGTTATATATTGATATTTTTATTTTAATCCGTTTATAGAGTGATGCACGTTTATCCACGCGCCGGTGATTTCCACAATATACATTTTGTGATAACCGCCTTGTTTACCGTACCATCTTTCGTTGAGCGACGGGTCGAGGAAAGCTTCGGGAGCCAGATTGTCGGCATACAACTTCCTGCAGGCCAAAGCGAATCGTGCCTGTTCAAAAGTCACACATTTGCCGTCTTCAAGGGGATATGGCGTGAGTCCGCTTTCGAGTGTTTTGTCTATATCCCGTCCGGATTTTGAACCACACAAGTTATATACTTCACGCGCCTTGGGCGATTTCCCCAAGAAAGAGAGCGTCATGAAGTCGTTGTTTTCCGTAAATTCAAAAGTATAGCGTTCGGGACGAATGAATACGAAAGCTACAGGTTTGTTCCATAACCACCCTATTCCGCCCCATGATGCGGTCATCATGTTATATCGGTTGGCATCGCCAGCACAGACTAACATCCATTCTTTGCTGATCGTTTCGAAAAAATTCTCCGTAAGTTCAGAGACTTCTATCTTTTTCATGCTCTTTTCTTTTTATAATAAGGTGCAAAGATAGTGAAAGGCGAGCGCAGAGACAAATGAAAATGCAGTTTTCTGATTTGTCTTTGCCGAGCCACCTCCTATTTTCGTGGAAACAAAGATACGGATTTTACAGGTCGCAGCGAATATTTTCAGGATATTCCTTGACGTAAATCAAGAAAAAAAGGTTTCATGAGAATATTACGTCTGAAAGTATGCATCTTTCAGGAATATCGCGTAACTTTGCATTGTCTTAAAACAAGAGACGATATTGAAAGCATCGTGAGATGCAATAGATTAGGTATTAGATTGAGGTAAAAAAGATTGTTACAGTATAATGTTGAGCATAGGACTGCGTGAAGCAGTAGTTTAATAGGAAAAGCAAACGAATAGTTCGTTTATTGTTTATGAGAAAAATTTTGAGAGATTAAAGATTTGTTTGTCGGGGCTTTCCTCTTGTGATCTGAGGGTTGTCCCGTTTTTTGTATCTTGTAGAAAAACAGAATCATCCGTTTCAAATCAGAAAAAATAATCGTATTTTTGTGGTTGATTCTAAAAAGTTAACGATTATGGCAAAAGAAGGGTTGACCCCGATGATGAAGCAATTTTATGATTTGAAAGCGAAACACCCCGATGCGATCATGTTGTTCCGCTGTGGGGATTTCTATGAAACTTATTGTGAGGATGCTGTCGTTGCTTCTGAAATATTGGGTATTACCTTGACAAAACGTAGCAATGGCGGAAGGAACGGCGAACCGGTGGAAATGGCCGGCTTCCCTTACCATGCTTTGGATACGTATTTGCCTAAACTCATCCGGGCAGGGCGGCGTGTGGCCATTTGCGACCAGTTGGAAGACCCTAAGCTGACCAAGACATTGGTGAAGCGGGGGATTACGGAGTTGGTGACTCCCGGAGTTTCAATGAATGACAATGTATTGAGTTACAAGGAAAACAATTTCCTTGCTGCCGTACATTTCAATAAGAATGTTTGCGGCGTAGCCTTTTTGGATATCAGCACGGGAGAGTTTCTCACGGCAGAGGGTACGTCTGAATATGTAGACAAACTCTTGGGGAATTTTTCACCGAAAGAAGTGCTTTTCGAGCGTGGAAAACGGAATATGTTTGAGGGTAATTTCGGAACAAAGTTTTTTACGTTCGAGTTGGACGACTGGGTCTTTTCCGAACGTTCGGCTACGGAAAAGCTGCTGAAACACTTCGAAGTGAAAAATCTGAAAGGCTTCGGCATCGACCATTTGAAATGCGGCATCGTGGCATCAGGCGTGATTCTGCAATATTTAGAAATGACCCAGCACAGCCAGATCGGGCATATCACGTCCATTTCGCGTATCGAAGAAGAACGTTACGTCCGTTTGGATAAATTCACGGTGCGCAATCTGGAGTTGTTGAATTCCATGGTAGACGGTGGTAATTCTCTGTTGGGCGTGATAGACCGCACGATTACCCCGATGGGCGCCCGCTTGATGCGCCGTTGGATATTGTTTCCGTTGAAAGACGAAAAACCGGTCAACGAGCGTTTGGATGTGGTGGATTACTTTTTCCGCGAACCGGAGTTTAAGGAACTGATTAGCGACCAGTTGCATCTGATGGGCGATTTGGAACGCATCATTTCCAAGGTTTCCGTAGGACGGGTGTCGCCGCGCGATGTGGTGCAACTGAAAGTGGCCTTACAAGCCATCGAACCGATTAAGATAGCTTGCGAGCATGCTTCGGACGAGACTTTGAAGAGGATAGGAGAGCAGTTGAACCTATGTGCTTCCATCCGCGACCGCATAGCCCGCGAAATACAGAACGACCCACCTTTGTTGGTCAACAAGGGGGGAGTAATAGCCGAAGGAGTAGACCGGGAATTGGATGAGCTTCGCCATATAGCTTTTGAAGGTAAGGATTATCTGCTGAAGATACAGCAAAGGGAAACGGAACTCACCGGAATCCCGAGCCTGAAGATTTCCTATAACAATGTCTTCGGGTATTATTTGGAAGTGCGGAATACGCATAAGGACAAAGTGCCTGCCGATTGGATACGCAAGCAGACGCTGGTGAATGCCGAGCGTTACATTACCCAGGAACTTAAGGAATACGAGGAAAAGATTATGGGCGCACAGGATAAAATCCTGGTGCTCGAGACGAAATTGTATAATGACCTGGTGTTGGCCTTGGCCGAATTCACACCGGCCATTCAGATTAACGCCAATTTACTGGCACGGTTGGACTGCTTGCTGTCTTTTGCCCAAGTGGCACAAGACAACCGTTATATCCGTCCGGTGATTCAAGACGACGATGTGCTGGACATCAAACAAGGGCGTCATCCGGTGATTGAAAAGGAGTTGCCGGTAGGAGAACAATATATTGCCAACGATGTCTATCTGGACACGGAGAAACAACAAATCATTATCATTACGGGTCCGAACATGGCCGGTAAGTCAGCCCTGTTGCGCCAGACGGCCTTGATTACGCTTATGGCTCAGATAGGTTGCTTCGTTCCGGCCGAATCTGCCCATATCGGATTGGTGGACAAGATATTCACCCGTGTGGGAGCAAGCGACAATATTTCCATGGGCGAGAGTACGTTCATGGTGGAAATGAACGAGGCAGCCAATATCCTGAATAACATATCCTCGCGCAGCTTGGTGCTTTTCGACGAATTAGGGCGTGGCACGTCTACGTACGATGGTATCAGCATCGCGTGGGCTATCGTGGAATACATCCATGAAAATAAAAAAGGGAGGGCAAGGACGCTCTTCGCCACGCATTACCATGAGCTGAACGAGATGGAGAAGTTGTATCCCCGCGTGAAGAACTATAACGTGTCGGTGCGCGAAGTGGACCAGAAAGTCATCTTCCTGCGTAAGTTGGAACGGGGCGGAAGCGAGCACTCCTTCGGTATCCACGTGGCCAAGTTGGCCGGCATGCCGAAGAGCATCGTGTCGCGGGCGAATACCATATTGAAGGAACTGGAATCTGCCAACAGCAAGGATGTGATGAAAAACAGCCGTGGGGCAAAGCAGGTCATGCAGGCGGACAACGGCGTGCAGCTCAGCTTCTTCCAACTGGACGACCCAGTGCTGTGCCAAATCCGGGACGAGATATTGCATCTCGACATCAATAACTTAACTCCTATGGAGGCTTTGAATAAGTTGGATGGCATTAAGAAGATTGTGGGTGGAAAATAGTTTTTTGTGTGATTGTTTGCAGGAGGGCGTGGCGTAGTTTCTTTTCGGGAGGAATTTGTAATTTTCTGCGTATGTTGGAGCGTTGGCAATTGACATTAGATTCCTTTTTGTCGGTCAGGCTACAGATTTCTTTAAGTTGGTATCCTTTTAGTATCAAAGTAGCGATTTCCTGTTCAGAAGGAGACAATTCCGGAAAGAAGGATTTGATGTTCTGATAGTCTATTCGGGTTTGTTCGTGCCATTTTGCTATATGGTTTTCTATACTTTTTTGTCTTGGTGTGCCTTGGTTTTCTAATAAGATTTTCAGATATTGGTTGGTTTGCTGTTCTGTCAATCCTTGTGTGTGTGATTGCCGGATATAATGATTGATATGATTCTTGTCAATATTGAATAGGGATATCATTTCCTTTTGTATCTGCTCCAAGTTGTTGTTTATTTGTGTGATGGATGTGAGTTTTCTAGTCAGGTGGTATCCTAAAAATCCGGAAAGAATAAAAGTTATTACCAATACGCCATAAGTACGAGGCTGGATAGAGTCGTTCAGGGTAAAGCAACAGATGGTATAAACAATTAGCGATATCAGGGTTTGTATCGAAATGATAGACGGTTTTAAATGGCTGAGAGTAGAGAGAAAGATAATGCCTATGAGCAGAATCATGTTACCTATAATAAGTATGGCATAGTTTTGTAGAGTAAAAGTTATAAATAGCATTTCTGATATGCAAAACAGTTGGCATACTGACATAAGGCCGATAACAGCGTTTTCCAAATTTATGTATTTGCGTAGAAAAGCCAATAGTAAAAAGGTTATGAAGAACAAATTGATACTGTTAGCTATGAAATAATATTTTCCCATGGGGCCTGATAGTCCTATAAGGTTTAGTATCAGTAATAACCCTCCTCCTATACTCATATATATATATGAGCAGTCTTTGCTTCTCGATGAATGAATCACCTACATGGTGTCTGAGACTTACGAAGAGTTGGCGATGCAGTTTATTGTTTTTTTGTTTCTCCATATCGGTTTAATGAAAGTTATTAAATTCTCTTCTGTATTCGTTCCTGTAATACGGTTTTCAGGTTCTCTTCTTTTTTTAAATGGAGTTTGGCGCGTATTTTGGAACGTTGGCATGTGATGTTTGACGGGCTTTTACCTAATGTTTTGGCAATGTTTCCGGTTGAATGGTTTTCTAAAATAAGGCGGCATATTTCTTGCTGGGTTTCAGATAACATGGGTAACTTTTGGGCAATGATATTTTTCTTGTTTTGGGAGTGGGTGTACCATTCCGAGATATGCTGTTTGATGTCCGGCATGTTTTTCTTATCTATTAATCCATCCATCAGGCCGTTTATTTCTTCGGAGGACAGTTTCTTGTTTTCAGCCAGTTCCAACAAGCTGGTTAGTGCGGATTTGTCTAAGTCCAAAAGCGAGAATACTTCATATTGGGTTGCAACAAGTTGTTTATTGGTATGGCTGAGTTCATTTATGAGCTTGACAAGCCTGTTGCCTAAAAGGACTATAATAATAAGAAATACCGCTATGATCCAGAATATGTCGTTCAATGTAGGAATGTCAGTAATTATACAACATATCCAGAGGGATATTATAGTGGATGAAGCGATGAACAAAGGATAGAATTTTAAATAAGAAATCAGTGAGAGAAAGAGTAGTACGGTTTGTATGACCGTATGCACAACCACAAAGGGAAGGTTATCTTCATTGTTGTATGCCAAGAAAATCATTTGGAAAATATTGAAAGAATTACATAATACTAAGTGAGTGCATAAGGCTTGCTTCAGTGTGAATTTATGTGTTAGGAACAGTATGAATATTAATAATGAAGGGATACAAACCCCCATCTGTATGTAGGCCGAGAAGGCCGTTTTTGCACTAAACCCCTTGAATAAGGTGAAAAATATAAGTAGATACGTCGTTATCACGAAGTATACATATACTAATAGGCGTTGGTAGTCTATATGATTGTGTTCTATATATCCTCCAAAAAAACTCTTAATTTTCCGATGAAATCGATTAAAAAGAGAAAAAGTAGCCATAGTTATTAGATATAAATTTTATTCTATACAAATATAGCTATTTTAAGTGTATATGTTTGTCGTAATCCTGCTTTTTAAGGTATGTTAGTCTTATTTCTTCCGTTTGAGATTGAAATAGGTTGTTTTATTTTTCATTAAACTCTTTAAAAAATATAATTTTAAAATAAATTAATAAGGGGGATAATAGTGCCCCGATTCGTTTTGGAACAGGTTGTACTACCACGACTGTAGCACAATCTGGTTTTGATAGCGGATACAAGGTATTTTTTATTGAATAATTTTAATTATGTCGAATGAAAGAAAAATGTGATTTAATGTAGATGCGGCAGTATGTCGTAGTGGAGACGATGAGATTTGCATGCAATGCATGATTGCCTCTGAAGTATGGTAAGGAATGAACAAACCTAAAAATCAAAAATGTAAAAAATGAGAATGAAGAAAACAGTTACTACAGCATGCTTCATGTTGGTCTCGGGCGGAGTCTTATGGGCCTGGACAAACGGGGCATGGTTGCGAACAGGGCCGCAAGAGTGGCCGCGAGTCGAAAACATGACTCCTGCCGAGGCATCGCCTGCTGATGACACTGAGGCTTTGGAACAAGCCAAAGAAGCCTTGGAGAAATTGATGTCTGAAGCAGAAGTTAACAAAGACAGGGATGGTGCTTTGAAAGAAGCTTATGAGAATGCCGCACAAAAGTTGGCTAATGATTTAGCTACTCTTAAGGAGGTCGAGGATGCCAAAAATGATCTGAATGGGAAAATCAGTGAGTTTAACTCCAAAAAAGTCTGTTTAGACAAAATGGAGGAAGACTGTCAGAAAGCTTTGAGGTTGTATAATTACTATTATGATGATGCTGTTGTCACCGATTCGATATTCATAGAATCCAACTTTGGAGAGGATGCATCGAAGGTGGCAGACACACTGAAGTATATAGCGAATACGGTCTTGACCGTCGAAAAGGTGGAAGAGATCGGTAAAGGTACGGATTTGACTGACTTCTTGAAAATAGCAGAAGGTAAGTCGAATAATTATCTGGTGGAATTCAGCAGGATTCTTGAAGGCTATATGAATACGATTTTAAGTGGAGGACCATATGAAAGTCTGAAAACAAATCAGGCCTATACGGAAGTTTACAAATGGACGTATACAGAAAACGGTACGCTGTCATGTGTGGTATATAAAGAGGATGCCTTCGGTGAAATGACGATTGAGGTGAAAGACAGTACCGTTTCTTATTATATGATAAACGGCGAGACATGTAATTTGACAAAAATCAAAACATATTCCGATCAATTGGAGGATGCTATCCGGATGGTCGACTTGAAAGAGTTGACGAAAACGGACATTACGCAAACTACGAATACCCTTAATACATATTTCAAGAAGGACGAAAGGAATGACGACACACCGGCATGGAAGACAGTAAACGACCAGATTGAAAAGTGTAAATCGGCCAATGAGCGGGCGGATATCACTTACGAGGAGCTGGACAGCATAAGGGTGGAGATGACGAATTCCTTGTCAACCTTGAACACTTTGCGGACAGAAAACAGGAATAAACTGGAAGAAGAAATCGGGAAAGCCGAACTGTTACTGGCGCAAATAGTAGAAAGCGAAGACCGTAAGGATTTGTCTGAGGCTGTGAACCATGCAAAGGATGTCTTCAACGAATTGCCTTTGATTCTGTCTGTTTATACAGAAGAAGCCGCAAATTTGGATGCAAAGTATGCGGTGTCTAAAAATTATTATGACAATTTGGCCGTTACCTTGAACGGTAAGATTGAAGAGGCGCAACAAGGCAACGAGACTTGGCAAGATAGTGATTTGTCGGCAGCAATAACCCAAGCAGAAGGCGTTCATGCCGGAGCCGGTTCTTTGGGCGTGAAAGACAGCGAAATCAAGTCTGCCACGACAGCATTGGAAAAAGCCTGTGAATTGGCGGCGAACAGAGGCATGGCCAAGCAGCGGATAGCCGATTTGAAAGAGTGCCTGGCTACTTACGGCGACGAAGATGGCGCCTTGCAGGCTTTGATAGAGCGTACAGGACAGGTTACCAACGAGACTGCCGAAAAGCTGTGGAGCGACATCGATGCCAAAATAGAGGACAGGAAAAATGAGAGTGAGGAATGCAAGAGGAACTTGCAGGAAATGATTGATAAAGCCCAAAGCTATTACGACAGGTGGAACATCTCTTTGAGTTTGGAAACTTTGAAGACAACAATAGAATCCGCTAAAAAAACTCTGGGAGAAACTGAAAATATATCGGAGTTGAAGCAAGCTTATGATACTTTATATAAGGTGTATGACAATACGGGAGGAACTTCCGACCCCTATGAGTATCAGTTAGAACTTGAAAAACTTATCAATAATGCAACTGAATTAAATAAAAAGTATAATTACGACCCGTTGAAAGATAAGATTCTGGCTGCCGATGCTGTGAAAAACTCCTTGGAGACATACGTGCTCCAGAACTATATCGTGGCGTTGGAAAACGAAATTAAACAAACGTTAAACCAATACCAGATACTGGTAAAGAGGTTGGATGCTTATTTGATTGAAAGCGTATATGGCAAGATGGAAGAGCGTTATGCAGAGGATATTCCGGATAAGTATGCCGGCCGTATAAAAGAAGTGGAAGACGCTTTGGTTGCTGCAGATGATGAAAGCGGAGACCGTGTATGCACCGATATGAATGTGCTGAGCGGTTATCTGCGCGATTTGCAAACGATGGTGTCCGAAGCGGATGCCGAATGGCAACAGGCCGTGGCCGATTTGAAGAAGGCTATCGACGACACTAAGTTGAAATACGACCAGAATTATTCCAGTAACGAACCGTTGAACCAGGCCATTAAGGCGGCAACCGATGAGTATAATAACATCGACACCGATGAGCGTTATTCCGTGATAGCCAATGTGAAAAACATAAGAACCGATTTGGACAATGCGTTAATGAAGGTTGAAGGCACGGCACGAAGGGGCGTGGCTAATGACTACATAGGTATATATGACAAGTTGGTGAAAAATTTCGAAACATACGGTTCAGACAAATACTCCGTGCCTACGTCTAATGTGGGGCCTTACCTCGAAGAAAACAAAGAATTTGCCGACGAGTTGCGACAAGAAGGGTTGATAACCTATTCGTTGGAATTGCTGATAGAACGTCGTGACCGGATTAAACAGGTGGAAGAGGCCTACAACGCTTTCTGTAAGGCTAACGAGGAGTTGGCAGAAGAGATTGTGGTTGGCCGCGAAGAAATGGAGGTTTACTATGGTGAGCAAAGCGAAGGCACAGGACTGTACAAGGCTTTGGAACGTGCCGAATGGGCGCGGACGGAAAGTTGTTGCCTGGATTCTTTGGTGAAGTTCAGGTTGAACTTGAGAGATTCCGTAAGCGTGACGGTACGTAAATACCAGACCACCCTTTCCAACATGAAGTCTTTGCGTATCAGTGCCAAGAACAAACACGCGATGTACTATGGCGCAGCCGATCCGGATTCGGAAATTCTGGATATCTACAATATCGCTACCGATTATATTGAAAAAGAAGAGAAGAACATCTTTACGTTGCAAGCCATGGTAGAGAGGTTGGATACCTGTTATGCTTATGCGGCTGACAGTTGTGCGAAGAAAGAAACGGCCATTCAGGCAGTCATCGATCGTGCCAAAGTGTTGAACGCCCTGATGGCAAACCTTGAATTTGGCGATAAAATCTCGAACGCTATCAATGCCCGTTATGCCATGGATGCCCGCATCGCAGCCATCACCGGGCAGATGGAAGTGTTGGAACAGGCTTATGAAGAGCAACTGGAACTTTATGTAGAGGCTGCCGATGCCATGCGTAAAACAGTGGAAACGGCGGCGGAACTGCTGGAACGGACTGCCGACGAAAGTCTGGCCGGACTATTGGCACAGGCCGAGGATATGGTCGGACATCTTGACCCGATGGAAGAAGGTGCCGTGGTGTATGCCGAACTTATCGCAGCCACCGGCTCTCTGAAAGGGAAAGTAGACGAACTGAACCAGATGCTGGCCGACAATCTGGCGTGCCTGCACAAGGCTTTGGCCGATGCCCGTGAGGACGCACTGTCCAAGCATGTTTTCTATTATGGCGCAGACCGGGAAAGTTCTGAAATCATGGACGTTTACCGCCGGTCGGAATCCTATTTGGAATATACAGATACGATGGCGATATGCCTGATGACCGACACCGTGAGCCGTTGCCACAGGGAAGCATCGGTAGCTTGCTCCAAGAAAGAGGCCGAGATTTTGGATGTGATAGGCAAGTCCGAACCCTTGGTGGTGCTGATGGCCGACCAGACCATTGCCGAGGCCATCAGCCGCAGTCAGGATGCGCTAGAAGTGGAAGACGGACGCATTCCGGCATTGGAAGCCGTTTGGCCCGAACTGTCCGAAAAGTATAAGGACAATGCCGCCTTGTATGACCGGGCTATGCTTGCGCTCAACGATTCCATTATCCGTGCGGAAGCCTTGCTCTTGCAGGTGAAGGACGAAGCCCTGAAAGCAGCCGTGGCACTGGCCGAAGGTGCCTTGTCGCGTGCTGATAAGACCAGCGAGGCTGCCACTCTTTATGCAGACCTGCAACTGACAACCGTGGGGCTGGCCAAAGAAATAGAGCGTGTGCGCAAGGAACTGGAGGCTACCTCTATTTATAAGGTATATGCCGATTCCGAGGAAGTTCCGGTTTATACCTTGCAGGGAAGGTTTGTGAAGAAAGTGCGTCTGGCCGACGAAGATGCGTTCCGCGGCATGCCCGAAGGTATTTATATCGTGGGAGGCAAGAAGATGTATATCAAGGAAAAATAATCAATTTAAAACAATAATTTATGAGACAACAACATTTAAAGAAATGGAGATGGCTGTATGCCTTGTGTCTGTTCTTGGGGACGGCGATACCGCTACAGGCCTACGATATGAGCGCAGGCGATATCTCGTCTTCATTTGATAAGTCGACAGGGGCTTTCGTCATCACGATCCCTGTTTATGACGATGACGGTAAGGATGAAGGGTTGCGTTATAGTGGAAATTCCAAAATCAGAATTAAAGTTGGGAATGGTAGTTATAAAACGATTGTGCATTTGTATTCGTTTCCCGGTTATGGTGATCCGCAGGGTGATGCTTCATGGTATTGGGTGAAAGCCTGGAGAAGCTCTGAGGCAAATGACTATATCGATCAGGTAACCATTGCCGGTAACGGTAGCCATTCGAACAATACGGAAAGGGAGGTGCCCGACGGCAGACCATGGGCGGATGAAAATTGGACAAATGTAAATTCGGACAAGTCCGGATCCAAAACGTATGCCACGTTGAGGTTCTATCTGAAGGAAGAAGCCTTGTCCCAGAAATGTGAGTTTGATATCTATCTCGAGGTTGATAAGAATAATGCCAGTGATTATAACATCACTGCAACGAAGACCAAGACCGAAGCATATGAGTTCAAAGTTCCGGATGTTTCCGATAAAACCGTGCCGGGTAGTAAGGAGGGACATGTTCAGGTAAAAGCTTCAGGTGCGTCTTCCGGTGTCGGGAGTCTACAGTATACGTGCAATCTTGGCAGCCCGACTGCCAATAACCTCTTTAATATCAAGCTGGATTCAATCGAACAGAAAGGCGAGATGAAAGCTGTTTATAGTTTTAAGAGATTTAAGAAAGCTGATTATACGGTTTCCAAGAAAACGGATTTCATTGTGCCCAAATACAACAATGTGAACACCTTTACGGCCACTCAGGACAAGAATGGCGCCACTTTGTTGAAGTGGACTGTTGCCGGTAAAGAAGACGGAACCATGCTCGACGGTGGTACCGGCGGATTTATCATTGAGAAAAGGATAGAGGGCAGTGACGAGACTAAAAAATTCACGTTTGAAAAAGATTCGACGTTCCTAGACAAGGAAACGATTCATAATCCGAATCAAATAGTGACGTATGAGATTTGGCGTGAGCTTCCTGCCAAGTGGGGCAAATATCTCTCTAAGAAAGCTTCTATCAATAAAACACAGGAGCACAGCAAGGTGGATTCTTTCGCCACGGCACGGTTGATGGAGGCGCGTCAGGTGGAGTTGAAATGGTATTGGGACTACAATCCCGAAGGAAACGATGTGGTGCTCGAGGACAAGGCCAAGTTTGTCCTTACTCCCAAAATGTCTGTCGACGGGGATATTTTCACCGAGGAGGAGGAAATCATTTTTGACTGCAAGGACTATCTTTCCGCCCGGCAGGTCACCATAGGCGGCAAAAAGTTGATAGAGTGCGTCGACACGGTGCTGATTCCGCAAAGTTGCGTGCTCTACAATTGGACTATAAGGATGAATCCCGGCGAGGATCACGACCATGGCGGGATGTATAAGGAGCAAAGTCCCGTGGCGGTGGAAAACTACCTAAAAGCAAGGAGAGATACGCTGGATGCGGCCGGAGAACTCATCTGGGACACCATTCCCGGGGGATTGAACGATTCCGAAGTGGCCAGCCTGGAGTATTTCAAGTCTTCCAAGGGTTATTTCGGCGACCGCGTGGAACTGGACTGGAAAGTGGGCAAAGGATCGGGCTCGTTGGACGTGTTCTCTGTGCAGCGGCGTGAGTATGCCGGCAAGGACAACACGGAGGATTTCGTGCAGATAGGTACTGTGGAAGCTATCAGTGGTGTGGTGAACTATTCCTATACCGACACCAAGGCCGTTCCAGGCAAGGTGTATGAATATATGATAGAAGGCTCGAAGGAGTGTGCCAACGAAGAGGTGAAGACCCACGATTACAGTTATGGTTTCTGTACGGCAACGGGCAACATCTTCGGGCGCATCACCTTCGAGAGCGGGCAGGGTGTGCCCAATGTCGAGGTCAGTCTGGAAACCACGGCCGACATCAGCGGCAAGAGCTACCGCATGACCGGTGAGTACTATCTGGAAGTGAATGACTCCACGTTCCTCAAAAACAAGAAGGAAAATGACGGGGATAAGGATTTCATTGTCAGATCCGACAGCCTGGCTTTCCAGTTGTTCGCCAAGCTGGACGATGCCGCCTTGGTAGAGAAACAGACGCTGCTGGAAAAGCCCGGCATGTATGAACTGTATGTCCGGAACGACTCTCTTCATTTCAAGGTGGGCAGTCTGGAACTGAAGTCGGATTCCCTTATCAGCCAGTTGACCAAAAGTTTCGATTTCATGCAGATCACGGCGGTGAGCAGCCCGGACAGTTTACAGCTTTATGTGAACAACGTCAAGGTGGCGTCGTGTCCGCAGACGGAATTCCTGCCTGAGTTCGGCGGCCACAACTATTTTGCCATGGGCCGCGGCATGAAGGGATATATCGACGAAGTGAGAGTCTGGAGCAAGTCGCTCACGCAAGAGGAGATAGCCAAGACTTATGACCGTTACCTCTCGGGCGACGAAGAGGGCCTGTGGGCTTATTGGAACTTCAACCACTCCACGGGCAAGGAGTTCTATGACTTTGCCCATAAGGAAACGCGCTATTACGGCCATGACGGGCGCATACGCAAGAACGGTGAAAACACCGTTTATATAGAGGATGCCGAAATGTCCGGCCTGCCGGAGCATACCCCCTCGCGCAACCAGTTGAACTATAAGGACTATACGGACGAAGAGGGTTCTTATTACATCTCCGGAGTGCCTTATACGGGCAACAGTACGCTCTATACGGTGAGGCCGGTGTTGGGCTCACATAAGTTCTCGCCTACGCAGACACCGGTGACGCTGAGCGGGACGAGTGTGAACCACAAGACCGAGTTCGTAGACGAGTCTTCGTTCCCTGTAAAGGGTACTGTGACCTACGAAGGCAGTACCATTCCGGTAGAGGGCGTGCAGTTCTATATAGACGGCGTGGTTTGCTCGGACAGCAAGGGCAACATCATCACCACCGACGCGCAGGGCGAGTTCAGCATCTCGGTGCCCGTGGGTTTGCATGAGGTGAAAGCCGTGTTGGCCAACCATATGTTCAAGAACGGCGGACGTATCGTGGATGACTACGGCAAAGACATCAACTACCAGGACGACCGTTACTCTACGGTGAAACTGACCGACCAGACGACGGTGCGCATGATAGGCCGTGTGGCCGGTGGTGTCGTCCAGGAAGCCTTCAAGGTGGGACACTCCCTTTCCAAGAATAACTTGGCAGAAGGGGTTTCCATCCAGTTGACGTATGAAAATTCGGCTTACTACCTGAACAAGGATAATGACAACGACCAGACGAAGACGCATTTCCTGCCAGGTAAGTGGAGAGATGAGGGGCGCCAGGCCTATACGAATAAAGTGTTCTTCAAAGGCGAGAGCAACGTGATGACGATTTATCCGAACACGGAAACGGGCGAGTTCGTGGCCGACCTTCTTCCGATAGACTATGCGGTGAAGGTGAACGTGCCGGGCTACGACAACGTTTCGGGCAACAACTCCAAGCTGAGCTTGTCCAACGCCTTTATCGTACAAGACGAACTAAATCAATATACGGATTCCATTCTGGTGAACAACAAGTATGAGAAGAGGGACTATTCCGACACCGTGAGGTACAACCACAAGCAACTGTTCATAGCCCGCGTGAAGCCGGTGGTCAATGTAGAGCAGGTAAGTGGCAAGACATCGCTCGGCTACTTCGGCGACGAGAAGGCTCCGGCGTTGGTATGGAGCGAGGAAGGTACGAAGACACAGGAAGTGGAACTTTACAAGGAAGACGAGACGACAGGCGATGTGGCCTACACGCTGGGACTCCCCATGTTTACGCAGGGCAACACCTATAAGTTCAAGGCTTCGGTGTATGAAGAATATCATTATTATGACGAGTCCGGTAACGTGATGGAAGATGTGGTGACCGACAAGGTGCCCAGTCAGGACGCCGTGGTGAGTTTCCAGTCCACCATGTCAGGCTCTAATGATTTCGTAAGCGTGGAAGCCGATTCCACGGGTGTGGCTTATTGGAACTTTAAGGGTGCGAAAGTGGATCTGACCAGTGCCAGTGCCAACCTGAACGTGAAGGCCACGGTGGGTAACAGCGACAATGCCACCTCCATCTCATGGGTCAGTCCGTTCGACAAGGACAACCTCTTTATCACGCGGGGTACCGTGAGCAAGGGCAACGACTTCGTGACAGCCGGTCCGGACAAACTGTTGGCCGTGTTACGCGACCCGCCGGGCAGCAACTCATATTCTTACCTGGAAAAGGGTACGACCTTTACCGAAACTTCCAGTTTCACGGGAACGACGACGATGGACGGTGAAGAAACCCTGGTGACGGACGTGGGTTATGACCTGATTACCTTTACCGGAGTGGGAGTGGGAACCATCAATCAACTGGAACAGTCGAGCGGAACGGAGGTCTCCCTGACCCATACAACGGAATGGGAAGACTCGGAAACGAAATCCTCGACCACGACCATCAACACCACTTTCACCACCAGTGACAGCGAGGACTACGTGGGCGCGATGGGCGACGTGTTCCTGGGTTATTCCACGAACCTGTCTTATGGTACGGCCGATGCCATTACGTTGGTAAGTGCGGATCAAATCGGAGTGGATAAAAAGTATACGGATGTGTATGAAGTGGCCGGTGAGGGCGAATACCGTCTGGTGAAGACCACTTCTTTCAATACCGGTACGAGTTTTGCCACGTTGTTTGCCTATCCGCAGGCACATATAGAAAACCGCCTGCTGCCCGAAATGGAAACGTTACGTAACAGCTTCTTACGGCAGCAGAACGAAATGACCGAGGCCGGATTCCAGGCTGAGGCCAACGCGACAAACCAGCCGATTTATGTGTCCCTGCTACCTGTCAGTGACCCGAATTACGCCAAGAGTAACAGCGACGAGGTGTTCAAGGAACATGACGACTATTACACGAACGAGGGCAAGTCGTTGTTCAACGGGCCGAGCTATAAAATCTATTTCCCGGCAGAACAAGTTCAGCGCACGGATACCATTCATGCCTTGAACCAGTCGATGGATGCCTGGATAGCCCGTTTGAGAGACAATGAACGGGCCAAAGTAGAAGCCATCGAAAACGGAAAGCTGATACAGAACTTCTCCATGCAGGCCGGTGCCACGGTGGAATACAGCAAGGGGTATTCCAATGTGGAAAACACCAGCGAAACGTTCAGTTTCGTGGTCGGCGGGGGATTTGCCACCGATGTGGAATTCAATGCCATGGGCTCGGGCTTCAAGATTGAGTTCAACGAGAGTGTGTCCAGGACGGAAGGTAATACGACCGAAAACGAAGAAGAAGCCGCGGTAAATGTGGGCTTCGTATTGGCCGATAGCGGAAACGACTATCTTTCCGTAGACGTTTATGATGAAGGGGGAGGAAAAAATGCAGACGTGGGCACCGGAGACATCGACTCCAAGGACCTGAACCTTTCCACTTTCATTTTCCGCACGCGTGCGGGTGCCACTTCCTGTCCGTACGAAGACGAGGAGGTGACGAAATATTACGAGAAGGGTACGGTCATCAGTGAGAAGACGCTGCAAGTCGAAGTGCCCGAAATCGCGGTTGAAAATGCTTTTATCGAGAATGTGCCTTCTGGTGAACCTGCCTACGTGACGCTTTACCTGCGTAATAACTCGGCAGTAAACGAGGATGCGTGGTTCAACCTGATTGTGGATGATCAAGCCAACCAGAGTGGTGCCGGATTGAAGATGGACGGTGGTGCCATAGGAAACGGACGCACGATACTTGTGCCGGCGGGCGAAACGCTGACCAAGGTGCTTGAAGTGACCAAAGGCCCCGGCTTGAACTACGACAATCTGCAACTGGTGTTGGCTTCGCAGTGCCAAGGTGACCCGACAGCCAATTTCCCGGCCATTGCGGACACCGTGACTTTCACGGTTCACTTTACGCCCAGTTGCTCGGATGTGAAAATCAAGACTCCGGCCAATAATTGGACTTACAATACGGAATTGCCGGTAGTGGACGTGAATGGTGTGAAGAAGCATTACATGAATGTGGACATCACGGATTTCAACGTGAACTATGATAATTTCAAGAGCATCAAACTACTGTATAAGCCTTCGAGCGATTCGGAAGAGAATTGGGTGACGTTGATGAACTATTTCAGTGATGAAAAGTATTACGAGGAAGCCATCAAGCAAGGCCTGAATGCAGAGATGATCCAAGCGGAAGACAAGGGTACCATCCGTTACAAGTGGTTCCTGGACGACATGCCCGACCAGCCTTACGACCTTTGTGCCGTATCGGTGTGCAACATCAACAACGTGGACGTGGAGAACTTCTCTGAAATCCATAGCGGTGTGAAAGACATGTACATCCCGCGTTTGTTCGGCACGCCCCAACCTGCCAACGGCATCCTGACCATCAAAGACGATGCGAAGATTACCTTCAACGAAGCGATAGCTGCCGGTTATCTGACCGACAACAACTTCAAGGTGACGGGTGTGAAGAACGGTACGGAAACGTCCCACTCCGTGGCAGTGGAAACAGACGGCAACGACAAGTTCGAAAGCGAATTGAAACGCAGTTTCCGCGGCAAGGACATCACGCTGGAAGCATGGATACAGCTTCCGGTCGACCAGGATGCTACATTCTTCCGTCATGGCGAAGGCGAAGATTCTTTGGCTTTCGGTATCACGTCCGACCGCAAGCTGAAGGCTGTGGTGAACGGTAATGTTTACATCTCAGACAAAGTGGTTTCTACCGAAGATGAAATCAATAACTATTTGGACAACTGGCATCATGTGGCTTTGGTTTTGGACCAGCAGGAAGACGGTGAGTCCGCAGGACGCATGGTGATGTACTACGACTTCAAGGCACGTATGGAACGTTCGGACATTCCGGCTTATACCGGAGCATCCAACTACACGTTGGCAGAAAAGCTGAAAGGACGGATTCACAATGTACGCGTATGGACGGAAGCCCGTACGGCTGGGCAAATCCAGTCCCAGAGCAATGTGCTCCTGAGTGGAAACGAACAGAACCTGCTTTCTTATTATCCGATGGACGAGGCCGAAGGCACTACGTTGAAAGACAAGGCCCGCGGCCTGAACTTGGGCATGAGCGGCGGTACGTGGATTCTGCCGGAAGGCAAGAGCCTGCAGTTGAACGGTGTCAATACCTACCTGAAACTTTCTTCCGGAAGCTCGGTCGTTATAGACAAGCAGACAGACTATACGATTGAACTCTGGTTCAAGGGAGACCATACCAACAAGAATGCGACCCTTCTGGCCAACGGACGTGCCGACGGCAATGACTGGGGAGGTTCTGAAAACCTGTTCTTCTTAGGATTCAAAGACAGCAAGCTGACATTCTGCAGCAACGGCCAGGTTCCGTTGGAAGCCAAGGGCAATTACCTGGATGACAACTGGCACCACGTGGCCGTGTCGGCCAACCGCATGACAGGACGCGTCCAGCTTTACGTGGACGGCGAACTGAACACCTATGCCGATGTGACGGACTACGGGCAGATAGCTTCCGGATATATCTATGCCGGAGTGACGCCGGTGATTGTCAACGCAACCACCAACACGTATGAGCACCACTTCAAGGGCTGTCTCGACGATCTGCGCATCTGGAACCTCTATAAGGACGAGAAATCGGTGAACGAAGGCATGCGCATGAAAGCCGACAGCACGGCAATAGGACTTTTGGCTTATTACCCGTTCGAGGCTCACGGTGTGACGGAGCAGAATATCCCTGTTGTGAGGTTCTCGCTCAAGGATATGAAGAAGCAACCAGCCACATCATCACCAGTGCCCGATGCCATTGCAGTTATCGGAGATGTAGAAGTAGCTTCGGTAGACAATCCGGAGGACCGCGGCATGGTAGAAGAAGTCATGATGAATTCTGCCATTGCACCGGTGAAGGACAATGGCGGTGTGACAGACTTGTTGTTCGACTTCGTGGTCAACAACGACGCGCTTATCGTGACATTGAAGGAAGATCCTGCCAAGGTAGAAAAGACTACGGTGACCTTCTCTGTATCCGGTGTGCGTGACCTGAACGGCAACCGCATTGCTTCGCCAATAACTTGGACGGCTTATATCGACCGCAACCAGTTGAAGTGGGGCGAGGATGAAATCAGTCTTGAAAAGGGTGTGGACGAACCTTTGAGCTTCACGATGGAAGTGGTGAACAAGGGCGGTAATACGGAAGATTATACTATTAGCAATTATCCTTCATGGATAGATGTGGAACCGGCCAGCGGTACGCTTACTGCAACACAAAGCCAGAAAGTAACCTTTACGGTGGATGAAAGTGTGAATATCGGTACGTATAACGAAGTGTTCTACCTGACGAACAGCGAAGGTGTGTCCGAACCGTTGAACGTGACCTTGAAGGTGAACGGCAAGAAACCGGATTGGAGCGTGAATCCGGCTGACTACAAGTTCAACATGAACGTGTACGGCCAGCTCAAATTGAACGGCAAGTTCTCCAATGATACGGAAGACTTGTTGGCTGCATTCGAAAACGATGTATGCGTAGGTGTGGCTACCAACGAGTATATCAAGGTGAACGACATGTATTATGCGTTGCTGACCGTGTATAGCAACAGCGGTTCGCATGAGAACCTTGAGTTCAAGATGTGGGATGCTTCCACGGGACAGACTTATGTGGCTTCTCCTGAAAAAGAAATCGCATTCCGCGCGAATACGATTGTGGGTTCTCCGAAGTCTCCGGTCGTATTCTCCAACCTCGACCTGGTACAGCTCGACGTGGCTTTGGAAAACGGTTGGACATGGACATCGTTCAATGTAAGCAACGACAAGATGGCCGATATCTCCGAGATATTGAGGAACAACGAATGGGCTTCGGGCGACGAAGTGAAGCGTGAAGACGGCGGTGTAAGTACGTATGGTACGGAAACCGGATGGGTCGGTTCGCTCCGTTCGTTCGACAACGAGGGTATGTTTATGGTCCGTTCTTCTTATGCACAGACCTTGAGTGTGATTGGCAAGCCGGTAAATACGGCCGACAATATTCTTACCGTCCGCAGCGTGAACGATAAGGGTGTGGCCGTATGGAACTACATTCCTTATCTGGCCCAGAAGAACCTGACGTTGAACGAGGCTTTGGCCGGTTATGAAGCCGAAGAAGGCGACGTGGTGAAGAGCCAGAGCGGTTTTGCCATGTACAACGGCAATCTGGGCTGGATCGGTTCATTGACTTACATGCAGCCCGGTAGAGGCTATATGTTGCAGCGTATCGGTACGACCACGGCTACCTTGCAGTATCCGTCGGATAATACGCAAGGAGGACGTGCGAACGTGAAGACACGTTCAATGGGCAATGAACCGGAAATGGTTGATTACGGAGTGGCTAATACCAATTATGCACGTACCATGTCTATGGTGGCCACGGTGGAAGGCATAGAGGTGAACGAAGGCGACGTGCTTAAAGCATACGCCAACGGGGAACTCCGTGGCGAATCGCCGGTTATCTGCCGTGGAGAAAGCGATGAACCGCTCTTCTTCCTGTCTGTAGCCGGAGAACAGGCCGAGTCATTCGACGTGGTTGTGGAGCGAAAAGGCGAAGTGGTGGCATCGGCAGCCGGTGCAGGCAACTTCAAGGCCGACGATGTGAAAGGATCGTATGACAATCCGATTGTGATTTCATTCGTAGATCGGAACAGTCAGGCTGTCTATCCATCTCCGTTCTATAACGAACTCTTCATACGCAAACAGGTAGATCCGAAAGCCAAGGTGATAGTAACCATCAATGATACGAAGGGAACTACGGTAGCCATCTTTAGGGATTGCAACCGAGACGGACAAGTGGATATCCATTGGACCGATGCCTTGAACATGGCTCCCGGCGTTTACATGGTGAATATCAATGTCAACGGTAACGATGACGTATATAAAGTGATTAAAATTAAAAGATAAGTCAAATGGAATATAAACATTTAAAATATATTTTTCTGGGACTTGCATCTGTTTTCTTTGCCGCTTGTACGGAGGAAGACGACAATGTGAAAGTTCCTGAATATACAAAATTTGAAAACCCCGGTTGGATGCCGGCGGCGGGCCCTGTGCCCGCCACCGCACCTACCGACTGGACCATAGAGTTCGGTGGGGGAATGCAAGCCCCTTCTTGGGAAGTCGTGAAGGCATCGCCGATGCAGGCTCCCGACTGGCAGGCTCCCGATATGTTCATTTATCCGGCCAGTATGACGGCTGTGATCCGTATGTCGGACTATATCCGTCCCGACATCACACCGGCCGACCGTTTGGCTGCTTTTATCGGACAGGAATGCCGTGGTATCGCGCAGCAGGTAGAGAATGCACAAGGAGAAGTTTTTTATCTGATTCAGGTGAAAGGCGAGCAAGCCGAAATGGGAAAAGTGGAGTTCCGGTATTACAGTGACCGGAAGAAGGAACTGTTTGTTGCAGCCGAGCAAGTGGCGTTCGAATCAGACATCACTTTGGGCAGCATGGATACGCCTCGTATGTTCACTTGGAATTCTCAAGGCGAGCTGCCTTATTACATGGACTTGGAAGTGAAAGTGGATTTGTCGGCTTTCGACCAGGGAGCGGTGGCAACTGGCGACATGGTGGGTGCTTTCGTCGGGAATGAATGCCGAGGGGTGGGACATGTTTCCGAAGAAGACGGGGCCTATATATTCCGTTTCCGCGCATGGGCTCGTGAAGAGACCGAGAAACTGACGTTACAATATTACACTTCGGATTTGAAAGACATATATGTCTATGGACCGGCCTGTGATTTCCTGCACACGCAGACGCAGAAAGTCGTGATGGACTTGAGGGAACATGGTTATATGGATCTCTATGTGGCTTTGCCCGACGTGGTGCGGCCTTATATGTCGGGAGCTGACAACGTGGCGGCTTTCGTGGGCGATCGTCCGTGTAGCATCGTGCAAGATGGGTTGGACGGCCATTACCTGCTGAAGATGAAAGGTAGCGCCGGTGATAAGATGTCTTTTCGTTATTATTGCGATTCGCTGAAACATGTGTTTGTCACGGAAGAATGCGCACGGTATACCGATGCTACCTCATGGGGCAGTGAGGCCGAATACAACGTGTTGCCGTTGGAAACGGCTTTCAAACTCGTTAATATGCGTGCTGTCTTCACGGTGGATTACTATGAAGCCATCAATACTGAGTTGGCCGAGGGCGACATGTTGGCGGCTTTTGTGGATGATGAATGTCGTGGGGTAGCCCGGGCTGAACGTTACGACGGACGTCTTATTTTCGATATGGATGTGACCGGCACGTTAGGCGTGGCCGAACAGTTCACTCTGAAGTACTATCACGTGGGCAACCGTTATATGTTCACTTGCGCTAAGATGTTTGATTTCGAAGCAGGCGGTTCTATCGGAAGCCGTAACCAGCCGATGGGGATCACATTGCAAGTCGTTGAATAATAATAGAGAAAATCATGAAGATAAGACAAATAATGATAGCGTCCCTGCTTCTGTTTTCGGGCACGAAAGCTTTGGCCCAGCCGGAACGGGTGTCTGTATGGGACGGATTCGGAGATAATGTTTATATGGATGCCGGTGTAGGCGTGCAGGCTCTTTTTGCGCCCGGCTGGCAAGATATAGCTTTTGGGAAACAGATTACCCCTGCTTTAAACTTAGGGGTTGGAAAATGGATAACCCCTTTTTGGGGGCTGCATCTCGATGTGTTCGGTTATAGCCAGAACGGCTATCGTGGAACGCCGTTGGACAAGGGAGTGGAACCTTTCTCTCCCTTAAACAGGGTAGACGTGGGCTACGACGGTTCTTTCCGCTATTACCTGCGTTATTTGGGTGTGCGGGCGGATTTTCGTCTCAGCTTGCTCAACCTGATTACAGGCTGTGAACGGGAAGGGGCTCTTTACGATTTGGTCCCTTTTGCAGGTATGGGCTACAAGCATGCTTTTGCTTATCGGGGAACCACGCGTGAGAACCTGTTTACAGGCCATGTGGGCGTCCGTAATCGTTTCAGCGTACACCGCCTGCTGGATGTCAATGTGGATGTGGTCAGCGAGTGGACAGACAATTATGTCAATCCCACAAAGGGCCGTTATATGGCCTCGGTGGCGTTGAGTGCCGGAGTGAGTGTCTATTTAGGACGCCGGGCTTTCCGCAAACCGGTGATTACGGTACCTGTCGAGGCTGTGCGTTACCGTGTAGATACGGTATTGGTACGCGAAGTTGAGGTTCCGGGCAAGGATAGGGTGATAGGTCGAGTGAATGCCGACAGTTCCAAGTGGAACGTGGTGATGGCTTCCATCCGCTTCTCAGTCAATAGGAACAAGCCGAACGAGGGGCAGGAGACCCAGCTCTACGAAGTGGCTCGTTTCTTGCATGACAATCCCGGGGCAGCCGTGTGTGTGGAGGGCTATGCCGACGCCACGTCCGGTTCCGAAGCCTACAACCGTGAGCTGGCCGGCCAGCGTGCGGAATATGTGAAAAAACAGTTGGTGGATAAATATGGGGTAAGGTCCTCGCAGGTAACCACGAAAACTGTCGGTACGGACGTGCAGCCCTATAAGGGGGAGCCTGTATGGAACTGTGTGGCATTGATACGTCTGGTAAAGTAGTCTTATAAGAATCCGGAATGAAAAAGCCGTCTCATGTGTGATATGGGACGGCTTTTTCTGTTATATTTGCAGTTAGAAAGATTTAAAAGCGATGTGATATGGAAAAGAATACTGTATTGATAACCGGCGCTTCCTCGGGAATAGGAGAGGGATGCGCCCGCAAGTTTGCCAAGAACGGGCACCGGCTGATTCTGAATGGCCGTAACGTGGAGAAACTGAATGCCGTAAAGGACGAATTGGAAGAAAAATATGGAGTCGAAGTATGGCTGTTGCCGTTCGACGTGCGCGACCGTGCCGCAGCCCGTGCTGCCTTGGATTCCCTTCCCGAAGAGTGGAAGGCCATAGACGTGTTGGTGAACAATGCCGGCCTGGTCATCGGGGTGGATAAAGAGCACGAAGGAAGCCTCGACGAATGGGACGTGGTGATAGACACGAACGTGAAAGCCCTCTTGGCCATGACGCGCCTCGTGGTGCCTGGTATGGTGGAGCGGGGCAGGGGACACGTCATCAACATGGGGTCTATTGCCGGAGACTATGCTTATCCCGGCGGGAGCGTGTACTGTGCCTGCAAGGCGGCGGTGAAGGCCCTGTCGGACGGTTTGCGTATAGATTTGGTGGATACTCCCATACGTGTGACGAACGTCAAGCCCGGATTGGTGGAGACGAACTTCTCCGTAGTGCGTTTCCGTGGCAATAAGGCTGCGGCCGACAACGTGTATGAAGGGCTTCGTCCGCTCACGGGCGACGATGTGGCCGAGGTGGTTTATTTCGCCGCTTCCTTGCCCGAGCATATCCAGATAGCCGAAGTGTTGGTCATGCCCACCAACCAGGCTACGGGCACGATAGCTTACCGCAAGAAATAAGAGATTATGGCATTTATTTTTTGTTGTTTATCGGTCTTTTGGCTACGGTCATTTTTATTTGGGCTTTGAATGAGTCTCGGAAACAACGTTCTCATGATGCCAAACAATAAAAGTACCGTTCGTTAGCATCCGGTTTGTGTTTTTCGGATGCAACCGTATTGGCTAACGCCGCATGCCTTAAAAACAGGAGGATGCGGTGTTTTTGCATCTGAATCCTGATATGTCCATCCATCTTTCCGTGTCTTAATGGCTGTATGTTTTTTAGAAAACACATAAATATTTGTCTTACAATGTTTTGTATCCGTGAAAAATTCTTCCGCAGAATGAAAAATCATTTGGCTGAGATTGAAAAATTGTTCGGCTGAGATTGATTTTCCGTTCTGCGGAGGTTGGTTTTTGTCTTTGAAAAGGAATTTTTTTCATTCTTTTTAGTCCGCTTTTACGTTTTTTCTTTATCTTTGCCCTGTCGCCATGCCGAAGCCCTTGCAAAAAGGGCGGTTGGAATGGGGACACATATATTGTGGAAAGGCGTTTACTTGACGCTTTGTTCTTCGACGCATAGAAACTTCGCAAACTTCTAATCCTGTCAAGGACATGGCAACGGTAGATGCCCTGTGGGTATGTTTTATACAGACCCTCATTGTACCTATGCATTTTCGCATAGGGTAGTGAGAGGTATATATACATATCGGCGTGGGGCTTCTGCGTTGCTCGTTCAGACAGGATTGGGCAATGCGAAGGCCTCTATGCGTGGGACGGGCAACAGGTACGGACTCCCTGCGCTTTTTTCGTATATGTACCATTCATTAATATTTAATATCTTGATTAGGGGAGTGTCAAGAAAAGACGTTTTAGTATGAAGAATCTAAGACTTTGTTGGGCAGCCTTTGGGTTGTGTGTGTCGTTAGGAGTTTCCGCGCAGCGGGGTTCGTGCGGGACGGGCGTGTCGTGGGCGTTGGCAGATGGTACGCTTACCATCAGTGGTGAAGGGAACATGACGGATTTCACGGATCCTCGGTATGGAAGCTCAAACTTACCTTCATGGGACATTTACAAGGACAACATTGTGAAAGTAGTTATTGAAGGTGGGGTGAAGCATGTGGGCAGTTATGCTTTTTATGATTATTCCAATTTACAAGCGGTAACATTTGCCGAAGGGGTGAAATCCATAGGCAGCAGTGCATTTTATGGTTGCGAGGGCATCAAGGAGCTTTTGTTTCCTTCGTCGATGAAAATCATCAGCGGACAACACAATACGAATGAGGACGCGGAGCCGCAGGTTTCCACGTTTGGAATGGGTGGAACGGGGACTGCTTACATGAGTTCAGAGGCTTTTAGAGGGTGTGCCGGTTTGACTTCCGTGACGATTCCCCGAGGAGTTATTGGCGTGGGGTCTGGGACATTCAAGAATTGCCGTAACCTGAAGTCCGTGTATTGGGATGTGGCAGATTATCCTTCTTATGGTTTTTCTACGGCTAATGAGAATGGTTTTAGGGATTATGGTACGCAGGGGAGTAGTCCTTTCAGCGGTTGCCGCTTGAAAGAAGTCGTTTTCGGCAGCGAAGTGGATTCCATTCCCGGCGGACTTCTGTATGGACAGAGCGAATTGTCTGCAATAAAGTTTTCCGGTAAGACGGAATATGTGGGCAAGGATGCTTTCAAGGAAACGGTTTGGTTTGATAATTTACCCAATGGTTTGGTCTATATAGATAAAGCCGCTTATGCCTTTAAAGGGCTGATGAGTACCCCGACGGCCATTTCCATTACCGAAGGGACAAAAAGCATAACAGAGGGCTTGTTTGCCAATCAGACTTATTTGACCAAAGTGACTGTTCCTTCTACATTGACTTATATGGGATATGAAGTCTTTGAGGGATGTCGTTCTTTGGGCGAGGTGGAATGGAACGCCGAAGATTGTAAATTTGGTCAAACGTATGGTGCACCTTTCAGTGCAACTGCTTTGTATACCATAACGTTTGGTGAAAAAGTACGTAAGATACCTGATGGATTGTGCAGTGGATGTCGGTATATCACGGAAGTCAAGATGCCTGCTTCAGTGGTGGAAGTGGGAGAGAGTGCTTTTTCTGATTGTTCGGGATTGGAAGCAGTCGGATTCTCGGAGAATATGACTTCGATAGAGGCACGAGCTTTTCTAGATTGTGCCAAATTGTCGGAACTCATATTGCCTAATTCACTCCGTGAAATAGGAGAGAATGCCTTTTCCGGTTGTACGGGATTGGAAACCTTGTCCATTCCCGAAAGCGTGGATTCCATAGGCAGGTCGGCTTTTTATAACACTGGACTGGAGATACTTGTATTCAATGCGAGGAATTGCATGTTGGTGTATGAATCTTATTCAACTGCCTTTCCCTCTTCTGTCCGTGAGTTGGAGTTCGGTGATGCAGTGGAATGCATTCCCAAATACATGTGTAGTAAAATGACAAATTTGGTGAAGTTGAAAGTGGGACGGAATGTGAGAGAAATGCCATCCAACTGTTTTTCTAATTGTAAAAACTTGGAAACGGTGGAATGGAATGCCGTAAGCATGGAAGATGCCGGTACTCCTTTTGCTTCTTCCGTGACACAAATTACTTTTGGAAAAGACGTAGAGCGTATTCCGGAGAATTTATGCAGTAAACTGAAGAATTTGACTTCAGTAGTACTGCCTGAATCTTTGAAAGAGATAGGGGGATCTGCTTTTAGCTACACAGGATTAAAGTCTGTCCATATTCCGGATAGAGTAAAATCTATCGAGTCTTATGTCTTTGAGGGCTGTGAGGCTTTGAAGGAAGCCGTAATGGGGAAGGAAATAAATTATATAGGATATAGTGCGTTTAATTCTTGTTCGGCTTTGGAAAATATTGTTATTCCCGAAAACGTGGATTCTATAGCTGGTTTCGCTTTTTCCGATTGCTCGGCTTTGACCTCGATAGTCATTCCTGATAATGTGGAAGTAATAGATGACCATGCTTTTTCCGATTGTGAAAAGCTGGTATCGTTGACCATGGGTAAAAAAGTTCGCAAGATAGACTATAGGGCTTTTGACGATTGTACGGCATTGGATAGCGTGTATTGGAATGCGGAAGCATTCCGTGGGAATGGAAGTGAGGGCGTGTTGCCTCATACATTCCGTAAAATCGTGTTCGGGGAAAGTGTGGAATACGTTCCGGTCGGGTTGTGTAAGGACAATGCCAATTTGACCATAGTAAAGATGGGAAGCCATATCCGTACGATAGGTGCCAGTGCTTTCAAACAATGTACGGCATTGAAAGAAGTGGTATTGCCTCCGGATGTGGCAAACATAGAAGAATCTGCCTTTTACGGTTGTACGGCATTGCAGGCGGTTGATTTTCCTGCTTCGTTGGAGTATATAGGGAATACGGCTTTTGCCAACACAGGTCTGACTTCGCTGTTCATTCCTTCTACGGTTAAATCGTTCGGTACCTATGCTTTCTCGCAGAACAAGGAACTGGAGTGGGTCGTTATAGCCAAAGACCCGTTCCAACATCCCAATGGATTGTTTGGCAGTTGTGACAAGTTACAGGCCATTTATTTGCCGGATGGTATCAACTTCTATGAGAATTATGGTTGGTCATATTATGGAGACAAAATACGTCCCATTGCGCTTTATAATGGGCATGAACATGTATATAATGGATATTATCCTGATATGACCTGCGCTATCAATATACCTGATGGGTATGAGTTCAAGGAAATGAAAGTAGAGGGAGATATTCCCATCGGAGTGGGAGAATACGAAATACCGGTCACATTTACCTTTACAGGAACAAGGAATTTTGAAATCCAATCTCCTTACCGTTGTACCATCTATCCCAAGGAACTTTCCGTGAAAGCTAAAGATTGCACGAAAGTATACGGAGAGAAGAATCCGGAGTTTGAACTGGAATACGACGGTTTCGTGGAAGGAGAGGATGCTTCCGTGTTGACAGAACTTCCTGTGGCTTCATGCGATGCCACCGAAACATCCGTTGCGGACACGATTTATGGGTATCCCATCTATCTGTCTGGGGGAAAGGCAGACAACTACACGTTTATCTTTACAGGACCCGGCAAGTTGTATATCGCTCCGGCAAGCCAGTTTATTACGTGGGAACAGGATTTGTCTAATCTCCATGTAGGTGACAAAGTGGCATTGGAGGCCTCTTCCACTTCGGGACAGTTGGTTACCTTCGGATTGGCTGAGGGCGATGAAGAATTGGCCATATTGCATTGGTCGGATGGCATCGGTACGCTCGAATGTTTGGGGGAGGGCACCGTGACCTTGACGGCATGCCAGTATAGTAGCGACAGGAACTATAAGAATGCCGAGCCTGTGGTGAAGATATTGACCATATCTAAAGCGGATGGCATAGGGGCGGAAAAGGTATCGTCGATGGAAGTATACGGTTTGCGTGGGCATATTCGTGTAAGAGGCATGAAAGCCGGGCTGCCTTTACGGGTCTATACGTCCGATGGTGTTTTGTTGCATGAAGAAACGTGCGATGGTTCGAATATGGATTTGGCCGTACCGTGTTCCGGGCTTTATTTGGTAAAAGCAGGGGATAAAACGGTCAAACTGATAGTGAAGTAAGGACACAAGACAAACTTTTCTATATATACTTTGGATTGTGGGCGAGATTTGGGCAAAATAGCCCTGTCTCGCCCTTTTTCCTTGGGATAGCTTCGTTGGTTTTATTTCCTTTACCTACCGGTATTCTTCCTTCACGACAATCTTGTTGCCGGAATCGTCTACTTTGAAGAGGTGGGGCACACGATGGTAGTGGCCGTGGATATCCTTATGGCTGTGGACAGACATGAGTAGCTCGCCATCGAAAGTGCGGAACAACATGCCGTGTCCGAAGTTGGGTGGGGTAATGGGCTGTTCTTCCTGCACCCACGGGCCGTCCAATGTGCCGCTTTCCGAATAAGCTACCCCTTGGGTATAGACATTATAAATCCAACTGGTCCATATCATACCCAAGCGTCCTGTCTGGGTGCGGAACAAATAAGGGCCGTCCGTCACACGGTTGGGAAGCGTGTCTCCTTCGATGACTTCCCGGCTCCAAGGCGATGCACTGGCCTTGAACAATAGTTTTCCTTCGCCGATGCTGCCGCTTAGGTCGGGTTTCAATTCTATTTTTTCGATGGTGCCGTCCCAGTTTTGCAGCCATTCGTGGCAGTAGACCATGTAAGGCCGTCCGTCCGTGTCTACCCACAACGTACCGTCGAGCGTCAATTTGTTTGCCGGGAGGTAAGTCTCGTCCTTCATCGGGCGGTAGGGGCCTTCGGCCTTGTCGCTGACCAACACATGGCAAGCCCGGCGTTCCAGGTTGTTTCCTTTGTAACGTCCCACACTTACGGCCTGGTTGGTGAAAGTGGCAAAATAGTAGTATTTGCCTTTGTACTGGTGAAGCTCAGCCGCCCAAATCATGGGTTTCGGCCCCATCCAAGATTCAGGGTCGGTTTCCGCTACGGTGTAGGGGCCGTCCCAATACCGCAAGTCTTTGCTTTTCCATAACTTGCCACCCGTTCCGGTCATATAATAGGTCATGGTGGCGCGGTCGGGCAAGATGCAAGGGTCGCTCAGGACGATGGAGTCCAAGGGCACATGGGTTTTGGTACGGGATTGACACATACCGCTGCATACGGCAAGCAGGCATACTAAAGCAGTCAATAGCTTTTTCATGATGAAAAGGGTTAATGGGTTTCTTTAGGGACAAAGATAAGGATAAAAAACGAGAATGGGAGCGGATCGGAGCAAGAAGGTTGTAAACAAGGGGGTTAGAGAGAACCGGATTGCGATGTCGAAGCCAAACCGGAGCCATCGAAAAGCCAACTGAAACCGGAGTTACGTTACTATCCCGTTACTCTGTTCCGAAAGGCAAAGACGGTTTTGGGAAGGTTTCAAAGCGCTGAAATACAAGCTCTATTCGTCTTGCTCCGACTGCAAATATAGCCGGATTTCCGAAATTCGGGCAGAGGGAGGCGAAAAAAGTTCTATTTCGGGTGCGATTGCGTTGATATGCTGCAATTTGCATATCGAAGAACAGCTCTACAAGGAATAATTTTGTAACCAAAAAAATTGTAGAGTTATGAGATCGACATTCAAAGTTTTATTTTATCTCAAACGTAATGCCCCGAAAAAGAGCGGGCTTATTCCGGTCATGTGCCGTATTACCGTAAACGGCAAAATCGCTCAATTCAGTTGCAAGCTGGACGTGGAGGAGAAATCGTGGAACGTAAAGTCGGGACGCGTTTCCGGTCGCAGCATCGTGGCGCAGGAGGCCAACCGGATGTTGGATAAGATTCGTGTGGGTATCAATCGAGCCTATCAGCAAATCAGCGACCGCGACAACTACGTTACCGCCGAGAAAGTTCGCAATGCCTATTTAGGATTGGGCATGAACCACGAGACACTGCTCGCCGTATTCCGTCAGCATAACGAGGATTACGAGAAGCAGGTCGGCAAACTCAAAAGCCTGCGCAGCTATTGGAAATACTGCGTCGTTTACAAACACCTCGCGGAGTTCGTCGAAAAGCGGTACAAGGTCAGCGACATTGCGCTCAAAGAGCTTACTCCGGCATTCATCACGGACTTCGAGTTGTTCCTGCGAGTGGAAAAGAACCACTGCAACAACACGGTCTGGTCATATATGATGCCGTTTCGGAAGATTATCTATATGGCCGTCAATAACGGTTTGTTGCAGCGCGATCCGTTCTTCGCGTACAGCATCACCAAAGAGGAGACCAAACGGGGCTTTCTGACCAAAGAGGAAATTACACTCTTAATCAATGGCACATTCAAGAAGAAAAGCTATGAACTGATTCGTGATTTGTTCATCTTCTGCACCTTTACAGGATTGAGTTGGACGGATATGGCGAACCTCACCCGAGCGAATCTGCAAACCTCGTTCGACGGGCATTTGTGGTTGAACACCAACCGTCAGAAAACGGGTGTCGAAACCAATATCCGGCTGCTGGACGTCGCCAAGCATATTATCGAGAAGTACCGCGATATGGCGCCCGACGGAAAGCTCCTTCCCGTTCCATGCTACAATAATTGTAAGAACAGCATTAAGGCCATAGCGAAGAGATGCGATATCGAGAAAAACGTCACGTGGCACATGAGCCGCCATACCTATGCCACGACGGTCTGCCTGTCGAACGACGTGCCTATCGAAACGCTCTCGAAGATGTTGGGACACCGTAGCATCCGCACGACGCAAATATATGCGAAGATTACCGCCGAGAAAGTGAGCCGCGACATGGAGAAACTCGCGCAGCGTATCGAGCAGATGGAGAGCTTTATTTGTCAGGCAATTTAATGAACTTAAAAAAACTGAAGACGATGAAAAGAGAAAGAAACATTATTACGATAGACGAACGGGGCAGGTTGAATATACCGACCGACACGGTAAGCGTATGGATGACGGAAACGGAAATAGTCGAACTATTCGGCACGACCGCCGGAGCGGTACATACGGGTATCAAAGCCATTTTCAAAGAAAACGCCCTGCACGACTACGAGGCCTGCAAATGTATTCGTCTGGACAGCGGCAACAGCGCGGACGTGTATAACATGGAGGTCATCATAGCCCTTGCGTTCCGGCTGAACACCTACCCTGCGTCGGTTTTCAGAAAGTGGCTGGTAAAGAGAGCCACCGCACCCCGACGCACGACACCTCCGATTGTCATTCGATATAAGGACGGGCTTCCGAATTGAACCGGACAAACAAGAAAACGGGCAGGCTTCGACTCCTGCCCGTTTTCTTGTTTTCAGAGGATTGCCTTGCGGTAGTTTTCCGCGAGCATCTTCTCGATGTCAGATTCCCGATAGAGGACTTTGCCGCCGAACACGATATAGGGTATCTTGCGTTCGGTACGATACTCCTGCAAGGTACGTCGGCTGACTTTCAGCCGGGCGATCACCTCCTTATCGGTCATGTATCGTTCTCCTCCGAGCGGCGGATGAAATCCGTCCGTGAGCTTATCGACCTCTTTCGCGCATCTCTTCAAAGCGTGCAACGCCGATGCTATGCGTCCATCCTCCGACGTGATTACATTACTGTCATTCATCTTTTCTGTGGATTTAGTGGTTGGTAAAAATAAATATTAGCCGGAGCCATCCCTGAACTGCCCGGCTATGGGCATGAGCCTCTCTATCTCTTGCGGCTTGTAATAGAATTTCCGGTTGATTTGCGTACAGCCGATTGTGCGATTATCCCGCAGGGATTGCAGTGTGCGGGGGCTTATACGCAGCAGGCGGCACACCTCCTCCCCGTCGAGCCACTTCTGCATCTGCTTGTCATTGCAACGGCAACATAACGCACCGACTTTTCCCGTCAGCGTCTCCATACCGGAAAGGAGCGCTTCAAAGGTTTTCTTTTCGATAATTACTACTTCCATATAGCATGTTTTGAGTTCGGGGCAAATGTAGCCAAACCTGCGCTTGCTGCCTCCGTTTTCGGTTTCGTGGCAGCTTGTGGCGTCCGTTTGGCACAGTTTGGCGCCGTGCCGGTCGCATACTGAAACTGCTCTTGCCAACAATAGCAGGTACGCAGTGTGGGACGTTAATCCGTGCAGAGCCATAGAACCGAATGGATATTTCGCTCAATAGCCCAACGTCGCAACCAACCAATATCGGAACCGACCGACGTGCGTATGCCGCTCGGATTATTCGGCTGCTTGTCGGCCTGTTCCCGCCGACCTTCGGCTGTCCAGACTGATGGTCGTACATTGGTTTCTACGGTAAGAAAATATCGGTTGTATAGCTTCTGCCGGAAATGGCGTGGTGTTGTCGGAATGGTGACGTTTGGCAGTTTTGTTTTTTGAAAAGTCGTCTCGGAAGCCTCGGCTTTGCATCCAAACGACAGGACGAATCGCTTGGCTTTATGCTGCGGTTGAAAGCGGTTCTCCCGCAATCCGCCCGAAGGCGGATTTTTATGTTCGTCGGAACATAGCAAGGTGTGTATCGAGTTACTCGATACCTTTTGAGTTACTCTCAAAAGCCTTGCCCTGACGGGGAACAATCGCCCTCCGAAGTCGGGCGATTAGAGCGAAAGAAAGAAATGTCCCGATATACAAAGGACGTTCCTATAATAAACAATCTCCCAAATTTCCCCAAAATCGTCTTCTACTTTTGTCCCAAAAACAAAAATAGAATATGAATCGGTTATTATTGTTATTTTCATTAAGCATCGTCAGCCTGCACTCCTATGGGCAGGAGGATGGCAGCAAATCTCTACATTATTACATAGAGACAGCCAAAGAGAATAGTCCGTTGATAGCGGATTACCGGAACCGGACGGAGATAGAGCAAGCGGAACTTGAGCGGCTGAAAGCCATGTATACACACTCCCGGCTGGAGCTGAACGGTGACTATCTGTTCGTGCCGATCGTCTCGAAAGACGACGGACGGGCCGCTTTCAAATGGAATGCCCGATCTGCTACGGATTACTACGGTTACGATTTGGGAGAGAGCAGCGGCTCTTTCCATGCCGGAGCGACTTGGACGCACCCCCTCTTGGGCAGGAGTTCATACAAAGTAGCGCAAGAGCAGGCAAAGATCAACACGGATATGGCGAATAACCGTATTCGTATGGAAGAGCACCAGTTGGAGCGTTCCGTAACGGAGCAATACCTGCTCTGCCTGCTCGACAAGGCGCAGATAGACTTTACCGATTCAGTCGGAACGGTCATTGAATGCCGAATAGAGATTGTTCGAAAGTTAGTCGCAAACGGACTGTCCAAACAGTCGGATTTGAACCTGCTGATGATTGAAAGGGAGGCTAATGCCGAATTGCACACCGCTGCCTGCCAAGATTACCATACCCATCTGATGGATCTGAACCTGCTCTGCGGCATCGACGAGGTGACCGATGTGGCATTGTCGGATATAAGCCAGCCTGTCCGGTTGCGCAACGACGGGGAGCCGAGCCTCTTTACCGAACAATATCGGTTAGACAGTCTTGACACTGTGATGTCATTGTGTTCCTTCAATCTTCAATACAAACCCAAGCTCGACCTGTTCGTAAACGGTGGTCTTCAGGTCGGAGACTTCGCCGGATGGTATCGCCACTTCGGGTGGAGTGCAGGACTTACATTCTCGTGGACCATTTTCGACGGCAGGCAGAAGCGGCAGAAAGAACGTCAGGCCGTGTGGCAACAGAACACCATACGAACTTACAGGGAGAACTCCGAATATCAACGGAACATGAGAATCAAACAGTGTCTCTCCGAGTTGGGTAGATATGACGAAAGAGAGAGGGCGTTGGACATCCAGCTTGCCGAATACGAATCCGTCTTGTCCGATTACGGCAGGGAGATGGATGCCGGGCAAGTATCCGTACTGGACTATATCACCGTACTGCGCAGCAAGATTCAGACGGAGAAAGACCGCCTGCTGCTGCGCACGAACAAGCAGCTTGTCATAGCCGCCTATAATTATTGGAATTGGTAATATCAAATCATCGCAGTCATGAAATATCAGATCGTTTTATTATCGCTTATAGTAAGCCTTGGCGGATGCGGGCAGAGAGACGCATCGAACGGAAACATACAGGAAGAAAAGCCCGAAACGGCAGTCACGCTGACTTATGCGGCGTTCGGCAAAATCGAGAAGGAAATCATCTTGTCCGCCACTACGGCGTACCAGAACAAGTCGGTGGTCGGTGCTCCGATTCCGGCATTCATCACGGAAGTTCTCGTACAGCCCGGTTCACGAGTGAAAGCCGGAGATGTACTTTACCGGATAGAGAGCAAGGAACAGCACGCTTTGGGCAGCGGCAATCGGACGGCCATTCCCATACAGGCAGAGCGCGACGGTATTGTCCTCGACGTGCAGCAGCAGGCGGGAAGTTATATCACCGAAGGCGCTGTGCTTTGCTCCGTTGCCGAAGCCGGAAGCCTCATATTCGAGATTAATGTCCCCTACGAACAGAGGCGGTATGCGTACAGTGGAAACAAATGTATGCTGGAACTGCCCGACGGAACCCGGCTGACGGCAACCGTCCACGCCCCGTTGGCAACGATGAACACGGTATCGCAATCGGAACGGGTAATCGCACGGGCAAAAGCGCCTTTCCTGCCGGAAGGCATGAATGTCAAGGCTGTATTTACAGAAAGCGGTTCATTCTCGGATAAAGGCATGATACTCCCCAAAAGTGCCGTACAGAGCGACGAAACGCTTACGGAGCATTGGGTGATGAAATTGGCCGATGACAGTACGGCCGTCAAAGTACCTGTAGAGGTAGGCAACAGCAACGCTTCGGAAATCGAAATCAAATCGGCTGCCTTGTCGCCGCAAGACTGCATTATCCTCACGGGTGGATACGGTTTGGAGGACGGGGCGAAAGTCGTCGTTACGAAAGAGGAGGCCGCCTTATGAACACAATACAGAAACGAAGCCTTCACCAGCTATACAGCCGCCCTATCCTGTTCGTAGGGCTGCTTCTGCTGCTTGCCGGAGCGTGGTGCTACACACAGATGCAGACCAACCTGTTTCCCGAAGTGTTGTTCCCCCGCATCACCGTGATAGCCGATGCCGGACAGCAGCCCGTAGACCGTATGATGATTACCGTCACTAAACCCTTGGAAAGTGCGGTGAAGAAAGTGCAGGGTACGACGGTCGTCAAGAGCAGCACCAGCCGGGGCAGTTGCGTGATAGATGTTTACTTCAAATGGGGGTTGGATATCTATGCCTTGAAAACCCAGTTGGAGAGCCGTATCAACGAGATAAAAGGTTTCCTGCCCGACGGTACGGTCATTTCCACCGAGGCGATGAACCAGTCGTTGTTCCCGGTCTATGGATTCACGCTGGAGAGCAAGACACACAGCCGCATTGCCCTGCGCGATGTGGGCAATCTCGTGGTGCGCCCCATGTTCTCGCAAGTGGATGGTATCAGTAATGTAGTGGTACGTGGCGGCAAGGCGAAGGAGTTTGTCGTGAAGCCCGACGCCGCGAAGATGACGGCGCTCGGCATTACTCCCGCACAGATAAAGACCGCTTTCGCGCAGACGAATTACGTATTGGGAAACGGCAATGTGGCGGACTATAACCGCCTGTACCTGACGCTGACCGACACACGTATCAACGACATGGAAGAATTGCGGAATGTGATTGTCCGCAACGACGGCAAGCGGATTGTCCGTCTGGGTGATATAGCGGTAGTCGAGATACAGGAACAGCAGGAGTTTCTGAAAATCAATGCCGACGGTAACGATGCCGTACTCGTCGATTTGGTGAAACAGCCGGGGGTGAACCTGATTGATTTCGCAAAGCAGGTGGAGAGCAAGGCGGACGAGATCAGGCAGCAGCTTCCGGCAGGCTATGAGTTGAAGCCCTATTACAACCAGAGTGCCTTCGTGGGCGACAGTATCCACAGCGTGCTGAAAACCATCTATGAAGGATTGTTTCTCGCCATTATCGTGATGGTGCTGTTCCTCCGCTCGTGGCGGTCGAGTCTGGTGGTCATGCTGACCATCCCCGTTACAGTGGCTTTCAGTGTCCTGCTCTGTTATCTGGCAGGAATTACCATCAATGTCATGTCGCTCGGTGCGATGGCGGCTTCGGTGGGGTTGATTATCGACGATGCCATTGTCGTTATCGAACAGATTTACCGGGAGCACGAAGAACGCCCCGGCATGGACCGCTTCACTGTCGTGCGCCACGCCGTCCGGAATCTTTTCCCCGCCATGGTGGCTTCCTCCCTTTCGACGATTGTCATCCATTTCCCGTTCCGGCTGATGAGCGGGCTGGCAGGCAGTTTTTTCAAAGAGTTGTCCGACACGATGCAGCTTACGCTCGTCGCTTCGTTTCTCGTCACTTGGCTGCTGCTGCCTGTGCTGCACCTTGTTATCGGCTATAAGAAACGACTGCGCCCGAAAGACTTGGACGTGAAAACGCTTGAAGAGAACTCCATCCGGAAGGTTCATTTTTTGACTGTCGTCTATCGCAAACCGCTGGTTGCCGCTGGGTTCGTCCTGCTTTTAGGTTTGGGCGGCTGGTATGCTTCTTCCCGGCTCTCTTCGGGCTTTCTTCCCGATTTGGATGAAGGAACCATCGTGCTCGACTATCATTCTCCCGCAGGAACGGACATCGAGGAGACCGACCGCCTCTGCCGTCAGATGGAACGTATCATCATGGCGCATCCCGATGTGGAGACTTACTCGCGCCGCACGGCACTCGGCATGTCTTTCAAGACGCGACCGAGCAATTTCGGCGATTACCTCATTCAATTGAAGACAGACCGAAAGGTAAGTACCCCCGAAGTCATCAGCGACCTGCGCCGGGAAATATCGCAAGCTGTCCCGTTGATGACCATCGGCTTCGGACAACGGATTGCCGACCTTTTAGGCGATTTGATGAGTACGGCACAACCTATCGAGGTAAAGATATTCGGCGACGATTACGAAACCTTGCAGAAGATGGCGGCACAAGCGGAGAAAGTCATGGAGGCCGTACCGGGCATTGTGGACATCGACAACGGACTGATACCCGCCGGAGCCTCGATAGTCTTCACCCCGAATCAGGAACGTCTTTCGCAATTCGGCATTTCGCTGACCGATTTTCAGGAACAGCTTACGGCACATACGGGCGGCGTTCCCCTTTGCCAGCCTGCCAATATGATCGAGCCGAACCCTGCGCAGGCAGCCATGACGGGCGGTCTGCAAATAGGTTCCGTTCAGGACGGCGAGCAGATGCGCCGCATCCTGCTCCGTTTCACGGACTTCGCAGACAACTCTCCCGAACGGCTGGAACAGCAACCCATATTCCTGCCCGACGGCAGCACCCGTCCGCTCGGCTTTTTCTGCGACGTTCGTGTCATTCCGGGGGAGATAGAGCAGCGGCGTGAAGACCTGAAAAGTAACATCACCCTGACCGCCCGACTGGAGAACCGGGATTTGGGCAGTGCGATAGCGGACTTGCAAGCGTCTCTCGATGTGCAGCTTCATCTCCCCGCAGGCTACAGCATTTCCTACGGAGGAGCCTATTCCGAACAGCAGCAGTCCTTCCGCGAACTGATGATGATTCTCTCGCTCGCTGTGTTGCTGGTGTTCGCCGTATTGATGTTCCTTTTCCGCGAATGGCGCATCTCGCTTACCGTGTTGTTCATTTCCGTACTGGGTATCTGCGGCTGTCTGCTGGCTTTGTGGCTGACGGGCGTTCCGCTCAACGTAAGCAGCTACACGGGCATCATCATGGTGGTGGGCATCATTGCCGAGAACGCCATCTTCACCGTATGGCAGTACCGGATGAACCGCCGCACGGGTGGCAATGTCTCGGAAGCCGTAGATTACGCCATCGCTCTGCGCATCCGCCCCAAACTGATGACGGCTATCGGTGCCGTACTCGCCCTGATGCCATTGGCGCTCGGCATCGGCCTCGGTGCACAGATGCAGCAGCCGCTGGCGGTGGCCGTCATCGGCGGATTTATCGTAGGCTTGCCCTTGCTGTTGTTAGTATTGCCGAGTATCATGCTGTTAATTTATAAAAAAAGAGAATAATCATTTGATAAATAGCTAATTTTGCAACAAATAAAAGTTTATGTGGAAATATTATGCTTTGCTTTCCGCCCTCTTTGCCGCGCTGACGGCTGTGTTCGCCAAGATCGGAGTAAAAGAGATCAATTCGGATCTGGCTACGGCTATCCGGACGTCAGTCATCTTGTTTATCACTTGGGGAATCGTCCTTGCCGGAAACCATACGGCCGGGGTGAAAGGTATCAGCGGACATACATGGATATTCCTTATTCTGTCCGGTGCTGCTACCGGTCTCTCGTGGCTGTTCTACTTCAAGGCATTGCAGGCGGGGGATGTATCGCGTGTGGCACCGATAGACAAATTGAGCGTGGTGATTACCATCTGTCTCTCCTTTCTGTTTCTGAAAGAGCCGGTCAGCCTGCGGGTTATTATCGGGGCATTGCTCATTACGGGCGGCAGTATTGTCATGTTAATGAAATAGAAGCGTATGAAGATATTGATTATAGAAGACGAACGAAATCTTTCGGATAGCATCGTAGCCTACCTCAGCAGTGAGAAATATCTGTGCGAGCAGGCTTTCACCTATGACGATGCCAAAATGAAAGTAAATATGTATGAATACGATTGTGTGCTGCTCGACCTGATGCTGCCCGGCGGAAACGGTCTCGACATCCTGCGTGACATCCGGAAGCAACGTAACCCGGTAGGCGTGATTATCGTATCGGCCAAAGACTCGCTGGGTGATAAAGTGGAAGGATTGGAGATAGGTGCGGATGACTACCTTGCCAAACCTTTTCACCTGCCCGAACTCAGTATGCGCATCTATGCCATTATCCGCCGTAAGGAGTTCGCGGCAAACAATATCTTGGAGAGCAATGGAGTACGGATTGATTTGTTGAACAAGTCGGCTGTAGTGAATGAAACGCCGATAGAACTTACCAAGTCGGAATATGAACTGTTGTTGTTTTTCATCGGTAATAAAGACCGTGTCATATCAAAGAGCGCCATGGCCGAACATCTCAGCGGAGAGATGGCGGACATGATGGACAATCACGATTTTGTCTATACCCACATCAAAAACCTGAAAGCGAAACTCGCTGTTGCGGGATGTAAGGACTGTATCAGGAATGTGTATGGAACGGGCTATAAATGGACGGAACTATGAAAAAGAAAAGCCTGATGTACAAATCGCTCACGCAATTCATTGTCTGCGTGGCAATACTCTTGCTGTTGGCAACCCCTCTGTTCTATTGGCTGACCAAGAGCTTCTATGCCGAGGACATGATAGATATTATCGAAGCCGTACAGCAAGGGAAACCGGTTCCGGCCCTCGACCTCGAAGAGGATATCCTGCACGGTATCATGATCCAGTTTGCACTTATCGTTACCGTATTGGGCGTGGCTATCGTACTGATGATGCGCTTCATCTCCGGAAGGTTGTGGCAACCGTTCGATAAAACATTGGAAGCGATAGAACACTTCAAACTGGAAAACGGTGTATGCCCGACGCTGGCAGAGAGCGACACCAAAGAATTTGCAAGACTGAATACCGCCCTGCAAAGGCTGATGACGAACAGCCTCAACAGCTACCGGTTACAGAAAGAGTTTACGGAAAATGCCTCGCATGAGCTACAAACGCCATTGGCTGTATTCCAAAGTAAGCTTGACCTGTTACTGCAACAACCGGAGCTGACCGAACGGCAAGCCGACATCATACAGGATTTATACCAAATGAACAGCCGCCTGTCGCGGTTGAACCGAAACCTGCTTCTGCTGGCCAAAATGGAAAACAACCAGTTCAGCCGCACGGAGTCCGTCGATGTTATAACGGTGATAAAAGAACTTCAGCCCTATCTCGAAAGTCTTTCCGGTGAGTTGGTCTTGAAGCAAAACTTTTCAGCGGACTCTTTGCCGATAAAGGCCAACCGTTCCTTGTTGGAAAGCATGGTAAACAATCTCGTCGTGAATGCCGTTCGCCACAATAAGACCGGCGGAGAAATAACCGTATCCTTGTCGGACGACCGGCTGACAATATCCAATACGTCCGACGACGCGGCACTGGATGCCGGCCAAATATTCAACCGTTTTTATCGCCCGTCGGAAAAAACGACAGGTAACGGTCTCGGACTCTCCATCGTCAAGGCCGTATGCGATTATCACGGCTGGAAAATTTCATACGCCTATACTGATGGAAAACATGAGTTTACGGTGATATTTCTGTAAATCTTCAAACTTTCCCCAAAGTCACCCGATATCTTTGCTGCCATAAATCAAAAAGATGATGGCAGCATGAAAAAGATAGCACTATGTATCGTCGGTATTTACAGTTTAGCCCTCTTGTCGGCCCAAAATCCGACAGATAACCTGAACACAGAAAAGAGTGATAGTTTACCTATCCATGTAACAAATAGTTTCAGCAAAAGACTTGACAGGTTCTCATCCTCCCGTTTCTATCAGATGACATACATCGGCGTTCCGCTGGTTATCGGTGGTCTGATTGTAAAAAGTGAGGACGACCATTTCCGGAGCCTACGCAATGATTATCTGCCCCGGTTCAGCCGCCATGCGGACGATTATATGCAGTATGCCCCTGCCGCAATAATGCTCGGCATGAAAACGGCAGGTGTACAAAGCCGTAGTTCATGGGGCAGAATGATTGTCTCCGATGCTTTTTCCGCCATCCTTATGGGAAGTGTGGTGAACACGTTGAAACGAACAACCAATGTCGAGCGTCCGGACGGTTCGAACAGACACTCCTTTCCTTCCGGACATACCGCCACGGCATTTATGACCGCCACCATGCTCAATAAGGAGTACGGACATAAAAGCCCGTGGATCGGTGTCGGGGCATACGGCATGGCTACCGCTACAGGGTTGATGCGGATGGCAAACAACAAGCATTGGTTGAGCGATGTGCTGACCGGCGCAGGCATAGGAATACTTACCACAGAACTCGGTTATTACCTCGCAGACCTGATATTCAAGGAAAAGGGGATTGACAGCTTTGCTAATGAAGATATGTTCGACCGAATGGAAAAGCCCTCTTTTCTTAGTCTGTATCTCGGATTGAATATCCCATTGAGTGGTTATGACATTGATGAACAAACCGAATTTAGCACCTCATCGGGTAGTGCGGCCGGTGTAGAGGGAGCGTATTTCTTCAATCCGTATATCGGTGTCGGAGGACGGTTTGCCGTTTCCAATACCTCTATAATAGTCAATAAAGATCAAGCGGAAAATAATACTTTCGATGCGGTATCGATTTGCGGAGGAAGCTATTTTTCCTATCCGCTGTCTTCGCGTTGGTTGGTAGGCAGTAAACTTTTGGGCGGTTATGTGCATTATCCCCAACTGAAACTGACAGACAGGACAGTTTTCGCAAGAAGTGGATTCTGTATGGGAAGCGGGGTTTCATTGACATTCAAGGCAAAAGAACATTACGGTATCCGTTTTTTCCTCGACTATAATTTATTTCCGTCGCATAGCAGTCGCAGTTCCGAATGGATGAATACCCTAACTTGTGGAGCTTCGGTTGCGATTACGTTATGATATTCCTTTAACATTTAAGCGATACAGCTACTCGATACGAGTTTCAATGGCAAGTAAGAGTTCGCTTTATAAGAAATAAATCTCCACCGAGTCCACTTCAACAAACTCGAAGAAACTGATTTATTTACTTATAAAACGAACATTTATGACACATCATATTACGGCGGATCGTTTGGTGGAATCCGCCATCAAAGCTGTCACGGAAGAACTGTTCCGCGACTTCGATAACACACTCCGCACCCTCTGCGACGAGGATGACGACCGCAAAGCCGTTTTTCGCACCCTGCGCTATGCGCGAATCCGCCTGCACGTATTATGCGGCTATATCTCGAAAGAGGAAACGCCGGAGAGTGATACTCAAATTCGTTTCCTGCATATCGTCATCGGATATATTGACACGGAGCTGGAAATTTTGAATCGTTACGGCGATACTTATCCACCGAAACCTCATGTCTGTAAACGACGTTGGACGGGAGCTGTGGTCGAAATAGTCGAGTTGATATACGCCTTGCACGAGATGAAACGTATCGACGACGGGGAGATAGCCATGAACGAACTGGCCGGATTCTTCGGCGAGTTGTTCGGCATTCGTCTCGATGCGCGAAGTCTTTATGACGCTTATACCGACATCAAACGGCGCAAGGGCGAGAGCCGTACCTATTTTCTCGACAAGTTGCGCGAGCGTCTGAACCTGCGGATGCAACGCGACGATGAAAAAGAACAGGAGCGGCGACGCTGATTAAATAATGCGGATGGAAGATTCTGTCCGCATTTTGCATAAACACAATCGCCGATTTTGCTATTTCCAATAAAAATGCTATATTTGCATAGAGTTGTTCGACGAGATGCAAAGCGCAGCAGTTCAGCGCAGTTACACGGTCGCTAAATCGTTACCGACAACTTTTTTAATCTCCACTCTGCGCTGTCATTCAGACAGATACATAAAAGTTTCTTATCCTTTGCAAAGATAGTGCTTTTTATCGGTTTTCATGTTGTTTCCGACTGATTTGAGGTCTGCATTGCCGGATTTCTACAGGAATGGCCCGTGCCTGCACTTCGGAAGCCTTGAAGCACAGGAGAGCCATCGAGGCTTTCCGGCAGTCAGGGTGGCTTTGGTCGAATACGAAATTGCCGAGGCTGTAGAATACGGGTCGGGAATCGATGTATTCCAAGGGTTGCACGACGTGTGGATGGTGTCCTATGATGGCATCTGCACCGGCCTGTACCAACAGGTGGGCATCGTAACGCTGCTGCATGTCGGAAATGGGTTGGAACTCCGTACCCCAATGCAATACGGCCACGATACGGGCAGAGGGGTGCGAGGCTTTATATTTCCGGATAGCAGCGGCCAACCGCTTGACGGAAGCACGGCATATATCCGGTTTTCCTTCCGCTCGCGGCCAGTTCTCTATCGGGAGGGGGATGGTGTTGAAGAGTGCCACTTCGAGCTTGCCTTTCCTTATGGTTACGGGAGTGGTCTGTTCTTCAACCGTCCTTCCGTAACCGAGTGGGACAATGTCAGCGTCCCGGAGTGCGTGATAAGTATCGGCCAATCCATCCCGCCCATGGTCTATGGTGTGGTTATTGGCTAAGGCGGCATGGGTAATACCGGCTTGCCGGAGGGCTTTGGCCCATGGGGGGTCACCCCGGAAAACGAATTTCTTGCTCACCGGAGTGTGGCGTTCGGTGAGCGGGCACTCCAAGTTGATAACCACAGCATCGGCCTTTTGGAATGCCTCGCTGACTCCCTGAAACAGTCCTTTCACGCCTTCGCGCTCTATCCAAGGGCGCGTACCGCGATCCAACAAAACGTCTCCCGTGAAAAGGATACTTAGCGTGTCCTCTTTCGTTTGTTGCCGACAGGAGGAAAAGAGGCAGAGAAGGGGGTAAATCCAAAGTAATGTCTTTAGCATCCTGAACTGTAGAAATAAGTTTCGTCCACTGTAGGTACATGGTCCAACAGGTAGGGACGTATCCATGAAGGTACGTCCGGTGCTTTGCCGTCCTTTAGCATTTTTTGCCATTCATCGTCCGTCAACCGTTCGCCCAAGGGACGGACGAATTCGTAATAGCTGAATGTGGCTCCACGGGTGAGGTAGATTTGTCCTCCGATGTCAACCAGTACGTAGAGGGCGTTGGCAGTGCCTGTGGCTTCATGCAGGATGCCGTTTTTTCCGCATTCTTGTACGTTGCGGGTGAATACGTCCGCTACGAGGGCTACGGAGCGTGAGGAACCTTTCACCTCTTCTATGCTGTTATAAGAGACTCCCGGCTCGATGACGCTGAGCGTGAACCATTCGATGGAGCTTCCCATTTTCTGTATGTCCATGTATTCCTCTGTCGTGAGCGTGTCTCCCCGTAGTTCCTTTTCTGTCACTCGGAGGCAGAAGTCCACCTGTTCTTCAAGGATGCGGGCTTTCGAAATCAAATCCTCATCGTCGAAATCCGTTTCCTTCAGGAGTTGTCGGTGCCGGGCGATGAGCTCTTTCAGTTTCTTCCAGAAAGTCTGGTTGGGTTCTACGTATCCGACAACGACCGGGATGGCCAATTCACCGCCGCCCCCGCATTCGGCCAGCATGGGCTGTTCGCCATAGAGTATGACATCATGTTTCAGTCCCGTCCACGAAGCCAAGGCCGTATATAGGTTTTTGATTTGCCAAGCCGGGGTTTGCATCAGGCAGGGATAATCCTTGTTGGGGCGTTGCAATTCTATGAGGGCTTCCATCCATCGGTCGTACATGGTGACTGTGTCTTCGGAACGGCCTTGGAATTGTCTTTTCATCTTGTCGGCCATGACGGGGTAGTCTTTCCAGTTCTCTTTCTCGTGGTAACATGTGTCAAGGAGGGCGGTCGCACTTTTTACGCCGAAGGCAGCAAACACGTCCAAAGCCTTGGGATAGGCGCGGTTGCTGTTGGGGGTGGCATCTGCCATTTCATTCAAGACTTCGTTGTCTGCCATGTAGCGTGCAGGCATGAAATTGATTTTGTCGGCACAACTTAATTGGATTTTGGGCTTGATGCGGTTGCGTGTCTTGAAGACTTCCTTGAGCATGCCGTCTATTTGCCGGATGGCATCTTCGTCGTGTGCCAGAATCCGGTCGGTCAGTCCGTGTCGGCTCATATAGTCCGCCATTTCAAAGATGGAGGCATTGTCCGGCGTTCCCATAAGGAAAGTAAGGGCTTGATTTAGTTTCAGGCAAGCTTGCCGGAGTTCAGCCGGGATACGGTTCAGCGCAGCGGCTATTATAGCCGCGCGCCACAGGGTTTCCGGGGTCTCGCGGCAGAAGGAGGCCGTCTGCAACCACGTCATGCACTGGAAATAGCAACGGTCGTTTGCGTTGTGGGCGTAATGGCCGCGAGGTTTGAACAAACTGTAAGGGAAGAGTATGTCCGTATAGTCCAAAAAGGCGGAAGGAGCATCTTGGCAACTCGTAGTGCTCCGTAACTCAGCCTTGTAAGCAGGTTGCAATGCGACAGGCACGGGCAGTTCTTTCTTTGTCAGCAGGTAATAGGCTATGGCGAAATAGGTGGCGGCGTATCCTGCCTCAGCCTTAATGGTTTCTTGCTGTTCCAGGTTCATGCATTCCGTGTAGAGGGCTTGCACTATTTTCTGTAAGGCCGGGTTGAAATGGTTTCGTTCGAGGCTTTTCAGTGCATAACTGAAATACATGTGGTAGGCTTGCAGGTAGACATCCGTGGTGATGAAACTGGGTATTTGTTGATAGTCGTTGGCTTCGTACACATGGAATAGCTGTTCGTACCCCATGGGGGCGATGGCGAAGTTACAGCGGTCCAACATTGAAAGGAACTTTCCGCTGGGCTTTTCTATTTGGAAAAGGTTGACGCAAAGGAAGGAGTTGAGCAGTTTGTGTCCGTCCCTTGTTTTGTATTTGTGTCGGGCGAGTTGGGCCATGCGGCGGTCGATCTTTTCCACGAAAGCTTTTTCTTCAGGCAGGAGTTTGACTTTGTCGTATGTGTCCGCATAAACGAGATTTTTCTCATAGCTTTCGTAGAGCGTCTTCTCGCACAAGTCATAGTACCAATCTGTCTTGCGGCAGAAGAAATTGTTCAGGTCTCCTTCGATAAACCAGTATCCATGCAGGGCGTATGGATAACTTCTGAGGATGCGGAGTTCTTCGTAGCCCAATCCGTTGATGTCCTGTTCCAAATCCACGCTTTGGGGAAGAAGGCTGTCTGTCAGCAGGCGGGAGGCGGGAGCAGCTTGTACGGGTTGTTCTTGGGCTTGCTGTGGTTGGGCCGGTGCTTTTTTCTTATAAGAGTTGCAGGAGGCTGCCATGCCCATTGTGAGGAATAGGATGCAGCAATAGATGGAAAGATGGTGTTTCATGAGTAGTGAAAGTTAATGTGTTGGTAATTTATGGGTTAGGCAGGTTACGCTCAAATGCCAGTCCGAAGCCTTCTTGACGGTATAAAGCCTGTACTAAAGTGCCGTCAGACACACGTTCCGTGGTGCAAACCCGTGCAGGAACAGAGTCACGCAGGATATGGAAGTCCACTAACGGGCGCGCCAACCGCGACCCCATCCACAATGGACGGATGAGCCTGCCCTTGTAGAGTTTGAAAAGGAAGAGCCGCTTTTCCGGATGTGGGAAATAACGGGTGGGTTTGATGACTCCCACGGCGATTTCCGGTGTCCCGTTACCAGTCAAGTCACCGCAATCGAAACGGTATACGGGATAGGGGAGTTCCCATTCCGACACTTCCGTACCGTCGATAAAGTGACGTAACACACTCAAACTGTCGTGTATGTGTTCCAAGCGGATTTCTCCCTTCAAACCGTTTTCGAGTGAGTAGGAAAAACATGAATCCTTGTCCGTGCAGGCTGCCGGAAGGCAGGCCATGCCCACGACAAGAATTCGTATGATGGATGTCGCGCCCTTCATCGGTTCATCGAGGTTCGCCTAACTTGCGGCAGAGTTTGCCGCCTGCCATGCAATAGGCTCCCAACAGAATGAATGGGATACTCAGTATCTGGCCCATGTTGATGGGCATGGCGGCTTCCCATGCTTCTTGCACCTCTTTGGTATATTCGATGAAGAAACGGGCCGTGAAGATGGTGGTCAGGCAGAAACCGAAATAGAAGCCCGTACCGACTTTCTGCGGATATTTATGGTAAAGCACGTATCCGGCAATGAGAAATACGAAATAGCAGATGGCTTCATAGAGTTGGCCGGGATGGCGTGGCAGCATGTCAACGCGCTCGAAGACGAAAGCCCAAGGCACGTCGGTCGGCTTGCCGATGATTTCCGAGTTCATCAGGTTGCCCAGACGGATGAACATGGCACTGGCCGGAGTGGCGATGGCAATGTTGTCCAGTACGCGCATGATGTTCAATTTCGTTTTCCTGACGTAAAGCCAAAGGGCAAGCATCAAGCCTATCGTACCGCCGTGGCTGGCCAGTCCGGCGTAACCGGTAAACGTCCAACCGTTGGCCGTCTGCCGCATGGGCAGGATCATTTCCAAGGGGTGGGCGAGGAAGTAGCCCGGTTCGTAGAACAGGCAGTGCCCCAGACGGGCGCCTACGAGGATGCCCACGAAACAATAGAAAAACAACGGGTCGAACAGTTTGTCGGCGATGTGCTGTTGCCGATACAGGCGTTGCACCAATACGTAGGCTGCCAACAGGGCAAAGCACCAACACAGCGAATACCAGCGCACGCCGAATTCGCCGAGGTGGAAAGCGAACAAGTCGGGATTCCACGTGATAAATAACAGGTTGTCCATAACGGTCATACGTTGAAACGGAAGTGCATGATGTCGCCGTCCTGCACCACATAGTCTTTTCCTTCCACTCCTATCTTGCCGGCTTCGCGTACGGCTGCTTCCGAACCGTAACGGATGTAGTCATCGTATTTGATGACTTCCGCGCGGATAAAGCCTTTTTCAAAGTCCGTGTGGATGACGCCGGCACACTGCGGAGCTTTCCATCCCTTGCGGAAGGTCCAGGCTTTCACTTCCATCTCTCCGGCCGTGATGAACGTCTGCAAGTCCAACAGATGGTAGATGGCTTTGATGAGTCGGTCGCATCCTGATTCCTTCAACCCCATGTCTTCCAGGAACATCTGTTTTTCCTCGTAGCTTTCCAGTTCGGCAATGTCGGCCTCCGTCTGGGCGGAGATGATGAGCAGTTCGGCATTTTCGTCCTTGATGGCTTCGCGTACGGCATCCACGTGTACGTTACCGTGGGCGGCAGAGGTGTCGTCCACATTGCAGACGTAGAGCACCGGTTTGGCCGTGAGCAGGAAGAGGTTTTTGGCCGCCTGTTGTTCGTCTTCGCTTTCAAAGGTGACGGTGCGTGCCGATTTGCCTTGTTCCAAAGCCGCTTTGTATTGCAACAACACGTCGTATTCCAGTTTGGCTTGTTTGTCACCGCCCACCTTGGCCACTTTTTCCACGCGTTTGATGCGGTTTTCAATAGTCTCCAAGTCCTTGAGCTGTAGTTCCGTGTCGATGATTTCCTTGTCGCGCACGGGGTCTACCGACCCGTCCACATGCACGATGTTGTCGTTGTCGAAGCAACGCAATACGTGGATGATGGCGTCGGTCTCACGTATATTGCCGAGGAACTGGTTGCCCAGACCTTCTCCTTTGCTGGCTCCTTTCACCAGTCCGGCAATGTCCACGATGTCGCATGTGGCCGGAACGATGCGCCCGGGGTGGACCAATTCCGCCAGTTTGTTCAGACGTTCGTCCGGCACGGTGATTTGTCCCATTTGTGCGTCGATGGTACAGAACGGAAAGTTTGCAGCCTGTGCCTTGGCACTCGACAGACAGTTGAAAAGGGTAGACTTGCCCACGTTGGGCAAACCTACTATACCTGCTTTTAAAGCCATAGTTTATTTTGTTTTTATCAATTACCTTATTTAATTAGGTGCAAAATTAAGAATAAATCCGCTATGTGGGAAATCTTTTTCGTTCTGCGCCAAACGATTTTTCAATCTCAGGCGAACGATTTTTCGTTCTGCGGCAAGTGATTTTCCGTTCTCTGTGCGGTGGTTTCCCGTTTTGCAGCGGACGGTTTTGGAACTTGCCGATAACGTTTTCCTGTTCCTCAATGTGCTTCCAACCAGTTTCTTCCCCAACCGTAATCGGCTTCGAGCGGGACTTGCATGGTGTAGGCGCGTTCCATTTCTTCGATGACGATTTGCTGCACGCGTTCTTTTTCTTCCGGATAGACGCTGAAGTTCAATTCGTCGTGTACTTGTAAAATCATTTTAGAACGTATGTGCTCTTTTTGGAAGCGGTGGTAAATGGCTATCATGGCAATTTTGATGATGTCCGCCGCACTGCCCTGTATCGGGGCATTGATGGCGTTGCGTTCGGCATAACCGCGCACCACTGCGTTGTGGCTGTTGATGTCGCGCAGATAGCATTTACGATGGTAAATGGTTTCGGTATATCCCTTTTCACGCGCTGTTTCAATGCTCTTCTGCATGTATTCCTTCACTTTGGGATACGTGGTGAAATAGCCGTCAATCAACTCTTTGGCTTCCGTGCGGCTGACGTTCATCCGTTCGGCCAATCCGAATACGGTGATACCGTATATGATGCCGAAATTGGCTGTTTTGGCCTTGCTTCGTTCTTCGCGGGTAACTTCTTCCAATGGCTTTTTATAAATTTTTGCGGCGGTAGCGGCATGGATGTCGTGCCCTTCGCGGAAAGCCTCTATCATGTGTGGGTCGCCGCTCAAATGGGCCATGATACGCAGTTCGATTTGGGAATAGTCGGCCGAGAAGAATTCACAATCCGGTTCCGGGATAAAAGCCTTACGGATTTCTTTGCCTTCCTCGTTGCGTACAGGGATGTTTTGCAGGTTCGGGTTACTGCTACTCAGTCGTCCGGTCGTGGTAATGGTTTGATTGAAGGAGGTGTGGATATGTCCGGTTTCGGGATTGATAAGCTTGGGCAAGGCATCGATGTATGTACCCAATAGTTTTTTCAGTCCGCGGTGTTCCAGGATTTTTTCCACGATGGGATGGCGCGTGCGTAATGTTTCCAATACTTCTTCCGAGGTGACATATTGTCCTGTTTTGGTTTTCTTGGGCTTTTCGCTTATTTTTAGTTTTTCAAACAAGACTTCGCCTACTTGTTTGGGAGAGGCTATGTTGAACGGTTCGCCGGCCAGGGCGTGTATCTCTTCTTCCAAACGGTTCATTTCTTTGGTGTAGAGCGTAGAAGTTTCCTTCAACGCCTCGGTGTCGATGCACACTCCGTTGCGTTCCATCCAAGCCAATACCGGCATGAGCGGCATTTCTACTTCACGGAACAGGTCATAACACCCTTCCTCCTTTAACTTCGGTTCAAACACGTTTTTCAGTTTCAAGGTAATGTCGGCATCTTCGCATGCGTATTCATATACTTGCGACGGAGGAAGGTCTGCCATATTCTTCTGGTTCTTTCCTTTCGGTCCGATAAGTTCTTCGATATGGATGGTCTGGTAGTTCAGATAGACTTCGGCCAGATAGTCCATGCCATGACGTAATTCCGGTTGTAAAAGGTAATGGGCAATCATGGTGTCGAAGATTTCGCCTTTCAATGTAATACCGTAGTTTTGCAGTACCATCAAATCATATTTGATGTTTTGCCCGATTTTGAGTATCCGCTCGTCTTCGTAGACCGATTTAAATTCATTAACTATCTTTTGTGCTTCTTCAGGGTCTTGCGGAATCGGTACGTAAAAAGCCTGATTTTCCTCGACACTAAAGCTCAATCCCACCAATTTGGCACTGATGGGGTCGGTTCCGGTGGTCTCCGTGTCTAGACTGAGAAAATCTTTTGTAACGAATAAGTCAATAATCCGCTGTCTATCTTCTTTCGTTTCAATGAGTTGGTAGTCGAAATCCTCCTTTTTGTACTTGCTGAGATTTGAATATTTGCTTGCTTCCGGGGATTCGTCCGCAAATTCTGCAAAGAGAGAGCCTTGGAAAAAGCCCGGTTCTGCGGTGGGTTGCTTTTTGGAGAACTTTCGTTCCAGTAAAGTCCGGAACTCTAAATCTTCGAATAAACGTTGCAAGGCTTCTGCGTCCGGCTCTTTTGTGGTGAGTGCCTCCAGGTCGAGCGTAATGGGCACGTCCGTTTTGATGGTGGCCAGGAACTTAGAAAAAGCAATCGTGTCGCGGTGGGTTTCCACTTTGGTTTTTAAACTGCCTTTCAGTTCGTCCGTATGTTCCAACAGATTTTCGATACTGCCGAATTGGTTGACGAGTTTGGATGCGGTTTTTCCGCCCACACCGGGACAACCCGGAATATTGTCGGACGAGTCTCCCATCAGTCCGAGAATATCAATGACCTGCATCGGAGAAGAGATGTCGAATTTCCCGGTGACCTCTTTTACCCCCATGATTTCAAAATCCTTGTCTCCGAATTTAGGACGGTACATCTTGACCCTCTCGTTGACTAATTGGCCGTAGTCTTTGTCGGGTGTCATCATGTAAGTTTCCAAGTTCCCGTGTGCGGCAGCCTGTGTGGCCAAAGTGCCGATTACGTCGTCAGCTTCAAATCCGGCGACTTCGAGGATGGGGATACGGTAAGCCCGTATAATATCTTTTATAATAGGTACGGCGGTGCGGATGGCTTCCGGTGTTTCTTCCCGTTGCGCTTTGTATTCGGGATAGGCTTCGTGACGGAAAGTGGGACCTGCAGGGTCAAAAGCCACACCGATATGCGAAGGATGCTCTTTGTTGAGCACCTCCTCCAATGTGTTGACAAAGCCCAAGATGGCTGATGTATTAAGCCCTTTCGAATTGATGCGGGGGCTTTTGATGAATGCGTAGTAAGCTCTGTAAATGAGCGCGTAGGCATCGAGTAAAAAAAGTCTGTCCATACGTTATTATGATTTTCTCCGTAAATTTACGTAAAAAATATGAGTGGCTTTTGATTTTTATGTAATTTTGTACTCCGAAATCATCTGATTATATGGACGTATTAACTCAAATCCGGAAACCGGTGGAGCGTGAAATGAAAGATTTCGAGTCGCTTTTCGGTATTACTCTGCAGCACCAGAATCCTCTTCTCATGATAGCCTTGCGGCATGTGTTGAGCCGTAAGGGGAAGTTGATGCGTCCGATTTTGACTTTGTTGGCTGCAAAAAAGTACGGTGAAATCAATGATTCCGTATTGCATGCTGCCGTGAGTTTGGAGATGTTGCATACGGCCAGTCTGGTGCATGATGATGTGGTAGACGAGAGTGGCGTACGTAGGGGACAATCCTCTGTGAATGCCCTTTTGGATAATAAGGCTGCCGTCTTGGTGGGCGATTATCTCTTGTCTACGGCTTTGAAGCATGCGGCCATGGCCGGTGACCTGAGGGTCGTAGATTGGGTCGCTCGTTTGGGGCAGACGCTTTCCGATGGGGAATTGCAGCAGTTGTCCAACGTGAAGTCCGATGAAATCAGCGAAAATCAGTATTTCAACGTGATTCGGCGTAAAACAGCTTCTTTGTTTGCCGTATGTGCCGAAGTCGGTGCTTTGTTATCAGGGGCGTCGGAAGATGAAATCCGTCGTTTAGGTGAGTTCGGCACTTACGTAGGTATCTGTTTTCAGATTCGTGACGATGTATTCGACTATTATGATGCTGAAGTAGGTAAACCTACGGGAAATGACATGAAAGAAGGTAAGCTTACTCTTCCGGTGGTGCATGCCGTACTTCAGCCCGGCGCAGAGACGTGGCATGAGACGGCGTTGAAAGTACGTGCGGGTAGGGCCACAGAAGAAGAAATCTCGGCTTTAGTGGATTTTACCAAACAGTCGGGCGGTATAGAGTATGCCCGTCGTAAAATGGATGAATTTCGTGGACAAGCAGTCGGTTTGATAGGTTCTGATGGAAACGAAGCCGTAGGTGAAGCCTTACGTTTGTACTTGGATTTCGTATTGAAACGGGTGTCTTAATAGGGTTGGAAGGATGATTTGTTCCTCCAATCCGATTATAGACGATTGATTTCTTCCGTATCCAATCCTGTACAGGTTGCTATCGTATGGGTTGGTATGCCATTGGCTTTCATCTGTCTGGCTATGTTTAGCTTTTCTTCTTGCATTCCTTTTTCTATCCCCTTTTCTATTCCTTTTTGCATCCCTATTTGTATCCCTTTTTGTTCTCCTTCCTTTGTGGCTTTTTGAACGGCGAAGTCAATGGTGTTTTTCCAGTCGCGGTATACTTTCAGGCTCGTTTCGTAGTGGTGGTATTCCTCTACGGTGAATTTCGCGATTTCTGCTGCCTCGAAGAACCGGGTAAAGACGCGTTCCTGTAGCGTAGCGGGCTTTTCCATCAGCCGCGTGAGGTTGCGTAGCACGAAGAGCCATTTGTCGAACATACTGTCAAGCTCTTCTTCTTTCTTGTTGAACTTGGGCATTTCCAGATAGATGAACGTCAGTTTGTCGTAGAATACCTCCCGGGTCTTGCTGTCGGTCAACTGCACTTCGTGGTGGAAGTACCCGTCGTGGATGTGGTCGAACACGAAATTCAGTATGGCGATGACGTACACGGCCTTGAGTTGGTAATTCCAATCGCCGCGCTTTCCCTGCTGCTGTATGGGGAAGGAAGCGTAGTACAAGCTCCTTTCTTTGAAGAACAGTTGCTGTCCGCGCTGCATTTCCACTAATATCTTTTCCCCGCTGTCGGTCTCGCAGTAGACGTCGAACACAGCCTTGCGGTCTGCCTCGCTGATGCCGAGGTTTTCGGTGTTGAGGTAAGTGAGGTCGCGTATTTGCTCCTTATCGCTCAGCAAACTGTTGATAAAGCTGATAAGCAGCTCCTTGTTCATCTCTGTGCCGAAAAGCTTTTTGAATCCAAAGTCGGTATAGGGGTTTACGTAACGGTCTGTATATTCGTCTCTTTCCATGTTTTTCCTTGTTTGGTGATGAAGCAAAGGTAGTGTTTTCTTCGGTTTCGTGCAATCATTTTAAAAGAAAAAAGAGGCTTTAAACCTCCTTCTTATGATATGCATGGAATCATTTGAACGGTTCTATCTTCAGAAGCGAATAGTTGTCGTCATAAGCCACTGCATAGCAAATACTGTCCCCTTTGTTCGTCAGGCCCATTAGTTTCTTGCCTGTGTAGGTTTGTTTGACATCATGCCCGTTCCAATCGAATATGGATATCTTTTCCGTAAAAGGCGGGTTATTGATAGCATCTTTGGCTTTCAGGTTTTTACCCAATGTTCCGTTGAGTAGGGTATACAGGTACCGGTCCGAGGCATCCATGGCCTCAAAACCGATAGGCGTTTCATCCCCCCCACGTAATGGCATCCGGACTGTTTTTTACTTTGGTGTATACCGGTTTGTAGATACCGAGTGTCTTTACAGGGGAAATGCCGAGCGTATCATCTATTTGCAGGATGTCCAATACACCACCGATGTAAGTTCCGAAGGCAATACGGCTGTAGTCTCCTTTTACCGCCATCTTGGAGGCATCGCGGAAGATGGCCGCATCCTTTTCTGTTCCTTCACCCGATATGTTAGGATATGTTTTGTAAACGTTGCACGTTTTGCCGTTCACAGTCACAAGACGGTTCTCATCAAATAATTCAATGAGAAGGTATTTTCCTGATTTTGTCTTTACTGCATTATGGTAAAAACTGCTTTTTTGATAAACTTCTGCGGGGAGCGGATATTCTTTGATGTAGGATGTGGAATCCGAAAGATAGGCAAGTACGTCATATTCTATGATTTTCCCCGGAGAGTAGAAAGACACGATACCTTCCTCTTTTTTGATGATAAAATCGTTGTAGTCGGTGATTTCTCCGAAACCACGGCCTTTCCGGACCATATTGCCGATAGCTTGTCCTTTTTCGTTATAGAGGTGGATAAAGAAGTCCGACGCTTGGAAATCCACGATGCCGATGATGCTGTCCATGGTGAACATTGAAGCCGGATAATGGATGGGCAAGCCTTTGGCTAATACCGTTGCAGGAGTGGTGTCACACCTCGTAAACACTTCATCGTTATACGTTATCGGCTTGTTGTCTTTCGGGGTACATCTAATAAATAGAATCAGCAACGCCACTAAATATCCCCCTAAAACGGCAACCCTTTTCATTTAGTGGATGAGCATTTATGTTCTACTTCCACTTCATCTCCCAAGGCATTAAGGCTTACGCTACAACTATTACAAAAGTAGGTCCATATTCCACTCACAGCACATAGAATAAGAGATAATGGAATGATAATTTTTTTCATATATATAATGTTTTAAGATTAAATACACGCAAATATAATTACTTTCTTAGTTCAAATAAAATAAAAAAATGAATTTTTCTCTGTTCTTTATTAATTATACTTTTTTGACTTTGTTTGTAGTCATAATATCAAATAGAATTATGAAATACATCCATTTATTGATAACAATGACATTTTGCTATTTTTTCCATGTTGGGCTATGGTAGAGGATAGATAAAATAGAGGAAAAAACATAAAAACGAGGTGGGATGAGGGATGAAGTCTTCAAGAATAAACGGCTATTCTTCTATTTGGAATGGAGAAATATATGAAATAAGGGATGGCGGATGATTCAAATAAGGGTGGTTTATTCGTCAAAATGAAGATGGTTGATTATTCCCATGTTTTTGGTTTGATTCACCACGTGCTTTCTTCTCGGGATTCTTTTTCTTTGCAGTAGTTAAAATATTAGTTCATTAAAACTCATTTTTAAGGCAATGAAAAAGACTTTCTTTACATGTTTCTTTTTGGGGATGTCGGTATTACCTACCTTATCAAAAACTTATGATAAGGTAGACGTGTTGGAGCGTCCTGTACCTATTTCTTCAATAAAAGATATCAAGGGTTTCTTTGGCTACCGGATGGAAGTAAACCGTAATTATTTGAAGGATTTCCCTATTGATAAATATGTGGATTTTGTCGTACAGCGGCAGCATACGGCATGGGATTGGACTAAGGCCGAACAACATGGAAAATGGATAGAGTCGGCCTATCTTTCTGGGATTCAACGTAATGACAAGGCTTTATTGGATAAAGCCCGAACAATGTTGAAACGTATTGTTGATTCGCAAGAAGAAAGCGGATATGTAGGTGCTACTTCCAAGGATTACCGTTCGGACGAACGTCCGGTCAGAGGTATGGATGCCTATGAATTATATTTTGTGTTTCATGCTTTCATTACGGTATATGAGGAAACCGGTGATAAAGCGTCATTGGCTGCTGCCGAGAAATTGGCTGATTATTATTTGAAGTATTTCGGCCCGGGAAAGTTGGAGTTTTGGCCGTCGGACTTGAGGGATCCTGAAAACAGGCATAAATCGATAGATGCCTTGTCTCAATTTGCAGGACACGGTGTACACTATAGTTGGGAAGGTACTTTGCTTTGTGACCCTATTGCACGCTTATATGAAGTGACAGGGAAAAAGAAGTATTTGGACTGGAGCTTTTGGGTGGTTGGTAATATAGACAAATGGAGCGGTTGGGATGCCTTTTCACGTTTGGATTCCGTAGCAGACGGAACTTTGGGAGTAGATAAGCTCCAGCCTTACGTGCATTCACATACTTTTCAGATGAATTTTATGGGATTCCTGCGTTTGTATCGTATTACTGGTGATAAATCATTGTTCCGTAAAGTGGCAGGCGCATGGGATGATATTTGTAACAGGCAGATGTACATTACAGGAGGAGTCAGTGTGGCGGAACATTATGAACACGGCTATGTGAAACCCGTTTCGGGAAATGTGGTGGAAACCTGTGCCACGATGTCGTGGATGCAACTGACACAAATGTTGCTTGAACTGACTGGGGAATCAAAATATGCAGATGCGATGGAACGTCTGATGATGAACCATGTATTTGCAGCCCAAGATTGTGAGAGTGGGACTTGCCGTTATCATACGGCACCGAATGGGACGAAACCTCATGATTATTTCCATGGTCCGGATTGTTGTACAGCCAGCGGACATCGTATCATTTCTTTGTTGCCGACTTTCTTCTATGCCGAAAATGGAAAAGATTTTTATATCAACCAGTATTTGCCTTCACGATATGACGGCAAGGACTTCGCATTTGAAATATCGGGTAACTATCCCGAATCGGAAAGTATGGTACTGACTGTACTTTCTTCCCCAAATAAAAACAAGATATTGAACTTGCGCATACCTTCTTGGTGTAAGGCACCGGAAGTTTCAGTCAACGGTGAAAGCGTATCGGGAATAGAAGCTGGCAAGTATTTGGCTATCACTCGTAAATGGGAAAAAGGGGATAAAATAGGTATCACTTTTCCTATGGAGGGTAAGTGGATAAGGCGTGAACATCATAGTAAATATACGACTTATACACTTCCACGTGGGGAAATAATGTACAGGGAAGAACCTACGGATAAGATACCGTATGCCTTTATTCGCGGCCCTCTCGTATATTGTTTGGATATGGTCTGGAATAAACAGCTTTGCAATGATGATGTGAATATGGAGAAAGACATACGTATGGATACAAACAGCGAGCCTAAATGGATTCAGAAGCCTGATACCGAAATGTTAGGACCGGTCTATCAGACGCAAGCCTCTTATATGGGACGGAAAGTGGATGTATTGCTTACACCGTTTGCCAATATCGGCCAATGGTTCCGCCCGGGAGAGGAAAAGCCGTATAGGAATGCGGATGCGTTTACTTATGCTATTTGGTTGTATAAATGATAACTGTTTTTATGACCCATCATCCGGCTTTTACCTGTAAAGCCGGATGATGGCTTTTTCAGTTTTGTTTTTGTGACGGGGCACATTCTTTCTTTTGAAATTCGCTCGGAGTCATGCCGAAAGTGTCTTTGAATAAGCTTGTGAAATGCTTATGGTCATTGTAACCTAAAGCTTCTACCACTTCCGCGATAGTCATTGTGGCGTTTTTCAGCATGTTGCAGGCATGTTGCATTTTGATGTCTTTAATGAACTCCAAAGGAGTCTGTCCGAGTAAGGCTTTCATTTTCCGGGATAATGTGGAACGCGACATACCCAGTTCCGATGCCAATGCCAATACGTCGAAGTCCGGATCAGACAGATGGCTCTCTGTAATTTTAACGGCTTTTCTGACAAGCTGCTCATCTGCCGAAGTGAATTCCATAGGTGAGATTAAAGCCACCGGAGTATTTTTTTTAAATTCGTTTTGTATTGCTTTCCGTCGGTTGAACAGATTTTGTAATCTGACCTTCAACAGGCAGGGAGCGAATGGTTTGGATAAGTAGCCGTCAGCTCCTGTCTGGTAAGATTTGAGTTTGTATCCGGGATGGGTTCTTGCAGTGAGCAAGATAACGATGGGCAGTAAGATACCGCCAATAGCGAGCGCATAGAGCGTATAAGCCCACCACGTTTCATAGAAGGCCGGTGCTTTCCGGATGGTCAGTTCGGTGATGTGGTTGCTCCACTGCCCGTTTTCGTCGGTGGCTTTGACTTGAAATGTATGTGTACCTTTTTCCATATTGTTGTAATATGCGGAATTCTTGCCGTTATCCAGATAAATCCAATCTCTGTCTTCACCTTTCATACGATAGGCATAGCGGATTTGTTCTAAATGGTGAAAGTCGAGTGTGGAAAAGTGGATTTCTACATCTTGTTCTTCCGGTGAGAGTTGAAGGGTATAATGGGGGAAACTTCCGGCCGGGATATTTTTCCATTGACCTTGGGCATTCACTCGAATTTCGGTGATGTGTGCGGAGGTCTGTATGGGAATACTTTCTATTTTTTGGGAAGATGGAATGGCGATAATGCCCGACACACCGCCAAGGAAAATTTCTTTAGGGTCGTTTTTGTGCCTACAGACCGAGAGGAAACGGTTGAGCATAAGGTTGGGATTGTCGGTTTTATAATTTCGGTAAGCTCCATTGCGTGGATTATATTCTTTGAGGGATTGGTTGGATACGATCCACACGTGGTTGTATGAATCCACTACCAGTCCGTTTATGATGTCGCCGCTCATGTTGCATGTGGCACTGTGGTTTGTTATTTTTTTAGTTTGTGTATCGAATGAGAGTATCTCTCCTGTTGTTGTACCTAACCACAGTTCTCCGTAAGTTGTGGCATCGATATGATTGATGTTTTTGTGCAAGGTGTAAAAATAGATCTTGTTTCGGGCAAGGCAGCCTATGCCTTTGTCTGTGGTGGAAAACCATATTTTTCCGTCGTTTGTTTGCGTGATTCCGGTGACGTTTCCTCTATTTCCGGAGATGTTTTTCGGCTGCTTTTTCAACCGGTCATAGACCCAAAGCCCATCCGATGTCCCGATCCATAATCGCTTGTCGTCTTCTTCGAGAATTGTATTGACTTGGGTTTGCGGTATTTGGATGGTCTCGTCGATTTGGATGTCCATGTCTTGACGTTTGAAAGCGAAGATATGGTTTTTACTGCCGATACTCCATATTTTTCCCGGTGTTTGGGACGGAATCAGTTTATAGGGGTAGGCAATAAGGTGTCTTTTTCCTGTTGTCCATGTAGAATAGTGGGTGAGGCGTTCCGTAATCGGGTCGTAAAAACAGAGTCCGTATCGCTCTTGAGAGAACCAAAACCCTCCTTTGTCATCCACACATAAGGTGTTAATGACCGGTTGGGCTTTGATTTGTTCCTGTAAGGCTTTTAAAGGATATTTTCTGACGGTGTGTCGGCGTATGTCTATGATGAAACTTTCCATATCGAAAGCCGATACCCATAGATTTCCGTCCTTGTCTTTATAAATTTCATAAAGCATTTTGTTAGTGGAAGGAAGGAAAGACGAAGTGTCTATTTGTTTTAAATCTCCATTTTCGGTGATTTGGAAGACAAACAAATCTTTGTCTGTCGTGACCCAAAGATAATGGAACACATCGTCTTGTACCATATGAAACACATTGCCTGTGGTTTGTCCGCCTACAGCCGAGGGCATAGGTTGAGGGACATAGCGTTTTTCCGGGTCTTTACTTTTCGGGTCGAAACGTACGATTCCTCTTTCCCAAGTCCCGAGCCAATAGCATTGGTGTGTTTCATCCCAAATGATTCGTTCGATGCAGCGATAGTCTGGGTCGGGGAAATATGGTGTCAGGGTATGCCCCTGTTGGTCGAATTTGAACATTCCGCTGTAGGTCAATGATATCAATAGGTCTCCGTTTGGGGTCTCGTAAACGATATATGCGCATTGTGGGGCTTGGTTATATTCTGTTTTGTATTTTCCGACCAACGAGCCGTCGGTGCGGAAACGGAATAAAATTCCCGGTACGCTGGCCCATATTGTTCCGTCACGGGTCACATTGATGGAAAAGACGTTTGGGTCTTGGCTGCCTTCCAAGGGAATGGTCTTGATTTGCTGGGTGGATTTGTCTAAGGTGTATAACCCGTTTGTGGTCCCGAACCATATTTTCTTTTCGTGGTCTTCTGCAATGTAAGTAATATAGTTGCTGGCTAACAAGTTGGGATTGGATAAATCGGAACGGTAGACTTTGATGCCATATCCGTCATACCGACATAAACCGTCGAATGTGCCGTACCAGATATATCCTTCACTGTCTTGAAAGATTCTATGTATGGCTTTTACCGGCAGTTTGTCCAACATAGGAATGGGGCGTACGGATATTTCTTGGGCATGAAGCAAAGGAAAATGAATTTGAAGGGAACATGCCAACAAAATGTGGAGAAAATATTGTATGAGCAAAGGTTTGTGCATGATTCTTTGTTTTATGTGGATACAAATATAAGTATTTTGGCTGGCTAAGGCTACGGATTAAATAATTTTTATGGCTTGACAGGATGTAAACCGGTGAGAACGGCCTGTGGGTGAGAATGGTATATGAAAAGGTACGACGTTTGTTGAGGTGTATTTGACAGGTAAGGCGGATATTTTGGATATGAATGGAGACTACGGATGACATTTTGCTATTTTTTCCATGTTGGGCTATGGTAGAGGATAGATGAAATAGAGGAAAAAGATGTTCTTGTTTTAATATTTAAGATAAGATTATTGCTCTTATCGCGCATTTCCCTGCCAAAATCCGGATTTCTTTCAGCCGAACGAAAAATCGTTTGGCTGAAAGCGGAAAATGTTTCTCAGCAGATTGGGACGGGAATCTCCGAAAATGGGTGTGAGAACGGGATGGAGTGGGGGATGAAGACTCCGGAAATGAAAGATTTTTCTTCTATTTGGGCCGGAAAAGCATACAAAAATGCCTGCCGCGTTTGTCATCGTTTCCGGCTTTTCCGTGGCAGGCACTGGGTTTCATACGGACTGTAGCGTTGTGCTGCCTTTCTGGTGTCAGCAAACCATCCGCGTGGGTGTCAGAATGTCATTTTCACGATACGCGAGAATCGCGTAGAACCGACGTGTACTCCACCGGCATGCAAATACGCCGTTCTCGTGGGGACGTGTCTGTCGTTTTGTCAAACTGTCAGAAGGGGGATTAGAAGAATTTCACCTCTTCTCCCGTCACTTCGCTCAGCAACAGGTTGGCCAACCGGCTTGTGCCAAGGCGCAACCACTGGTTGGTAAGCCATTTTTCGCCTAAGACCTCTTTGACGATGGTGTAGTACACAAGGGCATCATGTACCGTATGCATGCCTCCTGCGGGCTTAAAACCTATCTGTATGCCTGTTTCATCATAGTATTCCTTGATGGCTTGGCACATGACGTAAGCGGCTTCCGGTGTAGCGGCCGGTTCGAGTTTCCCGGTGGACGTTTTGATATAGTCGGCTCCGGCATACATGGCCAACAGGGAGGCTTTCTTGATGTTCGCGGCAGTCTTCAGGCAGCCCGTTTCGAGGATGACTTTCATCTTATGGTCGCCGCAGGCCGCTTTCAGTTCGCTGATTTCGTCGCAGAGCGTCTCGTAGTCGCCGCTCAGGAACTTGCCGACGGACATGACGATGTCTATCTCTGTGGCGCCGTCTTTGATAGCCAGGGCCGTTTCGGCCACTTTGACTTCAATCAAAGCTTGCGAGGAGGGGAAACTGCCCGACACGCAGGCTACTTCCACGCCCTCCACTTCGAGCGATTGGCTAACGATTTGTGCGAAGCAGGGATAGACGCAGATGGTGGCCACGTGCGGCAGGTCGGGGTAGGTGTCCTCGAATGCGTTCACGCGTTCCGTGAAACGGAGGATGCTTTCTTCGCTGTCCGTGGTGCTCAATGAGGTCAGTTCCACACTGCCCATCAGGAATCTTTTGATTTCCGTCGTGTCGTTTTCCGGCACTTTTTCGGCGATGATTTTCGCCACAGCTTCTTTCACGGCCTCGTCGCTGAGGTTGAGGTCGTACTTCTTCAATGCCTGTTCGTACTTGCTGGTTTCGGGCTCGTGATGATGTGTGTGCTCGCTCATGATTCAATGTAATTTAGGATTGTTAATATGTCGTTCTTTGTCTCTTCGGGTTTTCTTCTCGATACTTTTCCGGAGTGCCTCCGTCAGGTTCACGCCCGTCTGGTTGGCCAGGCAGATCAGTACCCAGAGTACGTCGGCCATCTCTTCTTCCAGGTTGCAGTTTTCGCCTTCCTTGAAAGACTGGTCGCCGTAGCGGCGGGCCATGACACGGGCCAGTTCGCCCACTTCTTCGGTCAGGCAAGCCATGTTGGTCAGTTCGCTGAAGTAACGTACACCGACCGTTTTAATCCATTCGTCTACCTGTTTCTGTGCTTCGTCTATAGTCATATTTTCCTTTTTTATTCTTTGTTTTTAGTGTCCATGCAGATGGTGACGGGGCCGTGGTTCAACAGGTCCACTTTCATTTCCGCTCCGAATTCTCCCGTCTGCACGGGTTTGCCGAGCGCTTCGCCCAATTTCCGGCAGAAGCTTTCGTAAAGGGGGATGGCTGTGGTATGCCCGGCCGCACGGATATACGAGGGGCGGTTGCCTTTCTTGTACGAAGCCATCAGGGTGAATTGACTGATAACCAATATGTCACCTCCGGTTTCGAGGATGCTCCGGTTCATTACGCCGTTTTCGTCGTCGAAGATGCGAAGTCCTGTAACCTTACGGCACAACCAATCTATATCCTCTTCATTGTCAGCCTCTTCTATACCTAACAAAATCAAAAGTCCGCCTTGTATGGCCGATTTGCAGTGACAGCCGATGCTTACCGACGCATGGCTGACGCGTTGTATTACGGTTCTCATGTGTTTAGCGTGTGTTTGGTTTCTTGCAAATATACGAAAAAAGCCTGCATGTCATGCTTCAGCAGGCAGGTTTTCTTGTATTATTTTCGCTTTGGCCGGTCCGATTTCTGCGGCCAGTTCGTCGAACGAAGCTTCCCGGATACGTTTCACGCTTTTAAACCGTTTGAGCAACTGGGTTTTGGTTTTCTCGCCGATGCCTTTGATGGTGTCCAGTGCCGAAACGGTCTGGTGTTTGCTGCGTTTGTCGCGATGGAAAGTGATGGCAAAACGGTGCACTTCATCCTGTATCTGGGTCATGAGCCGGAACACAGGGCTGTCTGTCTTCATGCCGATGACGATAGGCGGGAAGCCGAACAACAGTTCGTTGGTGCGATGGCGGTCGTCTTTGGCCAGTCCGGCGATGGGGATGCGCAGTCCGAGTTCGTCTTCTACCACTTCGCGTACCACCTCCATCTGTCCCCGTCCGCCGTCCGTGATGATGAGGTCGGGCAGTTCGCCTTGTTCCGCCACGGCGCGTGAATACCGGCGGCGTACCACCTCTTTCATCGAGGCATAATCGTCCGGTCCGACCACGGTTTTGATGTTGTATTTGCGGTAGTCCTGTTTGCTGGGTTTGCACTTTTTGAAGACTACGCAGGCCGCCACGGCATCCGTCCCCGAGATGTTTGAATTGTCGAAACATTCGATGCGCATGGGGAGCTTCTCAAGGTGCATGGCCTGTTGGATTTCTTTCATCAGCCGTACGCTTTTCTGTTCCGGATTGAGTTTCTCGGCCTGTTTGAGTCGGTCCAGTTTGTATTGTTTTACGTTGAGGATAGAGAGTTCCAACAGTTTCTTTTTGTCTCCCCTTTGCGGGACGGTGAAGGTGACGCCTTCCATTTCCACGTCGATGGGAAAGGGGGTGATGATTTCCTTGGAACGGCTCTTGTAGCGTTCCCGCATTTCAGCGATGCCTAGCGTCAACAGTTCTTCTGGCGACTCGTTCATTCGTTTTTTATATTCAAAGGTGAAGGCCTGGTTTATACTCCCGTTCGTCACGTGCAAGTAGTTGATGTAAGCCGCGTTTCCATCGTCCTCAATGGAGAAAACGTCGATGTTGTGAAGGACGTTGCTCACCACTTCGCTCTTGCTTCGGTAACTTTCCAAAAGGTCGTACTTCCTTTTGATGGCTTGTGCCTCTTCGAAACGCATTTCCGCCGCCAACGCTTGCATTTCGGCGAGCATGTTCCGGCTGATTTCGGCTGTGTTTCCTTTCAGGATTTCCTTGGCTTCTTGGATGGATTGGAGGTATTCTTCGCGGCTTTGCGCTCCGATGCAAGGGCCTTTGCAGTTCTTGATGTGGTATTCCAAACAGACGTTGAACTTTCCGCTACGGATGTTTTCAGGTGTGAGCGCGAGGTGGCACGTACGCAACGGATAGAGGTTCTTGATGAGCTCGAGTAAGGCATTCAGCGTGGGAATATGGCTGTAAGGGCCGAAGTACACGGAACCGTTGCGTACGATGTGCCGTGTTTTGAAGATGCGGGGAAAGTATTCGTTGGTCACACAAATGGACGGATAGGTCTTGTCGTCCTTCAGCAACACGTTGTAATGCGGTTTATAGCGTTTGATAAGGTTGTTTTCCAATAAAAGCGCGTCTTCTTCGCTGTTTACCACAATATACTTGATATCCCTGATTTTACTGACCAGCATGGCTGTTTTCCGGCTTTGGTGGTCTTTGCTGAAATAGGAATAGACGCGCCGTTTCAGGTTTTTGGCCTTACCCACATAGATGATTTCCCCCTCGTCGTTCAAATATTGGTAACATCCCGGACTGTCCGGCAGGTTCAGGACGATGCCTTTCAAATAAGCGTCCAGCTTTTCTTTTTCTTCGGTCGTCATGGCGTTTGGAATTGGATATGAAAAGGGGACAATACAGCGTGCTGCATGTCCCCGTTAAAAAAGCTATTTTTAGACACGTAAGAGTGTGCTGATTTCAATGCCTTCGTCGAAAACCTCGCGTCCGTTCAATCCTTCGCCCGTCAGTTCGATAATAAAATTGATGTAGACGTGTGCCGGATTAAACTTCTTCACCAAGTTGTAGGCCGCTTTCATGGAACCGCCTGTGGCAAGCAGGTCGTCATGAATGAGGACCACGTCTTTTTCGTCAATGGCATCTTTATGTATTTCTATCGTATCCTTACCGTATTCTTTCATATAACTTTCCTGTAAGGTCTCGGCCGGAAGTTTTCCGGGTTTCCGGCACATAACGAAACCGGCGCCCAGTTTCACGGCAAGGGCAGCACCGAGGACGAAACCGCGCGACTCTATGCCGACCACCTTTGTGATGCCTTTGTCCTTATAGATTTCATACAATTCGTTTAGCATAATCTTCATGCACTTCGCGTTTTTGAAGAGTGTCGTCACGTCCTTGAACTGAACTCCGGGTATAGGGAAGTCCGGAATGTTTCGCAGATTCTTCAGTAATGTTGGATTGTTCATAACCAGTATTTTATCTGTTGGTAATTTAAGTTTTGTTTCACGTGAAACGTAGAGCTTCCGACTACCGTCCCAGAAGCACGAGCAGCACGTTGATGTCGCTGGGAGAGACGCCTGGGATGCGTCCGGCCTGTGCCAATGTTTCCGGATTGATTTTCTCTAACTTCTGACGGGCTTCGGTCGACAGGGAGTTCATGTTTTTGTAATCGAAGCGGCCTTTTATCTTAATGCTTTCCAAGCGCTGCATCTTGTCGGCGATGATTCTTTCGCGGGCAATATACCCGTGATACTTTATCAATACCTCGGCTGCTTCGATGATTTCATCCCGTCGGTCGGTCAATGTGTCGAGCAGAGCCTTTAACGGTACGATATGTTCGGCAATGTTTTTCACCGTGATTTGCGGACGGTTGATTAATTCGAAAAGTTTGCATCCGTATTTGAGCGGTGTCGTGCCTAAAGCTTCCAATCCGGAATTGATCAGGGCCGGTTTCAACGAGAATTCTTTGCAGAAACTTACGATTCGTTCGACAGCGTCCTTTTTGGAAAGCCAATGGTCATAGCGTTCGCGTGTAGCCAATCCTATTTGATAAGAACGTTCCGTGAGGCGTGCATCTGCATCATCCTGACGAAGCAAGATACGATATTCTGCCCGCGACGTGAACATGCGATAAGGTTCGTCTACTCCTTTGGTGACTAAATCGTCGATGAGTACGCCGATATAGGATTCGTCGCGGTGCATGACGAAAGGTTCGCCTCCAGAACATTTCAAGGCAGCGTTGATTCCGGCTACGATGCCTTGTCCACCTGCTTCTTCGTAACCTGTGGTTCCGTTGACTTGTCCGGCCATGAATAAGCCCGGCAATATTTTCGATTCCAATGTGTGATACAGTTGGGTGGGGTCGAAGTAATCGTATTCTATGGCATAACCCGGACGATATATGGCCAGATCGCGGAAAGCCGGGATTTTTTTCAAGGCTTCGATTTGGATGTGGAGCGGCAGGCTCGATGAAAAGCCGTTTAAATAATATTCTTGCGTGCTTTCGCCCTCCGGCTCCAAGAAAAGCTGATGTTGGCCGCGTTCTGGAAAGGTGACCAGTTTGGTCTCGATGCTCGGGCAGTAGCGCGGCCCTATGCTTTGGATTTGTCCGTTGTAAAGGGGAGAATCCGGCAAGCCGTTTCTCAATACTTCATGGGCTTCCGGATTGGTGAAACAGGTCCAGCACGGAAGTTGTTTCAGTTGCCGGTCGCGCCCCATGAATGAGAATTTATGGTAGTCATGTTCTCCCTCCTGTATTTCCATATCCTCAAAATGTACGCTTCTTCCGTCGATGCGTACCGGTGTCCCGGTTTTCATCCGCCCGTAGTTTATGCCGTGGCGGGCGATGGATTCGGTCAAATGGTATGATGCCGGTTCGGCCACACGGCCTCCGGGCAACTGCGTGTGTCCGATGTGCATCAGGCCGTTCAGGAACGTGCCGGCCGTCAGGATGACGCAGCGTGCCCGGATCACCACGTCGAAATATGTCTTCACGCCAGCCACTTCTCCATGCTCTACGAGGAGTTCCTTCACTTGGTCTTGCCAGATATGCAAATTGGGTGTATTTTCCAGGATTTCCCGCCATGCCCAGATGAATTTTCCACGGTCGCACTGGGCGCGGGGGCTCCACATAGCCGGGCCTTTCGAACGGTTGAGCATACGGAATTGTATGGCGGTGCGGTCGGTCACGATACCCATGTAGCCGCCCAAAGCGTCTATTTCCCGGACGATTTGTCCTTTAGCAATGCCCCCCACGGCCGGATTGCAACTCATTTGTCCAATCTTGTTCATGTCCATGGTGACAAGGCAGGTTTGCGCTCCCATGTTGGCAGAGGCTGCTGCCGCTTCGCAGCCTGCATGGCCGCCGCCTATCACTATCACATCGTAGTCGAACTTCATTTTTAACTTGTTTTTACGGTTACAAAAGTAGTGATTTTTAGGAATATAATTCGGCTATTTCTTTGTGTTATTCAGGATTTAGAGTAATTTTGCAGAACCTTATCAGGAGGATGAAGATGTAGGAATTCCTTTATATTATTTATTAAATATTTTAAATTCAATCATTTATGTGGTTATGTGATTCATCTATTGGTAGGAAAGTGGTGATGTCGGTTACCGGTATCGCGCTTGTCCTGTTCTTGACGTTCCATGCGTCGATGAACGTTGTGGCTCTGTTCTCGGCAGAAGGCTATAACATGATTTGTGAATTTCTGGGCTCCAACTGGTATGCGGTAGCGGCAACTCTGGCATTGGCAGCTTTGGTGATTATTCACATCATCTATGCTTTCTGGCTGACGATGCAAAACCGTAAGGCGCGCGGTAACAACCGTTACGACGTGACGAGTAAGCCTGACAAGGTGGAGTGGGCTTCACAGAACATGTTGGTGCTGGGCATCATCGTTGTATTGGGCATGGTTCTGCACCTGTACAATTTCTGGTATAACATGATGTTTGCCGAGTTGATGGGCGATCCCTACATGGGCGGCCTGCACGCAACGGATGGTTACGGTTATATCGTAGCTACGTTCAGCAATCCGGTTTATACCGTATTGTACATCATCTGGCTGGCTGCCCTGTGGTTCCATTTGACGCACGGCTTCTGGAGTGCCATCCAGACACTGGGTTGGAACGGTAAGGTGTGGTTCGACCGTTGGAAGTGCATCGGCAACATCTACACCACTATCGTCATCCTGATGTTCTTGGTAGTGGCATTGTATTTCTCTTTCTGCGGCGGTTGCAGCGGAAGCGTGTGCTACTAATATTAATTAATGAATCATTAAATTGAAACGAACTATGACAAAGATAATCGATTCCAAGATTCCGGAAGGACCGGTAGCTGAGAAATGGACCAATTATAAGGCACATCAGAAATTGGTGAATCCGGCCAACAAGCGCCGTTTGGACATCATCGTGGTCGGTACCGGTCTGGCCGGTGCCTCTGCCGCTGCTTCTCTCGGCGAGATGGGATTCAAAGTATTTAATTTCTGTATTCAGGATTCTCCGCGCCGCGCACACTCCATCGCTGCACAAGGAGGTATCAATGCAGCCAAGAATTACCAGAACGACGGTGACTCTGTTTACCGTTTGTTCTACGATACGGTGAAGGGCGGCGACTACCGTGCCCGTGAAGCCAATGTGTATCGCTTGGCCGAGGTTTCCAACAACATCATCGACCAGTGTGTGGCACAAGGTGTTCCCTTTGCCCGCGAATACGGAGGCATGTTGGCCAACCGTTCGTTCGGTGGCGCACAGGTATCCCGTACGTTCTACGCCAAAGGACAGACCGGACAGCAGTTGTTGCTCGGTGCTTATTCGGCTTTGAGCTGTCAGGTGAATGCCGGTACGGTGAAATTGTTCACCCGTTACGAAATGATGGATTTGGTGATGGTAGACGGTCGTGCACGTGGTATTATCGCCCGCAACTTGGTGACCGGTAAATTGGAGCGTTTTGCCGCCCATGCCGTAGTTATCGCTACCGGAGGTTATGGTAATACGTATTTCCTTTCTACCAATGCCATGGGCTGTAACTGTTCGGCTGCCATGCAGTGTTATCGCAAGGGAGCTTATTTCGCCAATCCCGCTTACGTACAAATTCACCCGACTTGTATCCCCGTCCACGGTGACAAGCAGTCCAAACTGACTTTGATGTCAGAGTCTCTGCGTAACGACGGCCGTATCTGGGTGCCGAAGAAATTGGAAGACGCCAAGGCATTGCAGGCCGGAACCAAGAAGGGCAGCGATATTCCTGAAGAAGACCGTGACTATTATTTGGAACGCCGCTATCCGGCATTCGGTAACCTTGTTCCCCGCGACGTGGCTTCACGTGCAGCCAAGGAGCGTTGCGATAAAGGTTTCGGTGTGAACAATACCGGTTTGGCCGTATTCCTCGACTTCTCTGAAAGTATCGAGCGTCTGGGCATCGACGTAGTGCTCCAACGTTACGGCAATCTTTTCGACATGTACGAAGAAATCACTGACGTGAACCCCGGCAAGCTGGCCAACGAAATCAACGGCGTGAAATACTATAATCCGATGATGATTTATCCGGCTATCCACTACACGATGGGCGGTATCTGGGTAGACTACGAGCTTCAGACTTCCATCAAGGGCTTGTTTGCCATCGGTGAATGTAACTTCTCCGACCACGGTGCCAACCGTTTGGGTGCTTCCGCCTTGATGCAGGGTTTGGCCGACGGTTACTTCGTCCTGCCTTACACCATCCAGAACTATCTGGCCGACCAGATTACCGTTCCCCGTTTCTCTACCGAATTGCCTGAATTCGCAGAGGCAGAGAAGGCCGTGCAGGCGCGCATCGACCATTTGATGGGCATCAAGGGAAAGAAATCCGTGGATTCCATCCACAAGGAACTCGGCCACATCATGTGGGAATATGTCGGCATGGGCCGTACGGAAGAAGGTCTGAAGACGGCGTTGAAGCTCTTGAAAGACATCCGCAAGGAGTTCGAGACCAACTTGTTCATTCCGGGTTCTACGGAAGGCGTGAACATCGAACTGGAGAAGGCATTGCGCCTGAACGACTTCATCACGATGGGCGAACTCATCGCTTATGATGCCTTGAACCGTAACGAGTCTTGCGGCGGTCATTTCCGCGAAGAATACCAGACGGAAGAAGGTGAAGCCAAGCGTGATGACGAGAACTACTTCTACGTATCTTGCTGGGAGTACCAAGGCTCTGACGACGTGGCTCCCGTATTGTACAAGGAACCTCTCGTTTACGAAGCCATCAAGGTTCAGACACGTAACTACAAGAGCTAATAAACGGTTTGTTCAACGATTATAAAGAAAAACAACAATGGAGAAAAATATATCATTTAAGCTTAGATATTGGCGCCAGAACGGACCGAAAGACAAGGGCCATTTTGACGAGCGTGAGATGAAAGACATTCCGGGCGATACCTCATTCCTGGAGATGCTGGACATTTTGAATGAACAACTGGTAGAGGAGGGCAAGGAACCGTTCGTGTTCGACCACGATTGCCGTGAAGGCATCTGCGGTATGTGTTCTTTGTACATCAACGGTACGCCCCACGGCAAGACCGAGCGCGGTGCCACCACCTGCCAGCTCTATATGCGTAAGTTCAAGGACGGCGATACGATTACTGTGGAGCCGTGGCGTTCCGCCGGTTTCCCCGTCATCAAGGACTGCATGGTGGATCGTACGGCTTTCGATAAAATCATGCAAGCCGGCGGTTATGTGACCGTGCGTACGGGACAGCCCCAGGATGCCAATGCCATTTTGATTCCGAAGCAGAATGCCGACGAAGCCATGGATTGCGCCAGTTGTATCGGTTGCGGTGCCTGTGTGGCAGCCTGCAAGAACGGTTCTGCCATGTTGTTCGTCTCTTCCAAGGTGAGCCAGTTGGCTTTGTTGCCGCAGGGTCGTCCTGAGGCTGCACGCCGTGCCAAGGCCATGATTGCCAAGATGGATGAGCTTGGCTTTGGTAACTGTACGAACACCCGCGCTTGTGAGGCCGTGTGTCCGAAGTGCGAAAGTATCGCCAATATCGCCCGTCTGAACCGTGAGTTCATCAAGGCGAAGTTGAACGACTAAAAGGCGAACGTTTAGGCTTTTCTTAAGCACGTTTGCATGGAATAAAAGCGCGTCCCCCACTCAGGGTGGACGCGCTTTATTTTGGTCTATGGTTTGCCCGATGCGCGTTTTCCTCCCAAGGGATTTTCCAAAAACATCCTTCATCTTTCAGGTTTCAATGTAATACCCTTGTATCGAGTGAGTTGTGAACTGAAAGATGTTTCAGTTGTCTTTCAGTCCTCCTTCATCCCGAAGGGCGGGAATCAATCTCAGCCAAACGAAAAATCGTTCGGCTGAGATTGATTTTTCATTTGGCTGAGAAAAAAAGTGTTTCGTGCGCCAAACGATTTTCGCTTCCCTACAAGGTATGGCTGGAACATGGGCTGAAAGATGCCCGGATAAAAGTTTAGTGGGTAAATGGTTGTTTATAAATGCGTTATGGCGAGACTTGAAGGATGAAGGATGTTTTTAGGAAATCCCTTGGAGGGGGCGTTTTCGGGGCGGCTGCCGAAGAAACAAGGGTGGTTTTCTTTTTCGGGTTAAATGCGGTACGGCTTTTGGCGGAATACAGTAAAGCCTGAAAGAAAAATATTCCTAATCCTTGCGCTTTACGGGAAATAGGCGTATATTTACAACAAAGTAGGCTTTCTGGTCTGCCATTTTTGTGAATAGTCCATTAAAAAGGATGTAGTTTCTCAAATTATAGCGACCTTTGTGATTGAAACTTAATGTATCATTATAATGGCAAAAATTACTGTTCAAAATACAGATATTAGCGTTGTCAAGTACAATGAAGAAGACTACATCAGCCTTACAGACATGGCAAGAAGCCAACTGCAAGAGCATATTATCTTCCGTTGGCTTAGTCTTAAAAACACTATCGAGTATCTTGGCGAATGGGAAATGTTGTATAATTCCGATTTTAATTGTACCGAATTCGGTACAATTAAAAATGCGGCAGGAAGTAACAATTTTGTGCTTTCGGTGAAAACGTGGATAGAACGTACCGGTGCCATCGGTATTCGTTCTAAGGCAGGTCGTTATGGTGGTACATATGCACATCGGGATATAGCATATCATTTTGGCATGTGGATTTCTCCTAAATTCCAATTACTTCTTGTTAAGGAGTATCAGCGGCTAAAGACAGAAGAACAAAGGCTGCTCGGTTGGTCAGCGAAACGTGAATTGTCGAAAATCAACTACCGCATACATACTGATGCCATAAAGCAAAACCTTATTCCGATGGAAGTCACACCAATGCAAGCAAGCATTATTTATGCCAATGAAGCCGACGTGCTGAACGTGGCGATGTTCGGTATGACAGCAAAACAATGGAGAGAAGCGAATCCCGAACTGAAAGGAAACATCCGTGATTATGCTACTATCAATGAACTTATCTGTTTGTCGAATATGGAGAATCTAAATGCCGTGTTTATCGAACAGAATATGACACAACGTGAACGTCTTGTTAAGTTAAACCAAATAGCTATCCATCAAATGAGCATATTGGAAAGTGGTGATAATCAAAATCGTGAGCTGTTAAAATAAAGAATATGAATACAGATTATAAAGTCGGTGATTTTATTTATAATGCAGATATTTATGATGGGTTGAATAAATCTCTGTCCGATTTGGAGTTTTACAAAAAATGGCTGCCTCAAAATAAAGATGCCAAAATACTTGAACTCTGCTGTGGAACGGGTAGGCTTACGATTCCAATAGCAAAGGATGGTTATAATATTAAGGGAGTTGATTATACTTTATCCATGCTTGAACGGGCAAAGGAGAAAGCATTTCAAGCCGGATTAAAAATAGATTTCATTGAAGCGGATATTAGAGGATTAGACCTTGGAGAAAAATTCGATTTTATTTTTATTCCGTTTAATTCAATCCATCATTTGTATAAAAATGAGAATTTATTTGATACGTTGAAAGTCGTAAGAAATCATTTGAAAGAAAAAGGTTTGTTTTTATTGGACTGCTTCAATCCTAATATCCAATATATTGTTGAAAACGAGCGGAAGCAACAAGTTATTGCCGAGTATACAACCAATGATGGAAGAAAAGTGTTGATAAAACAAAGCATGCACTATGAAAGCGCATCTCAAATTAATCGTATAAAGTGGCAATATTTTATTGATGATAAATTTCATTCAGTCCAAAATATGGACATGAGATTGTTCTTTCCCCAAGAGTTAAATTCATATCTCAAACAAATTGGATTTAATATTATCCATAAATTCGGGGATTTTACGGGGGGAGATTTTGATGACAGTTCAGAGAAACAAATATATATTTTGGAACTTAAAGAGTAAGGGCAAAATGATGAAATCATAGACGAAAAAGCTGATCCTGATATATTAGAATAGAAAGCCAAAACCTTTCTTCTGTGAAGCATTGAACTTCTCAATCTCCAAAGAAAGCGATTTCTTTAATTGGGATGCCATGAAATCCAAGAACGGTTGGTTGGTTTCTTCTTCTTGTGAGCGACGTAAGGAAAGAATATATTCTTCTCTGTCTTCCCTGAATATCTTGGTCGGGAAAAGGTTACGGCAGAATTGGATATAATTCATCAGCAAACGCGCTGTCCTGCCGTTACCATCCACCCAAGGGTGAATCGTGGCCAAGTTGAGGTGGGCGTTGAAACTCAATTCGTATTGTTCCCTGAATGTCCCTGATGTGCTTTGCTTTTCCTGTAAGATGGCGCAGAGTCTATCAACCTTGGCAGGGACTTTTTGGTAATTCATGTAAGAACGTCCGCCAATTCCTGCCGTGATACCGCACAGACGGAATTCGCCTTTGGAAGAATCAAAAGAACCGCCCATGACGTTATAAACACTGCCCGTTGTACGCATCAATGCAGCATTTAGCTTCCGCAAAAATGCCGGAGTGACTGACGTCTTGTTCCGGGCTTCTGCTTTGGCCAGTTCGTATGCTTTCTTTAAGTCCTCGTTCATCAAATGGTAAACCAATGGCTTTCCTTTGGCAGTCAGCCCTTCGTCGAAAAGCATTTGTGCTTCCGCTTCGGTGAGCGTAGAGCCTTCAATGGCCGTAGAATGGGTGATAAGGGAATAGAGGTAGTACTTCTCATAGTCCACCGCTTCACTGATGCCCAGTTCTTGAAACTTTTGGTATAGCTGTCCTATCTCTTGCCAGATACTTTGTTCCATAGCCTTTTTATATTTCTTTCCAAAGGTACGGTATTTGCTTTGTTCGTCCAAAAAAAACGGCTTAATACTACGTTGGGATATGTATTGCGAAACGGCTTCTGTTTTTAACATACTTTCAGTCTGACGGCTTTGTGGAACCCGGACGGAACCTTGAAATCCTTGCGGAATTTGCGGGCGGAAGTACGTCTGTTTGCAAATATCGCAGTATTGGCCTGTCGCTGATTTACCGTTTTGTAGCCTTATTTTATGTTTTTATAGCGAAATGTTCGTGTATTTATCATTCTGGTTTTGTGATATTGTCTTTTTGAAAGTAAATATATGACTTTTTGTGGTTGTAAGTCCGACACCCATCGAAGGTGAAATAGAAAAAAGTGGAGTATCTTTATGCCAATAGTCAGAAAGTTGGTTTATATCGGTTTACTTGATTTCCCAAAGATATAGCATCGGGTTGTCCTGTGGAGCGATGTCCTTTTCTATGAAAGGCAAGTAAGGACGATATAATTTCATTTGGCCGAATTGCTCGAATTCCTCCTTGTGTTTTTTGAGGTGTTGCAGCGTTTGTGACACGAATGCGGCCGACATGCCGTATGCCATTCCGTTGTTTGTTCCCTGTACGGGGATAAGCCGGGAATTGTGCCCAAGGCACACATCGTTATGCAGATTTTCGTCTACAATGCATTTTCCGGTCTTTCGGTTCAGGATGAACCATGACTTAGAGCTGTCCGTGTTGAAAATCAGGAAGGAGTCCGAAGCACAGATGTTGTAGATGTTATAGGAAGCGGATTGAGAGGTTTGTCCGCCAAAATCCAAGTTGTAGGTTGCCGTGATTTTCCCGTTCCGTATTTGGCAAATCCGGTTGCTTTGCGGCAAGCTTGCATAGGTGCCGTCTCCAGACGGTGAAAGCGATTTTTCGGGCAGGATGAATGTTTCTCCGGGAGTTTGTTTCCCGGAGGGGATACCTGCTTGTTTCCACAAGACGGAAGGCGCACCCTCCAATCGGTTCTTGTCGAACACCACAAGCTCACAGCCGTCTCTTTTCAGGGATGTCCGGATGGCATACAGGCAGTTTCCGTCCAACCCGATTTCGAGCAAAGGAGTAACCATTGGGATGGTCTGTTCCACATTCAGGTCGAGGTCGAACACCATGATTTGGCAAGTTGTGTTGCAATAGGCATAGAGCTTTTGTGATTGCGCATCAAGGGCGGCATCCTGTATTTTGAGGCGGTTTCCGGAAACTTCTCCTGTTGCACCGCCTATGGATTTAAGGAACTTCCCTTCGTCATTGAACATCAGGATTTTATTTTCCTTTTCATCTATCACGTATATCCTTTCCTGGGCGAAAAGCAGCCGTCCGATGTGGAAATCTTGGATACGGCTTTCCTCTGTCGGAGTGTCCAGCAGGATATTCCTTTGGAACGTTACGAACGATGACATGTTGAGTGGGCGGTAGTCCTTGTATTCCACCGTCACTTTTTGTTTCGTGCTGCAGGATAGGCAGGCCAGAAGGGCGATTGTGCTTAAAAAAATGTTATGCTTCATTTGATTGTATTTGTGGTGTTGTATATGATGTAGAGGGAGGTTTACTTGATGGTCCAAATCATGATGAGCGGGTTGCCTTCCGGGTTGAAATTACGGGAGATTTCCTTTAGGACAAGTGGCATGTCGTTTTTCTTTGCCCAAGCCTGTAATGTTTCCTCAATGGAATGGGCGTTGCATTGGAATACGATGCCTTCCGGAAGCCCTTGCGTGGGGATGATTCGTCCGCAGTGGATGCGGGACAAGTCGTTATAAGCTTCCTTGTATCCTTCACACAGTCTTTTTTCCTTATCCATAATGAACAGTTCAAAGGAGTTGGTATTGAATAATAGGAGTGAATCTGAACTGCTCATGTTGACGATGCTCCAATGCAATCCGTTATTGTAGCGGTCGAACATCTTTGGGGTGATATTTTCAGGGAGAGGATGCGCAAGGAGCCCGTGGTCACCGAAGTCCATGTTGTATGTTTCTGTAATTTCGCCCTTCCGGAATTGGTAAATGTGGGTATCGAAAGGGAAGCATACGTATGTGCCATCGTGGCGTGACAGAAGGCTTTTGCCAAAGGTCCATCTTCCCGGCACTATGTTTTGGAAAGTAAGCAAAGTGTCAGGTTCGGTATCAGGCCGTGATTTCGCGGTGGACACTAAGCAAACCCCTTTTGCAGGTGGAGTGTGGTAGCACAAGCCGTAAATGAGATTCCCTTCCACCGTCATTTCATTCATGTAATAATCCATGTGGATGATTTCTTTCAGGTTCAAGTCGAAGTCGAACACCATCATTTGGTAAGGCGCATCGCAATGTACATAAAGTTTTTTGTCCTTTTCATCGAGGGAAGCATCTATTACCCGGAGGTATTCGCTGTGCCCCCGGCCAACCATATTGGCTGTGGATTTGAGGAAGTTGCCTTCTCCGTCGAACATTACAACCTTGTTGCCGCTGCGATCCATGACGAAGATACGGTTGTCTGCGAAGAGCAATCTTTCAATGTCTTTGACGAAAGCCTCTTGTTTCGGGGCAGACAGGCCTATGATTTTATGCAGATTCAGGAATGAAGAGAAATCCAGACTGTAGTTGTAATCGTGGATTTCTACCAAGACAGGCGGGGCTTCTTCCGATTGTGGGGAATGACTGCAAGCGCATGCTGTGCCCAAAAAGAAGAGGCCGTACACCAAAGAGATGGGGGTGTTTCGCATAATGTGGATTCGATTATAGTTTCATGAAGTTGGAATATCCAAAACTTGCAGTAAAAATACGGTTCTTTTTTTAGAAGTATTTTCTTTCATGTTGCAAATTTCTTCTCATTTGTTACCTGTCGGTGAAATGTTGCAAACGGGAAAGGAATATGTTGTATAATGGGTGTGTTTATAGGTCCTTCCTTAGGTTAGCCGGTACATCCCTCCACTCAAGAGCCTGACTATACCTTTCATTTCCAGATTGAAGAGAAAAGCGCTGAGCTTATGTACCGGAAGGTTGGTGGCCACGGCCAGTGCGTTGATTTGCAGGCATTCCGACTGGCGCAGGCAGTCTACAATACGTTGTTCCTCCTCGCACAGGTCGGGGAAAAGTTCACCTTGTATGCCTTTGTCTTTTTGGTTTTCCGATGAACGAGGTTGCCATCCCATGGCTTCCATGAACTCCTGCGCGTTTTGCAGCAGGGCGGCTTTGCTGTCCCGTATCAGGCGGTTGCAGCCTTGTGAGTAAGGGTCGCCCACGCGGCCCGGAAAGGCGAACACATCGCGGTGGTAACTCATAGCGATGTCCGCCGTAATCAGTGCGCCGCCTTTTTCGGCGGATTCCACCACGATGGTAGCATCCGCCATACCTGCCACGATACGGTTCCGGCGTACGAAGTTCACCTTGTCGGCGTTCGTACGGCTCATGAATTCCGTGAGCAGTCCGCCTTGTGACGTCATTTGTACGGCCGTGTCGCGGTGCAGGCGGGGATATATCTGATCCAGGCCGTGCGCCAATACGCCTACGGTGTCTACCGCATTGTCCAATGCCGCACGGTGGCTATGGATGTCTATCCCGTAGGCCAGTCCGCTTACCACCAGCACATCAGGGCAAAGATTGGCCAGTTCGGCCACGAAACGGCGGCAAATATCTTTCCCGTATTCCGTGCAGTGGCGCGTGCCTACCATGTTGATGACATGTGTCCGGTTCAGGTCGGCGTTTCCTTTGTAGTAAAGCAGTAGGGGAGCGTCGTCGCATTCCCGCAGTCGCGAAGGATAGTCCGTGTCGTGGTAGCACAGGCATTTGATATGGTGTTTCCGGGTGAATTCAAGTTCTTCTTCAGCCCGTGCCACTTGGATTTCCATCTCTTGCAGCGCGGCAGACAGCTTGTCCGAAGCTTCGGGATAAAAGTCACGGATGTGATGGCGGTGGTCGAACACAGCCGAGGCGCTGCCCAACTCCTCCATCAGGCGGTGTTGGGCGGCAGTGTTGACACGCGGTACCCGTGTCAAGGCCATGGTGTAGATAATTTCCTGTTCGGTCATAAGTTCATGGTAAGGTAAGAGGTTGGCAGGAAAGGTCAGTCTTCCGGTTTCGGCACGATGTCGTCCAGTTCGCGGCAGGTTCCCAAACGGCCTTCTATCAGGCAAACGGTATCCACCTGGCTTTTCAGGCAACATTTCATGTCCGGCAGGCGGAATATGTCCTGATAAAACACGTATTTGATGCCTTCTTTCTCAACGCGCAGCTTGCTGACAAAGCGGTCTCCGCTTTTCAGGGGCGTTTTGAAAGCCATGTTCAGCCGTGCCACTACCGCATCTATTCCTTGTGTGTGCAAGTCGGCAAAACTGATGCCTTGTGCGAGCAGGAACTCGTGCCGGGTGTGTTCGATATAATGTTGGTAGTTGGCATTGTTTACGATGCCTTGCAGGTCGCATTCATAGTCGCGTACCTTCATCTCCAGTTCAAAGATATAATCCGTTTTCATTTTATTCAGAAGTGTTTTTTCGTTTCAGAAATTCATAACCGAAGCGGCAATGCAGACAATATTTCCGGTCGCAATACTCTTTTTTCAGTTGGATGAGCGCTTGCGAATCCGACGCGCTGTCCACTTTGATACCGCATTCGGCCCATTGGCGCGTGATATAGTTGTTTTCCGCCTTGATTGGTTCTAAGAATTGCAAAGCCCGTTCGCAATATTTGTCGTTGCCGTGGGTTTGTCCGTAGGCATACAGCAGCGGGACGACGGTATTGATGGCGATAAGGTTCAATGAACCTGCCGTCAGAGCCTTGGCATTTTTGTGGCTTGGACATCCGAAAGTATAGTGTGACTCCCAATAGGGGGTGGCATGCGTGGAGAGCATGTCGTGCAGTTCTTCCAATGTCCGGGCTTCCAATAATCGGGAGAAACCGGCCGTCTGGTTGTAATACAGTTGGGTGAGCTGAGCGATACGCACATGGGGAAAGTTCTGCGGCCTCAGACGCAGGAATTTCCATGCTGCCGCATCCATGGCCGTAAGGGCGAATTTATGTGCCAGATAGTCATATTCCCGTTTCAACCGGGGATAATAATCGTCGTCGATGGCTTCGTTGCGGTATTTCTTCGGAATAGTCTCGAAGTCCAACAGTCCGGCCTGTCCCATGAATATAGCTTCTATCTGGAACAGGTTGTCGCGATGGTGTGCCACGGCTTGCAACGGGATATGTTGTGCCCACACTTCGAAAGCATCTCCGTTGATACCGAAACCGAAATTACGGGACAGGGTGATGAAGTAGGCCCGTTCCCAATCGCCTTGCAGTTTTTCCACACGGGCGGCTACGGTCCGTGCACGTTGTTCCAACCGCTCGTAAAGCAGGGCGTTCATCCAACTGTGCACCGTGAACGGGTCGATTTGGGGAATGATGCGATGGCATCGCGGATAATCCGTTGTCCGGCACAATTCTTCGTAGTTTTCACGCAGGTAGCCGGGCATTTCCACGATGAGTTGCGGAAGCGTCTTCCCGTCTTGTGTGACGATGGGGCGGTCGGCTGTTTCCGTCACATGCAGGATAACGTTGTTGTAGTGGGTGTCTTCGTGATGCCCGTGGGCGTACCAATCGGTAGCCCGTCCGTGAATCTCGATGTTACCCACCCATGTCGTACCGTCCAGTTTGATTTTGGCGTTGAAAAAGTCAGGGCCTGCGTCTCGGTTGAGTGTTCCCGGGTCGATGACCTCCAGCGTCAGGCCGTCTGTGGTTTGCAACGGTTTGAGCGGAAACAGTTTGTATTTCCAGATGTAGTGCAACAGCTTTTCCATAATGCTGGGGCTGAAAAGTTTATTTTTACTAACAAAAGTAATGAAATTCAAGTCAAATCCCTATCTTTGCGAGAGAAAATATCAGCATATTACTTGAAAAATATGAAAATCGCATTAATCGGCTATGGCAAGATGGGTCACATGATAGAGCAAATCGCTTTGGAACGTGGCCATGAAATAGTGAGTATCATCGACATTGATAACCGTGGAGATTTCGCTTCGGAAGCTTTCCGGAGTGCGGACGTGGCTATTGAGTTTACTACACCGCAGACGGCATACGACAATTATCTTCAGGCTTTTGCCGCCGGGGTAAAAGTGGTGTCGGGCAGTACGGGATGGATACCCGAACATGGCGAAGAAGTACGCCGCTTGTGTCGCGAAGAGGGACATACGCTTTTCTGGAGCAGCAACTTCAGCCTCGGCGTGGCTATCTTCGGGGCCGTGAACCGTTATCTGGCACGCATCATGTCCGGTTTCCCGGCCTACGATGTGAAGATGGAGGAAGTGCACCATGTGCATAAGTTGGATGCACCGAGCGGGACGGCCATTACGTTGGCCGAAGACCTTATCCACGCCGTGGGCCGTAAAGACAAATGGGTGAAGGGTACGTTTACGGCACCGGACGGGACGGTGAGCGGTACGGAGACGTGTGCGGCAAATGAATTGCGTATCGACAGCGTACGCCGTGGCGAGGTACCGGGCATTCATTCCGTGGTGTATGACAGCGAGGCGGACAGCATTACGATTACCCATGACGCGCACAATCGGAAAGGGTTTGCGTTGGGTGCCGTGTTGGCTGCCGAATATACGGCCACACATGAGGGATTGCTTACGATGGATGATTTGTTCCAATTTTAAACGACATTTGAAAGAAAGACATGAAGAAACTCAAGCAGAAGCCCACACGGGCACAATGGATAAAGATGGGTGTCGTAACAGCCCTCTATCTTGCTTTCCTCGTATGGATCGAGAGTTGGTGGGGATTGTTGGTCGTACCGTTCATCTATGACGCTTACATCACGAAACGCATCCCTTGGACATGGTGGAAAGAGGCCGAAAGCCCCGTGACGCGCACGGTGATGAGTTGGGTGGATGCCATCGTGTTTGCTTTAGTGGCTGTGTATTTCGTCAATATCTATTTTTTCCAAAATTATACGATTCCATCGTCTTCGCTCGAAAAGTCGCTTTTGGTGGGCGATTACTTGTTCGTGAGCAAGATGAGCTACGGGCCGCGCAAGCCGCAGACGCCTTTGTCCATGCCGCTTACACAGCATACGATGCCTCTTGTGGGGGGCAAGTCGTATGTCGAGTGGCCGCAGTGGGATTACGAGCGTGTCCCGGGCGGGCGGGTACAGTTGAACGACATTGTGGTGTTCAATTATCCGGCGGGCGATACGGTGACCGTGAACCCGGAATACCAAAACATGGATTTTTATGCCATCGCATACGGCATCGGCGGTCAGCAATATATGCAACTACATGGCGGTTATCCGCTTTTGGATTCGCTCACCCGGCAGCAACAGCGCGACTTCTTTGCCGAGCTTTATGCTATGGGACGTCAATACATCGACCAGAATCCCCAAGTGTTCGGCGGAGTGATGTCGCGTCCGGTAGACCGGCGGGAGAATTATGTGAAACGTTGTGTGGGACTGCCCGGACAGACGCTTCAGATTAAGGACCATGTGGTCTATCTGGACGGTAAACCCAACAAGGAACCGGACAATGTGCAGTACGATTACTTCGTACGCCTGAAACAGGCCATACCGGACGAATTAGTGCGGGAACTGGGCATCAGTGGGGAAGATTTGGCTTCATTGTCCGAAACTGGAACCATGCCGCTGACACAGTACGCTTACGAGCGTCTGAAGGCCTGTACGGACATTGTAGACAGTATCGCTTACGATAATGTAAATTCCGTACCCGACGGTTTGTATCCGCTCAATGCCTGGACGGGTTGGACACGTGACAATTACGGTCCTATATGGATTCCGGCCAAAGGAAAGTCCGTCAAACTGACTATGGACAATATAGCCGTGTATGAACGTCCTATCCGAGTATACGAACATAACGACCTTGAAGTGAAGGATGGGAAGATTTTCATTAACGGGAAAGAGGCGGATAGCTATACATTCAAGATGGACTACTATTGGATGCAGGGTGATAACCGCCATAATTCGGCCGATTCACGTTATTGGGGTTTTGTTCCCGAGGATCACATTGTGGGTAAGCCGATACTCATTTGGCTTTCGTTGGATAAAGATCGCGGATGGTTCGACGGTCATGTGCGTTGGAACCGCCTGTTCCGCCTGGTGGATCACATCAAATAGATAAAGGATATTGAAGAAGGCTGGACGACTGTGTGCCGTGTTGCTGGCCGCTGCCATCGGGGTAGTCTTGGTCAGAGGGTGTTGGGTGTTTCTCATAGAGATACCCGAAGATGGCGAACGGCCTGTTTTTATGGCGGGTGACCGTGTGGCGGTAGACCGTACTGCATACGGGCTGCGTCTTTCGCCCATGCGTTGGTGGGGCTATATGCGTTGGGGCACAAGTCCTGTGCCGCGGGGCGAATGGGTAGCTTTTAATGACCCTTCTGCCGGCGGGCAGGACAAGCGATACATAGACGAGCGAGATGTTTTTGTGGGATTCTGTTATGCTGTTCCGGGAGATAGCCTGTGGATAGATTCGTTGGGGAAAGTGTATCGAAACCGTCCTCGTGACCATCGTCCTTGCAGGGTGGTGGAACTTCCCCGCCGGAACGCTTACGTGACACTTACTCCCGATAATATGCAATGGTATTGCCGTATGATCAATCTTCACGAAGGAGCGCGTGCCGCAGTCATTGCCGATTCGCTTTGTGTGTCAGGGCATTTCGTGTCGAGTTTCCGTTTCAGCCACGACTATTATTGGATGTCGTCGGCTAATGAGCGTAACCACGCCGATTCACGTACTTTCGGGTTTGTGCCCGACACTTATATTATCGGCCGTTTGAGCCGTATTCTTTATTCTTGGGATACTGAAGCACCATGGTATGCCCGGCTTCGTGCCCATCGTACGATGATGAAGGTCGGGCGCGAAAACACGTACAAACCGAGAGGAGGACAAAGTCCGTCCGGCCGCTCCGTAGGCGTAGCCGTGTCCGTTCAAAACCAAAATCCTTGATGATGAGTCGTATTTGTTTGCTTTCTTCCGCTTATCTGGCACCGGTACAATATTACACCAAACTTTATGCTTATGCTGAAGCGTACGTCGAGGCATACGAGCATTATGTGAAACAAACTTACCGTAACCGTTGCCTCATTGCTTCGCCTTCCGGCGTGCAGGCGTTGACCATTCCTGTGGTGAAGCCTGCCGCAGATAAGTGTCCCATGAAGGATATCCGTATCTCAGACCATGGGAATTGGCGCCACCTGCATTGGAATGCTTTGGAGACGGCTTATCGCAACAGTCCTTTCTTTGAGTATTATGCCGATGACTTCTTACCGTTTTATACGCAGAAGTGGGACTTTCTTTTTGATTTTAATGAAGCGATCCGTGCCAAGGTGTGCGAACTTATAGACTTGCACCCCAAAGTTGCGCAGACGGCTTCTTATGGATTTATGGATTTTGGAGGCAGGTCGGATGTTTGTGTTGCCGATTTCCGTAATTTGATAAGTCCTAAAATATCAGTTGAGGCTGATGTTACTTTTATTCCTCGTGGATATTATCAAGTCTTTCGGGAAAAACATGGTTTCTTGCCCAATTTGAGTGTCGTCGATCTTTTGTTCAATATGGGACCCGAATCACTTCTTATTTTGCGTGATTCAATACAAGACGATGCTTGCCAACCGTTACAAAATTTATGAGTAGTGTAGAGCATTAAGGTTTTTATTCGATAGAAAATCTGTCTTTTATTTGTAGGTAGAGTGTTTTTTGTGTTGTAAAAAGCTCTACTTTCTGTTGTGCCGTCTTTTGTCTTTTCTCTTACTAAGAGAGCGATCTTGTTGGCGGCAAAGATAATAAAATAATCTGGAAATAAGCTATTTATAATATAATATTTCTAAGAAAAATCAGCGATATTTCATAACTTTTTTAATGATGTGTTTTACGAACGAGTCTTCGAAAGGCTGGCAATAATCTGTTTATCAATGACTTAATATTTATTATTTATCTCTTAGTAAGAGATGTGCATTATGGAATGTCTATAATATTGGGTGAAAGTTGGTAATGAGGGGGAGTAGATAGTCTTTTGTGTACCTTTTGTGAGAGCTGTAATATAAGAAAAGTATGAAACGAATTCTTGTAGGAATGTTTTTACAGATGGTATATACCGTCTTTTGCCTGGCAGAATCAAATATAGGAGTTCTGCAGGCCAGTCATACAGGATATTCGGGGGCGGATGATGTCTATCAACTTTGGGGATGGAATATATTGAGATATTATTATTATCTGTATAGACATCTTTTTGTAGATTATCCGTGGGTGGTGAGAGTGGCATACGGAGTGATTCTTGTAAGTTGTTTGGGATTTGCCGTCATTTTTTGCATTATGGGAGTTCATGTCTATCTTCGGCGCCGCAATGCAAAGAGGAAAGCTTGGATTAAAGACAGATATTTTGATAAGTTGAAAGCCATCGTCCATGAAGAGGTGGAGAACCTTTCTACGGAGGAGATTAGCCGACGTATGGAATATAAACCACGTAAATGGAAGACGTGGGAGATGCGTCTGTGGTCGGAAGTGCTGGTGGAATTGAGTCTTTATACGAATGTGCAAAATCCGAACTTGACGAACATACAACGTGTCATGAAACTTATCGGCTTTACGGATTACGTGGAAAGACAACTCATATTAGGTAAACGTAAAGATAAAGTGGCTTTGATGCAAGCCGTGAGATTGACCAACATGCAGTTGCCGGATAGTATTGTGGCGAGTTTGGTGAACGATAAAGATATACGGTTACGTAAGGCAACCCGTTTGTATTATATGTGCACGAACAAAGAGGAACCTTATATGTTTCTGGAGGAGAGTAGTATTCAGAATACGGCCTTCTCTATTTGGGATAAGATGGAACTTCATGAGATATTTAGAAAGATACGTGAAGGTGGTAGGCCGGTTCCTTTGTTTGTTCCTTTATTGCAGAAAACGGAGGCAACCAGTAAAGTTGTCTTTTTCATGCACGAGATTGCCTATTGGGGGACGGACCAAGAGGTGAAATACCTTTTCTCTTATTTTGATTCTCCCAATTTTCTTTGTAGAAATGCTGCATTCGCTTGTATGGGTATCCGTCGGTTTGATGAAGCGGAAGAAGTCATGTTGGGGCTTTTCTATAAACAGACCGAGATTTTGCGTCGGTCTATACTCAATGCTTTGTTGGCCATAGGTTCGGGTATCCGTGTACATTTTTTTGCCGACGTGTATGAAAATTCCGTGTCTAATTACACCAAACGTACGGCTTTGCGTTGTTTGTGGCTGTACAACGACGAGGGGCGTAATATTTTTCTCCGACTTAAAGTCAAGGCAAGTAGTGAGAACCAGATATTGTTCGAGCATGTAGAGAACCCCATAATTAACAATGAGAGCCTATGAAAGATATCATTTTCTATTTTTACGGCTATGTGGTCTTCTTTTATAGCTTGGGACTCATGGTTTCATACGTGATTCTGATGTGGCTTGCAGAATTAGGCATACTCCGTAGCAAACATTCCCATCTTTCGGTGTATCCCAAATATATCATGGATAACAGTCCTTATACTCCGGGAGTGTCTATTATCGCTCCGGCTTATAATGAAGAAAAGACCATCGTTAACAATGTGAATTCGCTGCTGGCACAAGAATATCCGATATTTGAAGTGGTGATTGTCAACGACGGTAGTCGTGATAAGACATTGGAACTGCTCATCGAACATTTCTCGTTAGTAGAGGTGCCGTTTGCCTACGTGGAATATATACATACGAAACCTTATCGTCGGTTGTTCAAGTCAACCCGGACCGAATATAAACGGCTGATTGTGGTGGATAAGGAAAACGGAGGAACGAAAGCCGATGCCGTCAATGCCGGGCTTAATGCTTCCTCCTACCCGTATTTCATCAATACCGATGTGGATTGCATTCTTTCCAAAGACGCTATTTCGCGTTGTATCATGCCGTTTTTGGAATCTGAGGACGTGATAGCCGTCAGTGGAGTCATGGCAGCTTCGAACGGCTGTCGGATAGAAAAGGGGCAGATGGTGGAACTCAGACCACCGCATACTCCGTGTCCGTTGTTTCAGACCCTGGAATACATGCGTTCGTTTTTTATCGGAAAGATGGGGTGGTCTACTATCAATGCCATGCCTAACGTTTCGGGAGGTTACGGTATGTTCGACAAGAATGTGGTGATGGCTGCGGGGGGATATAGTGGAGACTCTTTTGCCGAAGACATGGACATGTTGATACGTATGGTCGGTTATTGCTGCGATTTCGGACGAAAATACCGTGTCGTACAGATTCCGGCTAACTGTTGTTGGACGGAAGTTCCTCCCACATTGAAAGTGCTCTACCGTCAAAGGGTACGTTGGGGGCATGGGTTGATACAGACTTTTGTGCGTCATCGTCGGTTCCTTTTTAATTGGAAATACAGGCAATTGGGGATGGTGACTTTGCCTTATGTGCTTATTTTCGAATGTCTTGCTCCGGTTATTGAATTCTTCGGTCTTCTCACCTTCCTGTATCAGGCTCTTACTGGTGTCGTAAACTGGAAGACGGCTGTCGTCATATTTTTCGGACTTTACGCTTTCTGTATAAGTCTTTCGTTGGTCGTTCTGTTCTACGATTATTCGCTTGGGGGGTCGTTCCGTAAAGTCAAGTCCTACCTTTGGATTATAGGAGCGGCTATTTTGGAACCTTTTCTTTATCACCCTCTCATTGTGGTTTTTTCCATTAAGGGGTATTGTAATTTCCTGCTCAATAAGAAAGCCGTATGGGGTGAAATGAGCCGTAAGGGTTTTGCCGGGAGTAAGAAAAAAGAGAAGTCCGGAGAAAGGGAGAAAGGAGGTGAGTCATGAGGAAGTTCGGTTGTTTGTTGATCGGTTTGATTTGTTTTGTCAGTATTGTGGGGGTATATGCGTTTAACATTATTGAAAAAGATGATGTACATACGCCTGATTATTACGAATCGAACGTGCGTTCGATGTTCGGACGAGAGCAGTGGGAGGCCGGCAAACAACTGTTGGATGAAGGTTTGAGCATCTATCCGGATGTCAATGGCTTGAATGAACTTTGCGGTCGTTACCATTATAGGAAGAAGGATTATGATACCGCCCGTTACTTCCTTGTACGGGCGGTGCGGGACAACCCGGAGAATGTGGAAGCCAAACAGTTGCTTATTAAGGTGGAGGATGAAACCCGAAACTATTCCAGTGCCATTTGTTATGTCAATGAGCTTCTGGAGATTAACCCTTACTGGCAAGGACTTTGGCGGAAGAAGATAGAACTTTATCGGAAACAGGGCAATGTAGAAGAAGCCGACCGCCTGCTCAGGAGGCTGAGGCAAATCTATCCTAATGATTCCACCGTGCAACGGGATTATGTTTACCGTCTGGAGGAAAGTTTTCAGGAAAGACGTAAAAGCGGCGACAAAGAGAAGGCCGTCGCTTTGCTCCGGGACTTGGTGGAAGTCTCGCCACAGAACGAAGGGTATTATCTGGATCTGGTGAACCTGCTGTTGCAGCAGGGCAATACGGAAGAAGCCATTCAGACGGCCGGTGTCGGTGTGTCCCGCATACCGAGAAGTTCGGCACTTATCATTAAAAAGGCCTCTATCCTGGCCGAAGAAGCCCGTTATCAGGAAGCCATGGCCTTTGTCAAGTCGAGGATGAGAACCAACCGTGACGGTCATCTGGTGCGTTTCTATAATCTGTTGCTTGCGGAGGCGGCCAATGCGGCACGGATGAACGATCCGTACGTGCTTTACGGTAAGGTTTATGAAACGTCCAAAAGCGATGAAGCTTTGGATTACATGCTCAACACTGCCGTTACGCGCGGTTACAATGATGATGCCCTTTACTATTTGGCCGAGGCCAAACGACGCAGGGGGGAGCAGACATCTTTGCTGTATAAAGAGTATCTGGTGTACAAGCGGATGGGTAATACGGCTAAGGCTTATACTTTGTTGTCGAATCTGGTAAAGATGAATCCCGAAGACGCCGACCTTGCGGATGAATTTGCACGCAATCAGTTGCAACAGGCATCGGAACTGGTTTCCGACGGATTCTATGCCGAGGCTTTACCGTATTTGAAAGGAGCGGTTCGCGGAGGTTATGATGATGAAACGAAACTGGCGGCTTTGGACAAGACTTATGCTTGTTATTACGAATTGCGGCGCTACGACGATGCACTGGCGGTTCTTGATTCCATTCACGAAGAGTATCCTGATTACGGAGGATACTTCGTGAAGAAAGCTGATGTGTTCAGCCGCAGAGGACAGACATCTGAGGCACTTGATGTTTTGAACCTTGCCATGAGCGATACGGTGCAGACCGAGTTATATCCGATGTATGCCGCCGCATACGAGGAAATAGCCATTCCTTATATAAAAGAACTTATCGAACGGGGAGCCAGCGGCAGGGCTTTCGGAGAGAGTGTCCACCTGCTCGAAGTCAATCCCTCTTCATACGAGGGTTTGCAATATGCCATCGGAATGTCCGACCGTCTCGACCGTCATGAGGATTATGATGCGTATGTGTCTCAGGCTCGTTCCATATATCCGGAGGACATTGATTTTATTGTAAAACAAGCCGCTTCTTATAGCCGTACGGAAGATTACCGGCGGGCAGTGGATTTGCTTCGGCCGCAGCTTGATGATTATCCCGACAATGACGGTCTTGTAGGGGCTTTTGCCGAAAATAGCGAGCTTATGGCGCTTCAGTTGATTAAAGAGCACGAACCGGATTCTGCCATAGCCGTTGCGGATACGGCTCTGTTGTTCGACGAAAACAACGAATCGCTCTTGTTGGCCAAGGGGACGGCTTACGAAGCGATGCACCGTTATGACTCCGCTTATTTTTATCAGCGGAAATATAAGCCGGGCATTGAAGAAGCCGAGAGTTTCAAGCGGCATATCGACGGGCTGCTCAGTCGGTCTTACCGGAACGAGATAAGCTTGGAATACCTTCAAGGACGTTATGGGGAAGAGGATGTGATTACTTCCGTGGCTTCGGCTTCGTATATCCGTAAGAATGCCTACAACCTGTTCACCGGGCGGATTAATTATGCCGGACGGGATGGCAGTACGAGCGGCGGGGACCCGGAGGACCAGGTGTCCGGCGGCGTAGGTCTGCAACTGCAAGGCGGTTGGGAGCACCGTTTCTCGCGGAAATGGGCGGGAACGCTGACCGCAGCTTGGGCCAACAAGTATTTTCCGAAGATTACGGTGGGTCTGCAGGCCGCTTACGAAGCGGATAACGGATTGTCGTTGGATATCCATGCCATGTATAGGCGTATCAGTACTTATTCCAAAACGTTCCGCTGGGACGACAGCTATGGAGAAGGCGGATGGGTATTCAACGGTTGGGATAGGAGCAATCACAATTTGTTCAGTGCCGGTCTGGGATTGTCTAAGGTATGGAACCAGGTTCTGGTAGGCGGGAAAGCCGATGCCTATTTGCTCTCTTCACGTTTTTATGTAAATGCTTCCGCCCGGCTCAAATATTATCCGTTGGAGGACGGGCGTACGAATATCACCGTGATGGGAGCAGTCGGTACGGCACCCGAAGCCGATATGATAGATTACGCCATGCCCAGCTCGTTCGACCGGTTGAATACCATGGTAGGACTGGGCGGGACTTACATGTTCAACAGCCATTTGTCCGGAGGAGTCATGGGGACGTGGCACACGTTCTATACTCAGCTCAACAACCGTACGGGGACTCGGACGAAATATGTGGAGAATATAGACACACGGTATAAAAACTTATATAATGTATATCTGCAACTGTTCATACACTTCTAAGCTAAAAGCAGTATTCTTCTTCGGACTGATACTGTCGCTGTGTTGTGCCTGTTCCCGGGCGGGGGCACGCCGTGTTTCGTCTTATGACCATTATTGGGTTAAAGCTGCCGACGAAAGGGTGGAAGCGGATCGGAAATGGGCAGATTATCTGTTCAATCATCTCGATCGCCGTACGGGGAGCCGTAGTGTGGCTTTGCGACAAAAACCTGCACAAGGTACGTTCCTGCAAATCGTAGTGCATGTCGATGCGAAGGGGAAACATGATTATTCGACAGTTCTTGACGGCGATGTATTACGTCTGACCGCTTGCGACGAAGATAAGATGTTATGGCTGATATACCAGTTTCTGGCCTCTGGAGAAGACCCGCGCATAGAAGCCTCGGACTTACCTCCGGCCATGATAGACATAGCGCATGCCGAAGGCGATTTTGCTTTTGAATACCGGGGAATATATTCTCCTTCCAACGCAGACCCCGAACTGATGCCGGTCACGGCTTCCCATCATGTGGACTACGACTGGGGACTTTGGGGGCATAACCTTCGGCGCGTCTTTCCGGGCGAAGTGCCTGAAGAGGCTTTGGCTTGGGTAGACGGGCAGCGTGACGAGAACCAGTTCTGTTTTTCTTCAGAGCTGCTTTTCAAGGCCGTAGAGGCTTATGTTACGGATAATTACGGGGAGACCGGCGGAGTACGTTTTGCCATTATGCCTAACGACAACGGTGCGGTTTGTGCCTGCAAGGCTTGTACGGCGGCGGGCAATACGCGGAAAAAGGCTACTCCGTCCGTGAGCCGTTTCATCCGTCGTTTGGCCGAACGTTACCCCCATTATTTGTTTTTTACTTCGTCTTACAGGACGACCGAAGTACCGCCGGCCGAACCGTTGCCTCAGAATGCCGGAGTAATCATCAGCGCCATGGATTTGCCCTTGCGGCCGGACTTTGCCGGAAAGCGACCGGCAGAGAATTTTTCCCGAAAAGTAAAAGAGTGGCGTAAGGTCGTTTCGAGGATATATGTGTGGGATTACATGCGCAATTTCGATGACTATTTCACGCCGTATCCCTGTTTAGGAGTTTTGAGTGAGCGTTTGCGCTACTTTCACAGCCTTGGCGTGAAGGGACTGTTTTATAACGGCAGCGGCTACGACTATGCCTCTTTCGATGATTTGCAGACGGCTGCATTGGCTTGTATGTTGATCAATCCCGACCTGCCTTTGGAGTCGTATACGGAACGCTATCTGAAACGTTTCTATCCGCATGCGTCTGACATTTTGCTTCCGGCTTACCTTTCGTGGGAGCATATCGTGAAAGAACGTGGGGCTTTGTTACCTTTTTATGGAGGAATTGCCGATGCGGTCGCAGCCTGGCTTGACCCGGTAGAGTTCGGTGCATTTTGCGACAGGCTGGACGGCTGTGCCAAGCGAACGGATGGTATGGAACGCCGTAGGTTGAATGAGTTGTTGACTGCCCTGCAATTCACCCGCCTCGAACTGTTGCGTATGCCTGCCGGAGCTTATGATGAGCGTAAGGCCGACCTGTATTTGGAGTCTCTTTATGGATATACGGCTTTTTCCGGTATGAGAAATTATCGTGAGGCATTTGGAAGCGTACAAAGTTATTTAGAGGAATGGAATATTTTGAAAACCGAAAACCGTGAATCTCAAAATCCCTTGAAAGGAATACGGCTTTCATGCCAGCCTGCGGAAGATGAAAATGCAGCCTCTCTTCCCGTGCTTACCGACGGGCTTTATGCTTTGCCTTCCGACTATCATACGGGATGGTTCATCGCTTCGTCCCGCCGGTTCGTCCTGCAAGTACCGCCCGGAAAGATTTCCGACGGAGCTGTTCTGGAGCTTTCGCTTCTGTATGCTCCGGCCTGGCACATCTTTTTGCCTGCTTCTGTAGAAGTGTGGCAGGGAGAGGGGAAAATGGCATCGTTCGGCCTTCCTCCGGTCGGAGAGAAAGAGGTGTTCAGCAAGCAAAGAGTGAGCTGTAAACTCGAAACGGTAAATCCGGATATTCCTGTGGAACTTCGTTTTATGCAAGTCGCCGCGGCTCGTGCGTCTGTGGCGTGTGATGAAATAAAAGTGTATTGAATGGGTATGAGGAAGGTGAATATTATATATGTAGTGTGTGTCCTTCTCTGTTGCTTGGGATTACCGGCCTGTAAGAAGAATATAGGTCTGACGACGGTATCTGTGGCGGATTCTGTACGTCATTATTATCCGTTGATTGCGGGACAGGTGCTTAACTTGTCGTACGAAATAGAGAATACGGGCAACCAGCCTCTTATCATACGCGACATACAGTCTTCTTGCGGGTGTATCGTTCCGCTTTTAAAGCAAGGCGAACGTATGGTTTTGCCAGAGAGAAAAGCCCGTCTGAGATTCAGGTATGAGAGTGCGAAGAATATCGGTTACGTACAACACGTCATACGGATATATGGTAATATACATCCGAATGGCATGGTAAAGCTCGTGTTTGATGTGAACGTGGTGCCGCATGCCGATTATACACGCGATTATGAAGAGCTTTATAAGGAAGAAGTAGAGAGAAGTGCACTGGTGAGAGGGTTGGTAGACGGTGATGAATCGGAAAAGGGATACTATGTAGACGACGTAAGTCGGGATAGCCGTGAAAGTCCCCGTTATCCGTGGCGTGGAGAAGAATAATTGGCGACTACGGCATGAGGCCTTCGAGATAGTGATATAAATTTATTTGTTTAATTTTTTAATGTAAATGTTTTATGAGAATGAAAATGAAGAGTTTTTTAATTCCGGCTTTGGCTCTGGCGTTGGCCGGATGTGCCAATGAGGAGTTGGAGACCATTGGCAGCGGGACCATTCCTGCCGTGCCCTCCGGTCAGACGATATTGTTCAGCAACAATACCGCTTTGACCATCGGGGATGCGGACGGGGTGCAGACCCGTGCGATGGAGGGGAGCATGGAATTGAGGGAAAATGTGAATGAGGCTTGCAACTTGGAATTGGAAGAGGTTCCGTCCATTCCGGATGAGGTCGCCACATTGTCCGACAAACAATTTAACGGTTGGGATGTTCCTTCTTATGTTCCAAAGGAAGGGGTGTATACCATTGACGGCGGGACGATAAGAAAAGATATCTTCGTAGACGGAACGTTGTATGTGAAGAAATACACAGGAAAGGGTGGACGTATCATCGTTAAGGACGGTGGAACAGTCATTTTTGAAAGTAATGTTCTTGAGGAGATAACCGTACTCAATTACGGTGAGTTCAGCGTCAAAAACAAAGGAGATGAATTTGCCGTTAAGAAAGGAGCTACTTTGAAAACCGTGTCAGACCTTAGCGTAAAGGGCAAAGTGGAGTTGAATGGAGATGTGTATGTGGGAGGCGATTTCGTGTGCGACGAACTTGATACAGACGGATCTTCTAAACTTCATGTAGTGGGTGACTTGAATGTGACGAGTGGCAAGGAGGAATCAGAGTTCGGAGATATGTCCACGGTTTGTGTTGAAGGTACATTGTATGCCCGCAACCTGGATTTGGAGGAGAAAACGAATGTTCATGTCGGCTGTAAGTTGCAAGTTACTGAGAAATTGGAGTTGGAGGACTTTTGCGAGCTTACGGCAGAGTACATCAAGTCGTCCAAAACGGAAATCTCTGGTGCTACCGTCATTTTACGTGAAGGCGGATTGGCCGATTTAGGCGATTTGTGTTATGAGTATTCTCTGAAATCTGCCTTACGCTTCAAGGTAATGGGTTGGGGGAAGGCCATGATTGCATGTAACGAATGCGAGTTGAAGGGTACTTATAGCCTGAAAAACGTCGTAGGACCTAATTTCTATTTCAATTATGAAAAGTTCTATGTATGGAATGGCTTTGGCAAAGAAGAGGCGGAAATAAAGATTGGAACCACATTGGTGAACGTGGCTACGCCGAACGACTATGTTGAAGGCGGTTGCAATCCGGGCTTCACTACCGACGGCGGCGAGACTCCGGTTGATCCGGAACCCGATCCGGAGCCAGAACCGGAACCCGAGCCAGAACCTGATCCGGAACCAGGCACTTCTGCCGACATCGAGCTTCAGATTCCGACCGACATCGAAAGAGAATGGTTTGCGGAAGCCGACGACTTTGCCATCCGCGTCAATGGCAAATATGAAGAAGACATTATTCTCGAAGGTAATGCAACGACATTGCACGGCGTGAAAGTGTCGGAGAGCAACCTGAAGGTTACCCTTTCCGGAATAGAAAACCTGCCTTCCGGCGACGAGTACACTTACGAGTTGTGGATTTGGGTAGAAGAGGAATCTTGGAACGCCTTTACCGACGCAGAGCGGAAAGCATGGGTTAGCGGAGACGGTGACGGAACGGACATTACCGAGAAGTGTACGGTTACCGCACCCGAAGGTTATAGCGTAAGGAAGAATGTCTATGCCGGTTTGGGCGGACAGAAAGATACTCCTTATATCAAAGTCTCTATCCATGTGGTGAGAGATTGATTTCTCTTGCGGATGCAATCTTGTAAGAAAAGAAGTTGGAAGTCCTTTGTTTGGGAAATGGTCTGCAAATAATTGTTTCTCAGATTAGTAAGGCAAAAGGAGACGCTTTATTGAAAGGCTGAAATCATTCTGCGCCAAACGAAAAATCGTTTGCAGCAGAATAAAAAAACAATCTCAGCCAAATGATTTTTCGTTTGGCTGAGATTGTTTTGTGTTAATAATCCGGAAAGTTTGCGGCTTATTGCACGGCCAATTTGCGAATGGCGTCGCCGGCTTTCACGATATAGATGCCTTTAGGCATGTTCGACAGGTCCATACGGTCGGTATGGGCGGCGTTCATCAGCAGTCCGTTGGCATTATATACCTTGATGTCGGTAGCTTCGTTCAGCACCACGCGGTTGCCCTCGAAGAAGATGCGGGACTTCGGGGCTACGGTTTCCTTGATGTTCACCGTGCTGTTGGTCGGAGTGGTCACGCGAATGCCGTGGATGTAAATAGGGTCGGCAGTAGCAGATTGGAAATAAGCGTAGATAGGTTCGTTGCTTTTGAGGGAATAACCTCCATTGTTATTGGTTAAAGTCTCAATGTTTTTCCATGTGAATATTCCAGAACGAAATAATGGGCTAAATCCGGGTAGTGCATATTTGGCACTGATAACGTCGTAATTGGTAAATACGGTATTGATATCTTTTGAAGCCATCATACGTACACAAGTCTGTCCTTCGCGTGACAAGCAGATACTGAAAGAGGAACAGGATGGCATGAGAACAACAAATCCTCCTCCATTGGGGTTTCCTATAGCCGATGAGGCTGCTGTGATAATGGCTCCCGTACGGAAACCTTCTGCGCCGATTTCACCACCTTCTCCGGCACCTTCCCAGAACGGGTCGGCATAAGTGGGAGGATAATCGGGAGCGATGTCTGCCGGTACCATTTGGATGATTTTGCCATTCGGGTCAATTTTATTGTCCGCTTCGTTGCAAAGGCCTACATACTTGTCTATCTTTTCTTGGGAGTCAAACCAAAGCCAACCGTCTGCGTCGACATCATAAAACAGGTTGTACTCCTGTGCCTGTACTCCGATGGTACAGGCCAAACCTAAAAATAAGGTACTGATAATCTTTTTCATTTTCTTTCTCTTTTTAGTTAAACAATCACTAATATCTATGTTATACTTCTACCCAATCCGGATTTTGGTCGATGCCGTGGTAGCGTATCTCATCCCAAGGAATGGGAAGGTAATACTGCATCTTTTGGAACACGCGTACACGTTGTGGGAAACGGTTCATGTTGCTGATGGAATAAGTAGTTGTTTCGCCACGTTTCACGATTTTCATCGCTTTAAGCGGGTTGCTCGTTCCATTCAGCTTTTCCTCAGCTATGCCCCAACGGAAAAAATCCCAATATGAAGTTTCTTCAAAAGCCAGTTCCACGCGGCGTTCATTCACCAGTTGCTCCCATGTGAGCGAGGGCAACTCGTCCATGTGCGCACGGCGGCGGATGGCGTTCACTTGGGTACGTGCCGCTTCTGTGTTGCCCAACCGGAACATTACTTCTGCATAATCCAGCAATACTTCCGCATAACGCCAGATGATGTAATTCTGGCTGCTGGCATAGGCTTCGTCGTTGTTGATTTGTTGTTTTTCGTTGACGAACTTGCCCATATAGTAGCCCGTGCGGGTCACGGCTGCTGTGGTGGACGTGCCGTAGGCCGTCAGGTCCTCTCCCGGGATTTCGTTGTTGCCTTCGCGTGTGTAGTGTATGTCCATGACATGCCCGTTATAGGTGGAGCCGTCATACAGGATATTGGCGTAGAAGCGGTAGTCACGTCCCACATAAGGGTGCTGTGCATCGTAAGTGAGGCCGGCGCGCATGCCATATTCATCCACATGGTTCTGCGTGGGCGTATAAGCGGCTGTCGTGCCCGTAAAGTGGGGAGCGGCGGCGTCACGATCCAGTTTATGGCCGAAGCCCGTGTCGTAATTGCCGTCGTCAGAGTGCTGTACTTCAAGAATGGATTCCTTGCTGTTCTTGGTGAGGAATATGTTCCGGTATTCTTGTTTGATACTTTCCTCATCCGTTCCGGCTATCTGTATCAAGTCGTAGTGCTGCAAGCCCATGAGGGTTTCGTAGGCTACCCGTGCCGAGTCGAGCATGTCGTGAGAACGGTCGTCGCTGAAGCCCAGATACGTTTTTTCCTGATTCTGAAATACGTCGCTCGAAGCCCATTGGAATGTTTTAGCCACCAGCATGAGAGCTGCTCCTTGGGTGATGCGCCCCTCGTCCGTAGCATCATATTCCAAAGGGAGGACGGTGGCGGCAGCCCGGGCGTCGTCCACGATGGCCCGTACCATTTCTTCGTATGAGGCCCGCGGATATTTCCGGCTGTCATTCAACGGGTCGAGAGGCTCTTGGATGAGCATTACTCCACCGAACTGCCTCCAGAGCATATAATAATAGTAGGCGCGGAAGAAATGTGCCTCGCCCAATATACGCTGTTTTTGGCTACCTTCGGCAATCTCGCCTTGGTTGACAAACAAGCGGTTTACGGACTGTATCTGTGTATAGTAGTTCGACCATTGTACTTGTGCCCAGTTGGTGATTTCTTTGGTGTTGCTTTTCAGTAAATCACCGTAACCGGCATTGTAATAGTCGTTCTTGGAGGGCACTATCTGATCGCCGAACCAGGGCATGTAGTAACGCGAAGCGCTTTTGACCAAAGCGATGGTCGTGGGAACGTAAGTAGAGAAGCCGGAGTTCATGTTCCGATACCATGGCAAGACATACTCGTCCAAAAGCATGGGGTTCTTCCAGATGTCTTTTTCCGACATCTTGTCCACGGGTGTGTCGCGGAACAGGTCGTCGCAGCCCGTGAAAGCGGTGAGTCCGGCGGCAAACAATCCGCAGAGGATATATTTTTTGAAAATCGCGATTAAGCGAGAACAGAGGCAAGCTTGCTTGGCTATGCCGAGTGTAAGCGATTTATGCAAATCCATAACGATTCGTTTTAAGAAGTTAGACTTAGAAACCTAAATTCAAGGTGATTCCGTAAGAACGTTGGATAGGATAGCCGCGCAACGATTCCGGGTCCATCCCCAAGTCGCTGAGTGAAGACCAAGTGACCAGGTTACTGCCTTGCAAGGCAATGCTGGCCGACGTCAACTTGAGTTTCTTCAGCACGGCCGGTTGCAGGGCGTAGCCCAATGACAGGGATTTCAGGCGCAGGAAGTCGCAGTCTCTTACCCAGAAAGTTGACTCTTTACGGTTGTTGTCATTAGCCGTGGCAAATTTGATGCGCGGCAGTGAGGCACCGGGATTGTCCGGTGTCCAAGTGTCCGTCAGATGGTATTTCTGGAACCGCTGTAAGCTTCCGCTGTTCGTGGTGTAAAGCTCCTTGATGTTCTGTTGGTAACCTGTGGCGCCTTGGAACATGACGTTGACGAAAAATCCTTTGTAACTTGCACCGAGGCGCAGACTGAAATTAAAGTCCGGGTTGGAAGAATTTTTCACGTAAATCAAGTCTTTAGTGTCGAGTACGTGATTGCCGTCCTGGTCTTTGTACTTGATGTCGCCGGGAGCCAGTGTGGCGTTGCCCTGTCCGTCCTGATCGAGCGGCCAGTTGTCAATCTCTTCTTGCGACTGGAACAGGCCTTCGGCTTCATACATCGACCATACCATGCTGCTGCGTCCCACACGGCGCAGGTTAGGAGTAACGCTCGACTCATCGCCGAAATCCAGATATTTGTCCTGACTCTTGGCCAGTGTCAGATCTACGTTGTACTTCACCTTGCCGACGGTGTTGCGGTGGGTCAATGTCAAGTCCCAACCCCAGGCTTTCAGTTTGCTGAAGTTCATGTTGGGCACGTTGCCGTCCACGCCGGTCGAGGGCGGGTAGAGATAGGACGGGGCGGCTGTGATTTTGTCCGTTTCGTAACGCCAATAGTGTTCGAAGGTCAGGCCGAAGCGGTTGTCCCAGAACCCCAGGTCGGCAGCGATGTTATAGTCGTGCGACTTTCCCCACGTCAGTTCGGGATTGGGATAATTGCCTGTAGACATAATGATGCCCGGACGGTAATTACCTCCTATGTTATAACCCTCTCTTGTAGACTCTATATAAGTGAGTAGGTAAGAGTACTCTCCGACCAGTCCGTCGTCGCCGAGCAGACCTGTGGAAGCCCGGAATTTGACATTGGAGAGCACTTTTTGTTTCCAGTTTTTGAAGAACGTTTCGTTAGACAGCACCCACGAGGCCGATACCGAAGGGAAGAAGCCCCACCGATGATCGGGGTGGAAATAAGTGGAACCGTCTACACGGAAACTGGCTTCCACAAAGTAACGGTAGTCATAACCGTAGTTCAGTCGTCCGATGAGGGACGCACGCTGGTTGTAAGTCTCGCTGCCCAACAGGCGTGCGGTCACGGCTGTCCCGATCGTTTCCGGATAGATGCTGGCGTTCTGGTTTTCGCCCGTCATGTATTGGTTGTGCGTCTGTTGGTAGTTGGCTACGAGCATGGCGCCTACGTCGTGTTTGGCAGCAAACGTACGGTTATAATTTATTCCGGCTTCATAAAGCTGGTTGTCTACGAAACGGTCGATTTGTTCGATGGAGACTTTGGCGGTCGGGTAGACCGTGTTCGGGTCGGTATCAAACTGTCCCGTTTGCTGGTCGTAGGTGTAAAGCGTAACGGGTTTGTCGAAGGTCTTCTCTATGCGGGTATTGTTGTCGAACGTAGCCCGGGCATAGACAGAGAGGCCTTTCACCCAAGGCAGCTCCCAACGCAAATTGGCCGTAATGGTGTTCATCTTTCCTGTGTCTTTGATGTAGCCTCCAAGGCCTTCCACGTTGATGAGCGGGTTGCTGCCGTCCACGCTGGCCAGATAGCCATTGTCGAACCGCAATACCTGGAGGGGAGAGGAGTTGTAGGCGTTGTCGATGGTCGTATAACTGGAATTCTTGCTGTTGGAGCGCGAACCGGTAATGTCGAGCGAGAGCACAAGTCCTTTGGTCAGTGTAGCATCCAGTTTGGCTGAATAGTTGAAACGGTCGCGGTTGACTCCGCTGTACAAACCTTTGGAATGGGTATATCCGCCCGAGATGTAGTATTTTACGTATTGGTTACCTCCGTTGGCCGATACGCTGTGCGTAGTGGTATAGCCCACGTTGTCCAGATAATCCAGCAGGTTTTCATCGCCGTACACGTTCGGATTGGAGTGCGTGCGTATCATTTCCAACTGTTCGGGAGTGTAGGCTGCGTTGGCCGTACCCGGCGTGTTCTCCACTGCACGGTTGTAGAGCTTGGCGTATTCGTAGGCATCGAGGAAGTCCGGCAATTGCGTGGCTTGCTGGATATTCATCTGGCCTCGGTAGTTGACCGACACTTTTTGATTGCCGGATGCCCGTTTGGTCTGTACTAAAATCACCCCGTTGGCGGCGCGGGCACCGTAGACCGCTGCGGCAGCGGCATCTTTCAGGATGGAGATGCTTTCTATGTCGTCAGGATTCAGGTCGGACAGACGCATTTCCCCGTCGCTGGTGGTCGTACCGAAACGCGGTACGCCGTCGATGACAAGTAAAGGAGAATTATTGATACCCCGGATATGCAGGTTAGCTTCCTTGGCACTACTCGGGTCACCGGTGGTTTGCATGACCTGCAGACCGGCCACCTGACCGTAAAGGGCTTCGTCGAGGTTGGCCGTCGGCAGGCTCAACAAGTCTTCGCTCTTGATGGTCTCGATGGAGCCGGTGAGCGAAGCTTTCTTTTGTGTACCGTATCCTACTACGACGAGTTCGTCCAGATCCTGTGCGTCGTCTTCCAACGTGACTACCAGGTTTTTCTGTCCGGGTTTGATTTTGATGGTCTGGGTTTTGTATCCGAGGAATGAGATGACCAGTTCCGTTCCTGTTTCCGGAATCGAAAAGTTACCGTCCAGATCGGTTACGGCTCCTCCCTGTGCATTCTTCCATTTGACGTGGGCTCCGATGACAGTCTCGCCTCCGCGGTCTATCACCTTGCCTTTCAATATGGGTTGTGGAGTTTGTGCCGCCAGTCCCCCGGCCAGACATAAGGCGCCGATAAACAGCGCAGTTATTCTTTTTCCCATGGTGTAATGCTTTTAATTGGCAAATGTCCGCTCGATGAGCAGAATCTGATAATCGTAGAAATCTTTAGTGGAACCGGTTGCAGCGGCACGGCGCGACTTATAAAGGCTGAGCACCTTGCGCAAGCGTCCGGTCATGAGAGCGCCGATTTGTTCCTTTGTCAGCGTGGGCAGTCCGAAGTTGATACGGGCAAACTCGTTGCCGTGACTCATGCCGCAAGAGCAAGGGAAGCTTGAAGTCATTTCGTCGAAAGCATCTTCCGGTGTCGTCGGTTGGCCGATGGCGCCTGTGTGGAGTGCGGCCGCATCTCCCGTGAGGCTTGTCGAGGCCTTTGCCGTAGGAGCCAGTCCCGTATTTTTCAACATGAGGGCGATGGCCGCGGCTTGCAAGCTCTGTTCGGCATCAGACAAACGGCCTCCGGTCGGGGCCTTGAAGAGGGCTGTGGTGACCTCGTTCAGATATTCGTCGAGCCGGAAATTGTGTACCGGATCCATGAGGCCGCCTTCTTGAATACGGTAAAGTGTGGCCGAGTTGATGAGTGAGCTGACAATCATGGTCTGCAATTTGTCGTTTACGTTCATGTTGATTTCAAATTTACCGATCAGCTCTTTCACTGTCAACCACTCGTTGTAGGTACGGGCTTGTTCCAACAACCAAAGCATGGCTTCACGCTGCCGGTCGCGGTCGATATAGTGTTTGGAGGTTTCCTTGCCGTCGCCTTGCCGTATCTCTTCGTAACGGATACCTCCGATATAAGGCATGACGTGGCGCAGGTAGCGGGTGTATTGGTTGACGATTTCACGGTACATGTTTTCCATCTCGTCGTAACGTTCGCCGCGTTCCATGTTCCATGTTTCGAGGTTTTGCATCAGAATCTTGAGGTTGCTGATGCCGTAGTCGCCGGCTTTGATATGGTCGTTGCCCAAGTCTTCCGTTTGGTCGGTCGGGTCCACGGTGCCGAAAAGCTGTTGTGCTCCGAATTCATACATGGGGTCTCCGGCCTTTTCGGCTATCCACTGGTCCAATGTCGGTTTTTCGGATTCGGGAGTCGAGGCACCGGGAATCAGACGGTAGCCCCAGTTGATGGCGTGGATGTCGTACACACCCAATACGGGCGGTGTCAGTTTCACCCCCCGTTCCACATCGCCCGGCTGGGCGACGAAGTTGTTGCGGGCGTAGTCCATGATACTCGGTGTCGTACCGTACTTCTGTGTGAAAGAGGGACTGCGTAACGAATCTACGGGGAAGGAGTAGCTTGCCCCCATATTGTGCATGAGGCCGAGCGTGTGACCGATTTCGTGGGCGGCTGCATAACGGATGGATTCGCGCATCACGTCGTCGTCGAATACCTGGCAACGTACTCTTGGGTCTACCGCTCCTGTCTGTACGAAACGCCAGTTGTGGAGCAGAGAAATGATGTTGTGGTACCAAATGACGTCACCGGTAAGGATTTCGCCCGTACGCGGGTCCACATGGCTGGGTCCCATGGCGTTGGCTGTGGCTGTTGCAGCGTATTTGAAGCAACTGTAACGCATGTCGTCCGGGTCGAAGTCCGGGTCGTTTTTAGGATAATCCACAGCTTTGATGGCGTTTTTGAAACCGGCGGTCTCGAAAGCTGTGTTCCAGTCTTCTATTCCCTGATGGATGGCCGTGCGCCACTTTTCGGGGAAAGCGGAATCTACGTAGAACACAATGGGTTTCTGCGGTTCCACCAGTTCGCCTTGGAAGTATTTGTCCAAATCCTCTTTCTTCGGTTCCAAACGCCAACGATGGATGAACGTGCGCCGGATGAGGCGGTCTTGTTCCGAAGTGTATATGCTCTTGTCGGAGTAGAAAAAACCTACGCGATTGTCTTGCAGGCGCATCGGCATCGGGTCGTCAGGCAATGCGAAGAGCGAACGGTGCATGATGACCGAGTAAGGTTGGCCGAGCGGGGTGAGGGTGAATGAAAGACGGCTCTTGATTTCGATGTTTTCCGGGAAACATTTCGAGCTGACGATACCGGAGGCATCCGGCACGAAAGTTCCTTTGAGCGAGTTGGCCCCTCCGAGCAATTTGCTTAACGGATTATCAGTCTTGATAGGACTGATGGCTTTTTCGTTGGCACCGAAGAAAGCCGTGACGTCGATCACCACGTTCTTTCCGTTTTGAGCCGCGATTTTAAACCCTTTCAATACGGGGTCATAAAAGTTCTTGTCGAAAGCCGACTCTATAGGGTCTGTCCCCGCTACGATGTCGCTGCTTTGTATTTGGTGTATGTACACGTTTCGTTCGTCCTTGCTGAAGCGAATCAATAAAGGCTGTGTGGCAATTTGTCCGGCTACGAAATCTCGCGTGTTGCTCGTAGCCGCTACACGGTTGGCCAGGATATAGGTGCGCCCGAAAGCGGAGTCCGGGATTTCGAAGTAAAGTTTTCCTTCTTTGGCATTGTATAAGGTGGTGAACAAGCCTTTCTGTACAGCGGCGTTTTTAGTCACTTTTTTATAATCGGCATTGACGGAGTCTTTTACCAGTGCTGCTATTGCATTCTTGTTCTTTTTGCTCTTTCTTTTGGCCTCAGTCGGCTGGCAAACAGCCAGGGTGGCCAACAAGACGAAAGCTATTCCTGTACCTTTTCTCATGATCGTCTTATTTTTGAATGATTGATTTGTAGACAGTAGAAGATAAGAGAGGAGGATGAGAACTTGTCTTACCCTCCTCTCCGGTATATGTGTTGTATTATTGAGCGTTTACTTTACATGAAATGTGATTCGCCTTTACAATATACAAGCCCGGTTCGAGACTGAAGTTTACGGCATTTCCGGTTGAAGTCTGTACGGCAATGGTCTGTCCGGACAGGTTGTAAACCTTCACATCGCAACCGTTTGCCAGTCCCGTTATCAGGACGTTGCCACGCGTGGCCGTAATGACAGGAGCATTGTGGCGTGTGCCTTCTATGCTGCTTCCGCCTTCTACGAGTGTGGTTGTGGTCTTGAACGTATTTGAACCGCTGAATTTCGGGAATGCGGCGGTGGTCATTTCGCAGTACACGGGCACGTCTTGTTTCACCAAGAACGTGAACACGCCCTCCTCTTCGGTGTAGTCTGTTCCGGCCACGAGAGCCTCGCCGTCTTCGGTCAACCAAGTATAAGTGGTTTTTACTTTGCAATCAAGCAGTCCGGAGATATTGTCCTGTGCCGAGAGGTCTACGGTCTCGCCCGCTTTTACTTCCGCTGCAATCTGCATGGCATTTTGTGGGGCGTAAGTATATGTCTTGCAAGGCAGTGCCGGGAGGGTAGCCAACGTGAAGTTGTTCTTGCTGCAATTTACGCTTTTGGTCACATTGTCAGCCTTGAGTTCCGTTAATTGGTTACCCATGCAGAACAAGGTGCCTAAAGCCTCGCTTGCTGTCACATCCAAAGAAGTCAGTTGGTTATTGTTCAGGTTGACATAGGTAAGAGCCGTGTTTTTACTCAGGTCTATGTCAGCGAGTTTACAGTTCAACAGATACAGGCTGGACAGTTTCGTGTTGTTCGATAAGTCGATGGCTTCTATCGGGCAGTTGTTGAGCGACAAGTAATCCAATTCCGTGTTTTGGGATAAGTCGATTTTGGCCAAAGGCGTGTCTTTGGCATCCAGACGGGTCAGTTTCTTGTTGCCTGTGAGGTCGAGTTTTTCCAAGCTGTTGTTGTAGCAGTTCAGCTTTTCCAGATTCGCGTTTTGGCTGAGGTCTAATGTCTTCAGTGCGTTGGTATACACGTTCAGTTCACGGAGGTCGGTGGCCGCTGATGTGTTGATGGCAGTCACTTGTGCGCCGTCCACACGTGAGTCGCAGCCGAAGACTGAGATTTCACGGGCGTAGATTTTGATGTGGCCCTCTCCTGCGGGTGTACCGGTTACGGTGGTAGTCGTACCGTATTCGTCTGCCATTGCGATAACCTCACTGGCCACCCGTTTGCCGTCGCCCCAGTCCACGATGATACGGTTGGCTTCGGTCGTAGAAGCGAAAGTCAGGTTACGTTCGTTTCCGTCTACCTGTGCCGTGAGTGTCAAGTAGAGTTCCGGTTCGGTTTCCACGGTCACGTTTTCCGTCTTGAATATATTGGCGTCGGCGAAGTCCGGGAAAGCTGCTGTGGCCATTTCACAATAAACAGGTTCGTCGAAAGCTTTCAGGAACGTGAATACATTGTTTTCCACAGTGTAGTCCGTGCCTTCTTGCAGTTCGGTGTCGCCTGTCTTCCATACGAATGTGGTCTTTTGTGCTTCGGCAGCCAGTCCGGTGAGGTTGTCCTGTGCGGAAAGGTCTATCGTCTCACCGGGCCAGATACGCTGGGCGACGGGCATGCCTTTTTGCGGGGCATAAATGAAATATTTGCTTCCCGGCAATGGCAGGTTGGCGAGCGAGAGGCGGTTGTCGGAGCAATTCAATCTGGTTTTGACGCTTCCCACTTTGAGCGAGGTAATTTCGTTGCCGTTGCAGAAAACTACGCTTAACTTATCGCACATAGACAAATCCAACGTGCTTAATTTGTTGGATTGTATATTGACTGTGGCCAAAGCCGTGTTTTGGCTCAGGTCTATCTCGCTCAGCAGGTTGTTGTTGATGTTGAGCGTGCTTAGTTCCGGATTGGCCGAAAGGTCGATGGATTCAATCTGGTTGTCGTTCAGCATCAGTTTTTTGAGAGCCGTGTTCTTTGTCACGTCGATTTCCGTAAGCGACATGTTGGTTCCGTCGAGCGAGGTCAGTTGGGTATTGGCCGAAAGGTCAAGTGAGGTGATAGGATTATTGCTGCACACCAACTCTGTCAAATTCACATTCTTGCTCACGTCGAGGGTCGTGATTTCATGAGTGTTGCAAGTCAACTTGGTCAAGTCCGTGGCTTTTGTTACGTCCAAGGCCGTAAGTTTGGTACCGTCATTGGCTGCATAACTACAGTCGAGCACCACAAGTTTTTCGCCATAAACACTGATTTTGCCTTCTCCTAAAGGAGTACCTGTCACTGTGGTGGTAGTCCAACCATCGTCAACGGCTATTTCTTCAGTCTCAACCAAATTTCCGTCTCCCCAGTCTACTTTGAATTTGTGACCAGCTTCGGAAACGGCGAAGTTCAGAGTCAATGGCTTGCCTTCCACTTTGGCGGTAAGCGTGATGGCCGGTTCGTTTTGTGCATAAGTGATGATGCCGAACATGGCGAATAGAATAGAGAGTAGATACTTCTTCATAAACGTTTGTTTTTAATTAGAAAATAGTTTTTAGCCTCTTTTTGTCCGCTTTTATTCTTTCTGCGAACCGGTTGCTCTCTTAGTAAGAGAGCGACATTTCATTTACAACGGGCAGTTACACTTACAAAATGAAGAGTCAAATGCTTATTTGGTGAACTTAATTATAGTCTTTGTTGCATTAAAACAGGCATTTTGTTTTGCGGATTTCGTCCTTTTGCTTATCTTTGAGGGTGTTATAGGATTGCATAATTATGCAATCGCTCTCTTACTAAGAGATAGACTTTCAATGTACTCTTAGTCAACTTGTATGGTGGAAGGACAAAACTGTTCGAAATGTATCCGGTTTATGCGAATAAGGACTTTTGGAGCCGTTTTTACATCCCGGAATAGAAAAAAAGAAAGTAAATCACGGCATCGTATGGAAAAATGAATATCTTTGCGGATAGTATCAATCAAATGCCGAACGGTTATGGTGAAAGTTTATTCTTGTAGGTTTTTTCTTTTGTTTCTGGCTTTGTGTGGCCTGATTCCGGTTTGGGCGGAAAAGAACAAGGGAGATTTAAGTAATTTGGTTTGTTTCGTGCGTTTCTTGGACGAAGATAACGACGAGATGTTCGAGCGTCCTTTTTCTGCGTACGAACAGTTGTTTAATGACGACACGCAGGGGGCGAACTCCGTATACAACTATTTCCGCGAGGCTTCTTACGGGCAACTTGCCTGGAAGAGCAGTTTCTTCCCGGAAGCGGTGGACGGCCGGGTCATATCCTATCGTGCCAGCCGGGAGAGGGGATATTATAAGGAGAAAAGCTCGATTAATGAACTCGGTTATGAGGACGACGTGGACAAGGCGGCACGCGAGCAAGCCCTCATACGCGAAGTGGCGGCTTGGCTTTCCGATGCGCTTCCGGAGGACGCGTCGTTGGACGCGGACGACGACGGCATCGTAGATAACATGTGTATCGTGTTGAGCGGACGTTCGGAGTTGAGCAACCGCCATTTGTTGTGGCCGCACCGTTCCGACCTGGCTTTGCCCGATGAAAAGGCCATATATATAAAAGGTAAGAAACTGGTCGGTTACCTGATGGTGTTCGATGATGCGAACGGTTGGGCGTCGTTGGAACCCGTGCCGTTGAACACCGGAGTGATTTGCCACGAAATGTCGCATTCCTTGGGGACGTACGACCTCTACCACGTGAACGACGACCTGAATCCCGTGGGTGTCTGGGATTTGATGTCCGACAACCTGCTTGTCCCCCAGCAGATGTCGGCTTATACGAAGTACCGCTATTGCGGTTGGATAGACGAGATTCCGGAGATTTCGGAACCGGGCACATACGTGTTGAATCCGGTCGGGGGAGAGAAGAAAGAGAATGTGGCTTATAAAATCAGGCCCATCGGTTCCGAAGAATATTTTGTGGTGGAATATCGCCGTAGGGAGGGCAGCACGTTCGATAGTGGGCTGCCGGAATCCGGCCTGTTGGTTTACCGTATCAATCCGGCTTATACGGGCGGTAACGTGAACTACAACGGGACAACCCGTCTGGACGAAGTATACATTTTCCGGCCGGGCGGAACGACAACTGCTGACGGGAACATAGAAAAAGCGGCTTTCAGCGAGGAGAGCGGGCGTACGGCTTTTGGAGGCGATGCGGAAGTGAAGCCTTTTTATAGCGACGGTACGGTGGCACGCTTTGCCCTGACGCATATCTCATCGTGTGGCGAAACCCTTTCGTTCAATCTGGAGAACCTGGGACATCAGATCAAACTGTCCGAAGAGGCTGTAACGCTTGGCGGTGCGGCGGGCGATAAGCTCGAGTTTTCGGTGGAGGCTGATGTAGACTGGACTGTGTCCGGTTTACCCGATTGGTTGAAACTGGCACCGCAGCAGGGAGAAGCGGGAAAGACCACCGTCACGTTGGAAACCCTGACCGAAAACGCCACGGCACAGACGCGCAAGGCGGAACTGGCCTTCACTTCGCCTTCGGATGCCGGACTGAAAACCATATTGACCGTACATCAACAGTCTAATGTCATTCTGCCCCCGTCCGGCTTGTCCGCCCGCGTGACGGAGGACGGGAAGGTGGAACTGGCATGGACGGCTCCGCAAGAGGGTGCTCCCGTGTTGTCGGACGGTTTTGAAGATACGGCCAATCCCAACGGCTGGGACATACAAAATGTAGGCGATAGGGGTTGGACTTGGCAAGAATCCGCTAAGCACTATGAACCTTACAGTGGGAACTATTCCATGTATATGAAAGAATCATGGGAAGGTGTACATCAGGATGTACGCCTCACTTCTCCCGTGTTCGCCTATGGCCGCAAATTGTCATTCTGGAGCAAGTCCATTGCTCCGCAGAAGGACATCAAAAACCAATACTATTATGTGGAAGTGAGTACCGACGGTGGGGAAACATGGACACCGGTATACGACTTAATCAAAGACTGCGATGTGCTGAACCAATATGTGAAAATCACCATCGACCTTTCCGCATACCAGTCCGACCGCATGCGCGTGGCTTTCCATGCTTACGACACGAACGATGTCGGGTTGTCTTACTGGTGGCAAATCGACGACGTGGAGATTTATTCCGCTCCTTCGGAAACCATGGTAGAAGGATATGCCGTGTACCGCAACGGAATAAAGTTAGGCGAAACGCCGGACGTGACCTTTACGGATGCCGAACCGCTTGCCGGTGAAAACATTTATACCGTACGGGCTACCGGGCGTTTCGGCGAGACCTCCGATTCGGAAGCCGCCGTATTGATGTACGACCCTTCCGGCGTGGAAACGGTAGGGATGATACCGGACGTGACGGTCGGGACAGCACAAGGGCGCGTTGTGGTGCAGTCGTCCGTTCCGTTGGAACAGGTGCGTCTCGTGACGGTGGGGGGCATGCAGACCGCCCTTGCCCGTCCCAAAGGAAATGTATGTATTTTTGATGTGTCCGGGATGAGCCGTGGCCTCTACCTTGTCGTCTGCGAGACCGAAGGGGACGGAACGCCTGTCGTGCGAAAGGTTATCTTGAAGTAAAAGAGCAGGTTAAGTCCTCTTTGAAGCACCTTTCAAAAGGGTACTTGGTTACTCTCTGGAGAGAGGAAAATCAATCTCAGCCAAACGAAATTTCAATCGCCTGAGATTGAAATTTCGTTTGGCTGAGATTGATTTTACGTTCGGCTGAGAATGATTTATGGCCCTCTGGAGAGGGCTATCGGTAGATGAGGAATGTCAAGTTTTCGGGACGGAAAAGCTCCTGTGCCACGGCATGAAGGTCTTCCACCGTCAACCCGTCTATCTTTTGGTACAGGCGGTTCAGGTCGCGTGCCCGGTCATAATGCAGGAACGTCTTTCCCATGGCCAGCGCCACGTTTTCAAAGTTGTCGTAAGAGATGCCTATCTGGCCTTTGATTTGCCGTTTGGCGGCTTCCAACGCATGGGGAGCCAACGGGGCTTCGGCCAGCCGCCGCAGTTCTTTCAGCACGAGCCGACGGCAACGGGTCACGTCGTGAGGGTCGCAGCCGAAATATACGCTCCACAAGCCGGTGTCGGTGTAAGTGGTCATGACGCTTTCCACCGTATATACGAGTCCGTGCTTCTCGCGCAGACTCAGGTTGAGGCGTGAGTTCATGCCCGGGCCTCCCAGGATATTGTTCAGCAGGTAGAGGCTCAGGTGGCGCGGGTCGCGGGCACTGTAGGCCCGTGCGCCTATCATGACGTGTGCCTGATGGGTGTCTTTGTGCAGCGTGACGGTCTGGGGGCGGTATTCCGGTACAGCCGTACGTGCGGCATCGTTCCTGTCAGGCCGGGCAGGGGAAGAGTCGGTTTGGAGGAGCGTCTGGAAAGGATGGCCTTCGGGCAAGGAGGAAGCCACCCGTTTCAGGGCTTTGGTGATTTCCCGGCAGGCGTATGCCGGTTCGATGCGTCCGTAGACGAAGAAAACCATCCGGTCGGGACGGTACAGCCGCCGGGCGAAACGTTGGATGTCCTCGCTGCGGAATCCGCGCAGGCGTCCGGCTTCGCCCAGGATGTTACGTCCCAAAGGGTGGCCGCAAAAAATCAGATTCTCGAAATCGTCGAAAATCAATTCGGAAGGCGAGTCGTTGTAGCTTTCTATTTCGTCGATGACCACCTCCACCTCTTTGTTCATCTCTGTTTGGGGATAGGTGCTGCCCAGCACGATGTCGGCCAGCAGATCCACGGCGCGTGCGAAGTGTTCTTTCAGGAAAGCCGTGTAGTAAATGGTTTCCTCTTTGCCCGTGTAGGCGTTCAAGTCCCCTCCTACGCTTTCCATGCGGTTCAGGATATGCCAGGAGCGGCGCCGGTGCGTCCCTTTGAAAGTCAGGTGCTCGCAAAAGTGTGCCAGTCCGTTTTCGTCCGGCAGTTCATCGCGTGTGCCTGCATCGACGGCGATGCCGCAATATACCACGTCCGTGGCAGAAGGGGCACAGATGACGCGCATGCCGCAGGGAAGGGTATGGGTATAGGGAACTGCCGAAGCGGGAGATGTTGTTGTCATGTCGTTATGCTTTGTGTTTAGCCGCACAAAGGTACTGCAAACTGCGGGAAAGGAAAAGGAAACGGGCCGTTATTTGCATAAATCGCTCCCACTCGGCAGACTTCGAGCAAGCTCGGTCTGCGCTCGCTTAATCGCGATTTTCTTTTTATTCCGTTTGCTGTCCGTCTTTGCCTGTCTGTTTTTGATGTTTAATAGACGAGAGCCGGACGTGGCAATCTTCCTTTATGACCCGGTTCAGTTTCCGAATTCCAATATGGCCCGCAGTTGTGCTGCCGCAGTGTAGTTCCCGTTGGTGTTGATGCAATGTACGGCCGGCTGGAGGGTGAAATGGTTGCATACGGGAAAGCTTCCGGTTAGTTCCACGTCGGTTTCCCGGCCGTCGGCATAGAGGGCACGGTTGACCACCAATCCCACTTGGGTCATCCGGGGCGGAATGTTACTCCAGATAAGCCCCGCTCCCCAGTAATGACGGCATGTACTGCGTGAAGCCGGCGACGTGCCACCCTGCCACATGGCTCCCAAATGGCTTTCGCCGACATGCAGGAGGGGTTGTTCTATCAAGGTCCACAAAGCGTAATTGAAAGTTTTGTCGGCGGATGTTTCGGACGGACTGGAGCCGAGGGCATATCCCACGGCATAATATCCATGATGGCGGTCTTCTTCGCCGATGTGGTAGGACAGGCTGCCGATGTTGAACATCCCGTCGCTACGGGGGCAGAAACGGAACTGACGGTTGATACGGTCGCTGGCCACGCCGTTGTAGAGGCTTTCGCGAAAGGTGAGACCTGGCAAGGGGGAGAATTCCGTGTGCAGGCAAAGGGCTGCCAAAGGATAAGTGGCTAACGGGAAGTTGGCCGACAAGATGGGGAAGTTTCCGTGCGAGGCGTTGGTGAAAAGAGCTGTGAATGGGGTCGTAAAGTGGTCCATGTCGATATTTCTCAGTCCGGCATATACGGAACCCTTTTCACCGATGTTTTGCCGGATTCCCGCTTCGATGAGACGGAAGGCCTTGTCCGGACCGGCATCTATACAACTGAATGCTTGTAAGTCTCCGGCTACCGGAATCCCCAGATTGTAAGTAGAAATGGCTGAGGTTTCCAGTTGTGCGTCTTTCCATAGTCCGGTTTCTGCCGAGACTTCAAGCAGGTTACACCAGCCGGTTTTCCCGTCGGTGATGTTCCACAGTCCTTCGGTCGTTCCGGAGATTTCCCATTTTACCTGTTGGCAGAAAAGTGGAGACTGCATGCCGATTGCGGTGGCACACGACAAGTATGCAAGGCGCAAGGTTGCGCTTTGTGCGAAAATCTTTTTTAGCATAAAATGTAGTGTTTCGTTGATAATGGTGGAAAGGTTTCCCGATGAGGCTGTTTTGCGCTCATCTCCCCTCGTCGGGAAACCCTATGATTTACTTAAAAGAGCAATGCCAAGCGGTAGACGGCAAAAGCCGTCACGTAGGCCAATAGGGTAGTGTATGCCGCCGTAAAAATGGCCCACTTCCATGTGCCGCTTTCTCCTTTGACGGCTGCAATCGTAGCCAGACAAGGGAAATAAAGCAGTGCGAAGATCATGTAACTCAATGCGGCTTCGGGGGTGGTGTGCTGACTTAGTATTTGCGCCAGGCGGGTCTGCGAAGCGTCTTCGGTGGTTTCCGGTTCCGCGTCTTCGGCCGCGCAGTTGTACAACACTCCGAGTGTGCTGACCATCAGTTCCTTTGCGCCGACACCGGCTATGATACCTACGCCCATTCGCCAATCGTAACCTAACGGACGGATTATCGGTTCGATGGCATGGCCTATCCGGCCCATGTAGGATTGTTCCTGTTGTTCGGCTTCTGTCAGTTCACCGTTTCCCGTGGGGAAATGTCCTAAAGCCCAAATCACGATGCTGGCCACCAAGATGATGCCTCCCATCTTACGTAAGTATTGGCGTCCTTTCTCCCACGTATGGCGGCAAACACCGCGCGAACTGGGCAGGCGGTAAGGAGGGAGTTCCATGACGAAATGGCTTTCATACCGACGCATGAAGATCTTGCTGAATACCCATGCTACAAACAAGGCCATACCCGTCCCGAACACGTAAAGGCAGAGCATGACGGTGGAGGCGTTTTGGGGAAAGAATGCCCCGGCAAATACTACATACACCGGAATGCGTGCGCTGCATGAAATCATCGGAGTGACCAGCATGGTAATCATACGGCTTTTGGGATTTTCTATCGTACGGGTAGCCATGACGGCCGGTACGTTGCATCCGTAACCCATTAGCATGGGAATGAAGGATTTTCCGTGCAGTCCCAGTTTGTTGAACAACGGGTCGGCCAACATGGCGGCACGTGCCAAATAGCCCGAATCTTCCAATATGGAGATGAAGAAATAAAGAATCAGGATGTTGGGCAAGAAGACAATGACGCTGCCCACGCCGCCTAATATGCCGTCGCAAACCAAAGCTTGCAGCGTGCCTTCGGGCATTTGGCTCTCGCAGAGGGCGGTGAGCCATGCCACACCGTTGTCTATCCAGTCCATGGGATATTGTCCGATGGTGAACGTGACCCAAAAGATGAACCACATGATGGCCACGAACAACGGATAGGCAATCCAGCGGTTGGCCAGCAGTCGGTCTAACGTTGTGGTGACCTGATGACTGCGTCCGTGTTTTTTAATGTAAATGCCGTCGAGTATTTGTCCGATATGGGAATAGCGTTCCACATCTTCGTGTTCGCGTTCGGGGCACGGACAGGCCGTGTCGCTTCCGTTGTCTGCGTCCATATCTTCCGGATGAGCTCCTTTTCCGCTACAGTGGGTACAGTGCTCCGGATCGTTGCAGCAGGCGGCCTCGTGGGTATGTCCTTGTATGCCTGCACGGTGAAGTGCAATATGTTGGTCGGCCAGTTCGATGGCTTTTTTCAGCAGGGTATCGATACCGATGCGCTTACGGGCTACGGTAGGGTAGAGAGGCATATCCAAACGACGGCTCAGTTCTTCGATGTCGAGTGTACTTTGGCTTTCTTCAAACTCATCATACATGTTCAAGGCTCCGACGAGCGGCAGGTTCCGTTCCTTCAGTTGCATGGTGAGCAACAGATTCCGTTCCAGATTGGTTGTATCGAGCACATTGATGACGGCATCTATCCGGCCGCTTTCCAGTTCGTGTGCCACATACGCCTCTTCCGGACTGAAAGCACGGATAGAGTAGGTGCCCGGCAGGTCTACCAAACGGATTTTCCGTCCGTCGAAGACCATTTCTCCCACGACACTGCTGACGGTCACTCCGCTGTAGTTACCGGTACGTTCGTGTCCCCCCGAGGCTGCATTGAAAAGTGAGGTCTTGCCGCAATTCGGATTACCGACCAAAGCTATTGTAATCACTCCGGCTTCGGCCGGCGTGTCGGTGGTGATGCGACGTCCGGAAGGACCGCAACTGGGGCATCCTGTGTGTGGAGACGGCGGCATAACGCTTCCGCTTCTTCGTTGATGCCGGTCTGAACGATGCTTTTGAGTCGGAATGTCTGTGGAAATGTCTGTGGATGGGGCAGGGATGTCCGCTTCCGGTGTCGTAGATGGAGCGTCTGCCGTGCCCGAAACAGTGACTTGTATTTTTTCAGCTTCGCTCTTTCGCAGGGCGATTTGTCCTCCCATCAGTTCGAAAACAATAGGATTTCCCACAGGAGAAGTAAACAGTTTCTTGACGGTTTTCCCTGTGACAAACCCCATTTCACTCAAGCGGGCTCTGAAGGCTCCGCTGCCTTCTATGTGTGATATCATCACGGTTTCGTTCGTGTTGACATCCGATAATCTCATCATTACTACCTATATATAATTATACAGCGTGCAAAATTACTTGCAAAATCCGGCTTGTGCAATACCTGATAGTAGTGATTTTGTTAAGAATTGGCATAGCTGTGCATGCCACCGAGCAGATAATTGACTCCGAAGTAGGTCATCAGGACTACGGCGAAAGCGAAGATCATATAGCCATGGAATAGCCATGGACGTTGAAAACAGGGCAGGCTTTTCCGGTGGAAAGAGATGCCGTAAATGATGAACGCCGCAAGTGCCCACACTTCTTTCGGGTCCCACGACCAGTAACTGCCCCACGACACGTTGGCCCATACGGCTCCCAACACAATGCCTGTGCCCAACAGGAAAGTGCCTGGATATAACAGAAGACGGCTCAACAAGGTGAGTTGTTCGATTTGTTCTCCTGTAATCGGCGAAGCCGTGTTTTTTTGTTTCCCTATAAGACACAAGGCCAGGATGCCGTTCAGAAAGGTGAAAGCAAAAAGGCCGTATGAAATCATGATGAGCGACACGTGCCAACTCAGCCACGGGGATGCCAATACCGGCATGAGGGGCGTAATTTGCGGGTTCATCTCGCCCAAGTAGGCCACGAGCAGGGTGAAGCCGGAAAGCAGGAAACCGAAAGGCCGGGTGAAAGGGAACCTCCGTTGAAGCAGGCAGGCGGTCAGGAGGACTGCCAGAGCGACGAACTGCATCGTTTCGTATCCGTTGCTCAGGGGGAAACCGCCTCTGATGTAACCGCGCAAGGCGTATCCTGTGGCATGGAATAGGGTGGTGAGGCAGAGGGCTGTGCCCCATACCCGTCGGCTTACGGCTTTCTCCTTACGGTTCGTCAGCATCCTGAACATGAATAATCCGAAGGCGGCAAAGCCTAAAGTGAGGTTGACCATGAACAGGATTTTGCTGAAGGGAATACGGTTGTACCACAGTTCGGCGTTGACTTTCTGGGTACTGAGAGGTGTAACGTCGGGCGGTAGCGGACGGACGAGCGTGCCTTGCCGGAGCATGAGGATGAGTCCTACTTTTTCGTCTGTTTCCTGTATGGCCTGGGCCAGTTTGCTCCGGTTGCCTTGTTCGCGTTGCCATAAAGGCTGTAACTTGTATTGTGTCCCGTCGAACAAATGATTGAGCGAGGCATATTCTTCTTTAAGGCCTAAAGCGGTGCGCAACTCCTGATTTTTGATGCGGATAATGGGAGTGCGGTTCCATTCTTCGGGGTAGAGCATCCAACTGCTCACCACCTGTTCCGGAGTGATTCCGTGGAAGGATGGTCGTCCGTATATTTTTTGTACGAAATCCCGTGCAAGTGTGTTGAACGGGGCGACGCGGTCGTTGTAAACCACTTGTTGGATAGCCAGACTGTCGGCTTGTACCCGCTTGACTACGGGCAAGGCCGGGTCGGCTTTCAGTTGACAGCCCCAAAACAAGGCTATTAGGAACAGTCCGCCTTTCCGAATCAGCGGATGCCTTAGCAGACGGCGGAAGCCTCCGTCCCGGGCGCACAGCAGGAGCAGGCAACCCAACCCCATCAGGCAGAAACCGGTGTAGGTGATGCCCGTCCCCCAAGGGTCATAGTTTACCGAAAGCCAACTGCCTTCCAAATCTTCATCGTAGGAAGACTGGTAAAAACGGTACCCTTGTGCAGAAAAAATCCGGTTCATGGAAATAATTGGCCGGGCAAAGATGTCGCCGTCGATATGCTGGCAGGAGATTTGGCTCACGTAGTCGGCAGGAGCTTCCGTGCCCGGATAATATGCTATGTGGAAGCTGTCTAAACGCATCATGAAAGGCAGGCGTGCCACTTGTTTCCGTTCGTTGACATATTCTCCCGTAGGCTGGCCTTTACGCAAGTGCAATATTCCTTTATGTCCGGTAAAGGCGGTGGTGAGCGCTCCGGCGAATATCACGCCGAAACTGAGATGAAGGACGAGAAGCGGAAAGTTTTTCCACATTTTACGGCGTACGAAAAGTGCGGCCAAAGTGACCATGACGGCGGTCCATAACAGTTTGAACCACCAAGTGCCGTAGACGTAGGTTTGGATAAAAGGCGTGCCGTGGGCATCTTCCACAAACGTGGATATACCGATGCCCGCGGCAGCCCAAAAAAGTAGTATGAAAGGAACTGACTTCATGATGTAGAGGGAATGTACCGGATAAGTCCTTAAAAGTCGCGATACTTTTCGTTGCAACGTTTTTTCACGGCGATACATTCCATTTCGATAAGCCATGTAGGTCGGCATACCGGTGCCAAGGTGATGACTTTCGGAGTGTCGGGGAACCGTCGGTCGAACATCTCTTTCACGGTCGGGTAATCGCAGACATCGCGCAGGTAAACGATGATTTGCATGACATCGTCGAATGATGCGCCGCCTTCTTCAAGCAGGACTCCTACATTTTCCCACATGCGTTCGGTTTGTTTCACGATGTTGCCCACATGCACCACTTCCCCTTTGTTGTTGATGCTGGCCGTGCCGCTGAGGAATACATGAGCACGGTCGCCGTATTCCATGACGGTACCCCGCTCGAACGTAACCCCGTATTCATAAGTAGGGTTCAGGTGGGTGGGAGCGTACAGGTAGCGTTGCTGTGAAGGTTCAAACCCCGTGAGGGCATACGTTCCCATCTGTACCAAGGCCCGTGTGTCTGCGGGCAGTCCGCCGATGCCCGTACTGCTGATGTAGTGGGTCTGTTCGGTGAGTCCTTGTTCGGCGAAGTTTTCCTTACGTGCTTTCACCATGCCGGCGTACTGCGTGTCTACATCGCGTACGAAAAACCACGTACGGATACAGTTGTCTGCCAGCGTGGCGTTGAAGCTTTGTAAGGTTTCCTCGTAACTGATGAGCAGAGATTCCGTTTGCCAGGCCGAGTCGCCCTTGTGTTCGTGCATGCCCATCTTCCATAAATGACGGTAACCGTTGTGTTCCGCCACGATGACACCGTTCACGTTGGCTACCTTGCAGCCTTTTTGCAGATACAGCCATACGGCCACCTTGCTGCCGTCGAGCGGTGGTTGCTGGATGACGGATACGGAACAGTCCGCTTCCTGCTTCATCAGAGGCTGTTGGTTGGTCGAATCGCTGAGAAAGTATCGCTTCAGGATGACATCGGCACCCATGACCTGCGGCAACCGCAACAGCCGTTCCTCTCCTTCGTAAATTCGTTTGAGTTGTCCGTCGAAGAGTTCGGCTCTCGGCTCCACATGCAACATGACGTGGAACTCTTCTATCTTATCTTGTGGGGTAAAGGCGGATATTTCCGCCGTTACACCCAGATCTTCCCAAAAAACTTTGCTTTTATCCATGTTGTTCCTATTCTTTGGCGCCTGCGTTGATCCATTCGTCTATAAGCCGCAGGTCGGTTGATGAAGTTATCATATTTTCGTGACTGAAACCTAAGCCGAGTACATTGCCAGGATTGATAACCTTATGCAAGATGCTTTCTTCGGCGTTGCCCGGAATGACACGGATGCCGTCCTCGACCTGTGTAGACGGTTGGTTTACAAGGCTGGCATGGCTCTTGTCGGCCGTCAGGTAAAGTCCGGCTGCGGGAGAGGTGCTTCCTCCGTGGCACTGTGCGCAGGTTTTGTCAAATATGTTCTCTTGTATGGCTGCATACATGTGGGCATCCACCTGTCCGGCATCCATGTAGAGCGTATCTCCCGAAATCGAAGCTACATCCAGACTTTGATACGTCAGGACACGTTTGCGCAACCGGTTGGTCACGCATAGCTCGATGGTTTTCACGTCGTTCCCGATGTTAGGCAGGGTGAGGCTCACGTTGCTGTTCGCATCGGGGCTGACGAGCACTTGCGTAGTCGCGTATTCGCTGTCTCCGAACCCGGCCAACACAAGCTGGTAATATTCCGGCCAACTGTCCGCACCGGTGATGTGCCCGGTCAGTTTGGCCGCAAAGCCGGTATGCGTAGCCGTGTGTTCCTTCCGTGGGATGGAGCCGTCGTCGCAGGCGGTGAGTCCCATTGCTACAGACAGGAGAACAAATATACCATAGTTTTTTTTCATTGTAAATTCTTTATCGGCTGAATTAACGAATATTAGAAAGAGTATTGCAATTGTATGATGCCTGAGTGCTTGGCCAACCCAAGGTCGTCGTTATCACGGTCGAGTTGCGTGTCGTGTCCGGTGCGTCCGATGAACTGATACATGGCTTGCAGTTTCAGGTTACAGTTCTTGAAGAAATAATTGCATCCTACGGCCGGCATATTGAGGAAACCATTCGTGTCCACACCGTTGCGGTTAAAGAAGTCGTAACGTGCGGCAACCTGTACGCGGGGAGCCACGAAATAACCGCCTTGGACGTAGCCGCCCAAGAAATCGTAAGTCTTGTCTATCTTTTGCCGGTCGGTGAATCCCACGTGCATGTAGTAGGCTTCGGCTCCGATATAAAGCTTGTTTTTCAGCATGGCAAACTCCAGTCCGGCGCGGGTGTCGTTGGTGCTTTCACTCTCGCTTTCCACATTCAGGTTGGCGCTTGCGCCTAACATCCATTTGTCTTCGTGCAGGCGGTCGGGGTTACCCTGCGTGGCGGGCATGATACCCTTCGGCATGAAGGTGAAACGTCCGGCGTAGAGCAGGGACGGGATGTGCCAGTCGTCGCTGATGGTTTTCGTAGCCGTGTTGACCGATGCGCCGGTACCGTTGAAGATTCCTATTTCATATCCGAACTTATTGGCTGCGAAACCGTGGATTTCCACACCGAGATCGAATCCCGTCCCGATGTTCGGTGTGACGGCGTTCAACGAATAAGGCATGATGACCGCCGCGGTCAGCGAAGTCGGGAGTGTAGGCATCATGGTTTCGCCCAGCGTCGTCAGGTAACCGTGAGAGAAGGGAGTCTTGAATTTACCGATACGTACGGCAAAAGCTTCTTTCATGGCCACGTCGATCCATGCCTGCTGAAGGATGGCTCCGCCACTGGCTGCTGCATTGATAGAGAGGTTAAACGATACCTTGCCCCACGCTTTTCCCGTAAATCCGAGTACGGCATACGGTACGGCAAATCCCGAATTAGCCAAGTTGTCTTGGTTGTAAGCCTTGTCCAGGCCTTCGTCGTCGTACCAATTGATGTGAGCCGCAGTCTGCACCAACAGGTAAGGTTTGAACACAAAGTCGGCTTTCTTCGTTTGGATGGAGAACCCTTCGCGTCCGGCCAGGGACACCACGCCGTTTTCGCTGCCCTCTTCATATTGTGCCATGGCGGCAAGAGGGAGAGCCGCCAATAGGGTCATCGCAAATATTTTTTTCATTGTTTTCTGTTTTTTTCTTTGTTTGATGCTTGTTCTGTCAAGAGGCTTTCGTCGTCTTGTTATAAGGATTGCAGGAATCGGATGAGTGCCGCACGGTCTTCTTTCTTCATCTGTTTGAACAGGTTTTTCGAGGCTTCTCCTTCTCCGCCGTGCCACAAAATGGCTTCGGTAAAGTTACGGGCGCGTCCGTCGTGCAAGAAGTAAGTGTGACCGTTGACTTTTTCCTGTAGCCCGATACCCCAAAGTGGAGTGGTGCGCCACTCATTGCCGCGAGCCAGTCCGCTTACGTAATTGTCGTTCAATCCTACACCCATGATTTCGCTTCCCATGTCGTGAAGCAGGAAATCGGAGTAGGGGTGGATGGTCTGGCTGCCCAACCACGTCAGTTGCGTACCTAACAGCAAAGTGGAACCACGGGGTTGGGTATGCAGCGTGACGGTATGGCACAAGTGGCATTTGGCTTGGTAGAACATCTCCTCCCCGCGTTTCACCGTAGGATCGTTCACGTCGCGGCGGGCCGGTACACCAAGGCCCTGCATGTACAAGTCCACATCCTCCATTTCTTCCGCGCTGATGTCCAACTGGTCGTATGTCAGTCCCATCATGCTTCCGTCCTGCATCTGGAGCTGTCCTTCGCAGATCTCTTCCGGATAGCGGCTGTTCGTGACGCCCAAGTCACTGCTGAAGCCAAGTTCCACGGTCAGGTCGGCATGCTGTGCTTTGTTGCCGCTCAGCCCTAATTGCAGTTTCCCTTTTTCCGTGATATAGTTGGCGCGTCCGCTGATACCGTATTCCGGGTAGTTGCTCTTCGCGGCCAGTTGCTCTATTTCGTGGCGGTCGATGGCCATCATCGGCCCCATGCCGACATGGCGCAACGGGATTCTGACGGTGCAGAACAAGTCTTCGGGTGCGATGCTGTCGGCATACCATTCGCTGATGCTGTATTCGGGATAGCACAGTTCGTAGGGTTCTCCGTCGGGGAATGCCCCTTTCTCGTAATGCCATTTGACGCTCAACTTGCCTTCCGGTTTAACGCCGTAGATGGCTTGGTCATGAAGTACACGTCCGTAATTCTGGAAAAATGCGCCGTTCTTGCGGCTGATGTACACCAACATGGAAGAGAAGCCGTAAGAGCCGCTCCCCCCTTCGCCGAAGCTGCCTCCGCCGTTCCATAACTCTGGTTTCGTACGCCCGGCATTGCGATGGCAGCTTCCGCAGGAATATCCTGCATAGACCGGGCCGAGGCCTCCCGAGATGGTACGCGTGTCGTCGTACAGTCCGTCGCCGTCGCGGAAGCGCATGGCATAGTCGGGGTCGGCATCGATCCAGTCGGCCTGCGTGTCGTAGGCCACGGAACTGTTGAGGAAAATAGTAGAAATTCCGGCCGAAAGGGCGTAACCTTGCGGGATTTCCACGTCCCTCACGTCCAATCCGTCGTCGTCGCAGGCGGCGAGGCTGAAGGCTAAGGAGAACAGGGCTAAATATTTTACAGTATGGTTCATTGTGATATGTCTGTTTTTATAGTTCCTTTTTTATACCACATAAGTGAAGACAGCCTTTGTGAGGACTGTCTTCACTTTTAATTGATACAGTGAACTTATGAGTCGGATTTATTGTGCAGAAACGGTACGCGGGTTACCATCCTTGAACAACAGAAACTCCAACGTGTGGAAGCCTCTTACCTCTTGTGAAGAAGAGATTTCGTCTTCCGTGTCACCGTCTTCCCAGTTCAGATCGTCGAAGTTGCCGGAGTTCAAGATGTTGACAATGGCTACCTGATCCAAAGGCCAACTGTCCATGTTCGGGTCAAGACCGAGGATGTCGACCGGACCGAACAAGAAAGCTTCGCTCTGTTCCCACGGAGTACGTGCGACTAACCAAGCATCGCAGGCTGTCTCGAAAGTGGCATCACTCGGATTGTTGTAGAAGTTCTGGACGGCAGCGCAGAGGGCGGTGTTCTTTTCTTTCAAGTCCTTATAAGTAGGCAACACCACCTTGTTCACAAAGCCGTTGACTACGCTGTCCATTTCCGCGTCGGTAATGGTTCCGTTTGCGTATGCTGCCTGAATGGCACCTTTTAATTCTTGGGTGAGCGTTATCCCTAAGGCGACACAAGCCGATTGTGCCACAGGTACCTTTGCATCACCGATATTGTTACGGAACGGTTGCGGGATGGCAAGGATAGCATTCTTAGTACTTTCGATTTCGTTGGCAATCTTCGTGTTCAACGCAGGATTGATTTTTTGTACCAAGTTATACAATGAGTACTGGCTAACCGTGCTGTCCATGCTGTTGAAGTAAGAGTTACGGATGGAACGGATGTTATTGGAGTAGTCGTCGCGTGAATGGAAGCTATACCAAGATTCCACAGCGTAAAGGGCCTCGGTCTGCTGTCCGGCCGTCCATTTGTTGTAGGGGTCGCCGATTTTGGAGTTGCCCACCTCGTCCGTGATTTCCACGCACTTGTCGATAATCTGTTCGATACAGCTCAATGCGGAAGTGTAAGTACCGCCGTTGTGTTCTATGAAAGTCTTTTTGAAAGCTTCTCCGCCTTGGAACGAAGTCTCCCAACTGTCATAGAGGGTCGTGGCATCCTTCTGCAACAGCTTGGCTACTTGGAGTGAGTAGTTGCGCCAACTGGCGGCGTTTTCCGGAGTATAGTTCAAATTTGCGGCAGCGTCGAACTTTTCGTCAGGCTTCGGACCGCCATTGTTGCCATCGTCGTCGCTGCAAGAAGCGGCTGTGAGACTTGTAAAGGCCATTCCCATCAGGAATAAGGCTGAATAGAAAAATTTCTTTTTCATGACTTTGATTTTTTTTGATATGATTTGAAATGATATAGTCTCTTGTTATTTGCTCCAGAACCAACCTACATAGGCCACGCCAATGGCAAATTCATTTTCGCTGTTGTATTTGCCGCCGCCGATTTTACGGGTCGTGTAGTCTGCTTTGAACACCAGGTTCGGCAGGGCCTTCCAGTTCAGGCCGGCTGTCCACATGCTTACTTTTTCTCGGTCATCGGCTCCTTGACGGGCGATTACTTCTTCCTGTGGGTTGTAGTATTCATATCGGGCGAACGGGTAGAGGGCAGGGCATTTGGGAGTGCCTGCTATGCCCTGTAAATTCAGGCCCAACTCTGTGCCGTAGCTCACTGCCTTCTTGGCGATAGGGACGGCACGGGTATAAGGGCTGTTGTTTCCTAAATTCAGGTTGGCTTGGCTCAGCTTGTCGCTCTTGCCGAGATTGCCGAAGATACAATTTCCACGGAATGTCAGGAAGCGGTTGATGTACTGTGCATCCACCGTATATATCCTTACCGGGATATCGCCGTAACTCGTGTAAGTCGTGGGCTTGTCTGCATTGGCACCTATATTGTTGCAGAAATACCATGAACCTCCCACGCGCAGGCCCGGTACTCCACGGTAATCTACACGTGCCACGTAGGCCGGTGAGGTGAAGTTGTCGTACTCGAAGATGCTGGTCTTGCCGCTTCCGGCCCACGTCTTCCGGTCGAAACCATTGGCGTTGAGGCCGGTCACTACCATAGCTTGGTAGTCGAACGTAGCCCATCCCTTACCTAGCGTACCGAACAATTCAAGACCCGTTTCATGCCAAGTGGAGGGGATGATTTTCGTTTCCCCTTCCGGGCGGCTCGTTCCGAAGAAATTGACGGGTTCGTGGTGGGAATTGGTCAAGCCGACTGGCACGATCAAGTGGCCTACCCGCACGTTGATTTCCGGAAGGATGAGGCGCGTGATGTGGAATTGTTCCAAAGCCACTTCGCCGCCTTTTTCTATTTCCGTTTCGTAATCGCCGTTTTCGCTGTTTTCCAGTTCGTAGGCTGCTCCCGTTCCTCCGCTTTCAAATTCGATTTCAGCTCCTAACACCCATTTGGGGGTGAACTTATAATCGAAAGCGACCACGAAGCGGGGAATGGAAATGGTGTTACGGTTCGTTTTGGTATTTCCTATCTTGTTGCCCCAATACCGGTTGATGCCGTAATCCTTGAAATTAGCCACCATTTCACCATATCCGCCCACGCGGAATTTCTCGTAAGTGCTGCCGCCGTCTTCGCCTCCTTGGGCCGAAACACTACTAAAGGCTGTCAGGACGGCCAATGCGGCGGTCAGCAGATTTTTCTTTTGGTTCATCTTATTATTGTTTTTTCTATCTTTTTACCCTTTTCTTTGTTTTGACGCTGCAAAGTTACCGGGTTGGTTAAAAAATACCAATACACAAAAATGGGCAATTTCATTTGAGGGGTGATTAGGGCGGTATACCTACATGAGGTGGTATTTACCTAATATTTTTTGATAATACTCAATTATAGCGATTGTCAGGGTCGTTTTTTTTTCCGTTCTTTGCAAGAAGTTTAACGATTTAAGGTATCATGTCTGAAAAATATAAAGAGACCGACCGGATGGGGGATATCATTTGCGATGATTACCGCATCTTGCAGGTGATTAGTCGGTTCGGGCTTACGTTAGGGTTTGGCGACCATACGGTGAGCGAAACCTGCTTGGCAGCGGGAGTAGATGCCCCCACTTTTTTGGCAGTGGTGAATTTCATACGTTCCAATGGGCGGACGTCGAATTTGTCCGATATTGTGGAGTCTTTGTCGCTCACGGCATTAATGAATTACCTTCGCCGCTCTCATGATTACTTTGTGAAGTTCCGTTTGCCGGCCATCCGGCGCAAATTGATAGAAGCGATAGACTGTTCGGCACGCAACCAGATTGCATTTCTCATCCTGAAGTTTTACGACGAGTTCGCTTCGGAAGTCGGGCGCCACATGGATTACGAAGACAAGCATATCCATACGTATGTGACCGATTTGATGAAGGGCGTGAAAACCAGTCCGGACGTGAACATCCACAAGCTGTCCCATCAGCATCACGACAACCACGCGCAGCTCGAAAAAAGCCTGTCCGAACTGAAAAGCATCATCATCAAGTACTATCCCACGGGTAGCAACGCGCAGTTGCTCAACGACGTGTTGATAGACCTTTTCATGACGGAAGAAGACCTGTTCAGCCATTGCCATTTGGAGGACACCTTGTTTCTGGAAGCCGTGGTGCGGTTGGAAGACGAACGCCAGGAACAGGCCCGCGAGGAAAATCCCCAGACAGAGGAACAGGACGGGGAGGATAGCGCGAATGATGCGTTGAGCGACCGGGAGAAAGAAGTTATCGTTTGCGTGGTGAAAGGCATGTCGAACAAAGAAATTGCCGAGCAGTTGTATATATCGGTCAACACCGTGATGACGCATCGCCGCAACATTAGCCGTAAACTCCAGATTCATTCTCCCGCAGGGTTGACCATTTATGCGATTGTAAACGGGCTGATTAACTTGGAAGATGTGAAACTGTAAGGGTGAATGCCTTTTCTTTAAATTAGGTAGACATGGAACATATCGGACTCTTTTGTGCCGCTTCGGACCGGCTTGAGGCAAGCTATTATGACTTGGCCGGGGCTTTTGGCCGCTTCGTGGGAGAGTGCGGCCTGACATTGGTGTATGGCGGAGCCGATTCCGGTCTGATGGAGAGCGCCGCACGCGGAGTGAAAGATGCCGGTGGGCATGTGGTGGGCATTGTACCCTCTGTCTTGGAAACGCGCCGGCGCGTGAGCCGTTATGTGGACGAGGTGGTGCCGTGTCATGATTTGAGCGACCGTAAGGCCATCATGGTGGAACGTAGCGACGTGTTGGTGGCCTTGCCGGGCGGTATCGGGACGTTGGACGAGGTGTTCACCGTGATGGCTGCGAATAGTATCGGTTATCACCGGAAGAAAGTGGTTTTGTTTGCTTTAGACGGATTTTGGGACGGGTTGGTTGCGGTGTTGCAGGAGATGGACCGGCGAGGCTTCGTCAATGTTCCCTTGAGGCAATACCTTGTCGTGGCACGTTCGTGGGGAGAGCTCCAGGCCGTCTTGGCGTAATTTTCCCAAGGCCTGCGGCACGGAGGGAAAAGGCAGGACTGGCTTTTTGTCAAAGTGTCAAATCCGGCTTTTTGAGAATGGCCCATATCGTTCCGTTCGGGGCTTTGTCCGCAAATACGCCAGCCATGGCGGTTTTCCTTTTGACGTAATGTCGTTTGTTTTCTTTTTTTGCTTTCTTTCCGAAGCCCTGTGAGCGTTGTAGCATGGCATGCCATGAGGTTATGGGTAAGCATCATGTGGGTTTTCATGGCGATGTGACAGGGATTTCGTGAGGTCTGGAACGGGGCAAATAGGTGGAAAATCCGCTTTTTCGAGACCTCTTTTTGGGGTTCACACGGGTCGTTTTCCTTTTTCTGCGGTTAGGTTTGGAAAGTTATGCGGAGAAAAATTTTTCGCTTTCAGCCAAACGGAAAATGATTCTCTTGTGATTGATTTGCATATATGCGGTTTTTTATGTGAAAATCGGCGGAATATGCGCATGAATATGCAAAAAGTCTTTCCGGTTGCTTCCGGAACTCATTTTTTTCATCCCTTTTTTGCGAAGAAAGGCTGACAGTTTGTTACCGTTTGACATAAAAGTGCGGTATGATGTTGTTTCTTAAAAATAAAAATGATAATTTTGGAAGGAACTTTTTAGTCTGTGGGGAGACTTGTAGAGAATTGTTTCTGCTCGCTTCTCCCAAGGGGGAAATTCATATTTATATGTAACGATGAAGTAAAATGCAATGAAGAATACGTTTTTTGTCTTTGGGTGTGTGTCTTTTTTCATCGCGGGATGTAGTCCGAAAGTGACGACAGAGGTGGTGAAGTCTTATCCCGTCACGCGGGCGTACGACGTACGGCTTTTCGAGGCGAAGGATACCTTGCCCCCTGCGGCCGAAGTATTGGGGCGTGCTTCCGTGGAGAAAGGGACGGAAAGTGATGCTGAGACCATGGTCAAGGTGGAGACGGCCAAGGTGGGCGGCAACGCTTTTGCCGTGAAAGAGAAATCTTCGTCTTTCATGGGACGGTCGTACAGGATGGACGGTTACATGTTGCGTTTTCCGGGTACACGTTTGGAAGTAGACCAAGCGTTGGACGGGCTTGCCGCAAATCGTTTTTGGACGGCTTCGGATCATGAGACCGCGAAGGATGAAAAGAAAGACGGTACGAGCACGCTTTACTTGAATGCCGGAGGGGGATTCATCACCAGTGAATTGCGTACGCCCGGAGGAACAGCCGTGTGGGGTCATCCGCGCCGGGGCACGGAGATGCAGGCCGGATGGGACTGGGTGGGGCGTAAAGGGCTGGGAGGCGGCCTGTTTTTCTCGGCTTACCATTCCCGGGCTTATGGTCTTGCGTCTCCGCCGGAGGTGGCCGACGAGCGGTTTCACATGAATTTCTTCTATATCGGACCCGAGTTTGTGGTCAGGACGTTTTTCAGTGATTATTGGTCGGCAAAGGCTGCTTTGGGGTTAGGGGCATTCTTTTCGCGCGAAAAGGTACGCGACAACTCTCGGTTGGATTACGGTTTGGATGGCTGGGGCGGGCATTTCCAGTTGGGATTGGAGTACCGTCTGGCTGAGCATGTCGGTGTAGGATTGAACGGAGGGTACATCCTCGGTTGGTTTCCCGGCAAAGACTTTGCAAGGGAGTTCTTTCCCGATGATGGCTTAGGCGAACTGGGCAAGTCCGGGAAACGGAAAGAATTGGACGGTTATTTCCACTTCTTCGTGACGGGCGGACTGCGCTTTTATTTCTGAACATCTTGCCCGGACGAGGCCCGAAGTTCCTTGGCCATCTGCTTTCCGAATTCTTCGTCGATGGAGTTGTGTATGCTGCCGCAGACGTCGGCGGCGAACCGTATGCCGCAGTCGACGGCTTGATGCCATTGTGCGCAGGGCAGGCCGGGCAGGTCGATGCGGCGGATACCATAGCGTATCAGCCCGTAAATGAATCCGGCATTGAAGTTGTCTCCCGCTCCGATGGTACTGACTGTGCGTACGGGCGGTACCGGAAAGCGTGAGCTTCCTTCGGGTGTGAACAGTACGACGCCTTCCGCTCCGCAGGTACAGAGAAAAAGCGGGCAGTAGGGCGCGATATGCAGCCGGTAGATTTCCTCCGCATCACGCAGGCCGTACATCACCTCGAAGTCGTCGGCCGAACCGCGTACGAGGTCGGCCAGCCGGAAGTTTTCGTGGATGGACGGAAGGAGTTCCCGGATTCTGTCTTTGTAGGTACGGCGATAGTTCAGGTCGTAGTATAGGATGGCGTTCCGGCTGCGGGCGTATTCCAGAAACGATTTGACTTGAGGACGGATGTAGGGATTGAGGGCATAATAGGAGCCGAATTGTACGATGTCGTCGGTTTCCACCGTGGGGTGGATGAAATCCTCCAGCGTGCGCGGCGGTTGTTTGTAGAACATGTAATGGGCATCGTTCCGTTCGTCGAGGAAGGCCAGCGACACGGCGGATTGGATGTCACTGCGCATCCGCAGGTAACTGGTGTCCACATGGTTGGCGTTCAGGAAGTCCGCGATTCGCCGTCCCACCTCGTCGTGTCCCGTTTCGCCGACGAAAACGGCCGGGATGCCCGCCCGTCCGATGGAAATGATACTGTTGAACGACGAGCCGCCCGGAACGGCAGCCGTAGGCTGTGCTCCGTGAAAGATAATGTCCATGATGGTTTCGCCCATCCCGATGACTTTGCGCATGAATGTCTGGTTTAGAAACAAGTGAATGCAAACATACGATAAAAAAGTGGAATAAGTCGTAGAAAAAAGTGAAAAAAACGAAGATTTGTCGTACCTTTGCCCATCCAATTTTTAGGGAAGGCGGTTTTCAGGCGTTGTGATACACTGAAGGGTTGTTTTTGTATGTTGTAAGCGCCGTGCGCTGCCTTTGGTGTATTAATTTAATAATTAACGTATTGAAAACTTTTGAGGAGCTTGGTGTTTCTGCGGAAATCAGACAAGCTATTGAGGAAATGGGGTATGAAAACCCGATGCCGGTACAGGAGGAAGTGATTCCTTACTTGCTGGGAGTGAATAACGACGTTGTGGCGCTGGCACAGACCGGTACCGGAAAAACAGCAGCTTACGGTTTGCCCGTCTTGCAGAAAGTGGATGCCACGCGCAATGTGACGCAGGCTCTCATCCTGAGTCCCACCCGAGAACTTTGTTTGCAGATAGCGGATGATTTGGAGAACTACTCCAAATACTTGCCCGGTGTGCGCGTATTGCCGGTGTACGGCGGTGCGAACATCGAACCGCAAATCCGTACGCTGAGGAAGGGCGTACAGGTCATTGTGGCTACGCCGGGCCGCCTGATCGACCTGATGGAGCGTGGGGCGGCTTCGTTGGAGCATGTGGAAAACGTGGTGTTGGACGAAGCCGACGAGATGCTTTCCATGGGGTTCACGGAGAGTATCGACAAGATTCTGGCCGGGGTGCCCGAAAACCATAACACATTGCTCTTCTCTGCCACGATGAGCCGTGAGATAGAGCGTATCTCGAAGAAGTACCTGCGCGAGGCCAAGGAAATCGTAGTAGGCTCACGCAACGAGGGGGCGGAAACGGTGAACCACGTGTATTACATGGTGCATGCCAAGGACAAATACCTGGCCTTGAAGCGTATCGTGGATTATTATCCCAAGATTTATGCCATCATCTTCTGCCGCACGCGCATGGAGACGCAGGAAGTGGCCGACAAGCTCATACAGGATGGTTACAATGCCGACTCGTTGCATGGCGACCTTTCGCAGCAACAGCGTGACCTGACGATGCAGAAATTCCGCCAACACCGCGTACAGTTCCTCGTGGCTACCGACGTGGCGGCGCGAGGACTCGACGTGGAGGACTTGACGCACGTCATCAATTACGGTATGCCGGACGACATCGAGAATTACACGCACCGCAGCGGGCGTACGGGGCGTGCGGGCAAGAAGGGGACGAGTATTTGTATCGTCCACACGCGCGAACGTTCCAAAATCCGCGAGATAGAAAAGGTTATCGGCAAGGAGTTTGTCAAAGGGGAGATGCCCAGCGGCAAGGAAATCTGTGCCAAACAATTATATAAGGTAATAGACGACATCGAGCGCGTGGAGGTGGACGAGGAGGAAATCGAACAGTTCCTGCCCGAAGTGTACCGCAAGTTGGAATGGCTTGACAAGGAAGACCTCATCAAGCGTGTGGTGAGTCGGGAGTTCGGCCGTTTCCTGCAATACTATGCCAACGCGCCTGAAATCAGCGAACCGACGGGACGTGGGGAGAAGGGCGACAAGAAAGGCAAACGCGGCGGACGCAAGCCCGAAGAGGGATACACCCGATTGTTCCTTAATTTGGGCAAGGTGGACGGTTTCTATGCCAAAGAGGTGATGAAGCTGGTGAACGACCATGTGCAAGGCAAGGTGGAAATCGGGCGTATCGACCTGATGAAGAGCTTTTCTTTCTTTGAGGTGCCCGACGGTGAGGCCGACCGTGTGTTGCACGGGCTTTCCGGTGTGCAGGTGAAGGGACGTAAAGTCAACGTGGAAGTGGCTACCGGAGAGGCTCACGAGGCCGGAGAAGGCAAGTCGAGCCGTCGGTCCGGTCGTGATGGCCGGAGTGGGGGTGACGCAAAGGGCAGTCGCGACCGTAAGAAACATGGTGGAGGAAAAACCTACGAAGAGGCCATGTCCGGCAAAGGAAAGGGCAAAAAAGGTAAGGATATGGGCGGCAAGGATAATGCACGGAAATTTGCGAGTAAGCGAGAGCAGACCGAGCTTGCTCGAAGTCTGCCGAGTGGGAGCAAATTATCCAAAGCAGCCAAACCGTCTCGTGAAGAATGGGGATACACCGCACCGCACGGTAAGAAATATACGAAAGACGATTGGAAACAGTTCTTCCAGCCACAAGACGGAAAGGACTTGGTAGGTGATGAGCCGGACTTCTCGGAAGAAGGATGGGCGCGTCGTTTCCCGAAAAAATAAGATAGAAAAATCTCCCGGTTACGTTTAGGTTCGTAACCGGGAGATTTTTTTATTCCGAATGCAAGACTTCTGATTTATTTAACGATGACTTTCCGGCCATTCACAATGTAGATGCCGCGTCCGAGACCGTCGAGCGACGTGGCTTGCCGACGCACGCAAACACCGCTGAGGCTGTACACATCCGAAGGAGTGGCAAAAAGGTCTTCTGCCTGTGTCTTGTCGGTAATAGCCGGACGGATGTCGGTTACGAAATCCGGAGACATACTTCCGTAATAGTACAGACGGAAGTCATCGAATATACACCAATAGCTAGAGCTTGTTTCACTGCAGCGCATGCCGACTTTCAGCTTGGAGTCATCTTCTGTCAACTGTGTAACTACACCGTTGTCATAAAGGTCGGCTGCAAAATATAAGCTTGCAGCTTGCATGTTGTTCGGTACGTAGCGGGTCGGATTGGAGCCTACGGCCGTTTCGCTTCCGCCCAATTTCTTGGTTTGTGCCTCTGCTGCAATATTTTGTATTTTGGCTTCTTTGTCGCCGGCATAGATTGTAGCATTCACATCGTCTTGTCCGGCAATAAAAGCTTTATACACGTCTGCTGTGGTTCCCGGGCGTTGGAATCCTCGGCCTTTGAATTGGTAAGTTCCGGCCGGAAGCCCGCTGACAGTCTGGTTGAAGTCGAATGTCTTCTCGAAGAACTCGCCGCAAGAGAATGATATGGTCGGTTTGGAGGACCAGCCTTCGCCGTCCGTGAGTTCGGCATCGGACATCAGGAATGTGATGTCGAAAGGCTGTTCTACGCTTTTCGGGGTGGCTTCGGCCAGGAATGCCATTCCGGCAGTCAGGGCTTCTTCCGTCAGAGAAGAGATTCCCTCAGAAGTGATTTCCGTGTCGCGGCTCTTCTCTTCGATTTCCGACAGTTTGGCCGCGAGCGTGGCATCCGTGCCGGCCTCATCTTCGGTATGCGGGGTGTCTGCCAATGCCTTAATGCGGGCCAGCATGTCTTCGAGTTCGGCTTTGCGTTCGTCCTTTACTGCGGTGTCGAATGCCTGAAGCTCTTCGCCGGACAATATGACCCAGCGTTGGTCTTTAGCCGAGTTGGCAATGTTGAAAGTTTCGTTGGTTATTCTGCCTCCGGCATTAGAACCCATACATGGGGGATTGAGCGTTTTTTCCGGCCGGATAATCCAATAACCCCGTGCTGTGACAGCGGTGCTGCCTGTCCCGATATTGACATCTGTACGTCCGCGCATGAACTGGAAGCTTTCAGCCGTTGTCGGAGTTTCTTTATTGGTGGTGAGGAATTTGTTTCTGGATGTATTGTATGTCAGATATTGTCCTGTTCCCACGTTGCGAAGCTGATAATAGCAGGTCTTCGGGTTAAACGTGACATACCACGCCGCATTGTCGTTTGCCGCAGCTTCGGCAGCGGTCATTTCTTCGCATGTGATGGCGGTACTGTTGGGGGCAGCCACTAAATAAGATGTATAGAGGCCGGCTGTTTCGTCTTCGTTCTTGAGATAGTATTTTACGTGGTCTTCTTGCTCGAATACGTAGGCGGGGGTGGCAAATCCTCCGGTTGGGGGAAGTCCGTCTTCTCCGAGTGCCTGCGTAATCAACCCGTTGCCTATGTACAGCACTTCGCTTCCTGTGTCTTCGTGTGCGCCGTTGATGCCATAGGGCCACATGTGTGTGTTGTCTCCGGTCATGACTGCTGTAGGATTATTGTCCCAGAACCGTAGGACTGCATTGGCTCGTTCGCCTAACCAGTCGCCCCGGTCACCGTTGGCCCTTAAGTTGCCGTTCCACCATATTTCATGTGTTCCGACTCCTATGGCATGCCCCATCTCGTGCATGATAGTACCGGTGCGTTGGTAGCTGGCATTCGGGCCGACTCTCATCCACCCTCCGTAGCTGCAATCGGCTGTGGGAGTTCCTGAGCCGAAACTAACAGTCAAATGGAGTCCTTGTATGCTGGTCAGTTTGTTCCAGTAGTCTACGGCAGAGCCTACGGCAGCATTGATGCGTGCATTGGCGTCGGCCGGTCCACCGTTATTGTAAGACCATGTTATCTTGCCCTCCGGTAACGTGATTACTTTTATTACGTTTCCATAGCCTACGGCGTAGCCTTTGGTCATGGCGTAGGCACGTATGTAATAAATGGTAGACGGTTCCAAATCTTTCATCCAGTAGATGTAGCCGTTGTTGTTCAGGTATTCGGTGGTGCGGTTGTCCAATACTGTGGGTTCGGGAGAGGTGCTCCAGCAAAAACCGTGTTCCAATAAATCGGATGTGGACACGCCGGATATGGTGCTTCGTCCGAATGCCATCGTGGAGCCGCGTGCATATCGTGTGTCGGTCACTACGGTAGGAGCCGTGCCGGTCGCGTTAGCCAAGGAAAACGCCAAAGTTGCTGTTTCCAATTGGGTGACGGCAAGTGCCAGATCTTCCAGGCTGACTTCTAAGTTATTTACTGTGGATTGGGCCGACTGGATGGCTGCGGCAAATTCTTCTGCTCCGCTTTGGCTACCGTCACCGTATGCTTCAAGTGCCTTGTCGATGGCGGCTTGAAGTTCTCGGTAAGCTTCGATGGACGTTTGAGCTTCTGTGGTAGCTTTGCGCAGGCGGACGGCAACCTCGGCTATATTTTCGTCGGTGGATGCTCCCACTTCCTGTTGAGCGGCTTGAATAGCGGCATTGAGTTCCGAGAGCACGTCCTTTTGCATTTTTTCGGAAACCAATGTTTGTGCCTGTTCGATGCGGCGTTGCAGTTCTTCTTGTATTTCTGTTAAATCATTGTTGACAGCATACAGCCGGAAGTTATCGCAGGCGATCCAATTTCCGGTAGCGTTTTCTGCTTTGAAACCTACGGTGGCTTGTCCTTCGATGACCGTAAAGGTCAGGGAATAGTCATTGATGGCACCGACAGAAACTTGTTCATTATCCGCAAAGACATACGCTCCGCTTTGTGTGGCCGAACTGTTTTGCTGAATGTTTTGTGCGGCTACGGTCAGCTTGTAAACCCCGTTTTTCAGAGAGGTCAGCGTTTGACTGACATGGGCATCAGCTACTTTGTTACCTTGTCCGACCCATTGTTCGACGTAAGTATTACCGTCTTTTTTGGAAAAAGAGGTATTCGTTTGGGTTTGCAATCCGGCATTATCCCAGTCCGTGAAGTTGCTTTCAAAACTTGGATTCTTTAGGTAAGTGTCTGTGACTTCAGTCTGTGCATGCAACGTGTAGGAACTCCAGCAGACCAAAGCTCCGGCCATCAGGAAATGAGTAAACTTGTTTTTCATGATGCTTTTGTTTAGAATGGTTTGTTCAAAATTGAAATTAAGTTATAAACTGTTCGCAAATTTATAGTTTAGTATCCAATAATACAATTTTGTTTCGCAGAAACTTATGTTAAATATCTGCAAAGCATGTGGTTGATAACACAGCCGGACCGTCCTTAATATACTAAAGACGGTCCGGCTGGATAATGGGTTCGGGACGAAAGTTATCGTGCACCTATTTCTTGGATAAGACGTTCCGCCTTGCCCCATCGGTCGATGATGTAAAGTACATAACGGATGTCTACACCGATACAACGGGTCAAATCCTGTGTGAAAGTAATGTCGCTGCTCAAGGCGTCCCAGTTACCGTCGAAAGCCAGTCCGATAAGTTCGCCCTTGCCGTTGAACATCGGGCTGCCGGAATTTCCGCCGGTAATGTCGTTGTTCGTAAGAAAACAGAGCTGCATTTCGCCGCTTTCCTTGTCTTTGTAAGGGCCGAAGTCGCCTTTTTCGAAGAGAGCTTTGACTTCCGGTTCCACTTTATATTCATCTATTCTGTCGCTTTGTGCTACTTTATCCAACAGACTCGGCATGGTAGTAAAGTAGTTCTGGTGTCCGGCAGCACTGGTGTAGTCGTCTACGAAACCGTAGCTTAGGCGCATGGTCGAGTTCGCATCCGAATAATGCGGCTGGTCCATTTCCATTTCAAGTATGGCTTCGCAAAGCAGTCTTTCCTTTTCTGCCACGTCCATGTTGTACTGACTGATTTGGTCAGATACTTTTCCGCCAAGTTCCATTACACTCTTCAGGCATTTCAGTGCCATGTCATTATCTTTTTGTTCTTGGGTCAGCGTCAGATTGACACAGTTTGTATCGGTCAGGACCGACTGTTTGAACATGGCATCCACATAGGTACGGATGTCGTTATTGTATTCTTTTTCTATCGTCTGATAGAAGTCCGGCAGATATTCGGGTTTTACTTGCTTGGCGTAATTGTCTATCAAGGCCGTCATCGTTTCCTTGTCGACCTCCTCGTTCCAGTCCTTGTATTGTTGACGCAGACGGTTTTTCCAAGTTGCCTTGCCCGTTTCTCCTCCTGCGTTTTGCAAGTTGTCGAAGTAGAAAGCGATACGCATCAGATCGGGACCTCCAAGGAAAGACTCGTTCAGGAACGCGATGGCGCGGTTGCCGTCTTTGCGGGCTGCGTACGCTTTTTCAAGTTCGGGAGCCAAGTTACCGAAGCGTTCTTGTCTTTTTTTGCTTTTTTGTGCCCATTCGTTGATTTGTTGTTCTTGTTTTTTCTTCTGTTCTACGACTTTCAACTCTTTAAGCGCCTTGTTCATGCCGATACTGTTTTTCCAATAGTTGGAACTGTTGGCATATTTGGAAGCATACTGCAAACGGATTTTCGGATCGCTGTCCATCCATTTCTTCCATATCCCTTGCTTCACGCCACGTACATTGATTCGGGATTCGTTGGTATTCTCCATGCGTTCCACGATTCCGTAAGAAGAGAGATAACGGTTGGTACGTCCGGGATAGCCGATGGTCATACAGTAGTCTCCTTTCTTGAAACCTTCTAAAGAGACTTTTGCATAACGTTCGGCTTTCAACGGGCGGTTGTCCGCACTGTATTCGGCAGGCTGGTTGTCCTTGTCGGCATAAATGCGGAAGACACTGAAGTCGCAGGTTTGGCGCGGCCACATCCAATTGTCCGTTTCACCGCCGAACTTGCCTAAGCTTTGAGGCGGTGCGAATACCAGACGGATGTCGTCGTATTGTTTATATACGTTGACATAGAAGGCGTTTCCCGTGTAATAGGGGCTGACTTCACAAATCAACTCCGGATATTTCTTTGCATATTCGTTTTCTATGGCCAGGCAGATGGAGTCCACACTGTTCCAACGCATTTTTTCTTTGGCATTTTCACCCAATTTGGCCATCTCGGCGGCATGTTCCTTGTAGTATTTGTCCAAAGCTTTGTTTACCCGTTTGGTGATATCTTCCGTCCTTTGGAGGATCTGTACATAAAGGCCTTTTGCTGGAAGTTCTTCCGCTTGTGTATGGGCCACGAATCCGTTCTTCAGGATGTCGTTTTCAGGTGTGGCCAAAGCCTGTATGTTGCCGAAGCCGCAGTGGTGGTTTGTAAAGACCAAACCGTCCGGTGAGACTACGACACCGGAACAGAAGCCACCGAAACTAACCACAGCGTCTTTCAGCGAGGTGCCTTTCGTATTATACAATTCCTTTTCGCTCATTTGCAGTCCCAAATCCTTCATGACCTTCATACTTTTGGGCGAAATGTGGCTGAGCATCCACATGCCTTCATCGGCCTTCATACCGTTGAGACCACAAACGAAGGCGAGTAACGTTAAAAACTTTTTCTTCATATTTATCTGTTAAATGGTTATTTTTTGTTGTTTTCTATCTTTGTTCCGACAATGAGTTTCATGTTTTGGGCTTTCAGTCTGGCTTTGAGCCATTCCTCCATCTTCTCCCGATTCTGAGCCGATAACTTTTCTTTCAGAGTAAGACTTACCAAGGTCAAAGAATCTTTCTTCGTACTGTCACCGACAGTATAGGAAATGGTGCGAGAGATACTGACGCGTGCCGCTTCGGGGAACAGAGTCGCCATTTCCGCACTGACGGACTGGGCTTGTTGTTCAGTAGCTTTGTAAAAGTCCAATTCTTTCTGCAACCGGTCCCCGCGTTCCTGTTCATTGGCCAACAACTGTGCACTTTTGTCTGCCTGTTTGACGGCCGGATCGTTCAGCATCGACTTCAGTTCGTTTGTGCTGAGATTCTTTGTACCTTGTACGATGGACAGTTTGACGTCCTTTAATCCGAAGCGTTCCATCTGGCTTCTCATCCTTTCCAATTCTTTTTCGGCTATCTCTTCCCCGATGGTAACGAGGCGGATTTCTTTGGTGCGGTAGTCTGCCTTTTTTGTGATGACCTGCGTCTGATCGGACGTGACGACTTGTGTTACGAAATTATTGACCTTACTCATGAATATGTCTTCCCGGACCAGCGTATAGGTAAGAAGGGCAGAAGGTAGCATCGTGAGCACGGCTATGGTGATAATGATATGCTTCACTCGCTTTTCCCGCTGTTTGTCCACAAATACCTTCTTCTTGAAATCCAGGATGTTCACTCCTACGAACGTGGCCAAAGCAATGAAAATGGAATTGATGAGATAGAGATAGAAGGCTCCGGCGGCGTAAAGCCAGTTGCCCGTGGCCAGTCCGAAACCGGTCGTACAGAGGGGAGGCATGATGGCTGTGGCTATGGCTACGCCGGGAATGACGTTACCTCCGCGTTGCCCCGTGCTACACAAGGCTACGATGCCGGCCAGTCCGCCGAAGAGCGCGATGAGCACGTCGTAAATCGTAGGTGAGGTTCGGGCCAGCAGTTCGGACTGAGCCTCGTCTATTGGTGTGATGGCAAAATAGAACGTTGCCGTGAGCACACTGAAAATAGTGGCGGTGGCAAAACTGCGGAACGCCCGTTTGAGCAGTTCGAAATCGTAGATGCCCACGCCCAGTCCCATGCCGACAATCGGACCCATGAGCGGAGAAATCAACATGGCACCGATGATGACGGCTGCAGAGTTGGTGTTCAGGCCCAGGGAAGCCACAAAGATGGCGAAAATCAAGATCCAGAGATTGGCTCCGCGAAAGTCGATACCAGCCTTGATAGAGGCTATGGTTTCTTCTTCCGGCGCCTTATCTTCCTTCATGCTTAAAAGTCTGCGGATAAACAGGTTGAGGTAACTCCGTTGTTTTTTGGGTTTATTTTCCATGATTTTACTTTTGAGGTTTACGAAAATATTTGCCGATGACCGGTAGGCTTCGTACCGGTAGGTCGTGTTTCAGGATATGTCCGACGAAGAGCAGGATGAGCACCGTGTTGATACCCAGTCGTGTCCATACGGGCCATTCTTCGGGCGTACAGGCCATGATGGCGTAGAAGCCTCCGGCAATCAGTACGTAGATGCCGATGGATTTCAACGGATAGCGGACGGGGTTTTTCTTCTGTCCCACGATGTAGGACAGGAGCATGGCCGTGGCGTATCCGGCGAAACCGCCCCAGGCACATGCCATGTAGCTGTACGTCGGGATGAAGATGATGTTGACGGCAAAGAGGACCAAACAACCGGCAGCCGAGAACCAGGCCCCCCAAATCGTCTTGTCGATGAGCTTGTACCAAAACGAAAGGTTGAAGTAAACCCCCATCATGATTTCGGCTGCCATGACAATGGGGACGACACGTAAGCCGGGCCAATAGTCCGGAGCTATGATTCGTTTCAGGATGTCCATGTAACCGATGACGCAAAGGTAGGCCAGCAGGGTGAAGATGATGAAGAACTTCATGACCGTGGCGTAGGTCTCTCCGCTGTTCTTGTCCTTAGCCTTGCCGAACACGAACGGCTCATACGCATAGCGGAAAGCTTGGGTGATCATGGCCATTATCATGGCAATCTTCACGCAAGCACCGTAGATGCCCAGTTCGGACTTGGCCGCTTCCGCGTCGCCGTACACCAACGGGAAGATGATTTTGTCGGCCGTCTGGTTCAGGATGCCCGCGATACCGAGAATCAGGATGGGCCAACTGTAGCCCAACATACGTTTCATCAGCCGGGTGTCGAACCGATATTTGAATCCTGTCAGTTCGGGAATGAAGAAGAAGGTGATGAACGATGTACAGACAAGGTTCAGGATGAAGGCATATCCCGGTCCTACAGACGGGTTATAAATTGCGCCCACCCATGCGTGGTGGACGTACAATGCCGGAAGCACGACGAAATAAAGGATGTTCAACGTGATGTTGAGCACGATGAACAGCATCTTCAACGCGAAAAACTTGATAGGACGGTGCTGGTAGCGCAGCCAGGCAAAGGGAATGGCCTGAAAGGCATCCAAGGCTACCGTGACCGCCATGATTCCCACATATTCCGGATGGTCTGCGTAGCCTATGCCGGAAGCTATCGGATGGAGAAAAGCCAGTACGAGCAAGGCAAACAGCAGAGACAGGCTGCCCACCATGGTGAGTGTCGTGCCATAGACGGTTTGCGGGTTTTCCCCCTCTTTGTTGGCAAAACGGAACAACGTGGTTTCCATGCCGAATGTGAGGATGACCATCAAAAGCGCCACGTAGGCATAAATGTTGGTCACGATGCCATAGCCTCCGCTTTCCACGGTCATCTTGGCCGTATAGAGCGGGACCAGCAAATAGTTCAGGAACTTTCCGATGATGCTGCTTAGTCCGTAGATGGCGGTGTCTTTGGCCACCGATTTCAATTCTGCCATATTTCGTTCAGTTTGTTTCTATTATGCTCCGAAAAAGAGATAAGCCACACCGATGGCGGCCACTATACCTGCCAAATCGGCCAACAGGCCGCAAGCCACGGCATGCCGCGTGCGGGTGATGCCCACACTGCCGAAATAAACGGCTAATATATAAAAGGTGGTGTCGGTCGCGCCTTGGAAAATACAGCTCAACCGTCCCACGAAAGAGTCTGCGCCGTAGGTCTCCATGGCATCCACCATCATGCCGCGCGCCCCGCTGCCGCTCAGCGGTTTCATCAGTGCGGTAGGCAGTGCACCGACAAAGTCTGCATCGCCGCCGCAGGCTTTGACGACTGCAGCGATGCCGTCTGTCAACAAATCCATGGCCCCCGAAGCACGGAATACCCCGATGCCCACCAAGATGGCGACTAAATAGGGAATGATACGTACGGCTGTGGTAAAACCGTCTTTTGCTCCTTCGATAAAGGCATCGTACACGTTAACGCGTTTCCTGACACCGGCAGCAATGAAAGCGATGATGATGCAGAACAGCAGTACGTTGGCGATAGTCGTACTCCACAAGTTCATCTCTTCTTTGTCCAACCGGCTGAAGCCATACACGATGCCGGCTACGGCCAGACAGGCTCCTCCCAATGCCAGTACGACCACCCGGTTCAGCAGGTTGATGCGTTGATAAAGGCTGGTGACGATGATACCCGTCAGCGTGGAGGCAAAGGTTGCCAGCAGAATCGGGATGAACACATCCGTGGGCTGTGCCGCTTCCATTTGGGTCCGGTAAACCATGATGCTGACAGGGATGATGGTCAGTCCCGAAGTGTTCAGCACGAGGAACATGATCATCGGGTTGCTGGCTGTGTCTTTTTTCGGGTTCAGTTCCTGAAGGCCTTCCATGGCTTTCAGGCCTAACGGTGTGGCCGCATTGTCCAGTCCCAACATATTGGCAGAGATGTTCATGAAAATGTTTCCGATGACGGGATGGTTCTTGGGAATGTCCGGGAAGAGCTTGCAGAAAAGCGGGCTGAGGCCGCGTGCCAGAATGTGGACCACTCCGCCTTTTTCCCCGATTTTCATGATGCCCATCCAAAGCGAGAGCACGCCGGTCAGGCCGAGGGAAATCTCGAAAGCCGTCTTGGCGGAACTGAACGTGGAGTCCATGATGGCCGGAAACACGCCGGCATCGCCTGCGAATACCAACTTCCCTGCCGCGATGAGGAATGCGATGCCGAAGAATGCCACCCAGATGTAATTCAGAACCATAGAAATCTCTCGTTACATGATTGAAAGGCAAAGTTACATAAAAAATGGGACGCATGCCCGTTTTGTGGGGAAAAGATGTTATCTTTGTCCCTCAATGGAAGAAGATTTCGACATACGCCGTTCCTCAAACTCGTCTGCCGAGCGCGAGTTCGAGAATGCCTTGCGTCCGCTCCAGTTCGGGGATTTCAGCGGACAGTTGAAGGTGGTGGAAAACCTGAAAGTTTTCGTCGAGGCTGCCAAGTACAGGGGCGAGCCCCTCGACCATACTTTGTTGCACGGTCCTCCGGGATTGGGGAAGACCACGCTGAGCAACATCATAGCCAACGAACTGGGCGTGGGTTTCAAGGTCACGTCCGGCCCGGTATTGGACAAGCCGGGCGATTTGGCCGGTATCCTGACTTCGTTGGAGCCGAACGACGTGCTCTTCATCGACGAAATCCATCGGCTCAGTCCCGTAGTGGAGGAGTATCTTTATTCCGCCATGGAGGACTACCGGATAGACATCATGATAGACAAAGGCCCGTCGGCACGCAGCATACAACTCGACTTGAATCCCTTCACGTTGGTGGGTGCCACTACGCGCAGCGGTCTGCTTACCGCTCCCCTCCGTGCCCGTTTCGGTATCAACCTGCATCTGGAGTATTATGACGCCGAGGTGCTTTCGCGCATCGTGGAACGTTCGGCGCACATCCTTTCCGTACCCATCGAGCACGATGCCGCCATGGAGATTGCCGGGCGCAGCCGTGGAACGCCCCGTATCGCCAATGCGCTTTTGCGCCGCGTGCGCGATTTTGCCCAGGTGCGCGGCACGGGACGGGTGGACATGGCCATCGCACGTTATGCGTTGGAGGCACTGAATATCGACCGTTACGGACTGGACGAGATAGACAACAAGATTCTGCTTACCATTATCGATAAGTTCAAGGGCGGACCGGTAGGCATCACGACCATCGCCACGGCCATCGGGGAAGATGCGGGGACGGTGGAAGAGGTGTATGAGCCTTTCCTGATTAAAGAAGGGTTCATCAAGCGCACGCCGCGCGGACGGGAGGTGACGGACATGGCTTACAAGCATTTGGGGCGCAGCCGTTTCACGGCGGAGCTGCAAGGCAGTTTGTTTGACGATTAAAACACAGGAAAGAGATGATTACTTACAATACGGACGGCGTGAAGATGCCCTCCATCAAGAAACGCGAAAACACGGCCTGGGTGAAAGCCGTGGCTGCGAGTTACGGCAAAAGGGTAGGCGAGATTGCCTACATCTTCGTGGACGACGAGAAGATACTGGAGGTGAACCGCCAGTATCTCGGGCACGATTATTACACGGATATCATCACGTTCGATTACTGCGAAGGTGACGTGATTTCGGGCGACCTCTTCATCAGTCTCGACACGGTGCGGACCAACGCCGAGCAGGTGGGGGCAACCTACGAAGAGGAACTGCACCGTGTCATCATACACGGTATCCTGCACCTTTGCGGCATCAACGACAAGGGGCCGGGCGAACGTGAAATCATGGAGGCGGCCGAAGACAAGGCTTTGGCTTTGCGTTCCTCGTTGGGCCAATGACAGGAGGACGGCAAATGTGGAAGACCTTGTTGTGTGTCGGAGTCGGTAGTTTCGTGGGTGGCATAGCCCGCTACGGGCTGACCCGGTGGGTCTCGGCGGGCAGTTTTACTCATCTCCCGTTGGGGACGATGGTCGTCAATGTGGCGGGTTGCCTGCTCATCGGCTTATTGTACGGGTGGTTTGAGCGGGCGGATGTCTTGTCCCCCGAGTGGCGTTTGTTCCTCACGGTGGGCTTTTGCGGAGGGTTTACCACCTTTTCCACGTTCGTACACGAGAACTACATCCTTTTCCTTTCAGACAAGTTCTGGTCGTTTGCCGCATACGCGGTATTGAGCTTTGTTTTGGGGCTGTTGGCCGTGTGGTTCGGCCATTTTCTGGTACGTGTTTTCTGATTTGCGTCCCGAAAACACAAGATTGTCAATCTTAGACGTAAATCTTTTCCGGCGTTTCCCGCGGAAAGGACTACTTTTACTCCGGTTAAACATGAAAGGGAAATGAAAAAGATTCTTTTTACGGTTGGGCTGTGGTGCCTGGCACTGTGCATGCAGGCTGCCGGGCATATCAGCCGGTTGAGGGCGGAACTGCAAGACAGCCGCTCCGATTATGTGTTCGTCGTGGCCCACAGGGGCGACTGGCGGCATGCGCCCGAGAACTCCGTGGCGGCCATCAAAGGGGCGGCAGACATGGGGGTGGACATGGTGGAGATTGACATCCAACGGACGAAGGACGGCGGTTTCGTGCTGATGCACGACGGGAGCATCGACCGCACGACGGAAGGCAAAGGCAACGTGGCAGACTACACGGTGGAGGAACTGAAGCGTTTCCGCCTGCGCCGGGCGGACGGAAGTCTTTCGGACGAGACCATACCCACGCTGGAGGAAGCCCTGACGGCTTGCAAGGGGGCGGTGTTGGTGAACATCGACAAGGGCGGAGATTACCTGTCCGAGATTGCGCCGATTATCCGCAAGACGGGTACGGAAGACCATGTGGTGCTGAAGGGGCGCGGCACGGTAGAGGAGGTGGAACGGCAGCTTTCCGGCTACAAGGACATTCTTTATATGCCCGTGGTGGATCTAGATGGCGAGGGGGCGATACCCTACGTCGCTTCGTTTCTTTCCGCATTCCGCCCGCAGGCCGTGGAGGTCATTTTCAAGACCGACCGTTTTGCCAAGTTGTCCTACTTGCCGGTGATAGCCGCATCGGATTGCCGTGTCTGGATCAATACGTTGTGGGCGAGCCTGTGCGGCGGCCATGAAGACGAGAAAGCCCTGTCCGACCCCGATGCCCACTGGGGCTGGGTGCTTGATCGCGGGGCCACTGTCATACAGACCGACCGTCCGGAAGAGTTGATTGAATATTTGGAGAAAAAAGGGAGAAGGAACCTTTGAACCAGTCCGGTTCTCGCCGTGGAGCCTGAACGGTAAGATGGAAAAAGTGGTTGTCTGGAAGATTTTATCCGGGCAGCCTCTTTAATATAATAGTTTTTTATTAACTTTGGCGCAAATAAAATGAGAATTTAACATGCAAGAGCGCCATTCCGACCGCGAACGTTATTTTGACGAGCAGGCCCGTACGACAGAGAAATACTATATTCCTTATATCCGTAAATGTTGCCCGGAACTTCCGCAAGAGGTGTTGGAAGTGGGTTGTGGCGAAGGGGGTAACCTGTTCTCGTTCGCGCAGTTGGGTTGTTCGGTGACGGGAGTGGACATTGCTGCCGGACGCATTGCCGAGGCCCGTAAGTTTTTTGCCGAGAGAGGGGCGGAAGGTACTTTTATCGCATCCGACATTTTCAAATTGACGGAACTGGAGCATAAATTCTCCCTGATATTGGTGCACGATGTGATAGAGCATATTGACGACAAGGCCGGTTTCCTGAAAGGCCTGAAACGCTATCTTGCGCCGGGCGGCGTGGTGTTTATAGCCTTTCCAGCATGGCAAATGCCTTTCGGCGGCCACCAGCAAATAGCGCACAGCAAGGTGGTGTCTCATTTTCCGTTCCTTCATCTTCTGCCTTCTCCGCTCTATAAGGGTGTGTTGGCCGCAGCCGGTGAAAACGAGCCGACCATCCGCGAACTGATGAACATCAAGCACACACGTTGCCCCATAGAGAAGTTTCAGGCGGCATTGTATTCCACCGGCTATCGGGTCGTAGACCGGCAACTCTATTTCATCAATCCGCATTACGAAACGAAATTCGGCCTGAAGCCCCGTAAGCTTTATGGCTCGCTTTCCGTCCTGCCATACGTGCGTAATTTCTTCAGTACAAGTTGTTTCTATCTCGTGCAGCCCGAAAGAGGGTGAATACCGTTTGTCAAAATGTCATTCCGGCCTGTGCGTGGCTCGCGTATTTGGCGTAGGGTCGGGGAGTGACTTGAAATATCGCAATCTCGGGCTTCGGCGGGGATGCACGAAGATAGCTGAAAAGGCGTTGGACTGTCATAAAAGAACGGCATGCCCGGAATGGTCCGTATGGTTCGGGACGGCCTGTCGGCGTCGGTGGGTTTAGCCTTACTTTCTGACAGTACGTTTAGACAAGCTGGAGAGGTTCAAATAGAGGAAAAAATACGTTTTGTGGTGTTTGGAAAACAGATTGGGAAAGGTTTTTTCCCGTTTTTCGTCATTTCATTTTTTCAATCTGCTGAGAATGATTTTTTTCTTTCAGCCGAATGATTTTTTATTCTCATGAGAAAAAACGGCATATATGCGATATTTTTCCGCATATATGCCGTTTGAAGTGAATATTTATGCAGCGATGCGTTCCTATCCTGTCCGTTTCCGCTTTGGGAAGATTCCGTAAGAAGCCGTTTGGGCTGACTTTTTGACATACCAAGAGTGGCAAATAGTGACAGAATGAAAATGGGATGTTTTTGGTGGATTCTCCTGAAAATAGAAAAAAGTCAAACGATAATAAGAATCGTTTGACTTTTTCCTTGTACCCAGACCCGGTACAATACATAGAAACCATAGGAAGACAAAAGAATTTATTACCCTTATTATCAATTATTTGCACATTTCCTATTTTCTCCACTTTTGCCATATTTTGCCCATTTTTCGTTATTCAGTACACTTTTAGTACACTTTGAAATATCATTTTCTTTTGTACCTTTGCAATATCGGAAAACAAAAGAAAATCAACTATTTAGCATAATCACCCGGTTATGGTACCTAAATCGGGATAAAACCTCTAAACAATGGCAAAGTTAGAAAATAAAACGAAAGAAAACCCAAAGTTGGAGCAAAATAAGCTCTCGGACGGTAGAATTAGCCTTTACTTAGAGTATTATTTAGGTAGAGAGGAAAAGCCCGTATTGGATGAAAACGGTAATCAAGTGTATTACGATAGTGGAAAGATGCAAGGTAAGCCCAAATTTGCAGTAAAGCACAACAGGCGAAAAGAAAACCTTAGTCTGTATTTGATAGATAAGCCCCGTACCCCTGCGGAACGTCAGCAGAACAAAGAAACATTGGAGCTTGCCACAAAGATACGTGCAGAACGTGAACAGGAGTTCAAAGAAAGCATGTTGGGCTACCGTTTGAAGAAAGACAGGACGGTTAATTTCTTAGACTATTTTCAAGCCTATATCAACAGTTATACCAAGAAAGATATTCGCATGGTGCAAATTGCGCTTAGCCGCTTTAAAGACTTCTTAAAAGAACAATACCCGATGAATGAGTTTAGCATTAAACCGGAATTCATTACTAAAGAAATGATGGAACAGTTTGTAGCCTATCTGCAATCTCGAAGTGTGGGTGAGGGTGCTAAAAGCATTTTCCAGCGTTTCAAGAAAGTTATTCGCTATGCGATAGACCATGATGTTATGCTGAAAGACCCCTGCAAAGGCGTTACCTGTAAAGTGGATAGCCAAATTCTTCGGAAAGATGTACTTTCTCCCGAAGAAATACAAAAGCTGGTGGATTGCCATTACGATAATGAAAATCCGACAGTCAGACGGGCTTTTATCTTCTGCTTGTACTGTGGTTTACGCTTCTGTGATGTAAAAGACCTTACCTATAAGAATGTGGATTACGCTAATCGGTTATTGAAGTTTGAACAAAGCAAAACTAAAGGACATTCAGCCAGTAGCGGAGTGATTATTCCTTTGAATGACGGATTACTATCCATCATCGGAGAAGCGCCTATAAATAAAGACACCTTGATATTTAATCTGCCGTCATACGAAAGCTGCTGCAAATCCGTGAAGCGGTGGGTTAAAAGAGCCGGAATAGACAAGCACATAAGCTGGCACTGTGCAAGACATTCGTTTGCCGTAAACATTCTGAACAATGGGGCAAATATCAAGACGGTAGCCAGCCTTTTAGGGCACAGCGGATTGAAGCATACGGAGAAATACACCCGTGCCGTGGATAAATTGAAAGAGGAAGCAATAAACAGCCTACCCGAACTAAAGTTTTAACCACAAAAGACTTATCTTTGTAACTATGGACTTTGAAGCATTAGCAAAACATATCAGTACGATACAGAACACGTTGCAGGCACAAGCCGCACACGCTGTAAACCTTGCACTTACTTCCCGTAACTGGCTTATGGGGTGCTATATCGTAGAGTTTGAGCAGAACGGGGAAGACCGTGCCGCATACGGAGAACAACTATTGAAGAAACTGGAACAACGGTTGAATACAAAAGGTCTGAATGAACGTAGATTCCGTGAATTTAGGAGATTATATCTTGTTTACCCCCAGCTAAGAGAAGAAATATTGCACTATATAATGGCAGGAAATGAAATTCGGCACTCACTGACTGCCGAATTCACAGAACCAATTCGGCACTCGGCAAGTGCCGAATTACAACAAACTGATAAAGAGCATAATAAATGGATAAATTCAGCAACAAAGATATTCAATAAAATACCTTATACACACTTAAAACATATCGCAAAAATAGACAACCCGGTAAAACGTGCTTTCTATGAAATGGAAACAATTCGTAGCTGCTGGTCTGTCAAAGAATTGGAACGGCAAATAGCATCTTTATACTATGAACGTAGCGGACTATCCAAAAATAAAGAAGCCCTCTCTGCTTTAGTACGGCAACAAGCAACCCAATTACAGCCTAAAGATGTTATCAACACTCCTGTTACGTTGGAGTTCTTAGGACTAAATGAACGTGCATTAGTGACGGAAAACGAATTGGAACAATCCATTCTTGACAACCTGCAACACTTCCTGCTGGAAATGGGGCATGGCTTCTGCTTTGAAGCCCGGCAAAAACGCATCCTGATAGATGAAGACTATTTCTTTGCTGACCTTGTATTCTATCACCGCATTTTGAAGTGCCATGTCATAGTGGAATTGAAGATAGACAAGTTCCGCCATGAGTACGCTTCACAACTCAATATGTATCTGAACTATTTCAAAGCGGAAGTGATGCAGCCGGATGATAATCCACCTATCGGCATCCTGCTTTGTACAGAAAAGGGAGATACATTAGTAAAATATGCCACTGCCGGATTAGACCCGAATATCTTCGTGCAGAAGTACATGATAGAACTTCCAAGCGAGGAAGAAATAAAAACGTTCATTGCTTCTAATAGCTATTAACCAGAAAAACACCAATGCTGACGAAAGGAAGAATACTCTTTTTCTTTTCGCCAGCACATATATAATCTGTCTACAATAGAAACAAGTTTAGTCCGTTTTGGATATATAGACAAAAGAACAAACCAAACTTTAGCAACCATAAATATACATTAGACAACACATCGAATAAAAAATTTTAGCAAGCTGATTTTCAGTTCTATTATTCCTTGTTCTATATAAGCTCTATTATTTTTTCATCTATAAAAGTATTTGTATCTTTACATCAAAATCAAGTGATGTTTTATGGAAATTCAGTTCAACAATTTAAAAAAGCATATTATACTGATACCAATTGTATCTATCCTTTACTATATGATTACGTTCTTGATAGACAAATCATATTGGTTGTATATTATAAAGAACGAACATCCTATCAAAGAATCGGTATGTTTTTTGATAGTTGGTCTAATTTTGTCTTTCATTTTTATTGAAGCGTCTATTTATTTTGGATATCTTATTTTTAAGTTACTCCACAAGATTAGTGATACTTACTACAAAATAATTGTTTGCTCTATCTTTTTATTCATCGCAAACAATGTTATAGCTTATCTTATATCATATTTTCTCATATGTATTGACTATGATGAAATTCCATATTTCTACCAAAATCTTTATATTTTCGGAATATTAGTAACTTTTATATCAGGCATATACATCACAAACGTTTATTTTGATGAATACAAAAGAGTCGAAAAGATAAAAAATGAACTCGAAATAAAACTGCTGAAAGAAAAACAAATCAAAACAGATGCAGAACTGAACATACTTAAACAGCAAATAGACCCACATTTCATGTTCAACAGCTTCAGCACGTTATCTGAACTTATTATAGAATCTCCAAATGTAGCAGAAAAATTCCTTGAGCACCTGTCAAAGATATATCGCCATATACTCCAAAACATGAATAATAATCTGACAAGCATCAAAGAAGAATTACATCTCTTTCACTCTTATATGTACCTTATGGGTATTCGTTATAAAGAATCTATCATCTTGAATGTTTCTCCAACCTTACAAGAGGTCACAGGATATATACCTACAGCTTCTCTTCAAATACTGGCAGAAAATGCCATAAAACATAACAACCTTTCCCCATCTTGCCCTTTGCCGATATCTGTTTATTTGGCAGAGAACTATATTGTAATAGAGAACAAACTTATGCCCATATCTTCCAAATTGAGTTCTACAAAATTGGGACTGAAAAGCATAGTAGACAGATATTCCATATTGGGAGATACTCTTCCTATCATCCAAAAGACTCAAGAAAAATTCATTGTAAAACTACCAATAATGCAAAAATGAACATTCTGATTTTAGAAGACGAATTGATGAATTACAACCGATTAAAGAGAATGTTGCAATCCATTTCACCAGAACATGTGGTAGAAGCCCCCATAACAAGCGTAACAGAAGCTATAGCCTATTTGCAAGGACATAAACAGCCTGACCTTATTCTGGCTGATATATGCCTGTCAGACGGACTTAGTTTTGATGCTTTAAATCAAGCAAATACTGCATCTCCTATTATCTTCATAACCGCATATGATGAATATGCCATCAAAGCTTTCAAATACAACAGTATAGACTATCTGCTTAAACCTATTGTACAAGAAGAGCTGGAAACTGCTATCAATAAGGTTAATTCATATAATAATGCATTTAATACAGATAATGGGCTACAGAAAATTTTTGAAATTATAAAAGAGAATACAGTCCAATACCGAGAGCGTTTTCTTCTGCCTTACAAAGATGGTTTCAAAATTATATGGACAAAGGACATCAACCATATTTTTACCGAAAATATGGTTGTACGCCTATATTTGAATGATGGGACTTCAGAAGCTGTTTCATTGACAATGGATGAACTCGAAGAACAACTGAACCCCAAAGAGTTCTTTCGTGCCAATCGTCAGTATATTATCCGTGTCGAAAGCATCCAGCATATCAAAAACTGCTTCAACTCAAAACTTACGATTCATCTATACGGCTATCCGAAAATACAAATTGTAGTCAGTCGGGAAAAAGCCCCTTTGTTGAAAGAATGGATTAACAGATAAAAAGAAAGAGGCGGTCATTTTGCCGCCTCTTTCTTTTTAGAATAGATAAGTAACCGAAGCATTAAAATTACGATTCTTGCTGTTATTCAACTTATCATGTCTGATTTTCTTCAGTCCCCAATCGTACCCGACCGACACTTGGAAATGCTTCATACACTCTACCCCGAGCCTTGCTCCCAATCCCCAGTCGAAACGGTTCATGCAGTCATCGAATACATTGTTGGCAAGCGTCGTTTCCGACTTGTCGGAAACAGCCTTGTATTTGCCGAACAGACCCACTCCTAAATAAGGGCCGACACTGGCGAAGAAAGAGAACTTGTCGCCTGCCGGAAACTTATATCCTATATGGACCGGTATATTCAGATAATGCGCGTTGGTCTTCCACTGCGTAGATATTTTTGCCTGCTGGTCATAGTACCAGTCGCTTTTCCATCCCTTTTGGGATAACGAAACGCCCCAATCAAGATAAAAGCCTTTGTCCTCCTTGAACAGGTATTCTCCCTTGACACCCACGTTATAGCCAACCTGCGAATCGTAGTTTGTCGGCGAGCTGAGGTTCACTCCTCCGGTTATCCCCCATCTTAGCTCCTGCGCCTTTGCCATCGTAGCGGAAAGCAGCAAAGCACATATTAAAAACATCTTTTTCATAAAAAACACCCTTAAATACTCAGTTACACAACTTTGACACCTTTAAAACTTTGGTTTCCCTTTGTACCTCCGCACTTTCCGCTTTGGAAGTCCTTCACGTCAGCATCAAATGTCATACCTACGGTTTCAATAGGAAGATTCAAGATACAGACAGCAGAACGGGGGCAGACCACTCTATTTGAATAATTGAACTTGGAACTATGGAACGCCAGACTACCAATCGTATAGTCAGTATTCACACTCTTATTCCAAAAAAGCACCTTCTTTTTAGTTGTAAAGTTTACGGCAAAGGAATTACCATTTACTATGCGCCCGATTGTCATAGTGCTTTTATACTTTCCGCTCTTTATCGTAAGAGAAGCATTTTTGAACTCCTTCCATCCCGGTTCTATCGGGCCGGGATTCAGCCCCAAAGTTGAAACGACCTCTCTGTTGTCAAAAGTTGGATAGTCTTTTTCCGCTTTCTGCAAGCGGTCGCCAATAACAACATATCCGTCCGCATTACCCACAAGAGCCAAATCTTTATCGGTAAAGTTCAGATAAGGCGTTATATCGTATGCATCTTCAGGATTAAATGACATTGATACCGCATATTTCTCCTTAAAGTCCTTGACTTGCTCCCGGATTACATTTTCATCATCATTATCCAATATTCTGTCTGCTTCTTCATCAGCAGAATGAAGTAACACAAAAGCCCCGTCAAATCCCATCTTCTTGAAATAGGCGATTCTTTCATCATCCGTCATCGATTTAAGGTCTGAAATAGTCTGGTTATAAACCTGCTCATCCTTAAATCGAAGTACCGGAGCATCGTCTTTCTCACTCCGTGAGGAAATTCCCCATGCACTCATTCTTGAAACTTCCACTTTGGGAGTATCGTCAGTTCCCAATGCTCCCAACTCTTCTTCATTACTGCAAGAATAAAATCCTAATGTTGCCAACAGCAACATAGTCATACCGCTAAAACTTAAAATTCTTTTTCTCATAATTATTTGATTATTAAACATTTTCAACGCAAATATATCTACGAGAAAACAAAAGCACAAGAAGAAACTAAGTGAAGCGGAAAACAATTCCAGTGAAACGAAGATATAAACCATTGAAACGGAGACCTTATTTATCGACGGCATTCCGTATGCCCTCATACAACAGACCGCCCATATCTATGCCGAACTTGAATTTATTGAATTTGTAATACGGTATGGCTATCGGAGCGGTTTGCCATCCCCTCTGCGGCTCATAATATCTTTGCGCTCCGACTTCCACACCGAAACGCTCTGTTACATCATATCCGACAGTAGCCCCGTAAGACGTTCTGTTGAAGCCATATCTGTTGTCAGGGCTATATGAGCCGAAAAGTTTTACACGAAACCTTTCGCCGGGGTGGTAAAGCAGCGTGCCGAATGCTCCAAAAGATTGTCCCACGCTATACGGCAACAAGTATTTTGTCGCGCTTACACCTGCCTGCACATCAAAAAAATCACTCGCCCAACCATACACGAATGAAACCCGGTTTATCCTGCCTAAACCGGGCAATGTGCTTTGGGAACCAGTACCGTATAAATTTGGCAGTATTCTGCCTGCCGTACTGTAATCCCCGTAGAACATCGGAGAAAGGTTGGTATAATACAGAGGGACATAAAACGGTCTATATAGCTTGAAATCCACATTCATGCCAGAAACTTCGCCTGAAGGTTTATGAACGTCATATTCCTTGGGGTTAAGCGCATTACAGCCTTCCCACTTCCCATAGGATATGCTCTCCTTGTGCGGAATTGCCACAAGACTGTCTTTTCTCAATCTGACAGTATCATGTTCAATTCCGTACTGAGCATGAAGCCTGACTGTAAACAAGCTGAGCAATAACGCTATAACATATTGGACTTTCATAAAACGGAATAAACAATCAACCACCAAATGTCATTTTTACCTTTTCAGTTTTGCTGCCGGGATTGTAAGTCAGAGTTCCGCAACCTGACAGATATACCATTATAAGACTCAGCAATAATAAAACTATAAATTTTCTAACATATTTCATCATATTTTTTATGTAAAGTTATACAATGAAAGACACAAACACAAGAGAAAACAATGTGAAACGGGGAATAATACAGATGAAATGGAAATATAGCCAATTAAAACGAAGAAAGGAAAAAACTTATAAAAGTAATGAAGCCTTAAACTGAATTAAACTCACTTATTAACGTCATTCGGTATGCCTTAATATAACAAAACAACAATATCTATATATCAAATTCTATGTTGTTAAAATTGAAAAGTTGGAGCGATAAACACAGTTTATTCATCGCTCCAACTTTACTCTAATTATGGCTTGCCCAGCTTATCAGCTTCCTTTCTCAACTGCTCGGCTTGTTCATTGAGTAGCCTTGCACGCTCCAATGCTTCCGCCTGTTTCTTGCTGCGATATTCAAAATCTATCACAGAATCGGTCAGAACTTGAATGAAATCATTATCCCTCTGCCAGTTGAATTTGGTTTCCAGTATATCAAGGACTTCTCCGTTTGCCCAACCCTGCATCAGCAAATAACGGTATTTCATATCATTGTCCTGTAACTGCTGCATCCGTGTAGCCAAACGGATATTTAACCATATGGAAGCGGAACAGAGAACCAGCACTGCCGAAAAAATAAACAATTCCGGACGAATCCAAGAAGCAACCTTGTTATAAATCCGTTGATAGAACGGCAAGGGGGCAACTTCCTCTTTATTCGTCTTGTAGGAATTCAAGGTATCAACCATTATTTTAAAATTACGATAGATTTCCAATGATATTCTCTTGGTGTCCTCAATATGCTGCTGCTGACCTTGCATCTTGTTCCGTACATCGTCAAGTTGACTTTGGATAGTCTGCAACTTCTCCACAGGAACAGCCGGATTACTATGCAGCCTCGACAATGCCTGTTCAATCGCTCCAAACCGTTCGAGAGTTTCCTCCCGGCTGGCTGGCGTTACCTGCGCTTCCAACTTCTCTTTCAGTTCTGTTACCATAGAGAGAAGCCCCTCTAAAATTAAGTTGTCTTCCATGTCTTTACAATTTAAGTCGTTTTTTCTTTTTCTTCTTCTTTCTCAAATTCAAGTTCGGCTCTTCATCCACCGGGGACGGTGATGCAAAAAACAGACCGAGCGAACCGCTTATAAACGGACTTTCTGCGTTACTCCGTGTGGGTATTTGTTCCCGAATGGGTGCGAAAGCTGTTTGCCGTTGACTTTCGGCAACATTCAAACCTGTATCTCCGAAATATCTATCCAGTTTGGAAAAACTGAAACTGCGGTCTATCTCCGAGCCTTTGAACGTGTATTCGCCTTTGGAAAAGGATATGCCCTGTATTTCATCGGTCTGTCCCTTTCGTTTGAACTGGATAGTGATACCCTTTTCCGCTAACCTGTGCTGCAACTGCTGCCAGTTGCGGGATTTGCCGATTTCATTTTTCACAGCCGTGTAAATCTCGTATTTCGACTTGTCCGGCTCTTTCAATCGGTGCTGTTTCACCTGCTCTTTCCCCTTGGCGAAATAAAGCCCATGTTTGGCTTTCAGCTTCTTGCATACCTGTTCGTTACGGTACATATCGTTCCTGTCCGAAATAGTCTTGCCGTTGTTGTCTATACGGTTGAACACGATATGCACGTGTGGATGCTCCCGGTCTTGATGGCGCACGATGATGTACTGCGTATCGGTGATTTTCATTTCACGCATATACTCCTGTGCAAGCTGTACCATCTTCTCGTCTGTCAATTTGGGTGCGTCCACTGCCGAATAGCTTAGTGCAATATGTCCAACCGGCTTTTTCAAGTCGGGATTCATCCCGGTCTGCATACAGAAACTGCGGATTATATCGCTCAGGCTCTCGGTCAGAACCCCATCCGCATGAAGCAAAACCGCCTGCTCCTTACCAAGCACATAATTCACACAACCCTTAAAACCGCTTCCTTTTTTTATTTTTCCAATCATCCGACAAATGGTTTACGATTTCAACAATCCTATCTTTGAGTTTCACCAATTCCACCGCCACCAATGCGAAACCTCCGGCATTTGCCCTATGCGCCAGCTGGTTGATGTTGTTGGCTTCTCCTACCAGCTTGCGGATAGCATCTGCATCCTGCCTGTTCAGCCGGGGTATGACCTCTGCCGAAATAACTGCTTGCCGGACATATTCACTGATGCGCAACCCGGCTTCCCCGGCTCGCTTCCTGATGGCGTAATACTGCAACTCGGTCAGCTTCGTACTGACTACCTTTTTCTGCTTTTCCGTCCGTTTCTTTGCCGGACGACCGCCCGGCTTATCCTGTATCCTTTTCATGTCTTTTTACTTTTTGATGGTATCTTAGAAATTGCGACCAACGGGAGCGGTTTCCTTTGCGGTGAGCAAAGCAAGGTGGTTTCGGTCTACCGAAACATAACCTTGCTCTCCCTATGA